>Ga0070686_100001514_pt1 | contig 13053 bp, 20 predicted proteins | sample KBSS23LmetaG_FD_65654 | JGI IMG/M metagenome (GOLD analysis project Ga0070686, IMG submission 65654) | Switchgrass rhizosphere microbial communities from Kellogg Biological Station, Michigan, USA - KBS S2-3L metaG | ecosystem: Host-associated > Plants > Roots > Rhizosphere ...
CAGGAACGAGGGAGATACTCCGATCCGATCGAGGCTTCCTCTTGCCGTCTTCGTCGACCGATGCCGCTGACGCCACAAACCCGAGCTCGGGGGAATGTAAAGCCAGGACTGACAATCTGGATTCGTCCGGCACGGTCTGATGACTGAAGGCAGAGTACTCGCCCGGTAAATCCGGAGAGAAGACCGTGTGGGGGATACCAAAAGGCTGCTGGAAAATGCCGGGTAAGTGGGTGTGGAACAACGGGAGGGCCGCAATCCACACACTGGCCCATCCAATCAGGAGGAATCGCGATAAGACGGCCACGGCCTTTCCGACGCGCACGATCACTCCTTCAGTGTGGAGGAACGGCAGAGGTATGATGGCTCCAGGAGATAGGGCATGTCAACGGACAAGGTCAGCGGGAAAAATGTGTGAGAGGCGGCTCCCCTCCAACATGAGGAGGAGAGCCGCTGAGACGTACTACTCGAGCAACCGGAACGATTGTTGCCCTGCAACAAACGTGGACGTGGCCACTTTCGCTCCGCTCATGGACACATGAATGTCGATGGCGATCCCGCCGTTGGCGCTTAAGGCTGAGCCATTGACTCGCTCAAGAAATTCCATCTTTTGAGCCTTGCTCATTCGAGTCCACCCCTTATTATCCACAGTCACCGTCAGCAGACGGTTGTCGATGTTCTCGGCAGAGACCATGGGATCGGTAAAACCGTTTCCTTGCAGATACTGCGCAGATGCTGTGACGGCCCTGCTTTGCTCCGCAACATCCTTCGCTGGCCTCGCTGTGGCGCCCTGCGAGACTGTGTATCCAAGCGCGATGACAAGACCCATTGCCACTGCTGTCATCCACAGTCTTCGACCCGCCATCGAAATCACACTCATTCGATTCCCTCCCTGCTGGGTAATGATGTTGATCGTTGATTGATTGGAAAAAGTCAGAATCTAGGTAGAGAGCGGGACGAGAACTTCAGTCCACTCCATCCGCATGATCATGTGCCCAACCCAAGATGACCGCTTGACCTCCTTTCGCCTGGTCTGTGCTGAGTCGCGGCGGGAAGAAGCAATCCTTGGGCCGATGAATACGTCGATCTCCCTAATGCAAATTCAAAGGCTTAGGGAATATTTCCCCGGCACCGCCCAAAAGCGCAACAGGAGAGACCCAAAAAATGATCATGGCAGACAGAAAATGTTCCTTTCGCGCGCCTACGAATTCCTCATAGCGATGACACGTACTCTGACATGGTGGAGACGGATCTTTATTGCTTGTCACTCCCTCAAGGTCTCTGGCGGGGAAGCGCCGCATTGATCTGACGCCATTGGTTCGCCAACGCTGCTTCGGCTTCCGGCAGGGTGGTGGTGCGAAAGTTGACGGTGTCGCCCGGTTGCAATTGTGCGGCTTGCGGCAAATCCGCGGAAATCACTGTCGCGACCTTCGGATACCCACCGGTTGTCGGCCGGTCCGCCATCAACAGAATCGGTTGACCGTCCGGTGGAATTTGCAATGCGCCCATCGTGACCCCGTCTGAGACCCGGGCATGTCCTGGGACATACGGGATCGGCTCTCCTTCCAAGCGATAGCCCATTCGATCGGACTGGCCGGTGAGCCGATAGGCCGTTGCCGTGAGGACGGACAGCGCCTCGGCACTCACGTGTTGCGGACCTCCGAGAACACGCAAGGTCGGCGAATCGGCATAGATCGGCCGGCGACTATGGGCCAAGGCGCTTCCGAGAAGCGGTCGCTCGATCCCACTAGCACCGGGAAACACCTGCAACCCATCATCGGCGACGAGTGCACGTCCGTCGTGACCACCGGTCTTGGATGAAAGGTGGGTGGACCGGCTGCCCCACCGCAGCGGGACATCGAGCCCCCCCGCCACCGCCAGATATGATCGGACACCGTTCTGCCGCCGGCCAAATGTCAGGCGGCCTCCCGCCGGGATGGCGACCGTGGTCCAGAGTGGGACATTGCGGCCGTTGATGGCAGGGGAGAGATCGGCGCCGGTGATTGCCAGGACCGCGTCCTGCTCAAAGAGGAACTCCGGCCCCACGATGGTGATTTCGAGGCCCGCGGCCGAGTCGTGATTGTTGACCAGGCGATTGGCGATGACGAGCGCGAGCCGATCCATCGCTCCGCTGACCGAGACGCCGTACTGTTGGCAGCCATGACGGCCGAGATCTTGGACGGTGGTACACCACCCGGGCTTGATCACTCGAATCCTGGTCGCTTCAGCAGTCGGCATGTCTGGCTGCCAACACTTCGATCCCGTTCCGTTCGAGTTCTTCACGAATCAGGCGCGCCAGCACGAGCGTCTGGGGAGTATCGCTGTGCAGACACAGGCTGTGGATGCAGACCGGAATCACCTTCTGCTCGACCGTCATGACGGTGCCGGCGATTAACCGACGAAGCTGTTCCCGCACGCGGTCTTCGCGCGTAATGACCGCTCCCGCTTCGCCTCTCGGCACCAATCGACCATCGGTTCGATAGGCACGATCGGCGAATCCTTCGTGCACGACGCTCAGTCCCGCGGTCTCGCCCACACGCGCCAGCACGGACCCGGCCAGGGCATAGAGCAAGAGCGAGGCGTCGATGGCCTGCACCGCCGCCACAATGGCTTTCGCGACGCCTTCATCCCTGGCGGCTATATTGTAGAGAGCCCCGTGGGGCTTCACATGCCGCAGGATGAGGCCCTGGCTCTGCAACACACAGCGACAAGTCATGACCTGCTCGGTGATGAGATCCCGGACTTCAGCGGCAGCGAGGGGGCGTTCTGCGCGACCAAACGTCTGCGGGTCCGGCAACCCGGGATGCGCACCAACGGCCACACTGTGTTTCTGCGCGATCACGGCCGTTCGGCGAATCAGGTCCGGGCTGCCGGCATGGCCGCCGCAGGCGAGACTGACGGAGGTGACGAGCGGCATCAATGCGGCGTCGAGGGCCAACCCTTCGGGGCTGTCGCGCTCGCCCATGTCGCTGTTCAGGTCAAGCCGGCGCAGCATGATGAGACAACCTGGTGAATTCATCCGCGTCGATGGGGTAAAACCGAACGCTGTCCCCTGGACTGAGTAGAAACGGTTGCGAGGAGTTCGGCTGATAGACATTCACAGGCGTTCGTCCGATGATTCGCCAGCCGCCGGGAGTCGCAGTCGGGTAGATGCCGGTTTGCGATTCCGCAATGCCGACAGAGCCGGCCGGGACCACAGTACGGGGTGTAGCCAGACGCGGCAGGGCAATAGAGGCGTGGACCAGGCCCATGTACGGAAATCCTGGACTGAACCCCAGCATATATACGCGGTACAGGGTCTCATGATGCAGACGGATGGTGTCGGCGAGGGATCGCCGGGCGAAGGCTGCAACATCAAGGAGATCCGGACCGGCCTCACCCCCGTACAGCACGGGGATGCGGTGTGTCCGACCGGACAGCGCGGTGTTAACATCCCAGGAAACATCTCGAAGTCGTTCCGACAGGGTAGAGATTGGCAATCGCAATGGATCGACATGGATGCTGACAGATGCGTAGGCCGGTACAATGTCGAGCACGCCCTCCCACTCATGCATGCGCACGGCTTGCGCGAACGTGAGTGCGCGCTCGTTCAGTTCCGGCGCGATGGTGCGGCCGAACTCCACAGTGATTGCCGCATCTCCGAGCGGCAGTACCGCGAAGCCATTCCCTGTTGCCGGGAGAACTGAATCCACGGATTACTTCCCTTTGCTCACGCAGGCTCCATGCCGCATCCACGTGGCGCCATGCTCGTGCTGTGGAGTGGTCTGGGTGAGGTTCAAAACGGTGTTCATGATGGTTCCGTCCTGGATGAGAAGTTTCCACACATCCCCCGGCCCTCCACCGCCGGCCTCCTGACTTCGGAAGAAAACGATCGCCCTGCCGGTCCGAAAATATTCTGGCTTCTGATCGTATTGACTCGCGGTTGGAGTAGAGAGTTGTGCGAGATGGTCGCCGTTTCCATCGCCATCGGCGTCCACCGCATCCATTTCAAAGAGCGCCGCACGACTGCCGTCCTCGGAATTCCTCGCAAAAATGATCCGACCGGCAGGGGACCATGACGGATCGGTATCGTTCACCGTATTGTTCGTCAGTCGAATATCCTGTCCGGAGTTCATCAGGTGCAAGTAAATCTCTCGAGACGCATCACCAACCTTTCGCGTGAACGCGATTTTGGAGCCGTCGGGCGACCACGAGGGAGACAAATCTTCGTAGTTGCCGCTCGTCACCGGGGTGACGGCATTGGTGGTCACATCGAGGAGATAGAGGTTGTAGTACTGCGGGCTGTTTCGGTTGGACGAGAATGCCACCCATGCGCAGTTATGTGCCCAGGCCGGAGATAAATCGTCCCCCGGGGCGGTCGTTCTTCGCTGAATGTCCTGGGCCGCATAGGTGCCGTCGCCGTTGTCGGTGATCCGCGCGGTGAAAATCTCGAGATTGCCGTCCCGGACGGATTCAAACGCGATAGAGGCGCCGTCCGGGGACCACGTCATCGAGCTGTTCCCGTCTGCACCGACATTCAGTTGCGTCTGGCCTGATCCGTCGCCGTTCATGATCCACAGCTGATCGGAGCTTCCCAGCTGGTGTGCTCGGGTAAATCCGATTTTCTCGGCAGCCCAATTTGGCGTGGGACTGGATTGACATCCCCACAGACACATCGTGACAGTGAGGGTCACCGCGGGAGCCAGCCAATGCGTCATTGAAGCTCTCCTTTTGCTGAATGCGCCTCCACCAAAGGCAGGGAATTCTAGTAGGAGCGAAGGATGGTCGCAATAGGAGAGGTCTTTCCCATGAAGAGGAGGACACGTACAGGGCTATTGACGCCGGGTGCATCACATCCGCCGAGCGTCCTGCCAAGGAGTGATTGCCTCTCGCGTCATGCGGCGGCGAAGGGATTGCTGGCACCTTGCGGTCTAGTCTGTCAAAATCCCCGTAGCGGAGGGAGAGGTGAGGACACGTTTGAACATGCATCTGTTACGCGTCACGTTGACAAGCAGTCTATTAGGTGCAGTCTTGTCCGTCGCGGTGACTGCATGCCAAAACTCCACGACGGCGGCACATAAGAATGATGCCGCGATCGATCGGTCAGGGAAAGTGCAATCTCTCCAACGGCAAATTCAAGAGCGAGATAAGCTCATTGAGGAGCGCGACAAGCGTATCGAAGAGTTAGAATCTCAACTGGACGCCTTAAAACTCATCGACCAGGACCGCGAGAAACAGAGAAAGCCGCTGCGCCCCCCGACAACCCTCGAACCTAGTCCGTAACCTCGTTCCGCTCCCTCTGCTAGCGCGAACCTGCTGCACACGGCGCTTGAAGAGGCGGGCGTCGAAATTGCCGTCGGAACCAATTCATGCTGTTTATGACTTTGGGTCGGCACAAGATCCATTGCTGGAGTGTATTCTTTCCAGGGAAATCTGCGAGAAAGATCCCTAGCACGATTGGAAAGATGCCTGGTCCGGGGGTGACGAACATCACGGCGCCGAGCACGATGAGTCCGAGTGCGAGCAGGTTTTTCAGAATGCGAAGCGGGACGCGTACTGCTGCCGGTTTCCTGTCGAGCCAGTTGTGTCGTTGCGTATTCGAAAACGAATCAGCCGGCATCTTGACCATAAGCCAGGGAACGAGGACCATCCCGATTACCAGGCCAGCAATCGAGATCCAGAGGAGCATGTCCTTAGAGATCCATTGTTCCATATCGTTCCTAACCCTGGCCGGAGTCCACGAGGCGGGAGAGGCATCCTCCCAGCGCGGCTGAGGCGCCAGTGTCCCTGTGTAATGCCTTATGGTACTCGCGAGAGTCAGTGAATGCGCACTCGGCAAACCCCAAGCCACATGAAGAGGTGCCTGGAGCATCCTTGGCTCGATTTCACCCGCCGTGGCGCTTATCCTGGTATGGGAGGAAAAGAGTGCTGATGATCACTGGAAGCCGATGGGAATCGGAAAACAAGGAGAATGCGCCATGGCTAATCGAAGTTTTTTAGCGGGGCTTGTCGTCGGAGCGATTGCCACGTGCTTCTTCACGCAGTGGCCGCTTTCTGCCGCGGAGAAAGCGGCGGATCCTCCCAGGTGCATTGCCGCGACAACGGTTGCGGACTATCTCCATAGCGTCATTCAAGCAGACCGGACGTTTTACACGACGGAGATCGTCGAACGGATGCAGATGCGCGGTATTGTCGTTGCCTCGGAAAACTGGAGAAAAACGGCAAAACTTCCGTTGCCCGCCCAGTTCTTGATGGAAGCAGGACGACTCATGTCGCAGGCAGGCACCGGACTGCGATTCCGATTGATCAGCAATTGGGCGATCAACAAAGCGAACAGACCGGTGACTGAGTTCGAGCAAAGGGGATTGACGGAGATTCTCGTGAACCCCGAGCACCCGTATTCTGCGGTGACGATCCAAGACGGCACGCCCGTCTTCCAGGCGATCTATGCTGATCGGGCCGTCTCGCAGAGCTGTGTCGGTTGCCACAATGCGCACCCGGATAGTCCCCGGAGGGATTTCAAATCCCGAGATGTGATGGGCGGGCTTGTGCTGACGGTTCCGCTCCAGCGGTAGCGAGCCTGCTCATGAGTCATGCGAACCGTCGCGATCGAGTGCACATCGTTCAAAAAGCCGTATGGAGGAAAACATGGTAGACATCATTCATCGAGTTGGAATCAGGGCGGCCATCTCTCAGGTGTATTCGGCGTTATCGTCGGTCGAGGGCGTGGCCGGTTGGTGGACAAGGGACACATCCGGCTCGTCTAAAATCGGCGGAACGGTTGAAGTGCGTTCCATTCCGCTGATGGGAAAGAAATCGGGAGTATGAAGATGGAGGGTCGTCGCGCTCGAGCCCAACAAGAAAGTGCAGTGGCGTGTTACGGACGGCCCGGAGGAATGGGTGGGGACTGAAGTGATCTTCGACCTTTTCCAAGACAGTGAGCACACCATCGTGCTCTTCGGCCATAAGAAATGGCGGGAGGCAAGCGAGTTCAGTTCCCATTGCAGCATGAAATGGGCAACCTTCCTCTTAAGTCTCAGAGCACTTGTGGAAACCGGGAACAGTCAGCCCTCGCCCAACGATCTCAAAGTCGATAATTGGAATTAGGCCGTCCTGATGCCTCTTCCTTGACCACGGGTTTCGGCCATATCTGCTGACAATCCCAGCATATTCTTGTGTTTCTGGGGGAGGGGCGGCTATTGTGCGAGCCACCGACGAGGAGGTGGCCGATGAGCCTGAGGGTGCTTATGCTGTTGGGGTTGACGTTTTGTTGGCCAACGTGCGGCTTCAGCTTTACTGCCGACAAACGTGACACGCTACGAGGACTCAGAGAGGTGTCGGTACTGGTTGAGTATCTTCCTGACGATGTTGAGCGGGAAGGGTTGAACCGGGAGTATCTCCAACGTGACATCGAAGTGCGACTTCGACAGGCGGGCCTGCATGTCCTGACCATCTCAGAGGTGGCGACTTCGCCGGGGGCGCCGTATCTCTACGTCGCCGTATACCCCATCACCAGTCCCTCAATGAATCTCAACGCGTACGCAATTGCGCTCACCTTGAAGCAACTGGTTCAACTCTCACGGAACCCGGCCACGGAACTCTTTGCGACCACGTGGGAAGGGCCTATGCAGATGAATTCGCCCAACGATCTCAGAGTCCCGGACCTCCGCGCCAGGATCCTTGAGGCTGTGGGGCGGTTTATCATCGATTACCGGGACGTGAATTCGAAATAACAGAGGTCAATGGCTGCGGTGGGGTGCTCTCATCGCCCGCCGAATTTGTTTCGCATGTCCTTGATCATCTCTTCGAGATCTGCCTCGGCGCGGCTTCGCTCGCTGATGAGTCGATCCAGATTGTAGGGTTTGGCAGATGCGGCGATCGGCGGAGATGGGGGAGCGGTCATTGCAGAGGCAGGCGGATTCTGAGGTAGCGTATGGTACTCCCCCAGTGGGGGGATCGAGCGACTCGCGGATGTATCCGGCGCAGGCCTGTCTGCTGCCAGCACCTCCCGGAACGAAACGCCTTGATCCTGCAACCACCGCTTGGCCACGTTGGACTTCAGCGAGAAGCTGATATTGGTGATCGCCACGCCATCCGACGCGAGCCGGGCGATCGCCGTATTGATCCCGATCATGCGGCCGCCGGTATCCAGCAGCGGTCCGCCGGAGTTGCCGCGGTTCAAGCCAGCTTCCGTCTGAAACACCGACTTGCCCTTGGTGGCGTTGAAGTTGTCAAACTGTGCGCTGATCGTGCCGGTCGTCAAGGTCCAGAGCCCGCCCTGTTCCGGATGCCCGATGGCCACGACACGGTCCCCGATCTCGATCCGGTCGGAGTCGTCCAGTTCGAGCACCGGAAACGGCCCAGGCGGCCCCTCGAGTTTTATCAACGCCAGGTCTAATGATTGCGAGAAGGCCACGACCCGACCCTTGGCGCTCCGCGACAAATCCATCTTCGGATCACCGCTGACACGGTCCGGCTTCAGATAGATAGTCAAGCGGGGATAGGGCTTGCCTGTTGATTCCTCAATGACCACATGAGCATTTGTCAGGACGAAGCCATCCTGTTGAATGATGGAGCCTGTGCCGCCGCTGCCCCGCTGCCCGCTGTTGGAATATCCGATGATCATCACAACCGCTGACGAGTCGCGCTCGTAGATCTCGCGAGGCGTCAGATCATGATCTCCTGCGAGACCGAGACCGGGCCACAGTCCCAGGGCTATCGTTAGTCCGAACAACCATCGTCTTGCCAAGGTAAGTCCTCGCTCAGTATGGCAGTCATGTTCCGTCGGTAAATAGCATACCCCCCGCACCTCATTCCTTCAAGGCTTATCCTGTCCGGAAGGCAGGGGTGACTCAGTTTGCGCTGACCGGCCATTTCCAAATGCCAATTTGCCTGGCGCTCCTGCTCGCGGGCCGAATTTTCATAAAAACTGGGCGAGGAGTCGGGTTGAGACGAGGAGATGAAATTCTGCAGGTGAATCAGGAGGTACTGCGAAGTTGGATGGATGCGAGTTCCCTTCCCGGTTCTCTCGTGGTCAAACGTGACGGAGCACTGGTAGAAATCATCGTGAGAGGGTCTGGCTTGGGGAGAACGACCGGGCACCGCGCGAGGTCGGACCGGGCCAGAACCTCGCGCGGGGTCATCCGGTTTCTACGCCACGTCTCGCATCGATTGAGGGTTTCCGCGTAGGAAGTTCAACAATTCACCGGTGACTTCCTCTGCGTGAGTCCACGTGATGCAGTGTGGCCCTCCTTTGACAGCCACCAGCCTCGCCCCCTTGATGAGTTTGGCCGTCCGTGCTCCCGCTGCCGCAATCGGCACGATGCGATCATCGTCGCCATGGATGACGAGAGTCGGCACATCCACGCGGGTCAGGTCTTGTCTGAAGTCTTCGCACCACGTTGGCACGCAGGCCAGACTTGCGGTCGCGGAGGCACCTGCAGCGAGGTTCCAACTCGCGCGCACGGCTTCTTCGCTGACGTGTTTCCCGAGAAGTCGATCGGTGTTATAGAAGTTTTTGAAGAACTCGGTGAAAAAGGCATAGCGGTCTCCGGCCACGGCTTTCTTGATGCCCTCAAACACACTGCCGTCCACGCCTTCGGGGTTGTCGTCGGTTTTCAATAAGAATGGAGGCACGCCGCCGATGATGACGGCTTTGCTCGCGCCATTAGACCCGTATTTCCCGAAGTAGCGGGCGATCTCTCCGCCACCCATGGAAAACCCCACCAGTGTGAAGTCCTGCAGCTTCAAGGAGGTAATCAGCCTGTGAAGGTCTTCCGCAAACGTGTCATAGTTGTAGCCCTCGGTGGGCTGGCTGGACTTCCCAAACCCACGGCGGTCATAGGTGATGACGCGATATCCTGCATTCAGGAGCCGAGGAATCTGCTTTTCCCAGGAGGCGCCGCTCAGCGGGTATCCATGGATCAAGACCACCGGTTGGCCGGCACCGTGGTCTTCATAATACAGCTCGATGCTGCTCGAGTTTTCTTTTCCCACTGTGACGTAGGGCATATCGTCCCTCCTTTCACGGTATGCTGAGCACTGAACCGCTGCCGTTCAGACAATGAACGGCAGATTTGCAACCTCGCCAAGTATAGGTGTGGGGAGGGGGGGCAAACACTATGAGAATTGCCAGGTCAACACGTTCTCGGCGCCCCCATTTCTTCTTCTGAGCAGACATTCTAGTATGGACGGTGACCTCAACAATCGGATACGCAACAAGTCATGAAACGGTGGATCGCATACCTGCTCATGCTCCTGCTGGTGTTGGGGATTCTGGACTACTATTTCCGTGCGAAGTTGCCTGCCCAATTGGACTTAGACCTGATCTTCAAGGCCCACAACAAGACGAGCGGCGCACCGGCGCGAGCGGAGAAAGTGTCCGATGCGATACTGGCACTCCGGCAAAGACATCATCTGAAGCCCTTGAATGAAATGGAGAAGGGAACGCCCGTCCGTGAGGTCCCGAACGGAACATATGGGTTCGCCACATGCGAGGTTCAGACCGTCCACACCACTCGCACGAACAGTCCTTTATTGGAGATTCATAAGCATTTGGATGGGATTGTGTATTATGTGGGGTATGCCTCGGAGGACCATATAGAGAAGTATTTGACCCGTCAGAAAAACTTTCACATCCTCGTCTCCTCCGAAGCAAGAGGGAAAGCCTCGGTACTCCTCGAAATTCCGGTCGATTTTGTCACGAAGTGCACGGCGAGCGCCGGAGGGAATGGCCAGTTTGATCTCTTTGTGACGGCTATTCCGGAGTTACTCTCGTTCCGGCCCGCATCAGATTTCTATGCCAAACTTCCGGCAAGCAGCGGCTGATCATCGAGTCTCGCCGAGGAATCGAATGGCTGTACCGGAGAGATATTCCGTAAATCCCGTCTCATCGACTGAACCCTGAGCGAAGCTCCAACGGTCAAAATAGAAGGGCCACTATCCTCCGACACTTCCTCCTGCCGGCCCCATGGTGGACTGAGGCACTGTTCCTGCTCCGCCCGATTCCTGACTCGTCGCAATGATGCGGGCTAACTTCACATGGGGAGATTCAGGGTCCGATACCAGCCATTGCACGTGTGTAGAACTTGTGTTTGGGAGGATAGATCTGGCCGGTCAGCGGCTCTACCTGTATCGAGACGCAAGCTGCCACTGCGACAATGCCAAACAGTATGACAGCAGCGACAATCTGACGGGAAAGACGTCTCATCAGCAACCGTGCCTGAGGTTCAGGGCACCCCGCATGATAGGTGGCTCGAGGGAGCCTGGCAATCCCATCCGGGTGATGCACAGCGGACCATTACACCGCGTCAAAGCGATCCGGTTGACTCGGGCGGGGATTGCGCCTAAGAGAATCTACGTTTCGAGATGCGTAGAAGATCCACGGAGGATGACAATGCGAAAGGGAAGGGAGTCGAGCGACCGGCATCCTGCCGACGTGATTAGTCTCGCCGATGAGGACGCCGTCAAGGAAGCGGTCTGGTCCTCGATCCTCGGACTATGGGATGTCGTGAACACGCTAACGCGTTTGAGACCTTCGCGGAGCAAGCGATACCGCGTGTGTATTTTTGGATCCGCTCGCGTCAAGCCGGGAACACTGGAGTACGACGAAACGAAGCGGGCGGCCAAAGCCCTAGCAGTGATGGGCTGCGATATCATTACGGGGGGAGGGCCGGGACTGATGCAGGCCGCCAACGAAGGTGCCGCAAGCGCCCCGGCGCGAAGCCGGTCCTATGGCATCCGGGTCGCCCTGCCATTCGAGCAGAACGTCAACGCATTCGTGTCGAAGGCGTTCGAACACCGGACATTTTTTACCCGGCTGCATCAGTTCGTCATCGCCTCGGACGCCTTCATCGTTGCCCCCGGCGGTGTCGGGACAGTGTTGGAAATGATCATGATCTGGCAACTGCTCCAAGTGCGCCACGTTCAGAGAAATACGCCGCTCATTCTGGTGGGAAAGATGTGGCCGGGCCTCATTGCATGGGCGAAGTCCTCCATGTTGGCCGTCAATCCGCCGCTTGCCAGTCGAGAGGATATGGCCATTCCTGTGTGCGTGCCTGACGCCGATAAAGCCATAGCACTCGTCCGCAAACACCATCGGACCTGGCTTGTCGCACAAAAACGGTCGTCCATGCGCCGCACGCGAGATAGAGGCAGGGGGTCCAAGGAAAGGCGCTGAGGGATCACGTGTACTTCATGGCGGGATGATGCCAGCCGCCTCCACATTTTCGGTGGATAACTCTGTGGACAATTCTCTTTTCGCAGGCAATTCGCCCAATCCCCAAAGCTCGAAGCATCAATCTGCCTATTTATTAAGCATAGCGAGCGATGGGGGTGACACCCCAATATCTTGCGATTGACTTTTTAATGGCGCTCAAACTCTACCATTAGGCCCATCGAAACAAACTGTTTATGTTCCACCTGGGCAAACATACGTAGTCTGCGCAGAATTGCCATGCTAAAAGCCACTTATCCACATCCTCTGCGCGCAGGGCAGCGCAAGCGCCGCCGCCCAGTCAAGAAATTTCACGAAATCTTGATCCCGGAGGTGGCGAATCCAGGTAAGGGATCTTGTCGGGTAGTCGTCGTAGCGGTCTCCGCGACCACAGGCATGCCGCCCCATAAGTGATAAGAGCTTCTCGACGTGGCGGGCGCAGGTGGAGACCGGCAATCTAAAAGGGGCAATCTTTAATTGTTCCATTATATTGCTCAATACCGCGCTGCAGCCGGCTCTTTCAATCTCATCTTCCCGTCTATCGCGCCGGGCCTGACGCCGACGCCGGTCGTGGAAGAACTGACGATCGTGCATTCGGGGCTGGTCCGGACCCAGTGAGGTCGTGCAGCGGAGAAATGCGATGAAGAAAAGGGGGTCGGAGAAAAGCAGGTCTGCTTCTCAGCTCATAGATGAGCGAATCAGGGAATTAAGCGACTGGCGGGGTAAGCTGCTCAGCCGGCTGCGTACCTTGGTCAAAGAGGCCGATCCCGATGTCGTCGAAGAATGGAAGTGGAGAGGGGTACCAGTCTGGTCGCACGACGGAATCATCTGCACGGGCGAGACGTACAAGAGCGTCGTCAAGA
>Ga0070686_100001515_pt1 | contig 13053 bp, 10 predicted proteins | sample KBSS23LmetaG_FD_65654 | JGI IMG/M metagenome (GOLD analysis project Ga0070686, IMG submission 65654) | Switchgrass rhizosphere microbial communities from Kellogg Biological Station, Michigan, USA - KBS S2-3L metaG | ecosystem: Host-associated > Plants > Roots > Rhizosphere ...
TTTCGTCCAATCCGCTTTGAAGGTTCCCAGGTTGCCTTCCGGGTCCATATATTGGCCGATTGTCCGCTTGCTGACCGCCAGCGAATACTCCAGCAGTGTAATATTGCCGTCGCTGTTCGAAGGCAGATCGACCACGAAGTTCATCGGATACGTTTCGAACGTTTGCGGATCCGTGAAAAAAAACGTGCCCCAATGGGTATAATTGACCTCCGGCGCGGAGAGGGACAGTTCGCCGTTATGAATATCCATGTCATACACGCCGACCTCATTGTGGTAGGTCAGACCCAGCACTTTCAAATCGGCCGGGCGAATTAAAACCGAAAAACAAACGCACCGAACCTGCAACGGTTGCGCGGCGAAAAGTGGAAAGCAAAAAAGAAGAGCCAGAGAGAGGAGCCTGCCCAGATTCATGACTCTGATCTACCGAAAAAGCCCGCCAGCGGCAAGCTATTCCAAGCGCAAACGAAACAGCGCGACCGGTTGAGTGGGATCGATCCGAACGCTCCAGCTTCCATCCGCCAGCGCCGGCGCCGTCGTCACCGCACTCCAGGTTCCATTCACCTGAGCTTCGAGGGCGTAAGCGGCGCCCGCGTCCGGCCAAACCACCGACAGTCCATTTGCGCCCAGGGCGATGCTCAACGCCGGCCCCGCTTGTTTGATCGAAACGTCGGCGGCCGGACTCACGATAATGGTGTTGGCCGACGGTTGAACCAACGCGACCTTGAACGTCTTGTCCGTGGCCGGCTTCCCTGCGTGCAACACCGCGATCGAAATTGTTTTGAAACTTTGGCCCGCCGAAAAAACAATCGTGCCGCCGCTCGGCTCAAAATCGACATTGTTCGCCGCGGTGCCTTCCACCGTTTTATAACTGACCGCGGCGTTGTTGCGAAAATCGCCGCTGCGGACGACCGTGATCACCGCGTTCGTCTCGGTTTCGCTCACTTCGAAGCGCGGGGCGGAAAATTGCACGTAACTGGGGGTTTCGGTGTCCTGGGCTTTGACCTGGGCGTGGACCGAACCGGTCAGCGCGGCGGCGCAGACAATTGCGAGAGTGGAGAGGGAGGGGCGCATATTTTATTCGTCCGCCTTTCAGCAGACGCGATCAAGATGGGGCCGTCCGGTCGTTTCAGAAATGGGACCGGGGTCCGTTTGTGCGGTGAGAAAAGCCTGATCGACGGGGTCAGAGCAAACCTGATGGACGGCCTTTGATCTTTTGGAACATCGCGAGGCATTTGGCGCGCTGTTGCTCGTGCAAAACGATGCGCGGGCCGTAGCGCCGCGTCTGCAACGGCGCGAGCCACAGTTCGTGGGCAATGGCCGGATCGGAAACATCGGCCAGTTCCGGTATCCATTTCCGGATGAACTTTGCGTCCGGATCGCACTTCTTGCCCTGGGTCACGGGATTGAAAATGCGAAAGTAGGGCGCGGCGTCGGTCCCGCAACCGGCGCTCCATTGCCAACCGCCGTTGTTCGCGGCCAGATCGCCATCGACCAATTGCTGCATGAAATGGCGTTCCCCCCATTGCCACGAAATGAGCAGATCCTTCGTCAAAAACATCGCGACAATCATGCGCAACCGATTGTGCATCCAACCAGTCGCGCGCAGGCAACGCATCGCGGCATCGACGATCGGGTAACCCGTGCGGCCTTCCTGCCACGCGGCGAAATGTTCCGGGTTGTTCTCCCATTCCAAAGCGTCGTATTCCCGGCGGAAGCTCCCTTTCATCACGTGCGGAAAATTGACGAGAATTTGCGCATAAAACTCGCGCCAAATCAGCTCGTTCAAAAACACCTCATTGCCACGTCCCACCGCCGCTAAAATCGTGCGAATGCCAATCGTCCCGGCGCGTAGATGAGGCGAGAGCTGTGAGGTCGTTCCCGCCGCAATGAGATTTCGTCCGGTGGCGTAATTCGCAAGGCCGTTGCGAACGAATTCCTTCAAGGTATTCGCTGCGGCCGCTTCGCCCGCGGTCGGAATTTTCTGGGACAAGGGATGTCCGAACACGGCCGGATCGGTCGGAATTTCCAATGAAGAAACCGGTGGCAACGCCGCTTTGTTGCGCGGGACGCGGGGCCAGGGCCTGGGAATCGGTCGCGCCTTCCACGCTTTGGAATACGGCGTGAAGACGGTGTAGGGTTTCTCGCTTTGCGTGAGAATTTCCTGCTCCTCCCACAGTACAGCATCCTTGAAAAGTTCAAAGCCGATGCCTGCGGCATTCAAAGCATGGAACACGCGTCCGTCGCGCGCGGCGGCATAAGGTTCGTAACGCTTGTTCGCAAAGACCGCTTCCGCTCCGGTTTCGGCAACCAATTTGGGAATCTCGATTTCCGAGCGCCCGGCGCGCACGATCAGCGGATAGCCCAATTCGTGCAGGTTCTTCCGCAACGCTTCGAGGGATTGCAAGAGAAACGCCAGGCGCGCGGCGCCGACATCCGGCCCGGTGCGCAAGGCGTCCTCCAAAATGAAAACGGGCAAGACTTTTTCGGCGCGGGCGCAGGCGTGATGGAACGCGGTGTTGTCCGTGACTCGAAGGTCGCGACGAAACCAATGAAGGACCAACTTCATCAATGCGGCAGAACGGCGGTCAATTGTCCGAGCAGCAAATCAGGCACGCAGCCCGCGATTACCACGCCCGCCGCGAGAAGGATGATCCCGAACAGCGCGCCGGGATTTACGACCAGCGCCGGGGCGTTGGCGGGCGCATCGGCCACGAAGACCTGTTTCAAAACGATGAGATAGTAATAGAGCGAAACCGCGCTCATCGCGATGGCGAGGATCACCAGCCAAAGGAGACCGAGCTTCGGCGCCGCCGCGGAGATAAAGAGGAAAAATTTCCCAAAGAAACCGGCCAGCGGCGGGATGCCAGCGAGCGACAGGATAAAAATCATCAACGACACTGCGAGGATCGGCGAGCGTTTGGAAAGCCCCGCAAAATTTTCCAGGCGCGCCCCGCCCGCGTGTTCTTCGACGATGCCTGCGACCGCGAATGCGCCAATCACCGCCGCGCCATAGGTCGTGACATAATAAACGATGCTAGGGAACGCCTGCGCGCCGGCGCCCATTAAACCAACCAGCGTGTAACCCGCGTGCGCCACCGCGGAGTAAGCCAGCAATCGTCGAACATCGGTCTGGGCAATGGCCGCCAGGTTCCCAAAGATCATCGAGCCCGCCGCGAGGATGGCAACGACCGGGAGCCAGCCACTTGTTTCCGCCCGCCAGGCTGCGCTGCCGGCTGTCGTGGCCAGGCCAACGATGAGCAATTTGCCGAGCACGAAGAAACTCGCCAGCTTGGAACCCGACGCGATCAAAGCCGCTGATGGCGTCGGCGCGGCTTGATACGCGTCCGGCGCCCAAAGGTGGAATGGGACCGCCGCGATCTTGAATCCGAATCCGACGAGCACCATGGCGAGCGCGGCGCTCGTCAGCGGGTCGGACGCTTTGCTCTGGATCGCCGCCGCAATCAATCCCACGTTCGTCGTTCCTGCCAGTCCGTAAAGGAGGCTGAATCCAAACAGCGTGATCGCCGCCGCGATGCCGCCGAACAGAAAATATTTCAAGGACGCTTCCGCCGCGCGCGAATCGTTTTTGTTGAAACCCGCCAGCAGATAAAGCGAGAGACTCGTCATTTCGAGCGCCAGGAAAATCGCGAGCAATTCTTCCGCGCTGATCAGGAACATCATTCCCACTGCGCCGAGCAGCATGACCGCAAAAAATTCGCCCACGTGCTCGGTGAATTCCGATTGCGTCGAAATCAAAACGGTCCCGAGCACGAGCATCAACAGGCATTGCTTCGCGAAAACGGTGACGGGATTGAGCACGAGCATGCCGTCGAGAATGGCGCCATGGCCCGGCATCGTGAACATGACGAAAAAGGCCGCCACGCATCCGACCGCCGCGATCATTGCGCACACGCCGCGGCGAATCGTGTTCGATTGTTCCTTGAGCGTCGTGATATCCGCGAGCAACAGCGCGAGCGCCGCCAGGGTGACGATCACCTCGGGCGCCGCCATCTGGAAAACCTGGAGGTATTGGTGATTGTTCACAGCCCGACCTCCCGTCGCAACCCTTCGAAGAGCGGTTGATTAAATGCCGGCCCAATCAAATCCAGCAGCACGCGCGGATAAAGCCCGATCGCCAGCGTCGCAAAAATCAACAGCGCCGCGCCGATGCGTTCCGGTTTCGAAATCGGTTCCAGCGGATGCGCCAGCGCGTGCACGGTCGGCGGCGTGTCGTGATAAAATGCTTTTTGCAAAACGCGCAGTGTGTAAACGACGCCGATTACAATTCCCACGCCCGCGATCACCGCGAAGCTCGAGAACGCGTGCCACGACCCGATCAATACTTGCAACTCCGCCACAAATCCGCTGAAGCCCGGCAGGCCCATCGACGCGAAGCATGCGATGGCAAACGTCACGCCCGCGAACGGCAGCGCCTTGGCCAGTTGCATCCCTTCCAACTCGGACAGGTCGCGCGTATGCGTCCGCTCATAAAGCATGCGACCCACCACGCCGAATAGCAGACCTGCAATGACGCCGTGCGAAAACATTTGCAACACCGCGCCCGTTAAACCGACGCGATTCAAGGTCATCAAGCCGAGCAGCACGAAACCCATGTGACTGACCGACGAATAGCCGATCACGAATTTAAAGTCCTTTTGCGTCAGCGCGACGGTTGCGCCATAAACGATTCCCACCAGCGCCAAAATCGCAATCGGTTCCTGCCAATACCGCGCGCCGAGCGGAAACAGCGTGATCGCCACGCGCAAGGCGCCGTACGCCCCGAGCTTCATCACCACGCCCGCCAGCAGCATCGAAGCTCCCGTCGGCGCGGCCACGTGGCCGGTCGGCGCCCAGGTGTGGAACGGCCAAAGACCGGCAAGAATCGCAAAGCCAATAAACGTCACTGGGAAGGCCCAATGTTGGAACGATTCGGGGAACGGAAATTTGGCGAGCTCGAACAGGCTCATCGTTTTCGCGCCCGCCACGACGAACGCCGCGACCATCGTCACCAAAACCATGGCGCTGCCGATGAAGGAGTAGAGAGCCAGTTTCATCGCGCCATATTCACGACGCGTCGAACCCCAGATCGCGATCAGGAAATATTTCGGGATGATCGCCAGTTCGTAAAACACGAAGAGCAGAAACAAATCGAAGCTCAGGAACACGCCATAGACGCCGCCGATCAGCGCGAGGTAAAACGCGAAAAATTCCTTCGCGCGATGTTCGATGTTCCATGAAAAGAGAATGCCCGCCACCGCCGCCACGCCTGTCAACAAAACCAGAACCACGCTGATGCCGTCCGCGCCGAGGCGGTAATCGATGCCCAGCGAACGAATCCACGGCGCGGCGCAAATTTCTTCGAACGTGCCGTTGAACGACAGCGCGCCCGCGAGCGCCACGAGCAATCCCGCCACCGCCGTCGCCAGCGCGGCCGATCGCGCGAGCCGCGCGTTGTCCTTCGGCAAAAGCATCTGCCAAACGACCCCGGCCAACGTGATGTAGATAGTCCAGGACAGCATGTTAACTGAGTTGATCCACCAGGCGCGTCACCGTCGCGTTAAAAAGTCCAATCAGCGTCTGCGGAAAAAATCCGAGCGCGAACATCAACAACACCGCGGGCACAACCACGATGCGTTCCGCAAAATTCAAATCGGGAAGAGGCGACCGTCCGTCGGAAACCGGCCCATTAAAAACATGATGAACGATGCGCAGGATGTAAGCGGCTGTCGCAAACAAGCCAATTGCCGCCACCGCCGCCGCCCATTTTGCGAGCGGAAAAACGCCTTTGAAAATCAAAAATTCCGCGGGGAATCCATTTAACCCCGGCAGCCCGAGCGATGCGAACAACGCGATTCCCATCACGCCCGCGCAAATCGGCGCCACGCGTCGCAGCCCGCCAAAATCTTCAATCGAGCGTCGTCCTTTGTTTTTCTCTTCCAGATAACCGACCAAAAAGAACAACGTCGCCGCCGTCAATCCATGCCCGAACATCTGCAATAACACGCCGTTCAATGCCGCGGATTTCTCGACCGCCGCGCCCGCGGATGCGACTGCAAAAATTCCCAGCAAACAATATCCGAGATGGCTTATCGACGAATACGCGAGCACACGTTTCAAATCCTTTTGCGCGAACGCCGCCAGCGCGCCGATCACGATCGTCGCAATCGCCAACCACAACAGCAGCGTCATTTGTTGCCGAATTTGCTCAGGGAAAATCGGCAGCAGCAATCGCAGGAAACCATAAACGCCCATCTTCGACATCACGCCCGTCAGCAACATCGTCGTCGAGGTCGGCGCTTCCGAATACGTCGAAGGCAGCCACCCGTGCAGCGGCATCAACGGCACCTTGACCGCGAGCCCGAGGAACACGCACCAGAACAACGCCATCGCCACGCGTTCGTCGCTGTTCAGCCCGGGCAAAATTGGATTCACATTGATCAGCTTCAGCAATTGCCCCGAGCGCGAAAGTTCCGCAAGCTCGCCGAAATTGAAGGTGTGCGCGATTTGATAAAGCCCCAGGAAACCGAGGAGCAAACCGACGCTCCCGAACATCGTGTAGATGAAAAACTGCATCGCCGCCGGCCCGCGATTGCTGCCGCCCCAGAGTTTGATCAGGAAAAAGGCCGGGATCAGCGCGATTTCCCAGAAGGTGAACCAGTGAAAGAAATTTTGCGCGGTAAACGTCCCGATCAAGCCCGATTGCAAAAATAAAATGAGCGAAAAATAAAGCGGAGCGCGCGTTTCGATTTTCCACGCCGCCGAGATGGCCGCCGGCACGAGCAGCGCCGTCAACAGCAGCATCAAAAGACTCAGCCCATCCGCGCCCAGGAAATAATCGACACCCAGCGAAGGAATCCACTCGAACTTCTCGACGAACTGCAATTCGCCCGAACCGGGATTGAATCGCGACCAAAGACAAAGCGCGTGCGTGAGCGTGAACAAACTCGAACCAAGAGCCAACCCGCGCGCGAGCCGCCGCTGCGTCCAATCAAGCCCAGCCAGCGCAATCGCCACCGCGAACGGCACGAGCGTCAATATCGATAAATCGGGGAAACCTTTCATTTGCTGTGGCACCCCCAGGCAAACAAAAGAATCAGGATTGCCAGGCCGAGACTGAGGATTCGCAAGTAACCTTGAATCTGTCCCGCCTGCAATTTCGTCGCGCGCTGGCCCGTGTTGCGCACGACCGAAGTCACGCGATCGAACCCGCCGTTCACCGCGAATTCATCGATGCCGCGATTGACCCACGCCACCGTCATCAACACGACCGAACTGACCTGCACCGTCGCCGCCCACAATCCCTTTTCGAAAACCGCGCAGGCGTGTCCGGCGAATTTGTAAAAAGCAATCGCGGTGTCGCGATACAACTCGTCGAAATAAAATTTGTTCTGCAACAAGGCATACACCCCCGGAGCGCGCACTTGAATCGGATCGCTCTTCGCGTCCGATTTTCCATAAAGCCGCCAGCCCCAGAAGACGCCCAAGGCAACCATCGCCGTCGAAGTGAGGGCCAGCCCCAAAAAGGGAATCAACTGGAATTTTTCGTTGTGTTCGCCCGTCAAAAACGTTTGGAACCACGGCAGGAAGGGCGTCCCCGCAAACCCCAGCAAAATTGCGCACGCCGCCAAAATCACCAGCGGCATCGTCATGATCGGCGGACTCTCATGCGCCGGGTGATGTCCGCGATATTTCCCCCAAAACACCAGCGCCATCTGCCGCGTCATATAAAACGCCGTGAACCCCGCGCCGATCAAACCGAGGAGAAACGGAACCTTCGAAACGGGCCAGTTCAACGTCGCGTGCAAAATCTCGTCCTTGCTCCAGAACCCCGAAAACACCAGCGGAAACCCAGCCAGCGCCATCATGCCGATCCCATAGACCTTGAACGTCAGCGGCATTTTATCCTTCAGCCCGCCCATGTGCCGGATGTCCTGCTCGTGATGACAGCCGTGAATCACCGAACCCGCGCCGAGGAACAACAGCGCTTTGAAAAACGCGTGCGTGATCAAATGAAACATCGCCACCGCCACGCCGCCCGCGCCCAAACCCATCATCATGTAACCGAGTTGCGAAACCGTCGAATACGCGAGGATGCGCTTGATATCGTTTTGCGCCACCGCGGTCATCGCGCCGAAAATCGCCGTGATCGCGCCAATCCACGTAATCACCGTCAACGACGAATTCCCTTCCAACAACGGATACACGCGTGCCATCAAAAAAACGCCCGCCGCCACCATCGTCGCCGCGTGGATCAGCGCGCTCACCGGCGTCGGCCCTTCCATCGCGTCCGGCAACCAAACATGCAACGGCACCTGGCCGGACTTCGACATCGCGCCTGCAAAAATCAACAGTCCAATCACCGCCGACAACGGCCAGCCCGCGATCGAAATAATGGACGCCAGCTTCGAAACATTTTCCTGTTCCAGACAGCCCGCGCCGTGATCGTAAAACAAAAGCGTTCCCGACGAACTGAACAACCACAACATCCCCACGAACAAACCAACGTCCCCAATGCGCGTCGTCAAAAACGCCTTGCGCGCCGCCGCGGCCGCTTCGGGTTTGAAATACCAAAAGCCAATCAATAAATACGACGCGACGCCGACCAACTCCCACGCCATGAACAGGAGCAACAAATCATTCGCAATCACCACCCCCAGCATCGCCGCGGCAAACAACGACAAAAACGCGAAGAACCGCGAGAACCGTTCGTCCTCCGCCATGTAGCCCGCGCTGAAAATGAAAATCAAAAGCCCGACGAACGTCACCATCACCAACATCACCGCCGTCAGCGGATCGAGCACAATTCCCAACCGCAACGTGGCCGCGCCCATCTGCAACCAATCGAACGTGTGCGTGAAACGCGGCAGGTGATTGAAGGCCGTTTGAATGAACAACGCAAACGCCAGCACGCACGAAATTCCAAGCGCCCCAACCGCCATTCCCGCCGCGACCTTCTTTTGCGACGGAGGCAAAATCGTAATGCCGATCGCGGCCGCCAACGGCAGCAACGGAATCAACACCAGCGCTGTAGCGATCCAATTCACTCGAAAAAGCAGTGATTCATCTAATGAACGCGCTGGGTTTTACACAGAATCACGCCGACAGCAAAGCCAAACCATCGCCCGAATTTTGCGAAAAATTACCCCTGTCAATCCGGGCTGGCCGGATTTTGCCTCCTGACTGGCGTCCCCGCGCGGTTCGGCGTAGCTTCCGCCGATGATTCGAACCTGGATATTCGCGGCGCTCCTTTTCCTGAGCGCGCGCGCCGAGACGCCGCCTCCCCTCGCGATCGAATCATTCCAGGCCGCCTGGGAAATTATTCGCGACACCCATTTCGACACCAATTACAACGGGCTCAATTGGAATGCGGTGCGCGCCGAATTTCTTCCGAAAATCGAAAAATCAAAATCCCCCGATGAAGTCCGCGATCAAATCCAGGCGATGCTCGATAAACTCGGGCATTCGCATTTGATGATCATCCCGGGCACGCCGCCAAGGCAGAATTCAAAACCCGTAGCGCCCCAATCCGAGAAGCCTTCCGCACCGACTGTCGCCAATGGTTCGAAGGCCAACGACGATCGCCCGCAAAATGGCGCCATCGGAGTCGAAGTCCGCGTGCTCGATGGGCAGATCGTTGTCTTTCGTGTCGATCCGGGAAGTTCCGCCGAAAAAGCCGGACTCAAGCCCGGCGCCATCCTCCACGAGATCGACGGCGAACCCGCGCTCGATCCGACCGTTCATGCCCTGGAACATTCCCCGCGCCAACGCGATTTTCTGCTCTGGCACAATGCCGCGCATTTGCTCAAAGGCGCGGTCGGTGAGCATTGCGAACTAATCGTCGAAAACGTCGCGGGCAAAAAAGAAAAGCTAAGCATCCCGCGCGTGGCCGAGACGGGATTGCCCGCCAAACTTGGTAACCTGCCTCTAATGTACACGCGCACCGTTACCAACGAACTCCAAACCGCCTCCGGCAAACGCATCGGTTACTTGCGCTTCAATCTCTGGATGGTCCCGGCCGTCCTCGCCATCGATCGCTTTGTCGAAGAATACCGCAATGCCGACGGCATCGTGATCGATTTGCGCGGCAACCTTGGCGGCATCGGCGGCATGGTCATTGGCACTGCCGGCCATTTCCTCAACGAGCGCGCCTCCCTCGGCACGATGAAAATGCGCGACAACGAACTCACCTTCACCGCCTTTCCGCGCCGCGTTAATTTGCGTCAACAACCAACCAACACCTTCCAGGGCAAACTCGCCGTCCTGATCGACCCCATCACACTGAGCTCCGCCGAACTCTTTGCTGGCGGCATGAAAGAACTCGGACGCGCCCGCCTCTTTGGCGAACCAACCGGCGGCCAGGCGCTCCCCTCCGTTTCCGATCGCCTCCCCAACGGCGACCTGCTCTACCACGCCGTCGCCGACTTCACCACGCCCAAGGGCCACCGCCTCGAAGGCCCCGGCGTCACCCCCGACGAAAACATCCCCCTCCGCCTCGACGCCTTGCGCGCGGGCCGCGACGATCCCCTTGCCGCCGCCCTCAAATGGCTGGATGCGAAGTAGCCAGTGGGTTCTCAACCGATCGATTCGGCGTTTGCGGTTGTAATTCCCGAGGCGTCGGGCAGAGCGCAAGTATGAATGCCACTGTGGCGGATTTACAACAGGACGCCAGCGAGATCATCCGTGCGGTCGTCCAACGCGGCGAGGAAATCGTTTTGACGGACTCCGGCGAGCCGGTGGCGAAAATTATCCCGTTCCTGCGGACGATCACTTCCTCGCCAGATGAAGCGCGGCGCTGCGGAAAGTTGACCGATAACGCCATCCTTACCGGCCTTCGCGAAGCTCGCGAGGAGGCGGTCGAACGCTCCGATCTGAGCGAGTTTGAAAAGCGGCGACCGACACCGATAATCGCACCCAGGATCACTTATTCCGTCCGAACTTCGTCACCGTATTTGGCTTCGCCAGCGACGATGTCGGCGGCGACCGTGTTGTTGAGGTAGGGGCCGGAGACTTTGATTTCGCCGACTTTTTGGCCCACGCGATAGACGCTGAGTTTTTGTTCGTAGCGCGGTTGGCGGCTGTTCATGTAGTCGATGACGACGAAGCGAAGTTCCGCGTTCACTTTCGCCACGCGGCCGTTCACCGGCACCACCACCGCCTGGGGCGGACCTTCGGGCAACATGCCCGAAGTCGCTTTCCGGGCATTGTTGGCGGCAAGGTTTCCTTTTTTCACACCCGGCGGATCGATGCTCACCTTGCGATCCGAGCCATCCGTTTTCGCGGTCTTCGACGTCGAAGCGCAACCGGCTAAAACTAAAATGCCGGCCAACAAAAATATTCGCATCATCGTCAACTTCATGATTCACGTTCCAATTCGGCGAGCACTTCCGGGTCGCGCACATCGACCCACCGGCCTTCGATTTTGCAACCGGCGATCCGATGCCCCGCCTGCAACATCCCGGTGATCGCGTCCGGCAACTCGTATTCGCCGCGCGGCGACTTTTGCAGCCGCGCTGTGAACTCGAACAACGCCGGTTTGAACATATAAATGCCCGCGTTATACCAGACCGGATCGCCCTTTTTCAGCAATCCCCGTGCCTCAAAATCCGCCAATTGCGCTGCATTCGGCTTCTCGACGATCTGTTGCAAACAAAAATCGCGATCGAAAAAATTGATGGCGCCCTTGGTCACGTCCTGGCCTTCGGTAACCGTGATCAACCCGGAAAAGTTGCCTTCGCCAAAGCGCTTCACCATCGCCACGTAGGTTTCCGGCTTCACCAAAATGTCGCCGTAGGTCAGGAGGAAGCCGTCGTTGCCAAGGAACGCTCGGGCGAGTTCGGGAGCTTTGCCGGTGCCGTCCTGCACTTCCTGCCGAACGTACTCGATGCGCGCGCCGAACTTCGAGCCGTCTCCGAAGTGCGATTCGATCGTCTCGGCTTTGAAGCCGGTAATGATGCAAAACTCGCGAATCCCAGCGTCCCGGATGCCTTCAACGATATGTTGCAGGATCGGTTTGCCCCAAACCTTGAGCATCGGCTTGGGCAACTCGGACGTGAGTTTGCGCATCCGAGTCCCCTTCCCTGCGGCTAAAATGACTGCTTTCACGCTGAAATCCTTACGAAAGCGGCGCCGAGCGCCGCACTCCAAGACCTGTCGGAGTTTCCGGCGCCCCCAAAAGTCGCGTTAGCGTCTTGGAGTGCGCGCGCTGTGCGCCGCTTTTTCCTCAGTTCGATCATGCGCCGTATTTATCGAACATCTTCGCGTTCGCCTGCATGAGCCGAATCAGGAATTTCGCCTCGAAAACGCCGAGCGATCCCAGGTTCGAGCCGGTTTCGGTGAAGCGATCGAGCTTGTCCGAGCCGCTGCATTCGGAGGTCAACATCACCGGTTGCGGATGCCACGAATGTCCCTTCATCGGGCACGGCGTCGAGTGATCACCCGTGATCGCGAGCACGTCCGGACGCTTCGCCAGCAAAATAGGGAGCGCGGCATCGAGATCTTCGATCGCTTTTTTCTTCGCTTCGAAGTTGCCGTCTTCGCCGTACATGTCGGTGTATTTATAGTGAATGAAAAAGAAATCGTAGTTGTCGTATTCATCCACGTATTTCTGGAATTGCTCCGCGATCGTTTGCGGCCCTTCGATCTTCGTCATTCCGACCAACTGCGCGAGCCCTTTATACATCGGATAAACCGCCAGGCACGCGGGCTTCAACGCATAACGATCTTCGAACAACGGAATCTCCGGCTGATGCGCAATCCCGCGCATCAGGAAACCATTCGCGGGCGTTTTCCCCGCCAGCAACGGCAACGCTTTCGCGTAAAAATCCACCACCAACTTGGCGGCCTTCTTCTGCGCGGCGGAACCTTTGCCGATCGGTTCCACGGGCGGAATCGATTTACCTTCGCGATGCGGATCGGCGTCCGTCAACGGCCCTTCCAGGCCCTTGCCGCGAAACACCACCACGAAGCGATGGCCCTTGCCCGGCTTGATGATCACCTGCGTGTCGCCGATCTTTTTGATCTTCTTCGACAGCAATTCGCACAACTCCTCGCAAA
>Ga0070686_100001516_pt1 | contig 13050 bp, 12 predicted proteins | sample KBSS23LmetaG_FD_65654 | JGI IMG/M metagenome (GOLD analysis project Ga0070686, IMG submission 65654) | Switchgrass rhizosphere microbial communities from Kellogg Biological Station, Michigan, USA - KBS S2-3L metaG | ecosystem: Host-associated > Plants > Roots > Rhizosphere ...
GAACATGCTGCATGCTGATCGCTTCATCGTTAGAAGTTGTACCAGGCAGACAGAGTAAACATATCGGCTTGATTCGAAGCCTTTGCCGTATAGGTGTCAGGCTGTGCCCAGTTCGTCCAGAAATGCTGCCACTCCAGGCCCATCGTGAAATCCGCCCAGATCGGATGGATTGCAGTGAGATAGGTGCGTTGGTTGGAGAGATACTGAATGCTGGAGTTGTAGCCGGCCGATCCTGGTGCCGTGCCATAGGCATTGATGCTGCCTTTCAAATCCCGATCGAGGGGATTGTCGATGCCGTACCCGAACAGAAAGGTATAGTCTCTGGAATAGGCATAGCTCAGCTGAAACCAGGTCGTCATGGTTCGCACAGGGGCGCCGGTCAACCAGTTCAGATCCTGATTCCACCGGAACCATTCGTTCCCCAGCGCCTGTCCATAGGCCAATTCCCACATCAATCGTAACTGCTTGGTGAGTTGATGCACCGCTTCAAGACCCAGAACGTAGGAATTAATATCCCTTCCCGAAGTAAAGGTAGCAGGATTAGCCCCTCCACCAACCAAGGGCGCAGATCGGTAATACCGGTAGGCCCCGTTGACGGCAATCATCGTCCCTGCCATGGTGCCCGTTCCGTTGTACGCGAATCTGGTCGCGAAATACGGCATCTGCACCGGATCGCTGAAGGAGTTTGTACTCCCAGGTCCGCCTCCATTGCCACCCGTCCCGGAGGTCGGTCGGGCTTGAGTATTGCCGCAACAGTTCGACAACCCACGCTCAAACCGCATCACCGTGAGCAATCCTTCGAAATTATCCGAAAATTTCTGTCGAACTGTAATCTGCGGAATACGTTGCCAGAGATTGCCGGTATAGCCCATGATCGAAAAGTCGATGTTGTCGGTCAGCAATCCCATGATCGGGTTCCAGTCCTGCCCGATGGTGAACGACGTTTTCCCGTTGTTCGGAGAATATTTCATATACGCGAGGCGCAGACGCGGCAACAGGTTGTTACCGCTGTCGGACTGGCCGTAGAAATCCGCCTCGACCACGCCAGTCAACGTATTGACTCCATCCGTTCTGTCTGCTCGCAGACCAATCACGCTGTAGCGGGGATTGAGCGTGGAACTATGATTGCCCTGCCGTCCGGCCGCTGTTCCATAGCCGTTGAACTGCTGCGGATCGAGTGGGTTTGTGTTCCTCGTACTATAGATGCCATCCAGTTCGATTCGGCCGTAGGGAGTGAGGGTGCCCTTGCTCCCTTGGGTAAACATGGGGGCAACGCATCCTGCACAAAGATGAGCTGGAGATGGTTCTTCTTTTTCTTTGCGGATGATCTGTCCGCCGCCGGCGGCCTCTTCCGCGCTCACCTGCGCGAATACCGGCACGGCGCTGCACATGAGAATCACCCCGAACACGATATGCCCGGCCCTTCGCACATACTGCCTCGTCATGAGAAAACCTCCCTCCTGTTGGGCCATCCCATTCCTCTCGATCCCGGAGGGCATTGCATAAAAAAAAACGCCCTTCCGGCCCAGACCTTGGACCAAAAGGACGCCATTGTCCTCTCATGAAAAACCGTGCCGCCGATCAGGACCCCTTTGTCCTTCACACTGTCGGCACGTGACGCACGCTTATAAGACCCTGCCTCGGGATTGTCAAGGCATTTTCCTGGAGACGGGAGCGTATGCTACACTCCCCTCCGAAACCATGCCTCGCGTCCCGTACCACGCTCCGAACAGACTTCCCTCAGGCCTGTCGCTCGTTGTGGGCCTCCTCGCCCTGTCGGGTGCGTGCACGCATGCCCCTGAAGTGGATACCATCCTGCACGAAGCCCAGAGGGGATCGGTGTACCTCGAGCGTATCCCAGACCGCGGCTTCAAGGCGGCTCACCCGATTGCGATTGAAGAGAAGGTCATCGCCCGTACCCTGAGCGGCGTGATGGTCACGGAACGGAAAACCGCTCTCCAGACCGCTTTTTCAAAGCAATCGCCCACCAACCGTGCCTTCTCTGAGGAGGACGTCAGCTTCCTCGTTCCATTTCTTGCGGCGGCTCTCCGCCAAGCTGCGGCGGATCAGCAGGTAGGGTTTAAGGTGTTCAGCTATCCATCAGAGCTCTCCTACGCAAGTAAGAGCGGAGCAGGAGTAGGATCCTCAGATCCTCTTCTCACGAATTCCTCGCTGCTTGAAACGACCACCGGACATCTTCTGTCCCAGGACCGCTGGCTCTATCTGACCGTGAGCGAGTACAGGAAGCGGCCTGAACAGCCGGACACCATCAACATGGCGAACCGGCGCTTGCCTGATCCGACCGGTCAGGGAGACAAGGAGTTGGTGTTCGTACCCAAGGAAGCCTTGAAGCCGAACGGGAAGGGCGGACCCTCCGGCGGTTCTACGGACACGGTCTTCGTCATCGACTATCGACAACTGGCTCAACTTCCCGCTGTGGGAATGCCGCCGGTTCCCGCTTCCGGGATGCGCCCGTCGGATCCGAACGCCACGCCGGACGCCAAAGAGCAGGACATCAAGCAAATCAAGGAAGAAATGAAAAAGAAAGACGTGGAAATCGAAAACTTGAAGAAGGAGATGGAGGACATCCGCCGCGACATGGGAAAGCCGGGCACGAAAGCCCCCTGATGTGTGCGGGATCTTCCCTCAGGGATAAGGCATGCCGCCGCGACCTCACCGCCTCCATATCACCTGTATCTTCATCACGCTGGCCTGTGCTGCCTGCTCGACGGGATCTGAACACGACGTCAAGGTTGGTGAATCCCCCCAAGGGATCGTCGCGCTGCAACAGGTCCCGGATCGCTCGTTTCAGGCGGCCCATCCGATCAAGATCGATTCGAGCACCATCGCACTCGTTTTGAACGGGATTCTGATTCGCGACAATCTGTCGGTGCAGAAGCCCTCTTCGGAATCGACGAACCTCCGCCGCGTCTTCTCGGGCAGCGAAGTCGGCTATCTTGCGCCGCTCATCTCCGACGGTCTCAGGAGTGCCGCATCCGATCAATTGGTGAAGTTCAGGGTTGGACAGACCGCCGGCGTCCTGTATGCCTATGGTCGTTCGCTGTATGTCACGTTGACCCACTATCGCTCGGGGTCGGACACGGCGGGGTCAAAACCTTCGGATGCGACCGGATTCGGGGATCGCATCCTGTCATTCATGCCGGAAACCGCAAAACGGCCGGACAGTTATCTTGACGCGCGGTCGAAAGAGGCCACGCTGGTGATCGACTACGAATTATTGGCGATGCTGCCGCCGGCGTCTGTGCCCTCCGCCTCGACGCCGACGGCTCCGCCCTCCGCCCCACCCGCCAATGTTGAACAACCCGATGCGCCGAAGAAGGATTCAGAAATCGAAGCGCTGCGGAAGGAATTGCAGGACATCAAGAAACAACTGGCAGAACAGGAAGCCGAGCGCGCCCGCTCGCAGCCCAAAAACGGGGCCCCTCACAAATAATCTGTTATCCTCGCTGTTTTTCGGCCCGTTCTTCGAGTTCCCCGGCCAGGAGCACCGCCTCCGCGATCTCCCGCATCGACTTTCGCAAGTCCATGCTTTGCCGCTGGATGAGCCTGAACGCCTCTTCTTCGGTCAGCTTCTTCGACCGCATGAGATAGCCCTTCGCACGCTCCAGCAGTTTGCGAACCGCCAGCGCCTCCTGCATCTCGAATGATTTTTCCATCAGCTTGGTGTGCTCGATCGCGATGGCCGCCTGATTCGCGATCGCCTGCAGGAGCTTGACCTCCTCGCTCGTAAACGCGTGCGGCACGGACGTGTAGCTATTGATGACGCCCACAGCTTTCTCGCGGATCATCATAGGCACGGACAGGAGCGAACAGAGGCCTTCTTTCTTCGCCATGTCCGGATACATGTACTCCTGCTCCTTCGTGACATCGCCGACGATGATCGGGCGGCGCTCCTGCACCGCACGGCCGCTGACGCTCTGCCCGATCTTCAGATTGGGTTTGCGCCGGTAATGTTCGCTAAGGCTTTGAGTCGCCTCGATGCGAAGATCTCCGGTCGTCTCGTCCAGCAGCATGATCGAGCAGATCTTGGAATTCATCATTTGAGCGGTCATCGTCACCAGGAGCTGCAGCACGTCTTCGATCAGGCGACTGGAGGCGACGGTCTCCGACACCTGAGACAGGGTTTCGACCTGCAAGGCTTTGCGCCGCATTTGTTCATACAGCCGCGCGTTTTCGATCGCCCCTCCCACCTGATTGGCTATCGTGGAGAGCAAGGCCAACTCATCAGGCCGGTACCGCTTGGGACGTTTGTGCTGCACGTTGATCACTCCGACCACTTCCTTCTTGGCCATGATCGGGACGGAGACAAACGCCTGATGCCGGTCCTCGGGCAGATTATGAAAGAATTTGAACCTCGGATCGTCGCTGGCATTGCTGGGGATCACGACGCGGGTACGTTCTTGAGCGACCCAGCCAGTGATGCCTTCGCCCATGCCGATCGTGATTCGCCCGATCAGTTTCGGATGTGGATTTTTGGAGGCCCGCAAAATCAATTCGTCCTGCCCGTCGGATAACAGGTACAAGAGACAGGCATCGGCCTTCGTCACCTCGACCACAATCTCGACGATGTGTTTGAGAACGGCTTCCAGATCCAGGGTATTGCTGATCGAATCCGTGATCCGATGCAGCACATCGACCTCACGGGTCTTTTCCTTGAGCGCCTGTTCGAGAGATGCGAGTGAGGGAGGACGTTTTGTCGGCATCGTGCTAAATCTTTCGCCTGCCCGTCTTCCGTGATGGGGGAAGAGATGCATACGTCTGAAACCAGGCGGCGCAGGCCTCCCGTTCGAGAGGGCGGATGACGACCTCACCGATGCGAGCCGGCCAGACGCCGATCACGGTGCCGCCGATCACCTTCTTGTCGTGTTGCATCGCGCCCCACATGGCGGCAAATGACGTCCTGGGGGGGAGCCTATCTGGCAGGCCGGCTGCCTGCACTACCCGCCGGATTCTGGCTGATACGTCGCTTCCGCAAATCCCGAGATGGACAGCCAGGTCCGCTTCGGCGACGAGGCCGATGCCTACGGCCTCCCCATGAATCAGCCGACGGTAGCCACCGAGCGACTCCAGGGCATGTCCGATCGTGTGGCCGTAATTCAAGATTCTTCGCCGATCCGATTCGCGCTCATCTGCCGCAACCACCTCAGCCTTGATCTCGCATGAACGGGCGACCGCCCGCATTACCGCCTGCCCTTCTAATTTCAGCAGCTCCGGCATGGATGCTTCCAAAAACGAAAACAATGCCTCGTCCGCTATGATGCCGTACTTGATCACCTCCGCCAGACCGGCGACCCATTCGCGACGCGGCAAGGTGTGCAACAGGAACGGATCAATGAGCACCGCCTTGGGCTGATGGAACGCCCCGATCAGGTTCTTGCCCAATCGATGATCCACACCCGTTTTCCCTCCGACGCTGGAATCCACTTGCGCCACCAACGTCGTCGGAACTTGTACATAGGGAATCCCCCGTAGATAGATCGAGGCGGCAAAGCCGGCCAGGTCGCCGATGACGCCGCCTCCGAGGGCCAGCACCAGAGACCGCCGCTCGAATTTGTGCGCAGCCAGGACGTCGAGAATTCGCGTGATGGTCGCCAGAGTCTTGGTGCGCTCACCCGGCGGTAAGACGATAGCCACCGGATCAAACCCGGCCTGCTTGAGTGAATCCACGGTAGGCTTGAGGTAGTGACGCGCGACATGGCGATCGGTCACGATACCGACCTTGGCGGTATCGATAAGTCGCTTGAGGCGGTCTCCGAGGGCCCGGCTTGAGCCAGGCTCCAGGAGAATCTCATAGCTGCGTTCAGCGAGACGGACAAGGATACGTTGGCCGGTCATCGGCGTCATGGATGATGGAAAAGGGTCCGTTCCAGCAGTTCGGGGCAAATCCTGCCGATGGTAGCACAACCCAATGAAAAGATAATAGCTTTCCGTCGGCCGGGCTCTCAGGCCTCGAGGTGAACCGCTAACAGGGAAAGACGCGTGGATGGTGTTGCGGACTGGAAGACCGGCAAGGCAAGGCACGGCCGGTCCCGTCAACGGGACCGGCCGGCAATCCTCTAGGCCTTGACGATGGTGGGTGTCAGGAAGATTAGGAGTTCCTGTTTCGAGACGCTTTCAGACTTGTTCTTGAACAGCCAGCCGAGAACAGGAATCCGCGAGAGATACGGTACGCCCTGCACGTTGTTGTTCTGTGTGTCGATAAAGACTCCACCGATCACCATGGTTTCGCCGTCACGCACGATCACCTGGGTGTTCGCTTCACGGCGATCAATGCTCGGACCGGCCGGATTGCTTCTCGCGCCGACCGCGTTGCGGGTCGCACGCACACGCATCATGATCTGCTTGCCGATTTCCTTGGGATCACGCGACGTGATCTGCGGCGTCACATTCAATTCTAGATTCGCGTCGACAAAGGTCGTCTGCGTGCCCTGCAGCGAGGTGGTTTGGAACGGAATGGATTCACCCTGCGAGATCTTGGCTTCCCGTTTGTCAAGGGTCGTGATCTTGGGAGCAGCGATCACTTTCGCCAAGCCGAGCAGTTCACCGGCTGAGAGCCTCAGATCCAGCGCAAACCCGGGCAAGAGTTTACCGAATGTATAGCCAATGCCGGGGACCGATGGAAGCCCTGCGACCTGTGCAGGCAAATTCACAAGAAAATCCCTTGGAATAACCTGTGAACCCGTTCCCGCCGCCGGCGCAAATGGACCGGTCAAATTTCCCACCGAAGAAAATGAGTTGGGACCGATGTCGGTATTAGTCACGCCCCATTGCACGCCCAACCCACGTGCGTAAACAGTGTCCGCCTGCACGATACGTGCTTCGATCTGGACCTGCGGGACTTCGAGATCCAGGCCTTCGATCAGTTGCTTGAGCACCGCCATTTTCGTTTCGGTGTCCCGGACCACCAACGCATTGGTCCCCTGGCTGATTTGCATCAATCCGCGGGCACTCAAATTCTGCCGAAGGGAGGTCATCAACTCGGTGGCCTGAAGGTTGCGGATGTAGAAGACGCGATCGACGAGATCTTCCGCCTTGATCTTGGCCTCCTTGGCTTTGGCTTCATCATCCTCTTGTCTGGCGATATTGGCCAGCGTATCGATCCAGAGAATATTCCCCTGCTTGATCTTGCCCAAGCCGTTCATCTTCAAAATCATGTCCAGGGCCTGATCCCAGGGAACGCTCACCAGCTTCATGGTGACTTTGCTCTTGACGGCCTCGCCGATGACGATATTGAACCCGCTGACTTCGGCGATCAGACGCAGGACGTTGCTGATGTCCGCCTGCTGGAAATCCAAGGAGATGCGGCGGCCCATATACCGGGTTTCACCGACCACGAGATCGTCCTTCGGCGTATTTTTTTCCACCGGTTCGGGCTCAGTCATCATTTGAATGGGGCGGACCCGAAACGCCGGAGCCGCTCTGCGCGCGACCATCCGCGGTTTCGCTTGTTCCGTTTCAACCTGGACCGGCGGAAGCAGCGACGCCTCTGTCATGGCAGCCATGTCATGGCTCTGTGCACGATCCGCAGCCGTCGCATCCTTCACCGTGACCAGCAGCTGCGCACCGCGAGGCTCAACGATGTAGTCCGCCTGCCTCCCCAAATCAAACACAATCCGGACCTTGTCCGAGTGGTCGCCGATGCGTATTTGCCTGAGAAGCCGATGGCCGACGTTCACCGTTGGCCGGCGCAGCGACGACGAGGCATGCGGAAGATCCACGACCAGCCGACGCTCGCCGACCCTGAGCGCCTCGTGTGCCAGCACACCATCGCCATTGATCGTGATGTTGAGGCGATCGGCTTCCGTGCGCACGTCGATTCCCGTGACCGTGGGGGCGGTTGCAGAAAGCTTTAGGGACTCCGGATCGAGACCGGCACGTGTGAGGGCAACTTCGGCATCCCGTTCCGGGGTTGCACCCATCGAGGGAACCGCCAGGGGAAGACTCACAACCGCCAAGGCGGACAGGATCCGGATTACGATGGTGGCATCTCGCTGTATGTGTGTCATTCTAGGCCCTCTTTCGGATGAAGAAGCTTGACGTACTCTCGCTCCTGTTTTCTGCCGTAGACGTCCGTGAATCGCTCCTGAACGATCATGCCTTTTTCCGTGACCGCGCTGACCACTCCGGCATTGGGACCGATCCGGGTGCCTTTGCGAACGGTATAGCCGTTCCCGTCCGGCGTCTGCACCATTGCGGTGTAGCCGTATGCGCCCCAGATGATGGCGATCAGATTCATATCGGTCAGATTGACCCGCTGCAACGGCGGCAACGTCGGATCAACCTGTCCGGGGGCCAACTGACTCAGCACCGGCGAAAATGGATCACGCCGCCCGGCCGGATCGTATCCGCCCACCGGAGGTACGCCAGCGGGGAAGGCGGAATCCATGGCGCCGGGAACGTTCCCGGGAGCAGACGCCAATGAGGTCTGAGGTGCCTCTTTCGGAAGATCGGCTGCCGATGGCATTCTCACGGAGTCCGGCCGAAGGGGGGCGACTTGACGGAGATGAGACACCAGCCCCGGCTCAGCGAACACCGGGCCTGCGAATAGCTGGACGAGCAAGCCTCCGAACACCATTGCGCCCGCGATTTTGTTGCTGATCTGGATCACAACCATCCGTCCTTCTTCCATAAATGTCCCGCCGCGTCCAGCCAAGGCGGCCTTACTTAGGCCCAGCCGAAGGAGCTGCCGCAGCCACTTTCACTTCCTGAGGTGCCGCGTAGGCGATCAGATCGAAGACCGTCTGAGTGACGACGCGCCCCTTTTCGGTTTTCGGCGTCCCCATCTTGAGATTCGAGACCGTCACAATTCGAGGCAAGCTGTTGATGCGGTCGAAGAACAACGCGGCAGTGTGGTATCCACCGGAGACTTCCACGTTGACCGGCAGTCGCACGAACAACTTGGAGGGGTCTTCGCTCTTGGCGCCTGGCTTCCAGAGCTTGACGTCCAGGCCCAGTCGAATGCCGAGATCGGACACCTGCTTGAGCAACATGACCGCTTCTTCCTCCGGAGGCAGTCGCTCTTTTTTCTTCGCCAGTTCGATTTCCAGCTGCTTGTTGGCGGCAATCAACTCGTCCAGGTGCTTGACCTTGATGGTCAAGGTTTGGATCTCAGTATCCAACTTGCCGATTTCACCCTGAAGGTTCGCGATCTCTATCGATTTCGGTTCAACGACATAGTAGTAAAACAGGACGATGATGCCGACCAGGATGAGCACTACGAAGGCGATCTTCTGCATGAGCGGGATCGTGCGAAGGGCCTCGAGATTCATCGCCGGCAGCTTCATGCGCGTTATCCTTTCAACCGGAACGCTAACTTGAACTGGAACAGGCTGATCTGGCTCTCAACCGCCGCCCGGCTTTCCTGGAGATTGATGTCGGTGAAGTAATCGGTACGACGCAAATTGTTGACGAATTCAACTACGTCGTCGTTGGTCAGGGCGCGGCCTTCCAGATCGATGCTTTGCCCGTTCACCCCCACCCTCACGAGCCAGAGCTTCAACGGTTCAAGGCTTTGACTCACATGGTCCATGACCTTGACCGGCCCAACCCGCGACTTCTCCAACTGATCGATGATGCGGTTCTTATCCTCGAGCTGCTTTTTGCGCGCCTCGAATTCGGAGACCTGCTTGACTTGCTCTTTCAGCTGGGCAACCTGCTTCTCTTTATCCGTTTTTTCGGTCTGGCGCGCCGCGATCTCATCATCGAGCGCGGCTGAATACCACCAGCAAACGCTCAAGGTGATGATCAGTAACCCGACGCCGAGGAGCACCTGGGCGCGGACGTCGTATTGCGGCTTGGCCGGACGTCCCTTCGGACCCGTGGTCAATAGATTGATACGTATCATCGGTCGCCTACTGATCTCAGTGCCAATCCGACCCCGACGGACGCCATCGGCGCCAAGTCCGCCAGCGTCGCCTGGTCGAAATCGCTCCCTGACGTATCGACTTCCGCAAACGGATTGGCGACTTCCACCACCGCCTGCATCCGGTCGCGCAACTGTCCCGCGAGGCCGGTGATTTGCGCGCCGCCCCCGCACAGCAACACTTGCTGAACGTTGCCTTCGCTGACCGTCGATTTGAAGTAGTCAATGGTCCTGGCGATTTCAGACGCCACCTCGGCGTTGACGCTTTCGATCACACTGTGGGCGGCAGCGGCCTGATTGCTCCCTGACGTTTTCCCGCCCTTCTTGATGGTCTCGGCGTCTTCGTACGACAGCCCCAACTCGCGTTGAATGGATTCGGTATAGCGGTTTCCGCCGATGGGAATATCGCGTGTAAACAGCGATGTGCCTTTCGAGACGATATTGATGTTCATCACACTTGCGCCCACGTTGACCAGCGCCGTGGTTTCGTCCTGGGACGTCGGGTAATTGATCGCGTGCATGTTTTCGATCGCGAACGCGTCCACATCCATGACCATCGGCAAGAGCCCGGCGCCCTTCACCAGTTCCGTTAACTCGTTGATCTTGTCCTTTTTGGCCGCCACGAGAATCACCGACATTTCACCGTCGCCGGAGGCTTCCCCTTCTGACGGCGGCAGCACGTGGAAATCGATATTCACTTCGTTGATGTCGAACGGGATATATTGCTCGGCGGCCAGCTTGACCTGCCCTTCCAGCTCATCGTCGGGCATAGGCGGGAGGCTGATTTTCTTGATGATGACGGCGTGGCCAGAAATCGAGACGGCCACCTGCTTGACCTTGACGTTCAATTCATCAAACAGTTCCTTGATGGCCGACACGACACGGCCTTCGTCCATCACCGTCCCATCGACGATCACCTCGGGCTCAAGTGGTTTGAATCCGAATTTCTGCAGCACGTAGCGCCCGCGGTTTTCCTTCAGCTGGACCAGCTTGATGCCGCTGGATCCGATGTCCAGTCCCACTAACTGCCGCTTCGGAGTCAACAGCGACAAAATATCCGTATCGACGAGGCCTTTTAAGGAATTCAGCATACGTGCCTCAGACTGTACATGACTTCCTTCCTAGCGCAAATCATTTTGCGTTTTTCTCCCCTCAATGATCGAAATGCTAAAAGGGGCTTCAATACAGTGATTTCGTAGGCGCACCCTAAGTATAGTTCGTGTCCCCCGGCTGTCAAGAAACGGACCCGGCGTGCGGCCTAACCCGCGAGTTACGTAGTGCGGGGCATGCTGCGCCCTCGAGGAATTATTGTTTGGTGAGATCGCGGTGAGACAGGGTGACGTGATGTCCGACCGAAGAAAAGTTCTCTTGCAGCCGCTTGGCGATGACCACCGACCGGTGGCGCCCTCCAGTACAGCCAATGCCGACGTTGAGATAGCTCCGCCGCTCGCGCTCAAACAGCGGAATGAGGAAGTCGAAGAACTGCTCCAGCCGATCCAGGAAACCCTTGGCATCGGGATCCTCGAGCACATAACTCCGGACCCGAGGATCTTCGCCCGTGAGCGGCTTGAGATCCGGAACAAAATAGGGATTGCGCAGAAACCGCACGTCGAACAGCAGATCGATGTCGTACGGGACGCCGAACTTGTACCCGAACGTGATGAGCGAGATCGTCAGACGGCGGACCGCTTGCTCCTGGCTGAAGTGCCGGCTCAAGAGATCTCTCAGTTCATGCACGCTGAGATTGGACGTGTCGATGATGCGATCGGCTCGGGACCGGATTTCCGCCAATCGTTCCTTCTCAAACCGGACCCCTTCCAGCACAGGCAGCTCCGGCAGCAACGGGTGCGGTCGTCGTGACTCGGAAAACCGGCGGACCAGCACGGCGTCACGGGCCTCCAGAAACAGCAATTCCACCGAATGCCCAAGGTCTTTGATCCGCTGAAGAATGCCGGTCAGGTCGGCGAAAAACACCCGCTCCCTGATATCGATCCCGAGGGCGACATTTTTGATTTCACCACCCTGTTGGTGACAGAGCTCGACGAAGGTGGGAAGAAGGGCCGGCGGCAGGTTATCGACGCAGAAGTACCCGACGTCCTCGAAACATTTTAGCGCGTGAGATTTCCCGGCCCCCGAGAGACCGGTAATCACCACGAGCTTGAGTCCTGGCATTGCGACCCCCTTTAGGGATCAATGAGTACGACGTGGCCGGTCTCCGACCGTCTGAGAATTTGCAGCTTGCCCGAGTCCGCGCACGTAAACAGCACCATGGCTCCCGGATCGGCGTCCAGGCGGCTTCGCGCTTCGCTCCTCGACAGGACGGCGATCTTGGGACGCACGATCTTGAACTCGTCATGATCGGCCGCTGGTCCCAACGGCGCCGCCAAGGCCCTTTTCGTCCGTCCCTTGTGTTCGACTCGACGCTCTTTATATTTTCGCACCTGCCCGTCCAGACGATCCACCAGTTGGTCGACGGTGGCATACATTTCTCTCGTCGAGGTCTTCGCCTGAAACCGCTTTCCTCGGATCGAGCACACCACCTCGGCCGTATGCTGCAACTTGGTCACGCTTAACACCACCTCCAAGCGATCGAGTGAGACATCGTAGCGTTCAAGCCGCTCAAACCGCGATCGGATATATCGCTTCAGGGCGGGCGTCACATCCATATGTCGTCCCGTGATCTTCATCCGCATACTCCTTCGGCTGGAAATTCAGCAGTGTCCAGAATTCGGCTAGAAAAACCGCTTACGCTGGGTGGCTGGCGGGATGTTCTCTTCGGCCCGGTACTTGGCAACCGTCCGTCGGGCGATCAGGACCTGGCGTTCGCGCAACCGCGCGGCGATCTCTTCATCCTTGAGGGGATGGTTGGCATCCTCCTCCGCCACCATTTTCTTGATCATTTCCCGAACCGTGACCGAGGACAACATATCGCTGGGCTGATCTGCCCGTTGCAGCCCGGCATTGAAAAAGAATTTGAGCTCCAGCATGCCTTGCGGACAGTACATATACTTGTTGGCCGTCACGCGACTGATCGTAGACTCATGCATGCCGATGTCCTCAGCGACCTGCTTGAGCACAAGCGGTCTGAGATACTGAATGCCCTTTTCAAAGAACTGCTCCTGGAATTTGACGATGCTGGTCACCACCTTGACGATGGTCTTGTTGCG
>Ga0070686_100001517_pt1 | contig 13043 bp, 10 predicted proteins | sample KBSS23LmetaG_FD_65654 | JGI IMG/M metagenome (GOLD analysis project Ga0070686, IMG submission 65654) | Switchgrass rhizosphere microbial communities from Kellogg Biological Station, Michigan, USA - KBS S2-3L metaG | ecosystem: Host-associated > Plants > Roots > Rhizosphere ...
ACCACAGTTCGAAAATGAGCGTTTTGCCAGCGCCCGTCGGGGCATGGACCACCACGTCCTTGCCCTCGCGCAGAGCCGAAACCGCCTGCTGCTGCCAAAGGTCCGGAACGGTGACCTGGTTCAAAACGTTCAGGTCCTCAAGCTGTTCGGCCATGCTGCCCATGCGCGCCAACATAGACCAAATCGACGCAACTGGCATCTTTTGTGCGCGCTTGGTAATTTACGAAGATGCGACCGGCCCTCAAAACTCGAACGCTCCAGCAACGAGCGCGGGTGTGGGGTTTGTTCGCGTTTTTTTTGTTGCTCTGGTTTCCGCTCTGGAAAATCAACCAGCCCGAACCGAGCTACGCGGATCAACCGCTCTCCTATTGGATGGAACGCATGTCCGATCCCGCGACGGCGGCGCGCGCTTCGTCGATTGTCAGCGAGATGGGACCCGAAGCGTTGCCGGCGTTGATCGAAGCGTTGCGCACCGATTCGACGCGCGCGGAAGACATTATTTATTCGGTCGCGGAACGGTTGCACCTGGCGCCGCCGCGTCATTACGACGCGCCCAATATTCGCGCGACGGCGGCGTATATCCTCGGGCAAATGGGCGTCGCGGCCGGGAGCGCCACGCCGCATTTGGTGAAGGCTCTGGAAGATTCGGACACGATGGTGGCCTTTCGCGCGAGCCGGGCGCTGGCGCAAATCGGCGTGCCGGCGCTGCCTGTTTTGCTCGAAGCGGTGACGAATTCGCCGTCGTTGCACGTGCGCAAACTTTCGCTGCAATCGCTCGCGCGCATGGGGCCGGTGGCGAAACGCGCCGCGCCTTCGCTGATTGCCGCGCAAAAAAGTTCGCTCGATTTGACGAACGAAATTAAAGAAACGCTCACCGCGATCCAACGATGACGCTCGCCGAGAAACAACAATCGCTCGCAGCGGACCTGGCGCGTTTTAAGAATCCGCAGGATCGACTTGGGCACATGATTCGCATCGCACGCCAGGCGCCGGGCTTGCCGGACGAGTTCAAGAAGAAGGAGTGCAAGCTGGAAGGTTGTTTATCCAATTTGTGGCTGCGCTCGGAATTTCGCGACGGCCGTTGTTACTACGCGGCGGACAGCGACTCGGCGATCGTGAAAGGCCTGGCGACGGTGATCTGCGATTTGTTCAGCGGCTTGCGTCCGGACGAAGTTTTGCAAGCGGACCTCGCGCCGTTGCGACAGGCGGGCCTCTGGCAACAACTCACGCCGAATCGCCGCACCGGCTTGTCGCGCTTGGTCGATAATATCCACGAATTCGCCCGCGCAAATCTGTGACTTTTTTTCACGACGCGCACAATCATTTGCAGGACGAACGACTCGCGAGCGAGTTGGAGAAAATCCTGCGCGAGTTGCCCGGCAGGTGTGTGGTCAATGGCACGCGCGAAAAGGATTGGCCCTGGGTCGAAGCGCTCGCGAAAAGGTGCGATCAAATTATTCCCGCGTTCGGATTGCATCCGTGGTTCATCAAAGAGCGATCGCAGAGTTGGTTCGATACGTTGCGAAGATTGTTGGATGCGAATTCAAGCGCGTGCGTTGGCGAGATTGGCCTGGATCGGTGGATGGAAAACCCGGACCTTGCGGATCAAGAGCGCGTTTTTGTTCAACAATTGGAGTTAGCCGCCGAACGCAACGTGGCCGCGTCCATTCATTGTTTGAAAGCGTGGGGTCCATTGGAGGAGACGTTGAGAAAATCGCGTCGGCCCGGGCGCGGATTCTTGATTCATTCGTACGGTGGCTCGGCGGAAATGGTCCCGGTGTTTGCCAAAATGGGTGGATATTTTTCGATTTCCGGCTACTTCGCGCACGCGCGGAAGGCGGCGCAACGCAAGGTCTTCAAACAAATTCCCATCGACCGATTGCTCGTGGAAACGGACGCGCCCGACATGGCGCCCCCGGCGGAATTGACCAATCGCCCGGCGGATATTGCGGCGATCTACGGATTCGCAGCGGGGGTACGTGAGATTCCGCTCGAAGCGTTTGCGGCGCAAATCGAGCGGAATTTCCGAACGCTTTTTTCTTAGTGGGGCGCCGAGCCGCCACCTGTGGCTTCCGCGGGCCGCGCGACCGGCGGTTTGAAGAAGAACAACAACAGGAATCCGGCCAGCGCCGCGAGACCGGTCGGGACCAGGAACAGCCGGTGATAATCGACGACGCCGTTCACGGTATATTGGCCTTTCAAAGCGCCAAACCAGAAGTTCGCGATCACAAGGCCGACGCCGAGCACCAGCAAATTGAAGAGCCCTTGCGCGCTCGTCCGGATGTCCTTCGGAAAAACGGCGTCCACGTAGATGTAAAGCGTCGCGAAGAAAAACGCGTAGCAAATCCCGTGCAACACCTGCACCGCGATGATGATTCCGGTGTCCGACGGTTTGTCGAAAAAGGCGAACGTCGCGAACCGGATCGCGTGCCCCAAAATCCCGAGGATCATGGTCCACTTCCATCCGAGTCGTTTCAACACCGCGCCCAACACCAGCATCGTTGCGATTTCGGCCACCTGCCCGATGGTGGTGATCGCGCTGATCCAATTGTCCGGCATTTTGACGTCGTGCAAAAATCCGCCGATTAAAACGAAGTAACCGTTGTGAATCGTGGAATCGATCAACGTCACCACGAAGAGAATGAACACATGCGGCAAGGCCAGGAGCTTGAACGCCTTCACGAACGCGAGCTTTTCGGTTGCGTCCCGGCGCGGCGGCGTATGCGGGAGGGTCAAACTAAAGGCCGCCAACGCAAATGAAATCAACGCCGCGACAATGAAAATCATGCGCAATTCCTTGACCGTCGAATTGGCGCTCAAGAGGAAAATCAGCGGCCACGAAACGACAATCCAGCCGATCGTCCCGCCCATGCGGACGATGCCAAACTGCCGCGCGGGGTCTTTCATATTGGCAAAAGCGAGGGAATTGGTGACCGAAATCGTCGGCACATAAAAAAGTCCGTAGAGCAGAAAAAAGGAAAAGAACGGGACGAACGTCGTGGCGAAAGCGGTTCCCACCAGCGCAGCGCCGCCGACCAAATGACTGAACGCCAAAAATCGTTCCGCCGCGAAATTGCGATCCGCGAATTGGTTGCTGAAGAAAATCCCAACGACCGAGGCGATGCCGAACATGCTGCCGGCCAGCGCCTGCTGATTGCCGGTGAATCCCAGCAGCGGCATGTAGTTGAAGATTTGGACTTGCCACGATCCCCAAATGGCAATTTCCAAAACCATCATGATGAAAAGCTTGAACATAGGCGCAATAATTCGATGAGTTTAGCTGGCTGCGCAAAGGCTATCGCAGGCGCGGCCCGGTTGGCAAGGCTGCACGTGCGGCCTCGACGTGTCGCAGCGCGACACGTCCTACCACAGATCAGGGTCGGACCGAGCGCGCGACAAGTACTGCTTCCGAAACTTTGGGGAAGAGCCTATGCTGCGCTGCATTCCCGAATGCATTTGCGCCGCGTTATTTTTTTGATCGCGACCTTCCTGCTGGCGATGGCCAACGGGATGGGCGGCGCCTGGGCCGGGACGCGCGCGACGCGTTACTTGATCGATGGCTGGCAGACCGACCAGGGGCTTCCGCAGAATTCGGTCATTTCGATTGCGCAAACGCGGGACGGTTATTTGTGGCTCGCGACGTTCAATGGCCTGGTTCGTTTCGATGGCGCGCGCTTCGCGGTTTTCGATTCTCACAACACGCCCGAACTCGAAAGCAGCCGCATCGTGCGTCTTTGGGAGGATGCTTCGGGCGCGCTCTGGATCGGCACGGAAAGCGGCGCCGTTCTGCGCCGCGAGGGAGCGAAATTCGAACGCATCGCCATGCCCGACCAAACGCTGTCGCATCTCAATTATATCTGCGATGGCGAACATCCCGGCGAAATCTGGTTCACGCGTTCGGATGGCCGCCTCTTTCATTTTGGAGAGAAACTCGAAGCGATCGCCGTGCAATGGGAATCGGAAGCGACCGGTGTCACCGCCGTTTTTCGCGATCTCAATTCGCATCTCATGCTCCTGGCCTACAAAGGAATGATGCATCGTGACGGCGCGGGTTTTGTTCCTTTGACGGCCGACAGCGCGAAGTATCCCAACAACGGCGATTTGCTGACGCGCTCGATTTCTGGCGGTTGCTGGCGCTCGTGCGAGGCCCGTTTGCAGAAATTCCAGGACGACAAAATCGTCGCGGATCGCGGACCGCTCAGCGCTTTCAAAGCGCCCGTCGTGGCGCTGTATGAAGATCAAGCGACGAATCTTTGGGTCGGCACTTCGGGCTCGGGGGCGTATCGAATCGATGCCGCCGGCAATGTCGAAGCGATTGGCGACGATTATGGATTGGGCCACGCGCACGTGAGTTGTTTTCTCGAAGATCGCGAAGGGAATATGTGGCTGGGCACTGACGGCGCTGGGTTGCATCGGTTGCGCGTCGGCGCTTTTTCGGTGTTCGACAAAGCGCAGGGGCTGGCAGACGAAGTCGCGCTCGCGGTGGTCGAACGCGACGATGGAATTTGGATCGGCACCAACGGCGGCGGCGTCACGCGTTTGAACGAAAACGGCGCCGAGACGTTCAACACCGAGGGGATGGCGCACGTTTGGACGTTGCTGTCGGATCGGAAAAATAATTTGTGGGTGGGCGCGTGGGGCGGCGGCGCGTTTCGCGAACGCGATCGAAAATTCCAAATGGTTCCGGAACTCAATGGCCTGAACAATATCGTGCTCGCCGCGCACGAAGATCCGAGCGGCACGCTTTGGTTCGGCGGCCAAAGCGGACTCGCTTCGTGGCGCGAAGGGAAGGTGCATCACTTCACGCGCGCCGATGGACTCAGTCACGACGACGTGCGCGGCATTATCGACGACGGCGACGGCGGTCTTTGGATTGCGACGAACGGCGGCGGCTTGAATCGTTTCAAGGAAGGCCGGTTTTCCGCCATCCGGCGCGCGGATGGATTGGCGGATGACGCGGTTTGGACGTTGTATCGCGACGCGGACGACCGTCTTTGGGTGGGCACCTTTGGGGGCGGCATCAGCGCCCTCTACAAAAATAAAATCACCAACTACACCCTGCAGGACGGATTGCCTTCCGGCGTGATTTGTTCGATCACCGAAGACGATGCGGGGCAACTTTGGATGAGTTCCTACAGCGGCGTTTTTCGCGCGAAGAAGCAGGATTTTCTCGATTACAAACCGGGCGCCGGACGCAAAATCGATTGCCATCTTTTTACGAAAAGCGACGGACTTCCATCGCGGGAATGCACCGGGAGTTTCCAACCCTCGGCCTGCAAAACGCGCGATGGCCGCTTAATCTTTCCGACCGTCAAAGGCATCGCGATCATCGACCCGCGCAAGCTCAAACAAAATCCGTTGCCGCCCAAAGTCCTGATCGAAGAAGCCGAAATCGATCGCATCAATTTCCCGCTCGAGGGCGTCAAAAAATTCTCGATCCCGGCCGGCAGCGAACAAGTGGAGTTTCGTTACACGGGCCTGAGTTTTTGCGCGCCGGAGAAAGTGCGCTTTCGCTATCGCCTCGAGGGCCTCGATAAAGAATGGCAGGACCCGGGCTCGCGCCGCACCGCGTATTATTCCCACCTGCCGCCCGGCGATTACGAATTCCAGGTCATGGCCAGCAACAACGATGGCGTCTGGAATCGTACCGGCGCCACGCTGCCCGTTCACGTCGTCCCCGCGTTCTGGCAGACCTTGTCGTTTCAGATCGCGTTCGTTTTGCTCGCGGGCGGTTGCCTTGCGGGAATGGTTCGCTTTGTCGAAGTGCGCAAACTCCATCGCCGCATGGAACTGCTCGAACAACAACACGCGGTGGAACGCGAACGCGCCCGCATCGCCAAGGACATTCATGACGATCTTGGCGCCAGCCTCACTCAAATCACCCTCCTGAGCGAACTCGCGCGCACCGACCTCGCCAGCCCGCCGCAGGCCGAATCGCACATTCGCCAAATTTCCGGAACCGCGCGCGAACTCACCCGCGCCATGGATGAAATCGTCTGGGCGGTGAATCCGGAGAATGACACCCTCGAAGACCTGCTCACCTACACCGTGAAATTCGCGCAGGAACACCTCGGTCTTGCGCGCATCCGTTGCCGCGTCGATGCGCCCGCGCAATTGCCGCCGCTGCACCTGAGCGCCGAAGTTCGTCACAACCTTTTCCTCGCGGTTAAAGAAGCCATCAACAACGTCGCCAAACATTCGCACGCCACGGAAGCCTGGCTGCGCCTGCGCGTCGCCGAAAAACAATTCGCCATCGAAATCGAAGACAACGGCCAGGGCCTTCCCGCCGCAATTCTTAACGGCCACCCGGAAAACCTTGCCACCCCCGGCAGCCACAACGGCCTTCGCAACATGGAGTGCCGCCTCCTCGACATCGGCGGCTCCTTCGAAGCCCACCCGCGCCCCGGCGGGGGCACAATCATCCGCCTCCGCGTTGAGGTCCGGTCCAAAGAAAAATCCGGTGCGTAACGAACGTAAAAAATCGCTTGAAAAGCTTTCCGGGGAGCGTATTCCTAAAAACGCAGGGTCTTGAGCACCGGTTCAAGTAGCGGGTTCGAAGATCGGTTGTCCCGCGGCGTCAGAACTGCTTAGGCATTATCCGGCTGGCCGGAGCGCCCATCTTCTTTGTGCCTGACCCTGCATTTTTTTCTTCGCAACGCGCGAGGGATTGAGCTTCCAAGTGGCGCCGCGCTTCTGGCAGCATTTGCGTAGCGATGGCAATCACGGTTTCAATTGTGGAAGACGACGCGCGCGTGCGCGAAAGCCTCGCGGGTTTAATCTCGCGCGCGCCTGGCTTTCAATGCGTCAGCCATTATGCCACCGGGGAAGAAGCGCTCGCCGAAATTCCCGGCAAAAAGCCCGAAGTCGTCCTCATGGACATCAATCTTCCCGGGATCAGCGGGATCGAATGCGTGCGCCGTTTGAAAGCGATCGAGCCTTCGTGCCAGGTCGTGATGCTGACTGTTTACGAAAACACCGAGCAGATTTTCAAAGCGCTCGCCTACGGAGCCAGCGGTTATCTCCTGAAAGCGACCGCCCCCGAGGAATTGTTGAGCGCGATTCAGGATGTGCATCGCGGCGGTTCGCCCATGACCAGCCACATCGCGCGCAAAGTGGTTCAGTCCTTTCAGCAATCGGCGCTGTCCTCGCGCGCGACGGATAATCTTTCTCCGCGCGAACAGGAAGTTCTCGAACTGCTCGCCAAAGGTTTTCTTTACAAGGAAATCGCCGACCAACTGCACATCAGCTTCGAAACCGTCCACACGTACATCCGCCGCATCTACGAAAAGCTGCAGGTCCGTTCCCGGACCGAGGCCGTCGCCAAGTATCTGCGCCAATAAAATCAGGCCTGACCAGGCTTTCCGCCCGGCGCAGGTTTTCTGCGATCGTCAAAAGATTGGCCCGGTGCGTTGTTTGTTTCGGTTCCACTTTTTTGCTGTTTGGGTCGCGCCAGATTGTTATTCTTTTGCGTCTTGAAAACCCTCGCGCGAATTTTTGTTCTCATGGTTTGCACCGCGAGCATGCTGGCGGCGGCGGCGCCCGAATTTGCCGAAGTGCGCGCGGTGTTCGAGAAAAACTGCTTCAAATGTCACGGACCGGAAAAGCAGAAGGGCGGGTTGCGCTTCGATATTTCGGAAGGAGCATTCAAGGCGGGCGAATCGGGCGAGAAAGCCATTGTGCCAGGCCATGGTTCGGAGAGCCGATTGATCAAATTGGTTTCTTCAACCAAGGACGACGAACGAATGCCGCCCAAGGGCGATCCGTTATCCGCCAAGGAAATTTTGGTGTTAAGAAATTGGATCGATGCGGGCGCGAAATGGCCTGCGAACTCCGCGACGACGACCGTTGCGAAAGCGGAGATGGTGGTGACGGACGAGGATCGAAAACATTGGGCGTATCGACCTTTAAAAACACCGGCGCTGCCTGAGGTGAAAAATGCGCGCAGCATTCGCACGCCGGTGGATCGATTTGTGGTCGCGGCGCTGGAGAAACGCGGGATGGGTCTTTCGCGGGAGGCGAGCGCAGCCAAATTGGCGCGGCGTCTTTATTTCGATTTGATTGGATTGCCGCCCACGCCCGCGCAGGTGAACGCGTTCGTGCAGGCGCATGCGATGGATGCGCGCGCGGCCGTGGAATCGCTCGCGGATGAATTGCTCGCGAGTCCGCATTACGGCGAACGTTGGGCGCGGCATTGGCTGGACGTGGCGCGTTATGCGGACAGCGACGGGCAGGAGAGCGATGCGGATCGGCCCACGGCGCATCATTTCCGTGATTTCGTGATTCGCAGTTTGAACGACGATTTGCGCTTCGACACGTTTTTGCAATGGCAACTCGCGGGCGACGAATTGGAGCCGAATAATCCGCAAGCGGTCGCGGCGACGGGCTTCATCGTTGCGGGCACGCACGCCGAACTGAAGGATAACTTGATGGAAGAGGAGCGCATTCGCACGCGCTTCAATGAACTTGACGATATGCTCACGACGACCGGCCAGGCGATGCTTGGGCTCACGCTTGGTTGCGCGCGTTGTCACGATCACAAATACGATCCGGTGCCGCGCCGCGATTATTATCGGATGTTGAGCGCGTTCAATGGCGGCGATCGCGCGGAAGCGCCGCTCGTTCCCATCGAAGAAGCAAAACGCAACGCCGCGGCGCTTGCGAAATGGAAAAGCGAATTCGAGCCCGCCAAAAAGGAATTGGACGATTGGCTGAAAAAGAAAACGAAGGAGCTCGGCGTCAAGGATAAGGAGGTGCGCGGCGCGTTGAATGAAGCGGATCGAACGGAATTGGCCGCGCGCGAAGAGGCGATCAAAAAAATCGAAGCCCGCAAGCCCGCGGCGACTCCCACGGCGTTTGGTTTTGCGGATAGCGGCTCCACGCCGCGCGAAAGTTTCTTGCTCGCGCGCGGCGATTTTCACGCCAAGAGCGAGCGCGTGGAACTTGGCTTTCTCACCGCGTTGACGCGGGGCAAAACACCGGCGGAATATTGGGCCGACGCGCGGGCGCATGCACGCCGCGACGATTCGACGCAGCAACGGCGCGCGATGGCGGAATGGATGACCGACACCGATCACGGCGCCGGACCGCTTGCCGCACGCGTCATCGTAAATCGCATTTGGCAACATCATTTTGGCCAGGGCCTGGTGCGCACCGTGAACGATTTTGGCGTGCGCGCCGATCCCGCGACGCATCCGGAATTATTGGAATGGCTCGCGAGCGAATTCGTCAAAGGCGGCTGGAAATTGAAGCCGTTGCATCGGCTGATCGTGACGAGCGCGGCGTATTTGCAGGACACGGAATTCGATGCGACGCGCGCCAGGATCGATCCGGATAACCGGCTCTTGTGGCGTCGCCGCCCAATGCGTTTGGAAGCGGAAATCCTGCGCGACGCGATGCTGTCGGTCAGCGGCGCGATGAATCCGCAAATGTTCGGCCCCGCCGTCAAAGCGCCCATTCCCGCGGAAGCGATCCAGGCGCGCAACATGATCGATCCGTATCCGAAGGACGTGAAGGAGAGCGGGAAAACCTTGCGGCGCAGCATCTATCTTTTTCACAAACGCGTCGTGCAACAACCCTTGATGCAGGCCTTCGATGGACCCGACGCCCAAGCCAGTTGCGGACGCCGCGAAAACACCACTGTCGCCCCGCAAGCGCTCGCATTGATGAACGACAAATTCGTGCGGGCGCGCGCGCTGGATTTCGCGGATCGAATTGCAAATCGCCCCATTCAATCAGCATGGCAAATCGCCTTGGGTCGCGAACCCAGCAAAGAAGAAATCGAAGCGGCCGAAAATTTTGTGACGGCGCAAATGAAAAGCCATCACGACGACAAACGCCTCGCCCTTGCCGATTTGTGCCAGGTCATTTTCGCGATGAACGAATTTATTTACGTGGATTGAAATTCGTGGCGCTCATTTTTTTGGCGGCCCTTCTCGGCGGTTGCGCCTCGCTCAGCCAGCGCCGGAACATGCGCGTCGAGGGCGAAAGCGTCGTTCTCGCGGGCGAGCAACCGGCCAATCTGTGCTTCGATCACATTGTCAAAGGCACGGTGAAACTTCGCGGCGATTACACCGAGGGCGTGGATTACCGAATCGATTATGGCAAAGGCACGATCCAACGGACGGCCGCCGCGCGCATTCCCGATTACAGAACCTATCCGCTGTTCGGCCTGACCAATTTCGACCATTCGAAGTTCAAGGACTTCAGCAATCAAAAGTGGTTTGCGTGGATCGATTACCAAACCACCCACGGCGCACGCTGGGCCGAACCGAATCCGCAGTTCAAGGAACTCGCCCAATCACGGAAAAAATTGGAAGCGGGCGGCGCCTTTAAAATCATTTCCTACGGCGACAGCATCACCGCCGGCGGCGACGCGTCGAAGCCGGAATTCCATTTCCCGCGTCGATTCGCAAGTTATCTGCAAAAGAAATTTCCGCGCGCCAAAATCGAAATCCAGGACGTTTCGATCCCCGGTTACACCTCCCAACAAGGCGTCGATTGGTTCGACAAGAAAGTCGGCGCGGCGGGACCGGCGGATCTGGTCCTTGTCGGTTTTGGGATGAACGATCACAACAAAATCGAAGTCGGGGGCAACGAACCGGCCAAATTCCAAACCAACCTGGTTGAAATCGTTCGCCGCATCCGCGCCAGCAAAAGTGCCGACGTCATTTTATTTTCCGCGTTCCCGCCCAACGAAAATTGGAAATTCGGTTCCCACCGCATGCCGCTCTACGCCGAAGCCACGCGCGCCGCCGCCCTCCAATCCAATAGCGCCTACGCCGACGTTTTCGCCATCTGGCAACACGTCCTGGGCCGCAAAGACCAAGCTTCCCTCCTTGCCAACAACATCAATCACCCCAACGATTTCGGCCACTGGCTTTACGAGCAGGCTTTCGAGGCGCTGCGATTTTGAATTGGTAGCTGAGCCGACGTGAGGAGGCTCTAGCTATTCGTGACGGGCGAAGAAAAAATTGGAGCCACGTCGGCTGCTACGGGATTGGGTTGTAAAAAAAAAGAAGCGGTGACGGAAATCCCCACTCTGTCCTCCTTGCCTCCCCTTGCTCCTTGAGGCTCTTCGTTTCCGTCACCGTTTAAGATGTCAACACGATGAAGATAGCTCAGCGCGCGACGGGAGAAAGCCGGGCGGTTGCAGGGAAAAATGTTGAGGCAGACCTGACCGGCTCTTTAAGAAAGAACCCGCTCGCGGCATCAGGTCAAGGCCACCGCGTCACAGGAGCGCCGCCGATTCGGAGTCCAGCAGCAAAACAGCCTGTTCCTGCGTTCTCAATGCGCTGGCCGGACAGGTCGTCGAGATTTCGCCTTGCAACGCCGCTTTCACCGCTTTCGCTTTGCGGGTCTCGGGTGCGATGCAGACCAGCTTTCGCGCCTTGAACAGCGCCGGTATCGTCAGTGTAAACGCATAGGGCGGAACGGATTCCAAATTCGCGAAATGGCCTTCGCGGACTTGTTGCATTTTGCAGGGGTCGTCGAGTTGAACGAGCTTGATGAGGTGCGGATCGCGGAAGTTTGCCACGGGCGGATCGTTGAAGGCGATGTGGCCGTTTTCGCCGATGCCAAGGCAGCAAAGATCGATCGGCTGCGCTTCGAGCAAACGCGTGTAACGCTCGCATTCGTCGAGCGGCAACAGGGTGTTGCCGTCGATATAATGAAAGGCGCCGGGTTGAACGAGGCTCTCGACGCGTTCGCGCAAATAGCGGCGGAAGCTCGCTTTGTGATCCGCGCTGATGCCGAGATATTCGTCCATGTGAAAAAGCGTCACCTTTTTCCAATCGATGCCGGGGAGCGCCACGAGCTTTTTGAGAAATTCGATTTGGGAATTGCCGGTCGCGAGGATGGCGGCGGCGCTTCCCTGGCGCGCGATCACATCCCGCAAATACGCGTGGACTTCGGCCGCCGCGAACTCGGCGAGCGCGGGGCGATCCGCAAAAATTTTCACCGGCAACGCGTCCACCGTGAAATGCCGCAACGGCGCCGCGCAGGAACTTTCAGTCATCATGCAGCCGCCCAAACTAGTAAATGCGATCCACCGAAAGCAAGAATTGCTTCAAGCCTGGCCAAGCTTCTTCGATTTTTCAGCCGACGCGCGCACCGCGTTCATCAAGCCCGCGCGCAGGCCCGCCTTTTCCAATTCGTGCAGGCCGTCGATCGTCGTTCCGCCGGGGCTGGTCACCATGTCTTTCAACGCGCCGGGATGCAGACCCGTTTCCAAGACCATTTTCGCGGCGCCCAACAAAGTCTGCGCAGCCAACTTCGTGGCGACTTCGCGCGGCAACCCGGCCGCCACGCCGCCGTCGCTCAACGCTTCGATCATCAAATAGGCATACGCGGGGCCGCTCCCGCTTAGCCCGGTCACGGCATCGAGCAAACTTTCCTTCACCTGAAAGGCGACGCCGACCGCCGAAAAAATCTTTTGCGCCAACGCGGCATCCTCGACCGTCGCGGAGGCGCCGAGCGCATAAGCCGAGGCCGAGGCGCCGACCAACGCGGGCGTATTGGGCATGACGCGGACGATTCTCGCGCCGGTTTTTAAACTGCTTGCCAGCTTGGCCAACGTCACTCCCGCCGCGATCGACACGATCACATGACCATCGGTGATTTTGCCCGCAATTTCCGACAGAACGCCCGCGACCTGATCCGGCTTGACCGCCACGATCAAGACGTCGGCGTGTTCGACCACCTCGATATTCCAACCGGCCACGCGGCAGCCGACTTCGCTGGCAAAGGTCTTGCGGGCGGCTTCCGTGACATCGCTCGCAATGATGTCGCCCGGCGCGGCGATGCCTGCATTGACGATGCCCTTCGCCAAAGCCGACGCCATTTTGCCCGCGCCCAAAAATCCGATCCGCAACGTATTCGCCATGCCTTTCTCCTTACCAAACCTGCTCCCCTATGACGAGCGCTCTTATGGGTTGGTGGACAATCTGGGGAAATTCCCCCAGCTTTCAACCTAACCAAGGAGAATTGCCACTTGATTTGGCGAGCGCGCGTTTTACCTTTTCAACCAATGTCGTTCGCGAACGCTA
>Ga0070686_100001518_pt1 | contig 13037 bp, 10 predicted proteins | sample KBSS23LmetaG_FD_65654 | JGI IMG/M metagenome (GOLD analysis project Ga0070686, IMG submission 65654) | Switchgrass rhizosphere microbial communities from Kellogg Biological Station, Michigan, USA - KBS S2-3L metaG | ecosystem: Host-associated > Plants > Roots > Rhizosphere ...
CGATTCGTTAGAGCGGCTTTTAAGAACGCAGTAATCACCGGATGCGCCTCGCCGCTGGCGGCCGAACGCTCCGGCTGAAAGAGCGTCCCGATAAAAAAGGGATGCCCCTTCAATTCGAACGCCCGCGCCATGCCGTCCCAACTAAAAGCCGTAAAAGCCAGCTTCCCATCGTTCAGTCGCTTCTCGAAATCCGGATTCACGCCGTAACTGCACTGATACGCCTCCGTGATCTGCGGCGTTCCATAAATCTCGCGCAATCGCGATCCTTCCTTCAACGAAATCGACTCCGACTGATTGATCATCGAACACCGCAACTTCGCGATCACCGGCTCGGTCGCGTCCGGGCTGGATTCCGCGTGATCCGCATGGCCGATCCCCAAAACATTGCGCGCATATTCGATCAGGGCATGTTGAAAACCACCGCACGTCCCCAAAAACGGAATGCCGTTTTCGCGCGCAAAGCGAATCGCAGTCAGCGCTCCGTCCATGCTTTCGTAAGGACTTCCGGGCACGCACCAAATGCCCGTTGGATACTTCGAGGCAAGTGATTCAATTCCAGAGACCTCCCTCGTCTTCACCCACTCGATTTCGAAGCCTCCCAGGTCCATATGCGCGATCGCCAACGGCGATTCCGAAACCAGGGCCCACTCGGAGCCTTCGCATCCCAACGGCAGCTCCTTGAAAGCAAGGAACAACGCCTTGGGAATCGCCCCGTGCGCTATCACGGAGTCGGAATAATCGCCAATCAATAAAATGCGCTTCATGATGACCTTCCCGGCATTCATCGTTGCGCATTCATAGCGAAAGGCGCATTGTCGCGCCAGAAGCTTTCAAGGAGGAAATATGGCGTTGGCCGAAGAAAATAGCAGACTCGCCTACATCGCGCTCGGTTCCAATTTAGGCGATTCAGAAATGATTCTCGCTTCCGTTCTGCCGCATCTCGAGGCTCTTTCCACGACCCCGCTGACCAAGTCGCGCTGGATGCGCACGCGCCCGGTCAATTGCCCGCGCGGTTCGCCCGATTTCCTGAATGGCGTGGTGGCGATTCGTCCGCAGCGCGGTGAAACGCCCGAATCGTTGCTCGCCAAACTCCAGGCGCTCGAAACCGAATTCGGACGCACGCCGAAAAAAGAACTCAACGAACCGCGCCCGCTCGATCTCGATTTGATTACGTTCGGCCCGGAGCGTCGCGAAACCCCGAGGCTGACCCTTCCGCATCCCCGGGCCGCGGAACGCGAATTCGTCCTCTCGCCCCTGGCCGAAATCGCGCCCGACCTCATTCTCCCGGGCCAAACGGCGAATGTGGTCGAACTTCTCGAGAAGCTGAAGAGTTAGGGCATGAGCGAAGACATCAAACCGGTTCCCTACACGCCGCTGACCGCCCGGGAACTGGAAGACCTGCGCTACGCACGATCGCTTTTGGAAAATCCGGGTTTCGCCGCGCGTCTGACATCGGCGCTTGGCGCGCCCATCGAACGCGGTTTCAAAATGCTGCCCAAAGGCTGGCACACCACGCTCGACAAAACCGTTCGCGTCGCACTCGAACGGGCGCTGGATGTCGCGCTCGTCACGCTCACCGATAAAAGGCCCCGCAAATCCTCGGAAATATTTCACAAAATTGCCGTCGGCGCCTCGGGCGGCCTCGGCGGCGTGTTTGGCTTCGCCACCCTGGCCATCGAACTTCCGATTTCGACCGCGATCATGCTGCGGAGCATCGCCGACATTGCCCGGAGCGAAGGCCACGAACTGACGGACATTCGCGTGCGCCTTAATTGCCTGGAAGTTTTTGCGCTTGGCGACACGGGCAAAACGTCCGAGGCTGGGAAAAGCGCTTACTGGGCGGTCCGGGCCGCGATGCGAACCCTGGTTGAAGACGCCGCGATCAGCCTCACCAAAAAAGGCGCCGCCCAAAAGACGGCGCCCGCGGTCATGCGCCTGGTTTCCAGCATCGCTTCGCGTTTCGGCGTCGTCGTTTCCGAAGAAGCGGCCGCTAAAGCCGTGCCCATCGTCGGCGCGGCTGCGGGAGCGGTGGTGAACGTCCTGTTCATCGATCATTTTCAAAACATGGCGCGGGGCCACTTCATCATCAAACGCCTTGAAAAGAAATACGGAGAAGGGGCCATCCAATCCGCCTACCTCCATCTGAAATAGCACGTCCCCGTGCAGGTCTGAGTTGGCTCCGACTTTGCCGCGTCCGTGGGATTCAGATCGGAGGCCCCCTGGTCCTGTTTCGGGTGAAGGAGTTGCTTTGGGCTCAGGAGCGGTTTCGGGAGGGTCGCGCAGAGGAACGTTTTGATTCGATGGACATGGATGGTCCGTTCGTTTTCGACCGCCGCGTTTGGGGGGAAAGCCCCACAAGGTAACTTCCCGGAGCAGGGGGTTCTCGCGAGAGTGTGTTTTAGTGTGTGAAAGTGTGTTAATCGTCTTGAACCCACGGGATACCGTCTCACGCCTTGCCATCTTGCCCACCGCAGAGGGAGGAGTGGAAGCTGAACCGGGATAGCGTTGGTTGCGGCAAATCATGGGCGAAATCTTTTTATCGTGTTATAGCGTGGCAGAGTGTGGCGCTCGGAAGGCAAGGTTGAGGGATGAAGGAAGAAAGATGAAAACGAGGACGAACTTGCATATGAGGTAACGAACGGAACAAAGGTCCGAGAAGCGGTCGTAGTGTGAAATAGTGTAGCGCTTTTCGCAGTGCGGAGGGGGTGGTGGGGTGCAAGTCGAGTTAAGGTACGTTTTTGCCTGGTGTTGATAATGAGTTGGTTGCCTGGCTTCACCCTTAACGTTATGCGACGCACAGGGGTCGAGTAAGGGGCAAATAAGGTACCGATTGAGCGAGTGACCTTTGATTTGTTGCCTTGGCCCTGCGGTCGCAGCGCGACCGGCACTACCTTTAGGGTGGTGGTTTGTTGGGTCGGGATCATGGAAAATCTTTTTATCGTGTCAGAGCGTGGTAGAGTGTGGCGATCGGACGGCTTGGCTGAGGATCAAGGAGGAAGGATAAAAACGGGTCGCGTTTGCACATAAGGTAACGAAGGAAACCAAGGTCCTTTGGCCCTCCGGTCGCAGCGCGACCGGGGCTACCTTTGGGGTGGTGTTTTGTTGGGTTGGGATCATGGAAAATCTTTTTATCGTGTTATAGCGTGGCAGAGTGTGGCGCTCCGAAAGCAAGGACAGGTGGATTGGGATTGTCGAATGTGGATTGCGGAATCTCTTTGGAGACGGGGGCGGTGCACGTCGCCACCGGCGAACGGGACAAGTTGTCACACCGTATCGTGTGCGATCTGGGGTTGAGTGTGTGGCGGTAGTCGTTCATTTTTGAATGAGCGTTAGCTTCAGTGGTCAGTTGAGTTTGGGTGGTATTGAAATTGGGGGAGTCATTCGTCGACGCTGTAGGACATCCTACGCATTGCCATCTGAGGCCAGTATAGCATTGGGTCTTTTGGTTCGCTGAGAGTTCGTGAGCCTTTGCGTTAATTGCCGATTGGCGCATCGCCGCCGAGGCGGGACAGGGATTTTGGATTGTAGTTTTGGAAGAAAAAAGAGTTTTGACCGCGGATGTCGCGGATTTCTCGGATGAGGTGAAACGCGGGGCATCGAAGACCGCCAAGAAGATTCTGAATTTTTAACCACAGATTGCCCAGATTTTCACAGATTTTCGGACTGAAGCATGACAGCGGACGTTGAATTTCAATGGGCGCAGAGCCGAACCTGGCCGTTGCGCAGCATGATGAAATTAAGGCCGGGGCCGAGCGATGGAGGACCAAGTGGATGGAGGAAAGAATTTGGACGCCCGGGCCCCATTGTGAAGAAGGATGAATTTTAAAGGATCAAGGAGGCGGTTGAAAGCAGAGCTGGAACCCGGCTGAGAGAAGGGCCGGGAGGCCGGAGGTTTCGAGTGAACATCGAGCGCCAACTGCCGTGAGGCTGTGAACTTCACAAAGAATTTCAATTTTAACGCGATTTTCTCTTGACAGATCGTGTGAACGATTGACTAATGTGAACCATCTTGAATCCAGAACAACAATTTCGCAGTGATTCGACAAAAAACAATTCCTCCTGTTCAAATTTGTTAAGTATTCACTTTTGCGAAGGCGACACTGGGGAACCATTCCTGATTCATCAAAGCCTATGCCGAAACCTCCAAAAAATCCGATTGATGCGTTGAAGGAGGTGATGGGGTCCAATCGTTGGAACCAAATCACCTTCGCACGGGAATTAAACATGTCGCCATCCCTTCTTAGCATGGTGCTCAGAGGGACCCGGCCCATTACGGCGGGAATGATTTTAAAACTGGGAAACATCACGGGCATTTCTTCGGACCAATGGGCAAAGCAGGTATCGGAGTTTAATTCTTGGAAGCAGTCCGCGGAAGGGCAGCGCATTTTGGCGCATTCTGGATCATCAGATCAGGAGCGGGTCTTGGGTGGGCTTGGCATCGGAGTAATGGGGGACCATCAAATCGAGTACGCGATTGAGAGCGAGCTGTTGAAGATCACGCCTTATTCGGAGAAACAGTTGCAATCTGCATCTTATGATCTCCTGGTCGGAAAAATCGTATTGCCTTCGCTTCTGACCTATTCCGAACCGGGCCAAAAGGTTCAATTGGAACCTGGCAAGACTGCATTCGTGCAGTGTGCGGAGGGGTTTGAATTGTCTCCGAGGATCGCCGGTCGGGTTTCGATTCCAACAACGCTGGTCATGGAGGGTATATTTGTTTCCACCGCCTTGCAGCTGGACCCGGGATATGCCGGCCCACTCATTGTGAATGTCAAAAACGAGGGGTCGGAGTCGGTCGAATTTATTTTGCAGGAAACGCCGATTCTTAGTGTGGAATTTCACGCGCTGAGCGCGGCGCCAAAGCGCCTTTTTGCGGACATTCGCTCGTCGAATTCGCGTCCAAGTTTGATGGTAAAAGTGACTGAAAACAACGTTGGGAGCAACTAAGAAGAGTTAACGCCAGCAAACCAAGCCCACCATGAACGGTCCTCTTACACCTGAGGAAATAAAAGCTCGCCGACTCATGAAACGATCGCTGGGAATCATCATCGCGATCCTTGCGGCGGTTTGGACGCCGTTGTTCGTGGCCACCAAAACAACCGAAAACCTACCGGTGTGTTGCTTGCTCGCGGTTATTTATTTGATTTGCGGGCTGGCAACAATTCTATGCTGGTCGATTATCTTTTTCACCCACCTCAAAGCGGATGCCGAATCGCTGCTGAAATCTGGTGTGACGGGGATCGAAAGAAAGCCCGGGCGCACTCTTATCGTTTTGATTGTCCTGATGTTATCGATGCTGACCATAATGGGCGTGGTCGGCGCGGTGGCCGCCTATCATAATTTTTTGAAGACAACGCACGAGACTCCAGGTTCGTCATCAACCGTTTCCAAACCAGAGCGAACGCCGACGACGGCAGATCTGGAAATTCAACTGACCGGGCGCTCGCCGATCGTTGTTTCAAATGTAATCGTGCTGCTGTCCGGAATTGCGAACACCGCGATCACTCGAAGAGCGACGCTATCGGATGCGGACGGGTTGGGCTTTTTTAACGGGATTCCTCCGGGCGCTTATTGGGTCTACACAGTGGCGGAGAAAACAGTTGGATGCTGGGAGATTCAATCGACAACCGTTGAGGTAAAAAGAGAGAAAAGCAAAATGCAAATGCGATTGGGTGCAGGCTTAATTTCAGGGGCTGTTCAAATAATCGATGGATTTCCGCTTGAAAAGGCGGATCTTTCGACAAAACAGATCGAACTTCTCGATCGATTCGCGGCGCGCCTGCCTAAGGGAACTGATGCGTTTATACTTGGCTTCTCCGATTCGCGAGGCCCGTGGGGCTTCAACGAACGCATGGGGCAAAAGAGAGGGGAAGCGGTGGCAGATTTCCTCTCGCACGCGGGGGTAAGTCCCGAAAGAGTTCAGGTCTTCAGCTTGGGAGAACGGAAGCCTGCGGTCCCGAATTTGAATGGAGGAACGCCTCGAAATCGCCGCGTTGTCTGTCTACAACTGAGCCCCGGCTTTTTTACAAAACGACAGCAACAACCCGGCTGATAGTGAAAGCGACATAACCCATCGAAATTTCTCAGCCTCGGCGCGGGGAATGCGTAGAATTTCGAATTGAACGTGAAAGAAGGAAGGCGGGATTCGGCGGTGGGAGAAGCATTGCCTCGTGGAACTGAATGGGGTTAGGGTGGCGCAAACATGCTCAAGATCTTCGGAGATTCCCAGGGTCGCTTATGCGATGGCGTTTCGCGCCGGGATTTTCTTCGGATCGGGAGTCTTTCGCTGGGTGGATTGGCGCTGCCGCAATTGCTGAAGGCGGAGGAACTCTCCGGCATTCGAAGGTCGCACAAAGCGGTGATCATGATTTACCTGGTCGGCGCGCCACCGCATCAGGACATGTTCGATCTGAAGATGGACGCGCCGTCGGAGATACGCGGTCCGTATCGGCCGATGCGGACGAATGTCCCCGGCATCCAGATTTCCGAACACATGCCGCTGTGCGCGAAAATCATGGATAAACTCGTGCCGATTCGCACGATGTATGGCTCCCCGAACGGCGATCATGATTCGTTTATTTGCTACACGGGCCGGCCCGCAACGCAACAGCCGCCGGGCGACTGGCCCGCGCTGGGCTCGACACTGTCCAAGTTGCAAGGGCCGACCGATCCGACCATTCCACCCTTTGTCGGCCTGGCGCCCAAAGCCGGTCATCCGCCCTATGGGTCGCCCGGGCATCCGGGCTTTCTCGGCCCGATTCATGCCGCGTTTCGGCCCGCCGGTCCGGGCATGGACGATTTGAAACTGAACGGCGTGACGCTGGAACGGCTCGCGGATCGAAAAGCGCTGCTGACCGGTTTCAATCAATTTCGGCGCGACCTCGACCGCCCCGGCGCCATCGACGCGCTCGATTCGTACGATCAGCAGGCGTTCAATATCCTCACCTCCAGCAAACTCGTCGAGGCGCTGGATATTAGCCGCGAGCCCGCCAAAGTGCGCGAGCGTTATGGCCAGGGCGATCCCAAAAATTACGGGGATGGCGCGCCGCGCAACTGCGAACACTTTCTGATCGCGCGGAGGCTGGTGGAAGCCGGGGCACGATGTGTCACGCTGAACTTCGGACGGTGGGATTTTCACAGCAATAATCACAGCGAACTGCTGACCCATCTGCCTCTGTTCGATCAGGCCATGAGCGCCCTGGTGGAAGACCTGCACGAGCGCGGGTTGGGCAACGATGTCGCGGTGGTTGCCTGGGGTGAGTTTGGCCGGACACCGCAAATCAATGCCGACGCGGGTCGCGATCATTGGCCGCAACTTGGATGCGCCTTGCTGGCGGGCGGCGGCATGAAAACGGGCCAGGTAATTGGGGCCACGGATCGGCTGGGCGGGGAAATCGTCGAGCGCGGCGTCCATTTCGGGGAAGTCTTCGCCACGCTGTATCATCAGCTTGGTCTCGATCCGAATGCCATTACCTTGCCCGACCTCGCCGGACGCCCTCATTATCTCGTGGACGGTTGGAAACCCATGCCCGAATTGATAACGGGATAAGTCGCGGTACGCGTACCAATGCGGCATCCGAATACGGGCGGCGATTTTTGAGGACGAGGGCAGAAAAATAAGAACAGAAAGATGGGGACCTTTTAAAGCTCGGATGTCGCGGATTTCTCGGATGAGGTGAAACGCGGAGACTCGAAGACCGCGAAGGGGGGAGTTTTAACTCCCGATTTGCTTGCGTTCGGAGTCTATGCGGCTAGGCTCGCCGCGGGTGGGGCAGCGCCTTTTGGATTTATGAAATGGTGCGAATTCTGTGGCTGCGAAAACCGCGACGAAGCAAAGGAATGCTCCGCTTGCGCGACGCCCGACTTTGTTTCCACACCGCCCGCGACGGTTGCGGCGCAAAGCGGCTCCACGCCGGAAGGGGCACGCGATGAAACGGCCCTTTGCACGAGCTGTCTTGGCGCCAATCCACCTGAGTCCCCATTTTGCCGGAGTTGTGGAGCGCCGATGGGTTCAATTTCCACCATAGGACCGTTCGAACGGCTATTTGCCGAGGGGTTTGCCTACCGCCGGGCGGTCCAGTCGCCGAGAAACTTCGTGATTCTGCTGGGAATTTGGCTGCTTTTCCTTCCGCCGCTGTTTTCCTTTTCGTTCATGGTCTTGCCCCTCTTTTCCCAAGGTGAAAGCAACTGGAGCTACATTGGCTGGATACTTTATGCGGCTTTCATTTTGCTCTTTGGAACCATTCTCTTTCGGGTCACGAAGAATTATTTCGCCGACAAGGCGCCGAACCAAAGTTGATGTGGATCAGGTGGGCGGAAGTTGAACCTCGGACGTGGAGATTGCAGATCGCAGAATTCGGATTGCGGATGTTGGGCAGAAAAATGGAGAAGGTTTAACCGTGGTTGGGAAGGGATGGGGGCGCGGATTTTTCACCAGAAGGTAAGGAAGCGAACGAAGAGGATCCTGAAGTTTTAAGCGCAGACGGCACAGGACAGAAAAATGGGGAAGGTTCTAACCGCGGATCGCCAGGATTTTGCGGATGAGATTAAACGCGAAGACTCAAAGACCGCGATGGGCTGGGAGTTTTAACCGCATTGCCGCCTTGGCGGGACAGGGATTGCGCAGGTTCGGGGGGGGAGCAGTTGAAGGTGGCAAGGTATCAGGTTCTCAGATTGGAACTGTGAACCTCCGGAAGCTTGAACCACAGATTGCGCAGATTCTCACAGATTTTGGGAAGCGAAAGCACGAGGGAAGAAAAGCGAAGGGACTTGGGAGAGTTGCGAACCACGGATGAAATGGAGATGGAGGCCGGAGTGGAGGGGCGCAATTTACCCCAATGCCTTTCCGACCGGAAGAAACATTCAGGTCTCGATCTGGTGGTTGTTCTAGTGATCGCGTCGGCAATCCTATTTGCAGGTTCGATGATGGTCTTTGAGAAACGAATGGCGCCGCGGGTGGCCGAGCATGCGGGGTGGTTAAACGCGCTCGGGGTGGTGGAGTCCGCGTTTCTGGTGTTTTGGATGTTTCGGGGCGGAGCGACTTCTCCGCTTTGGCGCTGGCTCCCGCCATTTTGTGCGTTTCCAAAAGTCATGTGGGTCCGCTGGTTCGTTGTGTTCGCGATGCTTTTGGGAACCATCCTCGGGGTAATCATGGGAAAGCCGTGACATCGGATACTCGTTCACCGAAATGTAAGGAACCACTCCCGCTCTTCCAAAAACGATGGCTCGACGCTGGCTCATAAAATGCCGACTCCCAAAAAGCGAGAGCGAGGGATCGATCCGGCCGCAAATGATAAATGAGACGATTCGGTTCTGCATTTGAGAGTCCCTCTTTTCAAATCTTTGAGGCTCGACCTTTTGGATGGCTTAAATAGCATCGTGCAAATGAAAGGCAGGTCTTTCTTGCGCTTAATTTTGCTGGCCGCTGTCGTTGCCGCTTCGACGCTGGCGGTGGATATGGATGTGGTGTTTCGCAATTCGTGGCCGCCGCGTTATACCGGGTTTGGATCTTATGTCGGGCCCCAGGTCGCCGCAATGGGGCGCATGGTTTTCGCCGCGAATGGCGGCAACAATGTCGAGCAGGTGGATTTCACGGATTTCGCGCGACCAAAACTTCAACCCTCCGTCGCAGGCGTTCGCGTGCGTTGCGCGACGATTGAAGGGAAGACGCTCTTTGTGACGGACGATCAACCCAGGCTTACGGCGTATGACCTCACCGATCCGCTGTCGCCAAAGGAGTTGGGATCAACGCCGCTGAAATCGATCACGGTCGGAATGACCATCGACCACGGCTTCGCGTATATCGCTTCATGGGATGATGGGTTGCAGATCGTCGATGTGCGCGATCCCGCAAATCCGATTTCGCGAGGCGCGATAGTTCTGCCCGAGCGCGCGGCGCGTGTTGCGGCCGCCAATGGATTTGCCTATGTTTCCAGTTACCAGAGCGTTCACGTCGTTGACGCCACGAATCCGTCGGCGCCAACGCTGGTGAGGTCGATTGGCGCGGTTGGAGATGTGGCGATTTCAGGCAACCTGCTGTTTCTGGCAAAGACGACCGCGTTTGAGGTGTACGATCTTGCGCAGCCATCATCCCCGCAGCTTCGCGGATCCCTTCCCTTTTCCAGCATCGATATCCTTTCGGGCGTGATTGCCGGTGAGGGCGGCGTTTACACATTCAGTTATTACTCTGTTTTTTCGATGGATGTGTCGAATCCAGAAGCGCCCAAGGTTCTTGGTTCGTATCGCATTGTCGATGGAAATATTCGTGGCATGGCGCAAAGCGGCAGCGAGGTGTATCTGACGGTGGGGAACCGTTATGACGCGGTTGACATGAGCGCCCCCGGCGCGCCGAAATTGTCAGGATCGCATCGGCTTCCCCAATCGCTTTATTCGGTGGCGCTGAGCGGATCGGTGGCGTTCGGAATCGATGTCAACGGCCTGCCTTCGGGAATCGAAATCATCGAAAATAGCGATATCCTGAATCCCGTTCGCATCGGGCGCCTGGAGACGACGCGCAGAGCGTTCTCGATCGATGTCATCGGCGATTATGCGTACGTCCTGTTCAACGATTCATTCGCGACCAACAATGCAACCGGTGTGATCGACGTGAAGGATCCGCGCCACCCGCGAATGGTGACCGAAAGCTTCACAACCAACCTTTACTCGCAGTTTCGTAAATACGGGGATTATGCCCTTGCGCTCACGCCGACGCGGTTCGCCGCTTTGGACTTGAGCAATCCAGAGGCGCCGAGACTTGTCTCGCAACTACCAACGGTCACGCCCGGTCGAACTCTGGCGCTGGATGGCACTCGCGCGTACGTCTCCTTCGACGATTCATTCAGCATTTACGACATCAGCAATCCCTTGAGCCTTAAATTGCTCGGGCGTTTCAAGACAAACAGCATCCCATCGATTATGACCGTGGCAGCGCGTGGCAACGTGGCATACATCGGAACCTACACGAACGGGCTTGCGATGGTTGATGTTTCAAATCCCGGTGCGCCGCGTTATCTCGCCAGCTTTCAGCCCGGAAGCTACGTTTTTGGCGTTCAGCTCTTTGGCGATACGGGGTTCGCGCAGGGTTCGTTGGGCGGAACGATGCTGGACATTTCGGACCCCCTCCATCCCATCGAAAAGTTGAGGTCCAATCTTTTGGGTCCCGTGCTCAACGTCCGGGGCTCTTTCATTCAGCAGTTTTGGAATGGCCTTGCAACGGTCGAGATTATTCGTGGCAATCCGCAGAAAATGACACGCGCGGTTCTTCCCGGAAAGTGGGAGGATGTGGCAGTGTCGGGGCGCTATGCCTATGTCGTTTCCAGCCAAACGAATCTCAGCGTGGTGGATATTTCGGATTCGAGTTTCCCCCAGACGGTTGCGGAACTTCCGCTGGCGGCGAAACGGATCGCGATACGGGGCCGGTTTCTTTACGCTGCTGATCCTTATTTCAACATCGTCGATATTGCCGATCCAATTCATCCTAAAGTTGCCGCAACGCTCCCGGAACCAGCTCAGACCGTTTCAATTTCGGGGGATTATGCCGTTACAGCGGGCGAAGGAATCCATGCGGCGCTCATCAACATCACGAATGCGTTTCGACCGGTTGTAACCTCTCACCTTCAAACCGGGACCGCTGCCATCGCGGCATCGTGGCCGTACGTTTACTTTGACGGAGCCGGGGCCTATGACATTTCGAATCCCGTGGCTCCGGTCCTCACGGCATACTTCTACGGTTTCACGACGGCTTCGGAATTCGACGCGGTGCAACGCGACGGATACATCTATTCGGTTGGCATGGTTGGCTTGAACATTTGCGATTTGTCCAACCCCGCCAAGCCCCGATGGATTGGCCGTGAAAACACGATCACCGGGCGGCGAGTCTCGGTGGCTGGATCGTTCGCCTATGTCGTCGATTACATTGGTTCCCTGCACGTGTTCGACATTTCCGATCCATTTCAACCGCGGCGCGTGGGCGGAACTTCAAATGTAAACACCCTTTCGGATAACCAATCCTGGCTGGCGCGTTATGGACTCTTCGTTTCGGGAGACACTGTCTATCTCGCATCCCGAGATAGCTTCACCATCACGGACCTTTTTCGCTATGATCCGGCTACGCTGCGGGTGACGTCACTGGCCCCTAATTTGCCCGGAACACCGCGCCTTCGCGTCTCCGGTCCCTCCGGCCTCACGGTCCAAATAGAACGTTCTTTGGATTTTCGCTCCTGGACGCCCGCTCGTCAGATTAATCTTAACGACATTCCACAGGACTTCCCGGACGATGGCTTCGTCGGCGTCAATTCATTCTATCGCGCGACCGCGAAATGATCAGAACCAAATAATTCGTTCAAGAATTCCCGGATAATAAACGGCCCTTCGAAAGATTGGCCGCCCGACTTTGCGCATGCGCAGGTTTTTTCGTTCGGACGGTTTTGCGTTCGAAGTCGGGCGGCGATTTGGCATTCGCAATTTTAATCGCGGCGCCGCGGAGGTTCTGGCGCATGAAATCCATTCGCGCCACGCGTGGAAGCCCTCGCCGGGCAGGCCGGCGGTCCCGGGGAAGGCATTTTCGCAGGAGTCAACGAAGTGAACGAAGAGGATCCTGAAGTTTTGACCGAAGACCGCGCAATTGCGGATGGGAGAAATTTGGGTGGCGGATTTTGGGCAGAAAAATGAGAACAGGAAAATGGGACGGATTTTGACGGCGGATCATCCGGATTTTGAGGATGAGATTAAACGCGAAGACTCGAAGACCGCGAAGAAAGTCCCGAAGTTTTAACCGCTGATTTCATCGAGGACACAGATCTCCAGACGGTGATGGAGCGCGGAATTGGTGCCAGCGGTGAAATGAACCCCCGCCAGCGGGGCGCGGGGTTCTTGATTTTTGCCGCTTCTAACGTCCGACGACTTTCTTGATGTCGCCGAGTTTGCGTTCGGCTTTGCCGGAGGCTTTTTCGGCCGCGCCTTTGGCCTGAAGATTTTTGTTATTGGTGACTTTGCCGGCCGCTTCCTTCACGGCGCCCTTGGCTTGACGAGCCGCACCC
>Ga0070686_100001519_pt1 | contig 13029 bp, 11 predicted proteins | sample KBSS23LmetaG_FD_65654 | JGI IMG/M metagenome (GOLD analysis project Ga0070686, IMG submission 65654) | Switchgrass rhizosphere microbial communities from Kellogg Biological Station, Michigan, USA - KBS S2-3L metaG | ecosystem: Host-associated > Plants > Roots > Rhizosphere ...
AGCCGCTTCGTCGATGCGACCGATGCGGACGTCGACCGCGCCGTCTCCGCGGCGCGCACTGCCTTCGACGACGGCCGCTGGACCGGTCTGCCGCCGATCGCGCGCGAGATGATGATCCACGCGCTCGCCAACCTGCTCGAAAAGCATGCCGACGAGTTCGCCGAGCTCGAGGCGATCGACAACGGCAAGCCCAAGGCCATCGCCGCCGCCGTCGATATTCCGGGTTCGATCGGGATGCTGCGCTACATGGCCGGCTGGGCGACCAAATTGGGCGGCGAGACGGCCGACCTGATGGGAAGGCCCGTGGATCGCTTCCATGGCTATACGCGCCGTGAGCCGGTCGGGGTCGCCGCTCAGATCGTGCCATGGAACTTCCCTATGATCATGGCGACACAGAAAATCGCCCCGGCGCTGGCCGCCGGCTGCACACTGGTGCTGAAGCCCGCCGAGCAGACTTCGGTGACGGCCTTGCGTCTCGCCGACCTGGTGAACGAAGCGGGCTTTCCGGCCGGCGTGATCAACATTGTCACCGGCCTCGGCGAAACGGCGGGCGACCGGCTGGTCCGTCATCCCGATGTCGACAAGGTCGCCTTCACCGGCTCGACAGAGGTCGGCAAGATCATCAACAAGGCGGCGACCGACAGCCTCAAGCGGGTGACGCTCGAGCTCGGCGGCAAGTCGCCGGTGATCGTGCTGCCGGACGTAGACATCGACGCGACCGCGGGCGGCGCTGCCGGCGCGATCTTCTTCAATGCGGGCCAGATCTGCGTCGCGGGATCGCGCCTGTTCGCGCATCGCTCGATCTTCGACAAGCTCGTCGAGAGCGTCGCCAGCCATGCCCAGCATTGGGCGCCGGGGCCGAGCCTCGATCCCGCCAGCCGCATGGGTCCGCTCGTCTCGGACGAGCAGCAAAAACGGGTGATGGATTATATCGATCAAGGCCGGGAGGCCGGTGCCTCGGTCGTGACCGGCGGCGACGCCGTCGGCTCCGAAGGCTATTACGTCAATCCGACCGTGATGGTCGACGTGAAGCCGGAGATGAGCGTCGTGCGCGAGGAAATATTCGGCCCGGTACTGGTCGCCCAGCGCTACGACGATCTCGACGAGGTCGCCAAGGCCGCCAACGACACGCTCTACGGCCTCGGCGCAAGCATCTGGACCAAGGATTTGTCGAGCATGCACAGGCTCGCGGCCAAGATCAAATCGGGCACGGTTTGGGGGAATTGCCATTCGGTTATCGATCCGGCGCTGCCGTTCGGCGGCTACAAGCAGTCCGGCCTCGGCCGCGAGCAGGCCCGCCAGGGTGTCGAGGCCTATACCGAGCTGAAGACGGTCATCATCGCGCTTTGAACTTGCCCGTCCCTCCGGCGGATGCTCGACATTGGCGATGAGCTTCTACACTCTATCACGCTGGATCATCAGCGCTGGCCTCGGCCCCAATCTTGGTGGGAGAGACCAGCGACCTGACCGGCGGCAAGCTCGGCCCCGCGATATTGAGGCTGCTCTGCTTGGTTCGCCGGTCGCCTTGCCGATGTTGTTCGTCGTCCCGGGATTCCCGCGCGCGGAAGCGTTGGTGATGGCGCGGGCGCCCGAGACCGGAGAAAGCCTATGACCTGTGCAATCGACGACAAGGTTGCGGCAGCCGCTTTTCGCCGCCTTGTCGATCATCTGCGACACCGTCAGGACGCACAGAATATAGACCTGATGGGCCTCGCCGGATTCTGCCGAAATTGCCTCGCCGACTGGCTCGTGGAAGAGTCGGCGGAGGCAGGCAAGACGCTGAGCCGGGACGAGGCCCGCCGGGCCATCTACGGCATGGATTATGCCGAGTGGAAAGCGGCGCAGCCCGAGGCAGCGCCGGAGCAGATCGCCCGGATGGAGGAAAGCGTGGCAAGGAATCCCGCGAAATAATATCGGGACATGGTGATCATGTCGGCGCCGCAAACTGTCACCCCCGTTCCGGCCATGCGGGTCGGCGCGGACGGGGAAATTGCTGCGCAGCAAAGACGGGTGCCGGCCGAGACTCCGATCGCGATCAGCTTCCTCGGCATCGGCTATGCGGTGATGATGGCGACGCCAGCGGACCTCGAGGATTTCGCGGTCGGATTCGCGCGCGCGGAGCGGCTGATCGACTCGGCGACGGACGTGATCGGGATCGAGATCCGGGAAGAGGAGAGGGGCGTGCTGCTTGGCATCGAGCTCATCGCCGAGCGCCACGACCGCGTGCTCCAGCGCGTGCGCCACCGCGTCGGCGAATCCTCCTGCGGCCTTTGCGGAATCGAGAATCTGGAGCAGGCGCTGCGGCCCCTGCCGAGACTGCCCGCGCCGCCGGCGATCGCGCCGGCGGCGATCTTCCGCGCGCTCGAGGCGATCCGCGCGCACCAGCCGCTCAACGCCGAGACCGGCGCCGTCCACGCCGCCGCCTTGTGCGACGCGGAAGGCACGGTGATCGCGGCGCGCGAGGATGTCGGCCGCCACAATGCGTTCGACAAGCTTGTCGGCCATTGCCTGCGCGAAGGGCAGGAGATGAGCGGCGGCTTCGCGCTGCTCACCGCGCGCTGCTCCTACGAACTGGTCGAGAAAGCCGCGCTCGCCGGCATTCCCCTCCTCGTCACCATCTCAGCCCCGACCGCCCTCGCGACCGCGCGCGCGGCGGAGGCCGGCCTCACCCTGGTCGCGCTCGCCCGCCCCGATTCGATCCTGATCATGACCGACCCCCACGGCCTGTTCGGCTGAGATCGCGACTCCTGATTCTCCTCGTCATTCCGGCGAAGGCCGGTATCCAGACTCAAGCATCATCGCCTCGTGAAATTCTGGACCCCGGCCTTCGCCGGGGTGACGAAGGGAGCGGAGACCGAAGCGGATTGAATTTCAGTGCAGTTTCAGCCGTGGCCGCACGATCATGTTGACCCGGCCGACCAGCAGCAGGGCCAGACCCGTCAGCCAGCCATGCACCGCGATCAGGTGCATCCGGTAGAGCGACTTGTAGACGAAGCGCGCGAGCCGCCCTTCGATCGCCATGCGTCCCCCGATCAGATTGCCCATCAGGCTGCCGACCGTCGAGAAGCGGCTCAGCGAGACCAGCGAGCCATGATCCTTGTAAATGAAGGGCCGCGGCGCTTTGTCCCGGGCCAGCCGATCGAGATTGGCGAACACCGCCGAAGCCATCTGGTGCGCGGCCTGCGCTCGCGGCGGTACCGGCCGGTCGCTGCCGGGCGGCACGCAGCAGCAGCAATCGCCGATCGCGAAGATCCGGTCGTCGCCTTTGGCCTGCAGCGTCGGCCGCACGACGAGCTGGTTGCCGGGGCTGATCTCCAGCCCGTCCATCGCGGGCGGCAGCGCGCCCTTGACCCCCGCGGCCCAGAGCCTGAGGTCCGCCGCGATCCGCTCGCCGCCGTCGGTGACGATCGCATCCGAGGTGACCTCGGTCACCTTCACCGAGGTCAGCACGCGCACTCCCAAAGCCTCGAGCTCGGCGCGCGCCGCGTCGGCCAGCCGCTCGGGCAGGGCCGGGAGGATGCGGGGGCCGGCCTCGATCAGGGTCACTTCGAGGCGGCTCTCGTCGAACACTTCGAGCCCGTAATGGCCGAGCGCGGAAGCGCTGTTGTAGAGCTCGGCCGCGAGCTCGACCCCGGTCGCGCCGCCGCCGACCACGGCGATGCGGACATGGGCGTCGGCCGTCGGATCCGCCTGCATGATCCGCGAGACGATCAGGCATTGATTGAGCAATTTGTGACGGAAAGTGTCGGCGGCGGCGCGGTCGTCGAGCGAGATGCAATGGTCGATCGCGCCGGGCGTGCCGAAGTCGTTGCTGACGCCGCCGAGCGCGAGGACGAGATAATCGTAGCGGATCCGGTGCCCGCCGATCAGCTCGCGCCCGTCCTCGTCGACCAAGGGCGCGACGATCACCTCGCGCGCCGCCCGGTCGAGCCCCGCCAAGGCGCCGAGGAAGAAGCGATAGCCCCAGCGATGGCCGTGGCTGCGATAGCCGACCTCGTCGAGATTGGCGTCGAGCGATCCCGCCGCCACCTCGTGCAGCAGCGGCTTCCAGACATGGGTGGGGCTCTTCTCGACGAGGATGATGTCGTGGCGCTTGCGGCCGTAGCGCGCGCCCAATTTGCGGACCAGCTCGAGCCCGCCGGCGCCTCCGCCCACGACGACGATCTGGGTCTTCCGCTCCGCCTTCATGCCGCCCCCGCATTGGTCCGCGGGTGCGACCAATACATGACTAGCCGGCGTCCGACATCAGGTTGCGCCCTTCTTCATGGTCGCCGGCCTGGTTGAACTTGGTGGCCTTGGTCTGCGGCTCTGGCTCGGCGGGCGAGGCGAGCTTCGCCACCGCCGCCTTGGCGGTCTCGCCCAGGCCCGCGCCGCCCGCCTCGAGATGGGCGACGATCACGCGCCGCATGTGCGGGTCCCAGAAATGCCAGAGATGGTCCCAGGTCGCCTCGACCGCTTCGCCCGGGCGCTGGAACTCGAACTCGCGCGCGATCTGGTTCGCCATATAGACGAGCTTGTCGAGCGTGCTGCTCATTCCGCCGCCTCGGCCGACGCCGCGATCCGGCGGCTGTGCATCGCCTGGACCTCATAGGCTTCCTGCCATTCGGAGGGGCCGTTGGACGGGCTCACCTGGACCGCCGTCACCTTGTACTCTGGGCAATTGGTCGCCCAGTCCGAATATTCGGTGGTGACGACATTGGCCTGGGTCATCGGGTGGTGGAAGGTCGTGTAGACCACTCCGGGCGCGACCCGCTCGGTGATCGTCGCGCGCAACGTCGTCTCGCCGGCGCGGCTCGCGAGCTTCACCCAATCGCCTTCCTTGATCCCGCGCTGCTCGGCGTCGTGCGGGTGGATCTCCAGCCGGTCTTCCTCGTGCCAGACCGTGTTCGCCGTGCGCCGCGTCTGCGCGCCGACATTATATTGGCTGAGGATCCGCCCCGTGGTCAGCAGCAGCGGATAGCGCGGCCCGATCTTCTCATCGGTCGCGACATATTCGGTGAGCACGAACTTGCCCTTGCCGCGGACGAAATGGTCCATGTGCATGACCGGCGTTCCCTCGGGCGCCTTGTCGTTGCACGGCCACTGGATCGACCCCAATTCGTCGAGTCGAGCGAAGGAGACGCCGCTGAAGGTCGGCGTCACCGCGGCGATCTCGTCCATGATCTGCGCCGGGTGGGTGTAGTTCCAGTCGAGCCCCATCGCCCTGGCGAGCAATTGGGTGACCTCCCAATCCTCATAGCCGTTCTTCGGCGTCATCAATTTGCGGACCAGCTGGATGCGGCGCTCGGCATTGGTGAAGGTCCCGTCCTTCTCGAGGAAGGTCGATCCGGGCAGGAAGATATGCGCGTAATTGGCGGTCTCGTTGAGGAAGAGATCGTGGACGACGACGCACTCCATCGCGGCGAGGCCGGCGGCGACGTGCCTGGTGTTGGGATCGGATTGGAGGATGTCCTCGCCCTGGATGTAGACCGCCTTGAACAGGCCGTCGACGGCGGCGTCGAGCATGTTGGGGATGCGGAGGCCCGGCTCGGAATCGATCGGCGCGCCCCATAATTTCTCGAACATGTCGCGCGCGGCGGGATCGGAGACGTGGCGGTAGCCGGAAAGCTCGTGCGGGAAGCTCCCCATGTCGCACGAACCCTGGACGTTGTTCTGGCCGCGCAGCGGGTTCACCCCGACGCCGGGCTTGCCGATATTGCCCGTCGCCATGGCAAGGTTGGCGATCGCCATCACCGCGGTCGTGCCCTGGCTGTGCTCGGTGACGCCGAGCCCGTAATAGATCGCGGCATTGCCGCCGGTCGCGTAGAGCCGTGCCGCGCCGCGCAGATCCGCCGCGGGAACGCCCGTCTGCGCCTCCATCGCCTCGGGCGAATGTTCCGCCTTGGCGACGAACTCGGCCCATTCGCGATATTCGTCGAGGTCGCAGCGCTCGGCGATGAACGCCTCGTCGGTCAGGCCCTCGCTGACGATGACATGCGCCATCGCGGTGAGCACGGCGACATTGGTCCCGGGCTTCAGCGGCAGATGGTAGCTCGCCTCGATATGAGGCGTGCGCACCATGTCGATGCGGCGCGGATCGATGACGATCAGCTTGGCGCCCTGGCGCAGCCGCCTTTTCATCCGCGAGGCGAAGACGGGGTGGCCGTCGGTCGGATTGGCGCCGATCACGACCATGACGTCGCACTGGTCGACGCTGTCGAAATCCTGGGTGCCGGCCGAGGTGCCGAAGGTGGTCTTGAGCCCGTAGCCGGTCGGCGAGTGACAGACCCGCGCGCAGGTATCGACATTGTTGTTGCCGAAGCCGGCGCGGACCAGCTTCTGGACGAGGAAGGTCTCCTCGTTGGTGCAGCGCGACGAGGTGATCCCGCCGACCGAATGGATGCCATATTGGGCCTGGATGCGGCGGAACTCGGACGCGGTGTGCGCGATCGCCTCCTCCCAGCTCACCTTCCGCCACGGCTCCTCGATCGAGGCCCGGACCATTGGGTCGAGGATGCGCTCTCTATGGGTCGCATAGCCCCAGGCGAAGCGGCCCTTGACGCAGCTATGGCCGCGATTGGCCTTGCCCTCCTTCCAGGGGATCATGCGGACGACCTGCTCGCCCTGCATCTCCGCCCTGAAGGTGCAGCCGACGCCGCAATAGCCGCAGGTCGTGATCTCCGACCATTCGGGAAGGCCGACCTCTTTGACCGCTTTCTCCTGCAGCGATCCGGTCGGGCAGGCCATGACGCAGGCGCCGCAGGAGACGCATTCGGACTTGAGGAAAGGCTCCTCCTGGCTCGCCGAGACGTGGCTGCCGAAGCCGCGCCCCGAGATGGTCAAGGCGAACGTGCCCTGGACTTCGTCGCAGGCGCGCACGCAGCGCGAGCAGACGATGCACTTGGCCGGATCGAAGTCGAAATAGGGATTGGAGGTGTCGACCTCGGCGCCGAGATGGTCGGCGATCGGCAGATAGCGGCTCGAGGCCACCCCGACCATCTCGGCCATCTCGCGCATCTCGGTCGCCGGCTCCGGCTCGGGATGATCGGAGAGGTAGAGCTCCATCACGCCCTTGCGGAGCCGCTGCAGCCGCTCGCTCTGCGTCGTCACGGACATGCCCTCGGCGACCGGGGTCGTGCACGAGGCCGGCGTGCCCGGCCGTCCGTCGATCTCGACCAGGCAGATGCGGCAGGAGCCGAACGCCTTCATATTGTCGGTGGCGCAGAGCTTGGGGATGTCGGTGCCCGCGAGGCTCGCCGCGCGCATGATCGAGGTGCCGGCGGGCACGCTGATGCTGCCGCCGTCGATGGTGAGCGTCACCTGCTCGGCGGCCGGCAAAGCGGGCGTGCCGCGGTCGATCTCGCGGATCAGGGTCATGACACGGTCTCCACGGTCGGCGCGCGGGCGAAATCCTCGGGAAAGTGCCGCAGCGCCGATAGTACCGGATAAGGGGTAAAACCGCCAAGCGCGCAGAGCGATCCGAACTTCATCGTCTCGCAGAGCTCCTCGACCAGGGCGCGATTGGCCTCGACGTCCTCGCCCGCGATGATCCGGTCGATCACCTCCAGGCCGCGGGTCGAGCCGATCCGGCAGGGCGTGCACTTGCCGCAACTCTCGGCCGCGCAGAACTCCATCGCGAAGCGCGCCATGCGCGCCATGTCGACCGTATCGTCGAACACGACGATCCCGGCATGGCCGATCAGGCCGTCGGCGGCGGCGAAGGCCTCATAGTCGAACGGCAGATGGAACATGCTCGGCGGGAAATAGGCGCCCAATGGCCCGCCCACCTGGACCGCGCGGACCGGCCGGCCCGAGAGGGTGCCGCCGCCAATCTCCTCCACCAGCTCGCCGAGCGTGATTCCGAAGGCCGTCTCGAACAGCCCGCCATTTTTGACATTTCCGGCGAGCTGGATCGGCATCGTCCCGCGCGAGCGGCCCATGCCGTAATCCGCATAGGCCTTGGCGCCCTCGGCGAGGATGAAGGGCACGGCCGCGAGGGTCAGCACATTGTTGATGATCGTCGGCCGGCCGAACAGCCCCTCGATCGCGGGCAGAGGCGGCTTGGCGCGGACCTCGCCGCGCTTCCCCTCGATGCTCTCCAGCAGCGACGTCTCCTCGCCGCAGACATAGGCGCCCGCGCCGGCGCGCACCTCCATGTCGAATTGGGGCCCGAGCAGGCCGTGCGTGCGTGCCGTTTCGATCGCCCGGCCCATCGCCCGGATCGCGTGCGGATATTCGGAGCGGATATAGATATAGCCGATCGTCGCGCCGACCGCGAAGCCGGCGATCGCCATGCCCTCGATCAGCATGAAGGGATCGCCCTCCATCACCATCCGGTCGGCGAAGGTGCCGCTGTCGCCCTCGTCGGCGTTGCAGACGATATATTTCTGGTCGGCGGGCGCCGCCGCGGCGGTGCGCCATTTGATCCCGGCGGGGAAGCCGGCGCCGCCGCGGCCGCGCAGGCCCGATTCGACCACCTCCTCGACCGTTGCCGCCGGGCCGAGCGTCCGCGCGCGCTCGATCCCCTTGAAGCCGCCATGCGCGCGATACTCCTCGATCGACTGCGGGTCGGTGATGCCGCAGCGGGCGAAGGTGAGGCGGGTCTGGCGCTTGAGGAAGGGCAGCTCGTCGACCAGGCCGACGCAGCTCGGATGGTCCTTGCCGAGCCGCAGCACCTCCGCCACGTCCTCGGGCGCGAGCCGGGCGAAGCCGATCCGGCCCTCCTCCGTCTCCATCTCGAGCAGAGGCTCGAGCTCGAATATCCCGCGCGAGCCGTTGCGCACGACCTGCGGGCCGACCGCCGCAGCCACCTCGTCCGCGCCGACCGCGACCGCGGCGGCATCGCCGGGGACGAAGATCCTCATCGCGCCGCCTCGTCGGCCAGCCGGCGCGCCGCGCCTTCGTCGAGCCGGGCGAAGACGCGATTCCCGACCATCGCGGAAGGGCCGCTCGCGCAGAGGCCGAGGCAATAGACGGTCTCCACCTCGATCCGCGCGTCGCCTTCCAGGATCGGCGCGATCCTCTCGACGCCGCGCGCCTGGCAGGCCTCGGCGCGGCACAATTTGATCACCGGCCGCTCGGCCGGCTTGCGCTTGAGGTCGTGGTAGAAGGTGACGACGCCGTGCACCTCGGCGCGCGACAGATTCAGCGCCTCCGCGACGATCGGCACGGCCGCGTCGGGAACGAAGCCGAAGGCTGCCTGGACGTCGTTCAGGATCGGCAGCAAGGCGCCCTTGCGCCCGGCATGGCGGCGCAGGATCTCCTCGACCTCCGCCTCGGTCCAGCCTGCTCTCATGCCCGGGCCTGCCTCTGCCACCTCAACCACGCCTCAATGACTGCCCTTGCGAAAATTCAGCTCGAGCAGGACGCCGTTCGGGTCGCGCACGAAGATCTGCTTGAGGTCGATCGCCTTTACGTGATTTTCGCGATGCTCCAGGCCGAGCCGCTCGAGCTTCGCAATCATCGCGTCATGACCGCTGCAGGCGAGCGCGACGTGATGGACCGCGCCGGTATCCTCGCCGACATTGATGTCGTCGATCGCATTCAGCGCGCCCGGCGAAGAGAGATGAAAGATGCCGGCGCCTTCGGCATCGAACATCCATTGGACGGAGGCAGGGTCGAGCGGCGGCGGCGGATCGCCGGCACGGAGCTCGAGCACGTCACGGTAGAAATCGACCGTCTCGCGGAGCTTCCGCGTCTGGATGCTGATATGGTCGAGGCTTGGCATCGTCGAAATCCCGAGCGTGGCCGCCGGCGGCGGGCGTCGTCGGCGGCCGCGACCATAGCCGATCCGGCGAACGACCGCGAGCGCGCTCGCGTTGCGCGTATCGCGGCGATTCGCGTTTCAGCCGGATTTGCCGTTTCCATTCGCGCCGCGGCGCGGCAGAGGATGGGCATGACCGACAAACGCAAGCTCGGCCCTTTCACCCTCGGCCCGATCGGGCTCGGCTGCATGTCGTTGAGCCACGCCTATGGCGCGCCGCCCGAAGCGACGCACGGCGCGCGGCTGCTCAACCATGCGCTCGACATCGGCTACGACTTCATCGATTCGGCCGCGCTCTACGGCTTCGGCGCCAATGAGGCGCTGATCGGCGAGGCGATCGGCGCGCGCCGCGCCGAATATGTGCTCGCCTCGAAATGCGGGATGACCGGAATCGACGGCAAGAGGGTGGTCGACGGCCGGCCGGAGACCCTGCTGCGCACGCTCGATGAATCGCTCGCGCGATTGAGGACGGACGTGATCGACCTTTATTACCTGCATCGCTGGGACAAAAGGATGCCGATCGAGGAGTCGGTCGGCGCGCTCGGCCGCATGGTCGAGAGCGGCAAGGTCCGCGCGATCGGGCTCAGCGAGGTCTCGGCCGCGACCCTGCGCAAGGCCCATGCGGTCCATCCGATCGCCGCGGTGCAGAACGAATATTCGCCCTGGTCGCGCAACGTCGAGCTTGGCGTGCTCGAGACCGCGAAGGAGCTGGGCATCGCCCTGGTCGCCTTCTCGCCGACCGCGCGCGGCTTCCTCGCCGGCCGAGTCCGGTCCGCCGATGATATGGGGGAAGGCGATTTGCGGCGGAGCATGCCGCGCTTCCAGGGCGAGAATCTGAAGCGCAACCTCGCGCTCTACGAGCGCTTCAGCCGGCTCGCCGAGGAAGTGGGCTGCACGCCCGCCCAGCTCTCCCTCGCCTGGCTGCTGACTCGCGGCGATCATGTCGTCCCGATCCCCGGCACCACCTCGCTGCGCCATCTCGAGGAGAATCTCGCCGCCGGCGATTTCGGCCTCGCGCCCGACGTGATCGAGGAGATCGACTCCCTGCTCGAGCCCGCCGCCATCGCCGGCGCCCGCTATCCGGCGGCGGCCCAGGCGGATGTGGATACGGAGGAGTTCGAACATTGAGTCACCCCGGCGAAGGCCGGGGCCCATGAACACCGCGATCGTCGGCTGGAATGCACAAGGTTCCTGGATCCCGGCCTTCGCCGGGATCACTCATTCATTTGCGCGCAGCTTCGCCACGATATGCCGCGCCGAGGCCAGATCCTGGACGATGCTGCCCAGCGACTTGTAGATGGTGACGTCGGCGTCGCTCAGCCGGCCGGGGAGGGTGCCCGCGAAGACCTCGCCGATCTCGCCGAGCAGGTGCTCCGGCCCGATCGCGCCCGCTTCGAGCGCGTAGAGATATTCGGCGCCCTGGGCGCGCACGCCCTCTTCATGATCGGCGAAGAAGCGGGCGCGGGCGACCAGATCATTGTCGATCTCGACCGGGCCGGCGCGCGACGAGCCGACCGCGTTGATATGGGCGCCGTCCGCGACCCAGCGGCTCGGCAGGATCGGCTCCGGCGAAGCGGTCACCGTGCAGATGATGTCGGCATCCGCGACGGCCTCCTCGACGCTGCCGCAGGCCGTGCCGCCGAAATGCTCGGCGAAGCCGGCCGCCTTGGCGGGATCGCGGCCCCAGACCGTGAGCCGCTCGATCCTCCGCACGCAGCGGACCGCCTCGACATGGCGCTCGGCCTGCTCGCCATAGCCGAGGATCGCCAGATGGGCGGCGTCGGCCCGCGCCAGCGCGTCGGTCGCCGCGGCCGAGGCGGCGGCGGTCCGGATCGCGGTGATCTCGCTCGCGTCGAGCATTGCCGTCGGCGCCCCCGTCTCGCCGTCGAACAGGGCGACGACCCCCTGGTGCGAGGAAATGCCCTTGGCGAAATTCTCGGGATAGACGCTGACCAGCTTGGCGCCGAACACCCCGTCGTCGGGCATCGCGCCCGGCATCGACCCGAAGGCGCGGCCTTCCGGCAGATCGAGGATCGCGCGGAGCAGCTGGCGGGTGCGGCCCTCGGACAAGGCGATCATTGCCCCGCGCATCAGGGGAATGCATTCCTCATAGGGAAGCAGGCGGGCGACCTCCTCGGCGGAGACGAAGATCATGTGGCGGCCTCCACTTCGGCGTCGATCCGCCAGCGCCACACGCGGATCAGCAGGCTCGCGTTGAGGATCATCACCACGCCGTAGATATTCTGGGTCACGGCGAGCGACAGGCTGCCGAGCACGGTCAGGGTGAGGAAGATGGAGAGGGTCACGTTCTGCACGCTGGTCTCGATCGAGAGGGTCATCGCGTCGCGCGCATTTGCGCCGATCGCCCGGCCGAGCAGCAGCCCGAAGGCGATCGCGGCGAGGTTCAGCGCATAGGTCGCCGGCGTCGCGGCGAGGAAATTGTCGAGCACCATCCGCCCGGCGATGATCACCGAGAAGGCGATCACGATGACGACGATCACGAAGGCCGTCGGCCGCAGCCAGCGCGCGAGCCGCGCGGCGGCGGCGGGCGCGAAATGCCTGAGGATCATGCCGACCACGATCGGCAGCAAGGTGATCAGGGCGAGCTGGCGCATCATGTCGAGCGGGTCGAGCCGCGGCACCGTGCGCCCGGCGCCCGCCAGGAACCAGGGCACGGCCCAGCTCAGCACGATCGGGATGGTGAAGACGGTGACGATGGCGGAGAGCGCGGTCAGCACGACCGCCAGCGCGACATTGCCGCGGCCGACGAAGGTCATCGCGTTGGAGGTCGTGCCGGCCGGGCAGAGCGAGACGATGAACAGGCCGAGCGCCCGCTCCGGCGAGAGCTGGAAGATCAGGCCGACGAGCAGCGCCAGCAGCGGCAGCACGAACAAATGGGTGAAGAAGCCGGCCCCGACCAGCTTCGGGCGCCGCGCGACCAGGGCGAAATCGCCGAGCGTGAGCGTCAGCCCGATGCTGAACATGACCAGCATCAGCCCGGCGGGGACGATCCGCGTGGTGATGAAGGCGATCCAGAATTCGCTCATGCCCCCCAGACCTCCCGCGCGTAAGTGACGAAGTTCAGCCCCATGATTTTCTCGATCCGTGCCTCGGTGTAGCCGCGCCGGTCGAGCAGGGCGATCAGGCGATGATATTGCTCCGGCCCACTCAATTCCTCGCAGAAGGGCAATGTGTCGGGATTCTCGCCCGCCGCGCCGATCCCGGCGGCGCGGCGCTGGGCGACCTCGGCGCGCATATGGCCGCGATAGGCGGCCATGTCGTCGATG
>Ga0070686_100001520_pt1 | contig 13024 bp, 4 predicted proteins | sample KBSS23LmetaG_FD_65654 | JGI IMG/M metagenome (GOLD analysis project Ga0070686, IMG submission 65654) | Switchgrass rhizosphere microbial communities from Kellogg Biological Station, Michigan, USA - KBS S2-3L metaG | ecosystem: Host-associated > Plants > Roots > Rhizosphere ...
GATGTCACGCTGCTCAACCCTGTGGCGGTGGCGTCTATCCCGGATCAAACCGTCTGCGCCCGCGACACGGTAACGTTCCGTGCCATCGCCACCGGGACCGGACCGCTGGCTTACCTCTGGACGAAGGATGGCGAGCCGTTGTCGGGCCAAACGGGGCCGGAGCTAGTGTTGCGGAATGCGACGGACAGCGACGCGGGAAATTATTGCGTAGAGGTGACTGGCGCCTGCGGGCAGGAGAGTCGCTGCGCAGCGCTTCGGCTAAAGGCGCCGCTCGTCATCGCCTGTGCCGAGGAAACGGTCTACGCGTGCATCACGGAACTTCCCGCGCCGGAACCGTCGTCGGTCCTCATTGTATCCGGTTCAGCACCGGTGAGCGTGTCGTTCAGCGGCGAGGCCTCGAATCGGGAAGGGGGAGATGTCATCGTGCTCCGCACTTTTGCCGCCATGGATGCGTGCGGGCAAACGGCGACGTGTGTGCAGCGACTGGTGGCGCGGGACCGCACCGTCCCCGCGTTGGAGCAGCCCGCCGACAGGGTCCTCTCGGAGGAGCCGGAGAATTCCGGCCAAGCCAAGGTCGAGTTCGCCGTGCCGGGCGCGACCGACACGTGCGATCCGGCACCGGTGGTGGAATGTGTGCCGCCGAGCGGTTCTTTTTTGCCGTTGGGCAACACGCGCGTGCTATGTGTGGCGCGAGACGCCGCGGGTAATACGAACCTGGTCAGCTTTCAAGTGCGTGTGGTGCCACGGAAGATCGTGGTCGATAACCTGGCGGATTCGGGCCCGGGCACGTTGCGCGACGCGCTGCAGGATGCGAACACCGCGCCGGGCTCAAACACCATCGCTTTTGCCTTCCCTGGCATGGCGCCTTACGTCATTCAGTTGCTCTCGCCGTTGCCGGTTATTACCGAGGCGTTGGTCGTCGATGGTTGGTCCCAGCTCACGTTTGCCGGCGTCCCGGTGGTGGAAATCAATGGCGGCGCGATTGCTCCAGAGACGAATTATGTCCCATCGGCGGGATTGCTCCTGACTTCGGGAGGGAATGTTGTGCGCGGCTTGGTCTTGTACGGCTTTGTCACCGGACTGCGCATAGAAGGTCCCGGCAACAATGTCATCACGGGCAATATCATTGGCCCCGACCACACGGGGACCAACGCCATCGGCAACACGCGTGAGGGTATCTTGCTGACCGGCGGGACCTCGAACAACACGATTGGCCCTGACAATCTGATTGCGTTTAATGGGCGCAACGGCGTGACGCTCGACCCGAGCGCGGGCACCGGGAACGCCATTTTCGGCAATCGCATCGTGTTCAATGGGGCGTTGCCAATTGACCTTGGTGATGACGGCTTGACCGCCAACGATCCGTCCGACCCCGACAGTGGGCCAAACGATTTGCAGAACTCACCCAACCTTCAGGATGTGCGGTCGGATGGGTTTATGGCGACGACCGTGCAAGGGACGCTGATGGGCCTGCCGGGGACGACCTACACGCTGGAGTTCACGCTTCAGGTTTATGGGGTGGGGGACAATCCTCAATTGGCGCAACGGATCCTGGGCAACGGCGAAGTGTCGACGGACGGTTCGGGCGCTGGAACATTTGCCATTACGCTGCCGGAAGGGACGCGTTCCGGGCAGTGGGTGACGGCGACGGCGACCGATTCGAAACGCAACACTTCAGAAGTGGCGTTATCGGTGCCGGTGCGGACGCCGCCAATCATCCTGGAGCAACCGGAGGGGATGCAACTCGCGCTGGGTGCGTCAGGCGGTCTGTGCGTGACGGCGACGGGAACCGAGCCGTTGATTTACCAGTGGCGGCGGAACGGGGCGAATATTCCGGGCGCGACCAACGCCTGCTTTTTCATCGGGCCGGCTACATTGGAAGATGGTGGAAGTTACACCGTGGTGGTGGCGAATGAATTGGATGCAATCAGCAGCGAACCAGCGCTGGTGTTGCTGGATTTGCCCGCGGTGCCATGGGGCGATGATTATGCGACACGGCTTCCGATTCTTGGGCCGGGCGGCATTACGGCCGGCACCAATGCCGCGGCGACGCGTGAAGCGGGCGAACCGCAGCACGCGGGCAAGCCGGGTGGCCATTCGATTTGGTATTCGTGGGTGGCGCCCGCCGATGGCATCGCGACCTTCGCCACCACGGGCAGCACGTTCGATACGTTGCTGGGCGTTTATCTCGGCAACAGCCTGACGAATCTGGAAACGCTGGCCGAGGATGAGGATCGCGGCGGTTACTTCACCAGCCAGGCGCGATTCAATGCGGTGGCCGGATTGGAGTATCAGATCGCCATCGATGGCTTTGGGGGAGCTTCAGGGCATTTTGTCTTTAGCTGGAATCTCCAAATAACCGCTGCCGTGTTGCCGATCATTACCAATCAACCGGTCAGCCAGACGGTATTGCCGGGCGGGACGGCGGTGTTCACGGTGGGGGCGTCGGCCAACTGCCTCGATGCGCACCACGACTGCCGCCATCCGGACAAGGACCATCATCCGCAGCACGACGAGGTGGTGCCGGTGTTTTATCAGTGGTATCTGAACAACACTCCGCTGGCCGGCGCGACGAACACGTCACTCTTCATCGTCAATGCCAGCGAGGAGGATTTGGGAAACTACACGGTGCGCGTGCGAGAAGGGACCAACATCGTGGAGAGCGCGGGCGCGAGCCTGCAGCTCAACACGACGGGCCCTGGCTCGATCCCGGTGCGAACTGCGGACAAATTCCTGGAGGCGGGCAACGCGGAATCGCAATTGCATTTGGGCACGCCCGGCGGCGCGCTCCCCGCTTCGGATGGAGGCAGTTTTCAAGCCGCGTCGCTGGCTCGCGGTTACACCGGCACGCAGGTATTCAACACCACGGGCAGCTTGACGGAGGGCGAAGTGGTATGCGGCGTGGTGGGCGGCGCCTCCGAGTGGCTCTCGTTTGTAGCAGACGAAACCGGAACGTTATTCCTGAACACCGACGGCAGTTCCTTCGACACGGTGCTGGCGGTTTATCGCCGTTCGTCGACGAACGCGACGCGTCTTGAGCTGATCGCCTGCGACAACAACAGTGGCATCGATCATCGCGACAGTGCGCTGCAGATTCCGGTAGAAGTCGGGCGCACCAACTACATCGTGGTGGACGGTGTCAATGGCGCCACCGGGACCTTGCGCCTGAACTACGCGTTGGTGACGCCTTCAGCCCTGTCGCTCTCGATACCGGCACTGAGCACGCCGCAACTGGGTCGTGTTCGTGTTTCCGGCCACGCGGCCATGCGTTTCACCTTGCAGGCCTCGTCCAATCTCGTGAATTGGGTGCCGTTGTTTACCACCAATTCCGCCACGGCAGTTTTTGAGTTCACCGATCCGGAAAGCGTCCGGTCGTCACGACGATATTATCGCGCGGTGATGTTGCCGTAACGGGCGGTGGCCATCCGCACCGAAGGTGCGAGTGATGGCCGATTCGTCGGACGCCGCACGTGAACTACGGGTGACGCCCGTTACTTCTCCCGCACCACCGTCACGACGGACCATTTTTCTTTGGGCTGCTCGCGGGACTCTTCGATTCTCGAGAGGAAGAAGCGCGCCGGCCCGTCGCCGGGGCGCAATTCCAAGACGCGTTCAAACCCAGCGCGGGCCTTCTCCAAGTCGAATTCCTCGAAGGCTGTCAAAGCGCCGGCAAAGGCTTCCAACCACGCCCGGCTGGCGTCCGCTTGCTCCGGCCTATCGACCAGCTCATATACTTCAACGCTCGTGTCGAATCCTTTCAATTGAAACGCCCCGAGACGGCGCGTCACCAGACGTTTCCCGAGTTCATCCTGGGTGGCGTGGCTGATCAAACAGCGCGTCCCCAGAAGTTTGTTCAGTCCCTCGAGCCGCGAGGCGAGGTTGACGTTCTGGCCCAGCGCCGTGTAGTCGACGCGATCGGCGCTGCCGAAATTGCCCACGTGCGCCGAGCCGGTGTGGATGCCGATGCGCGTTCGCAACACCCGGCCGTTGGCCCGGAGTTCGGGCAAATCGCGAAAACCCAGGGCGGCGTCGCAGGCGCGCCAGGCATGATCGCCTTGGGCATCCGGCGCGTTCCACAAGGCGAAGATGGCGTCGCCGATGTACTTCACCAGCGTGCCATCCGTGCGATGCACACAGCGCGACACGGCGGTTTCGAAGTATTCATTCATCAAGCTCGCCAATTCGCCGGAAGTGAGCGCTTGCGACCAATTGGTAAAATCCTCGAGGTCGCTGAAGAAAATCGTGATGCGCTGGGCTTCAGCGCCCGGCTTGAGCAGCCCGGGGTTGCTGACGTATTTGGCCACCAGCTTGGGCGAAAGGTAGAGGGCGAGGGTTTTCTCCGTGATGCGTTTTTGGACGTAAACCTGGATGGAGTTGAACACGCTCGACCAGGCCAAGGCCACGGCGATCTGGACGATGGGAATCAGCCAGGGGAACCAGGTGCGATGCCAGGCGAACAGGCCCATGGAGGCGACGAAGACGAGCCCGGACGCCAGCGCCGCAACGCCAATGGCTGGCACAGGTCGGATCGGGAGCAAACCCGCGCCAGCAACGAGTCCGAGCATCAGGATGGCTGCCAGTTCCGTGCCCGGACGCCACCGGAGCAACCAGTCGCCGCGCCAGAGGTTGAGAAACATGGTGGCCTGAATTTCCACTCCGGAGACGAACGGCGCCACCGAACCGGTGAGCTTGCCTTGCTGAGCCCAAAATGTGTAAGGGTTGACGTACTCATCCTTGCGATCCCCGGCAAATCGCGTCATCAGCCGCGCGCCGATGAAGACGACGCGGTCGCGAAAGACATCGTCGCCCAAACGCCCTGTTTCGACGGCATCGCGGTAGGAGACACCTCGCACAGCTCCCGGTGGGCCGTAATAACGTACCCACCGATGGGCATAGCGCACATTGGGAGCCTCGATGCCGGGCACTTTGAGAAAGGCTGCTGCGGCATAGCTCAGCGGTGGAATTTGATCTTCTTTTGGGTTTTCGGGTGTGTGTTCGCGAATGGTCAGATCGCCGCCGGGCATGATTTCCACATAGCCGATATCGGCGGCAACGTCGACCAGGGCAGAGAAGGGCGGAACAACCGTTTTGGCGCGATCGCCGAGCTCCTTCTGTGCGCGTACGTTCTCGGCGCCGAGAATGACGCGGCCGTTCGCTTTCACCGCCTCGACGAGGCGGGCGTCTGCCGCGGGTTGCGCTGGATTCTCGTCGCTGAACACGACGTCGAAGACGATGGCCTTGGCGCCGGCCGCGGTGAGCCGGTCGATCAGTTTTGCGTGCAGGGCGCGGTCCCACGCGGCAGTAAACGATTGCTTCAGCTCCTGATGGGAGATCTCGTCCATGAAAATAATCACCACGTCGGGAACGATACGACTGCCGCCGGCGACATGGAGGAGGTTGTAGCTGCGATAAGTCAGCCAGCGGCCGAGGGGAAACTGGTGCAGCGCCCAGCCCAACCCCGCGGCAAGCACGGCGCCAAAGGCAGCGGCCAGAGCTTTGCGCTGGGTTGTTCGATTGAGCGTCACATTAACTGGCCGGGCAAGCAACGAGCCGGCACGCCGAACGAAGTCTGACGGCGCCGTGAACCGACGCCGGCGTGGTCAGAAGTACCATTTGAGTGCGGCCATGAAGGTTCGTTCGCGCGGCAGTTCGTTGTAGAGCGTGAGTGGATTGAGCCGGTAATTCTGGTCGGTGATGTTCAACAAACCGAGTCGGGCTTCGATGCGACGTTGCCAGAATCTCCAGCCGACCTGGAGATGCAATTGCCAAAAGTCGTCACCGGGAATATCCGGCGTGTAACCGCGGTTAGATTGCTGGGACCACACGGCGCTGAACTGGGCGAAGGCGCCGATGGGATGATGATAATAGGCGTCGAGCCAAATCTGGTGAAGGGTGGCGGAGACGTCCTGGTTGGCGGCGGCGGGCGGGATGAGGCCGGCCAATTGCGAGTAGCGGGAATCGAGATCGGCGTCGGTGAGTTTGTAGCGCACGCCCAAGGCGTAATCCCGCGCGAGCAGCTGGTTGAATGCGACCAGCAGCGAACGTTCCTCGAAGTCGAGCGTCTGGCGCGTGCTCGACGCGGAGTCCGGCACGGGCGTGAAAATATCGCTGTTGGTCAGCAGGCCGACCTGTCGCGCTCCATCGGAGCGGAGCCATTGACCTTCCAGGACGAGGTAGCTGCCGGTTTCGCGGATGGATTGATCGATGCCGACGCCCCAGGTCTCGAAGCTGGTGCCCGGCACCAGGCCAGCCACCGACTCGGGGATGAGGCTGCGGAACGCCTGATTGAATCCGCCCACCTGGGTCGGTTCGAGGCGCACGCTGGTGTCGAAGAACACGCCTCCCAGCGAGCGCGTGTAAGCGCCCCGCAATCGGGTTTGTTCCCACGGCGTGTAGGTTAGACCCACTTTGGGTGAGAGCTGATCCTTGGTTTGTTGTCCGCCCGTGATCGGTGCAGTGTCGATATTCTCCGGATAATGCAGCCGGTCGTAGCTGGCTCCGCCGGTCAGGCGGAACCCGTCGAAGAGTTCCCACTGTTCATAGCCGTAGAGGCTGAAGCGATCGAGGGTGGTCTCGACGTGTTGGTTGGTGATGCTCGCGGCGAGTTGGCTGAGTTCACTATCAGTATCCGACCAGCCCGCCTGGTAGCGCGCCCCCACGATCAACGCCTGGCCGGGCGTTTGCCAGATGTGCTGCAACTCGGCGCTGTAGGCGACGAAATCGCTATCGTAATTGAGCGAAAGCAAGGCCGGATTCCGCAGGCTGACATTGGTGTTGCCCGAGATGGGCGAGACGGCGGTTTGCAGGAAAAGCACCTTGGGCGCGTCGTCGTCCAGCGTGAGCGTGTCGTCGAAGCGCCCGGCCAGAAACAGCGTGTGACTGGCCGGCGACCATTCGCGGTGATAGCCGAGGAGCACGTTGGGCTCCTGACGCTCGGTGACACGCAGGCTCTTTGCGGCCTGATTCTGACGGTAATACTGCGAGACATCGCCGGTTTCCGTGTCGAAGTAGGAGACCTGCGCCAGCACGGTGTCTTGGCGGGTGACCTGGTGTTTGAAGCGGGCATCGAGTTGGAGCTGTTCCAGATCGTTATTGGGCCGCTGCCCGTTGTCGGTGCGGTACAAGGCGTCCACGGCGTAGCTGCTTGGGCCGCGCACGCCGTAAATCGAGCCGCGCTGGTCCCAGTCGCCGTTGCTGAAATACGCTGTGCTGCTGAAGAGGCCAATACGGTCCCCCTCGAACAGCCGCGAATATTCCTGCTGAGAGACCTGGGGCGAGAAGGTGCCGACGGTGGCTGGCGAGAGCAGGTCGGCCACGAGAAACTCGCTGAACGTGGGGGTTTCGTAGCGAAGGTTAATGAGCTTGGGATCGCGCAGCGCATCGTAGCTCTCGGCCAGGAAGAGATGGGCTGAGGCGTTGGCGTAATCCGAGTTGACGGCCCGAGCCGCTTCCTGCGCGCTGAAGTCGTTCAGCCCGGCATCGCGATAAATGACGGCGAGGTTGGCCGCGCGCACAGCCTGATCCTGGTCGAGCAACATTCGTGAACGAAAGAGGCTTCGCTCGTCGTTGAGTTCCTTGGAGTGTTCCAGGTCGCGCACGGCTTCGTTGATGTTGTTCTCCTGTTCGTGCAGCAGAGCGGAATAGAACCAGGCCGTGGGATCGCTCGGGTCGAGTTTCTGCGCCAGCGCCAGTTCTTTCCTCGCTTTCGCCAGGTTGCCGGCATGCTGGTAGGCTTTGCCCAGATAACTCCGGAGAAGCGCCCGCTGCGGTTCCAGCGCGGCAGCCACTTGCAGATCCTTGCGTCCCTCTTCCACCTGCCCGCCTCGGATCTTCAACAAGCCGCGTCCGAGCCACGCGTTGGCCAGCGCGCCATCGGCTTCGATGGCCTCCTCGAAGGCGGACATGGCGGACGGGAGAGCATTATCGGCGGCGAGGACAAAGCCGCGCAACGCGAGGCCTTGGGCGTGACGCGGCGAGAGCTTCAGGCCTTCCAACAACGCGGCCTTGGCCTCACGAACCCGGCCGAAGCTGAACTCCAGTTCGGCCACGCGCACCCACGTTGCGCCCCACTTTGGGGATTTGTCCCGAGCGCTTTTGGCGGCGGCGAGAGCGTCTTCAAGGCGCGAGCGCGTTTGCCACGAATACGAGCGCGCCATCCATTCGCTGGTGGTGCTTGCCGGACGCGCCGTCTCCAGATCTGATTTGTCTCCTTGCACGACTCCGATCATCTCCCGCAGTGCGGCGACAACCGATGCCGTGGCCGCACGGTCGGGCAGATTCGTGCGGGCAGTGTCCACTTGGCCGGCGGCGAGCAGGAGGGCAGCGCGCCAGGCGCGTTCGGAGGGGCTGGCGGCGGCGGCGGGGTCTTCGGCGGGCCAGGCCTTCAACGCCCCTAACAAGTCTCCGGCCCGATACGCGGCCAGCGATTCCTGGAAGCGCTCCTTCTCTGCGTCGGTTAGCCCGACTTCATCCGGGTCCACCACGGCGGGGTAATACAGGACCCATTGGATGACGCTTTGGGCGTTGAGAAAGGCGCTTTTGCGGGGCGGCTGGCCTGGGTTCACCACGGCTTGCTCGCCGGAGGTGACGTCGAGAGTTTCATTGCCACCGGTCAGCGCGACGGCGCCATCGAGCAGGGTCAGGGCGGTTTGGCCGGCTTCGTTGACGGCGAGATGAAACTCCGTGCCGCGAATGGCGCCGGAAGCCACGGGCGTGCGGAACTGGATCTCACCTGGGCGCTCGCGGCTGAAAAAATAGCTGGCGCCGGATTTGAGATCGAGTTCCGGGGAGGCGCCCTCGGCGCGGGGAGGTTGCAGTTCGAGCGTGGTGAGGGCATTGACGCGCAGCACACTCTGCTCGGACCACTGAAGGGTGGCGCGGCTGCGCAGCCCGGTGCGGAGGCGGTCGCCGGCTTCCAACCGCTGGTTGGCCTGGACGGCGTGCCAATCGGGCATCGCTTTGGTGGCGACCTCGACTTTGCCTTCGACCGTCAGCAGGAGACAGGTGGCGGGTTTCTCAGGCGCGGGGGCAGCAAGGCCGCGCGGCAAAAGCACGGCGAACATGCTCCAAAACACAACCGACCGGACTAGGTGGACATTCATGCATGGCGGTTCATCTGGATATGCCCATCGAACCATAGTTTTCCCATGACGTGGCTGCACTGTGGACGCACAGAGCAATGGCGTGGTAGGAAAACCGGGCCTCATTTCTAAAGCCCGGGACCCAAGATAGCAAGGCTCGAATGCGTTAGACCATGGCCGCGAAGGTTTCTGCGTTGCGCGGCGCGCGTGTGTTGAGGTCGTTGTTGAAGTAGGCGTAGACCGCGATGCCTTTGCGCACACAGCCGCACGGCGAACAAGTTCAACGCGTAGAGAATCAGACCCGTGATTCCGCCGGCAACGATCCCACGCCACGTGTGGAATCGTTTCGCGACCATCGCAATCAAAACCGTGTACAGCACCGCCAATACTAAATGGAGCGGCAGGTGGACGAGGGTTGGCGTGGACGAAGCCATGTCAGAAGCTCTTCCCATCATGCCGTGAACCCTGGTCCCCGTTGTCATGCGAATTGCATTTGGGCTCGCGAAATGCATGGAGCGACGCGCCCGAACTGTCAGCACGCGGCTCCGCTGCGGCACGAAGGGCTCACACTGCATAACCCCAAGTGCTTCGCCGGCATCGTGGGCGGAGGCAGTCGCCGGTAGGCGTGTCCGGCCATTGGCATATGCGGTGCTCAAACGGAAGTTGAACCGCGGCGAGGCGGCAGGACGGGAATTCGTCCCTGCTTGGCGGTGGCCGCAGGATGCAGTCGATTCCGTTACGCACGCGCGAGGCTTGTGCTCAACATTTTGCTTTAGCCGGAAACGGTGTCCTGCGCCCGTATGAATATCGCAGCGAGGTCGAAGCCTTGATTCATGAGATCGGTCACACTAAGGGAGACGCGCCGGTCGACGAGTTTCTGGAGAGCCATGGGTTCGCGCCGGAGGAGCGGAATCGGGCGAATGATTACGTGGAGGGGTTTCATGCGGCTCCGGTGCATCGGTTTGGGGTGCGGGCGTTCGCCGCGGCGGAGAGTGCTGCGGAGCGCATTCACGGTGAGCGCGCCTTCCGAGTAATGGAGGGTTTTGGCTCGCTGGTGCGTTGGAAGGAGCTGGAGGTGCGGCGATGGGGAGGGGCCATACGCTATCGGACCGAGGTGAACCGCATCCGTTGGACTCCTGGCAGCGTGGCGATTGACGCCAGCATCAAAGGCAAGCCGGAACGATTTAAAGCCCGCGCGGCGGTGCTGACGCTTCCGCTGGGCGTGCTCAAGTCAGGTCGGGTTTGCTTCGACCCGCCGTTGCCGGACAAAGAGGAGGCGGTTGCGGCGCTGGGAGCAGGGCACGTGACCAAGGTGATCTTTCGTTTTAGCGAGCCTTTTTGGCCGGAGAACTGTGGCTTCATCCACACCTTCGACGACTGGCTGCCGACCTGGTGGACAAATGACGATCCTCTGACGCTCACGGCGTGGGCCGGCGGCACCAAGGGCGAGCGCTCGGCGAGAGTCAGCCCGAATTTTCTGCTGCGGCACGCCTTGGGCCTGTTGGCCCGGACGTTTTCGGTGTCCGAGTCGCGAGTGCGGGCGCGCCTTCTCGAACTCCTCACTCACAACTGGCACCACGATCCATACTCGCGCATGGCCTACAGCTCTGTGCCAGCGCATCATCTCAATGCCACCCGCCAATTGGCCGAACCGGTTGCCGGCACACTTTTCTTCGCGGGAGAGGCCACCTGCTTTGCCCAGAACGGCACGGTCCATGGCGCGCTCAGCACCGGTGTGCGTGCCGCCGATGAAGTGGAAGCCTGCCTGCTCTCCTCTGCCAGAGTTCCGTGACCCGCGAGCGGAATGTTTGAAATACCCAGGCGGCGAGAAAGGCGACAATTGCCGTAATGAGAAAAGCGCCCAGGCGTCCCGCCATGGAGTCGGCAGACGCGGGCCACAGAAATGCGAGGAACAGTCCGTGAAAGACGTAAACGCCGTAAGTCAATGACGCGAGCTTGGCGATGGCACGCTCCACGGGGCCGGCCAGTTGCACCGATTGCACTGCTGTCGCGAGGGGCGAGTTCGGCGCGCAGAGCATCGCCACCAGCGCGGCCAGAACCGGATAGCCCCAGAGGTATTGGTAATTAAATCGCATGGCGGCGGGGAACCCAAATGAGGTCACCGGCATCGTGCCGTCCGCATACGCAAAATTGAGAGTGCCCAATGCCAGGACCACCAGCATCACGACGGACGACAGGCCGCTCCGCCACGGCCACGGGCAGCGTCCCAGCACAAAGCCCAAGGTGATGGGTTCCAAATGGGTTAGCGGCATGACGTAAAGGATGTAAGCATCACCCAGTGGCAGATCCCGCTGTAAGGGACCCACTTGGCTGGCCAGCAGCAGCCGTGAGCAAATTCCACCAGCCAGGCCGAACGAGAGCAGGAGTGACGTGCGTCCGCGGGCCAGGAACCGCCGCAACAAAACGAACAGCAGTTGCAGCTGTAGCAGTGCCGCGGCAAACCACATCGCGGTGAGAAAGGTCCAATTCTCGTTCGACTCGAACGACCAGAGTGGTTCCATGAAATTCTGCATGAAGAGCGGCGCCGAGCCGAGGAAAAGCCAGAGGTTGAACGGCTGCCAGCCGGCGAGCAAGGCCCCGATGCAAATGACCCAGACGACGCCTATCTCGGGCGCCAGTCGCCGCACGCGCGAGCCGACGTATTCCAGGGCGCTGCTGTAGCGCGTCAATGAATGAGACATCCGATAACCGGCCAGCACGAAAAAGATTTCCACGGCGATCCAGCCGGCAGAGGTTCCGCGCACCCCAACGTGATATGCGACGATGGCGAGGGCGGCGCCGATTTGAAGCAAGCTGTGATAGCGTCCGCATGCCGGGCAACTGGACTGGAACACGGCTGGCTGACCGGGTTCGCCGTGCTCGCGACGGTCCGGGGCGAGTTCGAGTTTTCGCGGCGTCTCCGCGACAGGGCCGGCCAGGGTGATGGAACTTCTAGTCATGGGGGTCATGGGGATGAGATGGCGAAGCTCAGGAGGTTCAACGAGCGGGCCGCAGCGTCAAGGCAAGGGCTGGCTTGGCCCAACATCATCGTGCGAGGATCCGGTTCCGCGTGTTTTGGAACAAGTGGGGGAAACACCCGATGACCGACAGTGTCCTTCTGAGGGGGACTCAAAGATTCTCTGAATATGTGTCTACGAGTGCGGGCGGGCCGTTCTGCCTGGAGAGAGGGAGGCACACGTCGTGAACACAAATGGGTGGTGCAGGATGCAAGGTGCGGTCGAGGGTGGCGTGCATTTTGCAGGCAGCAGGTACCTCTCCGGCAGGTTCGGAACGGGGGCGGTTGATTCGCGCTCAGCCAACAGGGTCACCCGCTGCGGCGCGCAGGACACGAGCGGATCTTGCGTTGAGGTGTGTTCAAGGGTGTTTGGACGGCGCGTGGCTCTGCCCCTTGGCACGGCTTCGGCTCAACGCAACGAACCGCGGCTGGCCATTTACCGCCCGCCGTGCAGTCAAACAGTACGAGTAAGAAAAAAAGGAAACATCATGCCAAGCCAATCGAAGTCTAGTCGGCAGCGACATACCAGTCGCAGCAACCGAAAAACCGGTGTCAAGCGCTCCCGCTCCCGCTCCCGCGCTTCCATGTCCTCCTCCAGAGGGATGGGTAGCCGCCGCAGTCATTCTCGTTCGACGCCCACCCGCCGCGGTGCCTCTACTCGCCGCTCTCAATCAAGCCGGATGATGGAAGAGCCGGAAATGTAAGTCGGCTGTAAATCCGCGGCCAAGAGCCGCGCGGCACACCTCCTCCCTGACGACCAACAGCCCTGGCGTGGCGGCGTTGACGGGGACATTAAACGAAGTGGAAGGCAAGCTCGGTGGGTTCGATCGCTTGTTTGTCTCCAGGTATTCCTGGGTCCGGTAAGCGACCCCTCCCGTCTCACCTTCCACCGTTCTATTAGCTGGAGGTGTGCCAATCGCACGTAGGG
>Ga0070686_100001521_pt1 | contig 13023 bp, 8 predicted proteins | sample KBSS23LmetaG_FD_65654 | JGI IMG/M metagenome (GOLD analysis project Ga0070686, IMG submission 65654) | Switchgrass rhizosphere microbial communities from Kellogg Biological Station, Michigan, USA - KBS S2-3L metaG | ecosystem: Host-associated > Plants > Roots > Rhizosphere ...
CGTCTCTCCCAATCAGGGAGGCGCTGTCAACTGGCCGCCCCCGAGTTATAGCCCGGAGACCGGACTGTTCTATGTGAATGCCACGCGCGCATTCAGCGTTTACTACCTCTATGACACCGATGTGAAACCTGAAGGCTGGGGTGGCAACGATCGCGGTGGATGGTCCGAAAGCATGTTGGAAGCCATTGACTACAAGACCGGCAAAATCCGGTGGACGCACAAGTGGCCGGCAAGTGCTGCCGTGCGTTCGGGACTGCTGAGCACGGCGGGCAACATTTTGTTTGCGGGGGACAATGCGTCCAATCTCATTGCATTCGATCCGAAGGATGGATCGATACTGTGGCATTCGGAACTGCGCTCGAACATGAGCAACACACCCATCACCTATGAACTGGATGGCGTTCAATACATCGTCGTTGCCGCCGGCGATACCCTATACAACTTCAAGCTTCCCTGAATGACAAATGACAATTGAACATTGAAAAATGACGATTTCCCCGTCACCCGAATTGTCTGGGGAAACTGTCAATGTTCAATTGTCATTCGTCCGTTCAAAGAAGGTGCCGGACGCGTCAGACCGCTCTTTTATCGGAAGCGGACGGATTCGAGAATCGCACGGAAGGACTTCTGGTACTGAGGCATTTCTTTCGTCGGAACGACCTCGATGAAGTACAGCAGGGTACCGTCCGGTTGCAGAACAGTGGTCACGATATCGGATTCCTGCCCACCTGTCGGACTCGAGTTTGAAAGCTCGGTGAGTTGAGCACGTTTCCCCCCTACCTGAGCCGAAACCCGCGACCGTACAATTTTTGCAGATGGATTTCCCTTTAGAAGGTTATCGATGAACTGTGTCGTAGCCTGATCCAGATTCGCAGCGTTCTGCGGCGAGAAAACATCGATGAGCAACCCGTACGCCAGATCGCCCTTTCCAACGACGCCCCCCGCGGGGGCCAGTGTGACATTGGTTCCGTCGACAGACGGTACCCAGTTATCCGGATGCCGGAGCTGAAATACAGATGTCTGGAAGTCCGCCAGACGTGCAGACGGCGGAGGCGGCGGAGCTGCCGATGCGGTCGCGCCTGCCGGCGTTGGTTTTGGAGGATCCGGCAACGCCAGCAGGAGTTTCTTGACCCGCTGAAAAGCGGCCGTGTCGGTTCGCGGATTCGGGGGCACGGCGCCAATTCTCATGATCTCGTCATTAACTTTCTTGACGCGATTTGCCGGTATGGGGTGGTTGCTGAAGAACTGTTCGGCTTTGCTCCCTTTATGGTCGCGCGCCATCTTGTCGAAGAACACGGCCATTGCCGTTGGATCATAGCCAGTGTCGAACAGTATTTGCGTTCCCATGAGATCGGCCTGGGACTCGGCGTCTCGGGAATAACGCAACAGTATCGAACTGCCGGCAAATGCACCAGCGGCACCGGCGATCTGGCCGGCGGTGCTGTTTCCGAAAAGGATGCCAAGTCCACCGATAATGCCCTGCGTTAACTGGGCCTTTTTCGCCTGTGCCATTCCATGGCGCAGAAGAACATGACCCGCCTCATGGCCAATTACACCGGCGATCTGGGCTTCGTTGTCTGCGGCTTCGATCGCTCCGCGGTTGACATAGATGGGCCCGCCGGGAAGCGCAAAGGCGTTGATCGACTTGTCGTCGACAATCTTGAATGTGAAAGGAAACCTGTTATCGTTTGGAGCCTTCGCAACGAGCGAGTTTCCCAGCGAAGTGATATAGGAGTTCGCGTCGGGATTCTGGATCAGCACGAGCTGCTTTTCCGCTTCCGCGGCAGCGGCGAGTCCCAGTTTGATATCGTCTTGCGGGGGATCATTGGTTGCCGGCTTCAGTTTTGTCCGTTCCGCCAGAGCCGTCATGCTGATCAGAATCAGGAAAATCGCAATCCATCTCGTCTGAATCATGGCGTCCTCCTTGCAATGTCTTCTTTCAAGAATAATCCCGAATGCCGCGATCCAACAAAACGGAATAATTAATACTGGCCAGCGATTTGCAATGCCTATTAAGATTCTCCGTACGAATGAACGTCCGGAAAATTTTGCCAGACACTGGCGAGGAGAAACCGATGCGATCCAGAGTTGTGACGATGTTTTCGATTGTATTGATAGTGGCTTTCACAGTCAGCATCACCATGGCGGTTGCAGCACAAGCGCCAGCGGGCGGCCCTCCTGCAGCGGGAGCTCAGGCGCCGCGTGGCGGTGCACCAGGCGGCGCTCCAGGTGGGGCTCCCGGTGGGGCTCAGCGAGGCGGTGGCGGGCGTGGCGGTCCGGGGATGGCACTTACCAGCACCGCGTGGCCCGATGGCGGTGAGATTCCGCCGAAGCATGCGGGCGGAGCAGGAGGCCAGAGCATTTCACCCGCGCTGTCATGGACGAATGTACCGATGGGAACCGTCGAGTTCGTCCTGGTCATGAACGATCCCGAGCCGGTACAGCCTGCACTTTCAGTCAGCGGAGACATCCTTCATTGGATGGTTGCCAAGATTCCCGCATCAACAATGTCGCTTCCGGAGAATGCTGGAGCCATGAACTCTACTCTGCTTCCGGCAGGTGCGGTTCAGGTTCAGCCCTACCGAGGCCCTGGCGCTCCCGCTGCGGGACCACGGCATCACTACACGCTAACTCTTTATGCTTTAAACGCTCCGCTGGATGCGGCTGCGCTTGCCAATCGCGCTGCGGTTATGGCGGCGATGGACGGCAAGGTATTGGGCCGCGCCATATTCGGCGGCCGGTTCATGCAGGCCCCCGCGCAATAAGAAAAATGGGGGAACGAGGGGACAGTCCCCTCGTTCCCCCATTTTTTCAGAAGCTGAAGCGGGCCTGGAGTTGGAATGTTCGAGGCTGTGTGTTCGCTCCAGCGCCGCCTTTTGACTGAATTCGTCCGAACACCAGGCCCGGAGTATTGATGCTCGAACCTGTTTGCGGGTCTGGATCAATAAGGTCCGGGTGATTCAGCACGTTCGTCACATCCATGCGAATCGATAGCGATTTGGATTCCGTGATCCGGAAAGACTTGCCAAGGTTTGCGTCGAATCTCCACTTTCCCAGAGCCTCCAGCGACATTGGCATGGTGCCGCGATGTCCGGGCAGCGGATTTTGAAGAACGATCGGGCCGAGCGTACCATCCGGATTCAATAACGCCATCGCGCTGAGGGTGCAAACGCCTGACCCGCTACCCGCGTTGCTGACGAGGTTTACGCCCATGGTATCGGTGTGATTGACCGGACCGGTTGCGGAGCATTGCGGATCCGTCACCTGCGCGTACTTATTGACGCCATAGTAACTTCCCGTCGCACCATTCCATTCGGCGTGGCCTTTCATATGGGTATCAAACAGTGTCGAAACCACGTCCGCGCGGTTCTGTCCGCCGTCCAGATTCTGATTTCCTCCGGCATAAAACATATGTCCCGCAATAACGGTCCTGGGGTTTCCGCTCGAAGTGTTGAAGATGACACTGGTCTGCCACTTTTCAATTGCCCGCGCGATCCATCCGGAGGAATTCCCCAAGACCAGCTTGTTGGGCCCTATTGGCAGTTCAAACGTGCCATTCGTACGAAGGTCGTGGGTGACGTTCTGGTAGGGATACGTATAATCTGCATCCCGGTCGAGAGGATCGGTGTAGCTAAAGGTCCCGTTCACCAGGCCGAGAAGCTTCGAAAACGTGTAGGTGGTCTGGAAGGTAATGCCCTGTATCGGCCTCGCCGTCAATTGCGCCTGCATGGAATGATAATTTGATTTTCCAAGGTTGGCGGTATACGTCGCCGCGCTCAACTGGGGGTTGGCGACAATGTAGTTTTCGGCGAAGCAGCGCGTCGGAATGTTGGTTGTCGTGTTTGCCGGCAGATTGGGATCGTACTTGCCATCGGCGATACGGTTGCAACCGTTTCGCAACACTGTTCCTCCCACGTTGGATGTAATCGGCGAAGCTTCAAGGCCCGTCACTGAGGCGCCGCCAATCAGCGTGTTCAGAGCTGAGGCGACTGCATCGAAATTTCCAATTGCAAGGTTCGATGCAAACGTCGTACTGCGTCGTAGCGCCGCAGATCCGGTCTGCACAACGCCACCCACTACGGTGCCGACCGGACCATAGGCGACGCCATTGGGTCCTGTAAGGCCGGGATTCAGATTCACACCCGCCAGCATTTGATCAAACAGCGGAGCGTCCAGGCCGGCGCGCGTCTGGGTGAGAGCGTCGAAGAGCTCCTTGTTGTAGTACACGTTCGGTTGATTCAAGTTGATCGTGCCCGACCTCTTTCTGCCAACAGTGCCGACGTAACGCACATCGATGGTGTAATTCCTGGTCAGGTTTCGGGTCACCGACAGCGTAAAGTTCTGAACGTAGGGTGTCGCAAATTCCGGATCGTATGCGGTAAAAGTCGTTGCGCGGTTGTAGATGGGGATCTGTCCTGCCGGAAGTGCAGGAGCCGTGGGTTTGACCGGAACGATCACCGGCAGGTCAATGAGGCCGAGCGCACGAGCCGACGGTCCCGTCGTTATCGATGTGAAATCGGCAGTGTTCAATGAACCCGTGCTGTTGTTGCCCGTCACGTTGCCCAGCAGATTTTCAGTCGCACCGCCGTTTCGACCCGAGCCGCCAAACGTCACCTGCATACCTCCTCGAATGGCGGTATTGCCCTGTTGCCACGCGAAGCCAACCGCCGGACCAAAATTGTTGTAGTCGTTGGGAATGGTGGTCTGTGAAGGCAAAGTGGAACCTGGACCGACGTAAATCAGAGTAGTTAACTTACTCGGGTCGCATGTGGAAACTGGAAGTAGAGCGGACTGCGTCACATTCGTCTGGCACGACAGGGCCGATGCCGCAGGAACGCTCGCTCCGTAGCCGGTCAGATACAGGTTTCCGGGAGCCATCCAATTGCTGAAAATCTCGTTGCTTCGCCCGGCGCCGAACAACCCGGCTCCCTTGTCTGCAATAGAGGATGTGTACCCGCCCCGCAGGTAGGGGGACCCATAGTATTCCCATCTCACGCCCAGATTGAGAGTGAGATGCTCCATCACTTTCCAGTCGTCTTTGACAAAGAAGTCCCCTTCGTTGGCAACCTGTTTGCGAAATCGTTGCGATTCCGTGGTGATGTCCTCCCAGGTACCGTTCTGCACGTTGTCCTGGGAATCGATCCAATACAGGGTCGAAGCGGTATTGACCGATCCGTTGAGGAAATACAACATATTTGCCGCATTGGTTCTCGTGGTCGACAGTGGCTGAAGGCTGGCGGCCACACCCGCGAGTCCTGTCGTTCCAAGCGGGGAGTTATTTCCGCCCGCGCCCCCACTCACTGTTGGGTAGATGGCTCCGCTGAATCCGTCCGATCGCGTCAGACGAAGTTCGCCGCCGAACTTGAATGCGTGATGACCATGCGTCCAGCTCAGTGTGTCGGCGTAATTGAACAGCGGAGAGTTGGAGCCGCTGTACGTGGAAGCGGCATTGATCATGTTGTTTCCAAATGAATAGTTGCCGGCTCCGGGAGTGATCACTGCCGGATAGACTCCGCCATTTGCCGGGTTGGTACCGCCATTCATCAGAAATTCCTGCGCTCCGGATTTCACCGATGAATCGCTGCTGAGCCAGGGCGGCGTCAGTGTCTGAGCACCGTAGGTGATTCCATAACGCGCTTCATTGACCAGCGTTGGAGACAGCGTGGAAGTGAAATTGACCGTCAGAACCTGGGGACGTCGCGTCGATACCCCATTGAACCCGCCGGGCCAGTTGGAAACGTTGTCGGTGTTGTCGTCGTGCTCATAACTCCAGCCCACTGCGAGGCGATGCTTGGCACTCAGGTTATGGTCAATTTTGACGTTGATCTGCTTTCGCGCGCTGTTCATCGGATTCGTACCGTTCTGAGCTCCCGCACCCGTAGCGCCGCCTTTTCCCCGGACCCATTGGAACTGCGCCAGATTCAGGCCATCGATCGTGTTTCCCGCCGGTGAAGGTGAGTAAAAGTTTGCATGCGGCATCGAGCCAAGAATCTTCTGAATATATCCGGAAGTATCGAAGGATGGCCGCAATGTGTCCCATGCCGTCGCCGTGCCTGAAGGAAGGAGAGCCGTTCCCGTCACATTTCCGTAGACACAATCGGCGGACGTGAATGGGCTGCCGTCGGCCTTCTTGTTTCCAAACACGCTGAAGCACTGAAGGCTCCCGGTATAGGCCGAGCCATCCGGATTGGACAGCGGAGCCACCGGGTGTCCCGTTGCATCAATTGAAGGGTAGATTCCGGCGGTGGCGCTGGCAGGGAAAGTGGGGATTGCCTGCGACGCATTGCCTGGATTCCAACCGGACCAGTAACGCAGAATGCCCTGCCTGGCCGGATCCGTTAATACGTTGGTGGTCACGAGTGTGCGGTTGTTATTAATGTTCTGGTCCCACAACGCAAAGAAGAATGTCTTGTTCTTGATGATCGGTCCGCCGTAACTGATGGTGTATTGATGATCATTCTGCCAATCCAGTGGAATGGGCTTCCATTGACCGGTAACCGCGTCGACGTTCCTGTTATTCACCCAGCTATTCGCACTGAATGCCGAATTTCGAACGTTCCATACTGCAGATCCGGTGTACTTGTTGGTTCCCGAACGCGTGGAAATTTGAATCTGTCCATTGCCGCGTCCCAGCTCCGCGTCGACTGGCGTCAGGATGATTCGGATCTCGCCGACAAGGTCCGGATTCAGTGTGGTGGTTCCCGAGATGCCGTTCGCATTGCGAGTATCGGTCACGCTGAGACCGTCTCGAACTGTGTTGATCGTGCTCGTCTGTAGTCCGGTAAACGTACTGAATTGATCGCCAAACGGATCGACGCGCATACCCGGCATGATCCGAACCAGATCCAGCACTTCTCCGCTGACGAGAGGAAGGGCTGAAACATGGTCCGCGGAAAGTACCTGTCCGACGGATGCGGATGACTCGCTCAACAACTGTTGGGACGAAACGGAAACTTCAACGGAGGTGGCGGTACCGCCGACGTCCAGCGTAAAGTCCAATCGTACTTGCGCCGAGGTGCCCACATTCACACCGGTGAGGAGGGAGCCCTTGAATCCGGCTAATTCCGCGCTCAGCTTGTAAGTTCCAGGCAGTACGGAAGCAAACGAGTACGCCCCGGTTTCGTTGGTCAAAACGGTCGATGCGACACCGGTATCCGTGCCCGTCAATGTGATCGTGACGCCTGGTATGACGGCATTCGCTTTGTCGTGCACAAGTCCGCTCACTGAGCCATTTCCCGTTTGCGCGGAAAGAGCGCCTGCGGACAAAACGCAGAAAAGCACGGATATAACGAAAGATCCCCTCATGATTTTTCCCCCGGGTATGCCGATAGGCGATTGGTTAAGTTGTACCTCGAAAAACTGGCGCATTCTAATCATGGACAGACAAGCCGAGTCAAACGAAATAGGGGAAAGTGGGAGACCCGATTTCTATGCCGCTTGTTGGGCTTCGGCTTTGAGGAACTGGTGGGACGACCAGAATGCCATTCCGACAATGGAGAGCGTCGCTGCCGTCGGAAACCACTCCGGCAGATGTATTCCCAGGGCTTCGACAATCATGAACGCTCCAAGAAGGCCGATGGAAGTCATGGCCCCGTTCTTCAGCCAACGGTATTTTCCGACCTTGTCGATACCCTTGATGGTGAGTTCTCGCACGACAATTGCACCGATCCCGTTTCCGATTAGAATCAGGCCAACATTTGTCGTAAAAGCGAACGCCCCGAAAATGCCGTCAATGCTGAAGGAAAGATCCAGAACTTCAAGGAACAGCAGCTTGGCAATGTCGCTTGTCCCCTTCTCAATCTCGAGCTCCTGTTGCTCCGCCATCTGGCGAAATCCGAACAGAATGAAGAACACGGCGTTGCCCGTCGCTGCGGCAATCATCGCGAGCGGCTGGTCGCGGACTGCCCACATGATTCCAACAAGCATCAACCCGGCCAGTGCGAAAAACCAACCCCCATGCTGTTTCTTCACGATCCGGTCGATGAAAAAATACGGATCCTTCTTCTCCAGGAACAGCCAGTGAAAGTACAGCAGTAGAAGAAACATTCCGCCGCCGATGAGAAGGATGAACGAATTCTTCTCCATCGCCTCGTGTGCGAGCGGATCACTGCCGAAGGTCGCCAGCACGGCCTGCCACAGCGTAATGCCGGGCGCGGTAATCCATACAATAAGCAAAGGCAGCAGTCCGCGGACGAGAAAAACCGCAGTCAGGATGCCCCAAACCAAAAACCATTTCCGCGCCTTCTCGCTCATGCTCTTGAGCATGTGGGCGTTGACAATGGCGTTGTCGACACTCTGTACGATTTCGAGGACAAGAAGGCCGACGATGGTGACCAGGACTGAAAGCATCTTTACCTCTTCTGCGCTGAAATGATGACGGATTTCCGCCCGGCCGTCCACACGCGCTTGAGTGACGCGCCAAAAGGTGTTAAAAGTCCACTGCCCCAGGTCCCGGTGGACGGATGCGAGGAGGAATATTGTTATGACACATGGAAGAACGAAGATGGGTGCGATGATGGGTGCCTTCCTCACTCTGTCGACGGTGTTGTCTGCCTGCACCGCGTCATCGCCGAAACCTGCAGGTCCAGCTGCCCCACGCATCGCCGAACGAACCAAAGAGCAGAAGGCCGAACTTGGACGTCAGCATAAGACCGCCGCCGACCTCTATCAGGCACTCCGGGAGGAAGCAAAAGGTGGCCAGCCCCTGTCGTCGGCGGGCCTTCCGGACTGGTCTGGCGTCTACTCGAGGCCAGCAGACAAGGGCTTCACTTTCGATCCCGATCAGCCGGATGGCGGCCTCCCTACGGCGAAGCTGACCCCCGAATATCAGAAAAAACTATTGAAGCGCATTGAAGATGTAAAGCACGGCATTGAATGGGATCCGATCTCCACCTGTTCTCCGCCGGGAATGCCCCGCTGGTTGACCGAGCCATTTCTCCGGGAATTCGTCGTGACACCGGAACAGACATGGTTGATCAACGAGATGGTCAACGACGTCCGACGTGTCTACACGGACGGCCGTCCGCACGTCGCCGAAGAAGATCGGCTTCCAATCCCCGACGGCGACTCTATCGGATTCTGGGATGGTCCACAGCTGGTGGTTCATACGAATCAACTGCAGGCAGGCATCTATCAGCGGTCGAATCCGGACTATACCAATCAGGTGGAGACGGTGGAGATCTGGAAAAAGATGGACGATAAGACGATGGGCGTCGATGTTTGGGTCTATGATCCTCCCGCGCTCGTGGAGCCATGGTATGTGAAGCAGACTTACGTCAAACTGGACGATCCAGACAAGAACCTGCGCATTCGATATTGGAATTGCGGTGAGAACCCGAACAATAGCGTCGTCCAGACGAAAGACGGTACCACTCAGTTTCGAGATCTGAACTTCGGCGAGAAATCCGGCGCAGAGAAAGGCAAACCATGAAAAGAGCATTGTTCACAGCACTACTGGGCCTGGGCGCCATGATCATGAGTGTCCCGCCGGGCTTCGCGCATCACTCCGCCGCCATGTTCGAACCAACAAAGACGATTACGGTGGAAGGCGTAGTGAAGGAATGGCAACTGACCAATCCGCATTCGTGGCTGCTCGTTGAAGTCACCGGCAAGGATGGCAAACCCGTGGTCTGGGGTTTTGAGGCCGAAGGACCAAGCACCCTGTTGCGCGCCGGCATCAAGCCCAGTGATTTGAAAGTGGGTACGAAGCTGACCATCACCGGACGTCCGATGAAGGATGCCAGAAAGCGGCGATTTGGGTTTCCGCCGTCCGCGAAGATGGGAAGAAGCTCGATCCTGCCGCCGGCTTCAAAACAAAATAAAGGCGGAAAAGGAGTCTGACGAGCCTGGCACCATTTTCTGCAGCAATCTTCAGTTCGAAAAGGACGCCAGACCCGTCAGACCTTTTTTCTATTTCGCGGGGGCCGGTTCGATACGGAGAACGGCGCCGTCTTTCTCATCGGTCAGCACATACAAGAAGCCGTCCGGTCCCTGACGAACGTCGCGAATTCGCTGGCGTAACTCGACGAGGAGAGATTCTCGACGGACCTCCTCCATCTTTTCATTAAACATGATTCGTTCGAGGTGGCCGGTACCTGGAATTTCTCCCGTGCGAAGTGCACCAACAAACACGTCCCCTTTCCATTTGGGAAGCTTGTCGCCGGTATAAAACGCCATCCCCGAGACCGCGATTGACGGAACCCAATACACCAAAGGCGGTTCGAAGCCTTCGCTCCCGGGATGCTCGGATTGCCACGGTCCCTGATACGTGCGGCCATAACTGACGATCGGCCAGCCGTAGTTCTTGCCAGGCTTGAGAATGTTGATTTCGTCACCGCCATTCGGACCATTTTCATTGAGCCACATTTCCCCGGTCCCGGGATGCACTGCCAGCCCAAGCGAACTCCTGTGTCCGATCGTATACACCTGCGGTTTGGCGCCGGCCTTCCCCACAAATGGATTGTCAGCCGGTACGCTGCCGTCGTCGTTCAGTCGAAGCACCTTGCCCGACTGGCTGTTGGGATCCTGCGCAATGTTGCCCTGCGTTCCGACCGTCGTCATGTACAACTTCCCGTCGTTGCCGAATGCAATACGGGCCGTGCTCGTTCCCTCATCCGCCTGGAAGATATCTTTCAATCCGGTCACCGCCTTGCCGTCCCATTTCCCTCGCGCGATGGTGGTCGCATTCCGGGTCGCATCGAGGGGCTTCGTGTAGCAGATGTAGACGAACTGGTTTTCCGAAAATTTCGGGTGAATAACAACATCCATGAAACCGTGAACCGCGCCAGGTTCGCCCGACACGCCAAGATTTCTCGATATCGGTACGCCCGCAATCGCCTGAGGATCCAGAACACCTTTGCGGATAATCCGAAGACGCCCCGCGCGTTCCGTCACCAGCATGCTGCCGTCCGGCAGGAAGGCGAGCCCAAATGGATTTTCAAGATTGCGCGCCGCCGCCACGACACGGATCCTCATACCTTCGGCGGTGTCGAACTCCATCGGCATTTTCGGCAATGGCTTATTCGCCAGACCGCGAGGTGCGACTGGAATACCGTTTTGCATCGGAACCGTCTGCTGGCCCAATCCAATCTGCAAAGCGACTGTTAGAACGATGATCACGGCCAGGCCGAGACGCGACAAATGCAATAGCTTCTGAAATCTCATAACGAACGTCCTCCTCAAAGAGTGAGGAGTATATCAACAGGGGTCAGACCCCTCGCATCCCTATTCACCAGGTTTCTACTTGCGTCCCAACCCGCAATTCTATATTTACGCGTTCATGGGAGATGATCTGGACCTGATTCAGGGCACCTGGGCGGTTACGGAACTGGAAATGGAAGGTCAGACGATTTCCGGCGGCATGCTTTCCAACGCGCGAGTCGAAATCACGGGAAACCGGTTCAGCAGCCGTGGCATGGGAACAGTCTATGAGGGCACGGTCACACTCAACAATTCCTCCAATCCCCACCAGCTCAATATGAACTTCGATGCGGGGCCGGAAAACGGCAATACGAATCTCGGGATTTACGAGCTTAATGGAGACCGGTGGAAGATCTGCCTCTCCACACGAAGCGAAGTACGTCCAACGGAGTTTTCCGCGCCGGCCGGCAGCGGATTCGTTTTTGAAATGCTCACTCGCAGTGCAGCGGCCTCTTCGAAAAAGGATATGCCGCCATCTTCCAATGCCGCTGTCCCAACAGCAAGGGCCGAAGTTTCGCTGGTAACGGAATTTGAAGGCGAGTGGCAAATGGTTTCCGCGGTCATGGATGGCGTTGCTATGGATCCATCAGCGGTCGAATGGGTGAAACGCATCACACACGGCAGCGAGACGTCGGTATATGCCGGTCCTCAACTCCTGATGAAAATGGAGTTCACCTGCGATGCGTCGAAAGCTCCGAAGATCATCGATTACGTCAATACGGCCGGATCGAACAAGGGGAAGTCCCAACAGGGAATCTATGTATTCGAAGGGGGCATGTTGAGAATCTGCGTCGCCGCGCCGGGCAAGCCTCGTCCCACACAATTCCAGTCCGATCGCGGCGACGGACGCACATTCACTGTCTGGAAACGCCGCTGACATTACTGTGTTTTTCGTTTAAGCAGCTCCCGTAGTGCCTTTGCGACCCATGTTGTGAACGGTTGATCCGTCGTCACATAGGTCCAGGTCGAGCCCCGCTGCGTCGGGTCGATGCCATTCAATTCCATGTGAGCCAGCCGCAAAGGGATCTCTTCGTCGATGGCGGCCACCAGATCCTTGAATAGTGCGTGAATCTTCCTGAGATATTCCCGAAACGCGTCAAAACCACCAAACCGAAGAAATGACTGAATCGGATCGCGTGCTCCGCCGGAGAGCGACACCCAGTGCACGCCCGATCGAATTTCGGCGAGCGCCGAAAGGTACTCCGCCCAAAGATCATCGATCGTAATCAGCGATGCCAGTCTCTCCAACTCGGACCCGCAGGGAGTCGAACCGTCCAGCAAATCCTGTCGCCGCATTTGAATCGCCAGGCGTTGACCCTCGGCGACGCGTTCGTACTTGTTGAGAAACTGTCGGACGTCCAGCAACTGACCTTCGATCCGGCGCTGGATCTCTGCCGGTGTCGAATTCGTCTCGTCGTTGATTCCGTACTTCACCAGCAGTTCATCCTGATACGAAACGAAAAAGCGGGAACATCCCGGGTCGCCCTGACGCCCGGCACGTCCGCGAAGCTGATTGTCGATGCGAACACTTTCATGCCGGTTTGTTCCAATCACGTACAAACCGCCCAGATCGGCCGCACCTGGTCCGAGCTGGATATCGGTACCGCGCCCGGCCATGTTCGTGGAGATCGTCACGGCATTGCGCTCTCCGGCACGACGAACGATTGCCGCTTCGACTTCGTCATTGCGTGCGTTCAATACCTGATGAGGAATGCCGTCAAGCCGGCGGCTGAGTCGTTCGGATTCTTCAACGCTGGCGGTGCCAACCAGAATGGGTTGTCCGGATTTGTGGAATTTGCGAATTTCCTCAACGAGAGCCTGTTC
>Ga0070686_100001524_pt1 | contig 13020 bp, 13 predicted proteins | sample KBSS23LmetaG_FD_65654 | JGI IMG/M metagenome (GOLD analysis project Ga0070686, IMG submission 65654) | Switchgrass rhizosphere microbial communities from Kellogg Biological Station, Michigan, USA - KBS S2-3L metaG | ecosystem: Host-associated > Plants > Roots > Rhizosphere ...
AGAACGAAATAACTAACCAAACAACGCCGAAGGCGTTCGCCAATTCCAGCCCAGGGCAGCGCCCTGGGGGAAGAGGCAAGGATCAATTCTGATGAAACTCTGAAAGAGTTCGCGAAATACTGCCACAACGACGGCTAGCGAACTCTTTCAGAGTTTGACGACTGGTTTGTTCCTTTTCACCCAGGGCGTTGCCCTGGGCTGGAACTGGCGAACGCCTTCGGCGTTGGCGTCAGCTGAGCAAAATCCACATTTAGACATGCAAAATGACGATTCAGGGCGGGAAAATCTCCATCCACGGCGCGAAAACCTCCATTCAGAGCGCGAAAGTCTCCATCCCGAGCGCAAAAGTCTCCATCCCGGGCGGGAAAGTCTCCGTCCCAAGCGCGAAAGTCTCCATCCCGGGCGCGAAAATCTCCATTCAGAGTGCGAAAGTCTCCATCCCTGGGCGCGAAAGTTTCCATCCCGAGCGCGAAAATCTCCATCCCGAGCGCGAAAGTTTCCATCCCGAGCGCGAAAGTCTCCATCCCAAGCACGAAAGTCTCCATCCCGGGCGCGAAAGTTTCCATCCCGAGCGCGAAAGTCTCCATCCCGAGTGCGAAAGTCTCCGTCCCGGTGCGCAAATTGTCCATTTTCCCCTGCAAAACCATCATTTACGCGTGCAAAGCCTGCACTTCAGCCCGGCGAGGCTCCGCTCTGGCCTCAACAACGTCCGTCCGCGGCTGTTGCGCGCCGACCCAACCGACCAGCAACAGAAACAACCCCGTCTGCGGTATCGAAGTCAACAACCCCGTGCCGGTCAGCCCGGTGATGAAGTAGAGCGAGCAGGCCACGAACGCGAGGCGCCGGCCGAGGTACCACGCGTCATTCGGATCGCGGTTGCGCCGCGTGAATATCCAAAAGATAAACATCGCCCAGATGAACAGCCCCGCCAGTCCCTGTTCCAGCATGATGCGCGCATACTCGTTTTCCATCGCGACCGGATTGATGATGCGGCCTTGCAGAAAATAAGGAATGCTGGTGCCGCCGCCGCCGAGCCCGTTGCCGAAGGGATACTGCGTGGCGATCTCCACCAGATTCATGTTCACGCTCCACGAAATTCGTTCGGCGATCACGTCCGGGTTTTTCAGTTCGATGAAGCGTTGCAGCCGTTGCTCGCCTGACGCGAACAACCCGATGCCGCCTATCAGTATCAACCAACCGAGCACGTAGCCAAGCCGCGAGCGCAACGAAAACGTGGCGACGATGATCAGAATTCCCGCGACCATGAAATGCGTTCTGGCCGCCGACATCAAGACGCCCAACAACGCCGTGCCGACACCCAGCACCAGCATCTGAAACTGCAAGTTCGTCTTGTGCTTTTGCACCAACGCTCCGAGCAACAGCGGCAGGCCCATCACCATCGTGCCGCCGTACGCGTGCGCGTTGGCGAAGGGACCGGGAATGCGATATTGCGTGTGGCCGACGAGGTCTTTGCTCAAGTAAATTAGTTCGGTCACGTGGTTGTGAGGGAAAAACCATTCGAGGCCGAGAAAATATTCGGCGCCGGCCAGCAGGAAAGCGACCACGTTGAGCCCGGCGATCCAAAACGCGAGGCGATGGCGTTCCTCGCCGTCAAGACGCGCGCCGAGAAAAATAAACGGCAGCAGAAAAATACTGCCGCGCAGTCCCACGACCTGAATTAACCAATCCTGGATCGGCACGACAAACAGCAGCAGCGGCCAAACGATCAAAAACTCCAGCCACATCCGCAGCGGCGCGACCCGAAACTCTTCCACCGGACTCAAGCGCCGAAACAACTGCGCCATGTAAAGTCCGATGACGCCGGCGTCGAAGATGAAGTGGGAAAAAGTTTCGGGCACGTTCGCGCGGACGATGCCGTAGGAGTAGCCGACCGCCAGCAACGCGACGAGCCCGTTGACCAGCGAACGCTTTCCCGCCCAATAACAAACGACGGCGGAAATGACGCAAAGATAAAGAGACATTGCTAAAAGGAATCTTGCTTCCGAGCGATCACTCTAATCAGAGGCTTGCTGGAGATCTCACTCGCATCGATGGGCACGTCGTCCGACGTGAACGTTTGATAGCCGTAGTCGCGCAAAAGTCTCAGCGTCTCGCCGGGGTCCTCGCCCAATTCGCGGACCAGTTCGTTATGTATTTCGAGAAAAAGAATCGGCGCGTCGCCGCCGGAAAAAATCTCTGGCCCGCCGCGCAAGACCGCGGCTTCGTTTCCTTCCACGTCGATCTTGATATGCGTCGGTCTGGTCCCTAACACCGCAATCAAACTGTCGATCGTGACCGCGGTGGTTTTGCTCAACTCGCTGGCCGGAGACGCCGGCGACGGCGAGACGTAATAGCCGCTGGCCAACACGCCAACCGCGATCATGTCGCGCGAACCGTCCTCGTCATGAACGGAAGCTTGAATAACTTGCAAGCGATCGACGCCGCCATTGAGCCGTGCCTGGATTTTTATGAGACGCGTCGCGACGGGCGACGGATCGACAGCAACCGCGCAGGCCGTTGGTCCACCGTAGTGAAGCGCGGCGAGACTGAAGAGACCGAAGTGCGCGCCGATGTCGAAGAGCACCATTCCCGGAGACGTGTGCTTGATGAAGCCCTCGAACTCGGCGACTTGCTCCGGGTCGTGTGCCTGCGCGAAATAGGCGCAACGGTAAGCCGCCGGGTGACAAATCAACGACCAACCCGGGCGCATCTCGACGACCTGACGGACACCAACGGAAAACTTCAACTGGTCCCAGGCCCACCGTGCGGAGACTGCCGGCGAGCGCAGCCAATTCCGCACCGCGCGCGGCACGAACGCCCGCGCCACTCTCCTGGCGCGCGCGCGCGAAGGCACTTCTTGCATGGCAGCACTAACCATCGATACTAAAAACTGCGCGGTCGCGTTACATCGCTTAGGGCACGGTGAAACTCAGTCAGTTGTTTTTCCGGATCACAAAGGCTTTGCGCGCGCGCTGGGCCAGCCGAACCGAGTTCTCTTCGTTCGGCTTCGCTCGTGAGCAGCCGTCGCAACGCTGCCGACAACGCTGCGGTGTCTGCCGTTGGCACGAGCACGCCGCACGAGTCGTCGACGATCTCAACGACGCCACCCAGACGCGTACTCACCACCGGCAAGCCTGCGTAAAGCGCCTCGATGAACGTGATGCCAAACGATTCGGGCCCGGTGTTGGGCTGACAGTAAAGGTCAGCGGCGGCGAGCAGTCGCGGGACATCTGAGCGCTGACCGAGAAAGCGAACGCGTTCCGAAATCCCTAACTGCGCCGCCTTTCTTTTCAGTTCGTCAAAGTATGCAGTCTCGCTCAGTCTTTGCGCCCCGCCGACTTGCCAGCACACCCAGTTCGGCAAATCTTTTAGCAAACTCAAAGCCTCCAGATGCTGCGCCTGTCCCTTGCCCGCTTCCATGCGACTGACCTGAATGATCACCGTCGCCGCAGCTAAAGTGTTCAGTTCGGCTCGTGTTTCCTTTCTGATCTTGTCTCTGATCGCGTCCAAACTGTCAGGCGCGGGCGGCGCGACCGGACAGTAAACCGTCTTCGTGCACACGTCAGGGAACAGCAGCGACGCCGTGGTAGCAGTGAAGTTGCTGTTGGACAAAACAAGGTCGGGCTGCGTTCGTCGCGCCCAACGCTCGAGCCAGTGCCTGCCGTTCGCGGGCCCATGCATGTAGAACACGAGCGGCACCGGCGGCATAGATTGGGCGCGCACTGCCGGGCCAAAGATCGCTTGCGACCAGCACGAATGCACTACGACCGTGTCGAAAACCTCTCGTTGCAATAGCTCTCTAAGATTTTGCCGCGCGCGACGGACTGACAACGGCTGTCTGATTCGGACCTGGCCCAACTGATGAACAGTTGCACCTGCGGCTCTGAGTTCCTCGCCGAAGCGGCCGTCGAAGCAAAGTGCAAAAAATGTCTGCAAATCCGGACAGCGATCCCGCTCGCGCGTTTGCGTCAACAACATCGTCTCGACGCCGCCGTACAGGTTTCCGGCGTGCACGTGCAGAACACGCGTCGGCTTTAGCTCCAATTGCGGAGGTGGAGCGACTGCAAGCGACGCGCGTTCGCTGGAATTCATAACCGAGACTTCGCTCATGCGCTCATGAGACTTTCGCCAGGCGGCGATAAACCGGAACCAACTCCGCGGCGAGGCGCGTCCGGTTGAAGCGTTGTTCCGCGGTGGTCCGGCCCGCTGCGCCGAGCCGCGCACGCAACGCGGAATCGGCGGCGAGTTGGGTGATGCGTTCGGCTAGTTGTTCCGCATCGCCCGGAGCGTGCGTCAGCGCGTTGGTTCCGGGCTCGATCAGTTCGGCGGCGCCGCCGGCATCGCTCACAATCACCGCGCGGCCGCAGGCCATCGCTTCCACGATCACTAAACCAAACGGCTCCGGCTCAGTGCTCGCATGGACCACGACGTCGAGCGCACGTATCGCCGCCGCCGGTTCGGCGACAAAACCGGTGAACCCAACGCGACTCGAAACGCCAAGACGCTCGGCGCACGTCTTCAATTCCGCGAGCGAAAACTGGCTGCCCTCGGTTTGGTATTGCGCGTCGCCAATCACATAAGCACGCACCGGCAACTCCGGCGGCAGCCGCGACAGCGCGCGCAAAAATGTTTCGTGACCTTTCCAGCGCGCGAACGTCGCGAGCATGCCGACGCGGATCGTTTCCGGGGCGGCAGTCGGCAGTTGCGACAGCACGTCGAGATCGAGTCGCTCGGTGTCGGGCGTGAAAACAGTCAAGTCGATAGCGTTGTAAATCGTTTGGACGGGCAAGCCGTTTCCGCAAGCAAGTTTCGCGTCGCCGCTGACGCTGTTTGAGTTTGCCAAAACCAATGCGCAGCGAATCTGCAGAAGTCTCAGCAGCCGCGCCATGAACGGACGCGACTGAACATAATCGTGCAGGTGCCAAATGAGGGGCACGGCGCGCGGCTTAGCGAGCGCGGCCAGCACGTGCATCTTGAAACCGTTGCTGTGGATGACGTCGGGCGCACGCTCGCGGAGCATTCGGCGCAACTGACGCACGTACGCGGCGCCACCGGGGCTGTGAAAAATTAACTGACGCAGCAGACGAAAGCGACTAAGACTGTCACCCGCCGGCCCACCCGCGCCGGCGTCGCCGAGCCGCGACAGCGAATCGGGCAACTGCAGGACGGTTGTGACCACGCCCAGCGCCTCGGCTTTGGCGGCGAGTGGTCCAGCTGCGGAAATTATCAGCTCGAGTTTCCAATCCGGCTCCGCCTCGCGCAGACTGGCCATGACGTCGAGCAACGCCGCCTCCGCCCCACCCATCCGGCCGCTGGGGTTGAGGAAGGTAATGTTCAAGGTGGAGGTCAGAGATCGGTTCGGAGTCCAAAGTCACTTCTCAACGCACTTCAATGAGTCTGTCGCCAGTTTCGAGAAGTTCTACAATTTCCGCCCAGCGCGGACTGAGCCACTGAATAAGTGCTCGGTTTGTAGAGTTTCCGACACGAAGCCAAACGATCACTGGGCCACCCTTACTACGGGCGGCCCGCTCGGCAAAGTCCTCGTCTTTTGTCACGATTGTGGCGCCGGTTTGTAACGCGTGGTTCCAGATGTCGACGTCTTCGGCATCGGTAAGGCCAATATCCGCAACATGCTCAGCGGTGTGCCCGCGCTCTCGTAGCAGTGGACGAGCGCCGGCGGCAGTTGCGCGTCGACGAGGAAAGTCATGTACTGGTCATCACTACTGCATGGTCAACCTGGGCCGCGGCATATTCCAGACTCGCCCGAATGTCTTCCAATTCAAGGTATGGGAAGTCATGAAGAATTTCCGCTTCGGTTGCTCCACCCGCAAGCATATCCAGCACATCCTTAACCCGAATGCGCAGTCCGCGAATACACGGCCGGCCGCCGCATTGGCGCGGATTGAAAGTGATTCGATTGAGTAGATTTTCCTGAGCCATAACGTTCCCGCGCCTATGCAACGGATGAGAAATGATAACCCGAGAACCGCATGATTGCGACTACTTGGACGTTCTAAAGTCCAAAATAAGACACTGAGTTTTGGTTTTGACTTTCGACTTGGATATTGGACCTTGGACTTGCTTACGACGCCAGCGTCCGCGGTTCGTCGTTTTCCTCGGCGCTCGCGTAGTAATACCGTTCGTAGGTGCGATTGTAGTAGTAGTCCTGACGCGAAACGGTGACGTTGTTCAGCACCACGCCGAAGATTTTCGCGCCGACGTCGGCCAACAATTGCTTCGAGCGACGCACGATGTGTCGCGACGCGGTGCCACCGTGCACGACGAGCAACACGCCGTCAGCGACGGACGACAGCAGCACGCCGTCGGTGAATGAGGCGACCGGCGGCGAGTCGATCACGATGTGGTTGAAATTGCCTGCGAGCACCGCCATCAAACTGCGAATCTGATCGGAACCGAGCAACTCCGCCGGGTTCGGCGGAATGCGGCCCGACGTCAGCACGTAAAGACCGCTCTGCTCGTGAAACTGCACCGTTTCCAACATCTCCGTCTCGGTCATCTGGCTCGCGAGCAGGCCGCTCAGGCCCGTCGAGTTGTCCAAACCGAAGATCGAATGCAGCCGCGGGCGGCGCATGTCCGCATCGATGACGACAACCTTCGCGCCGGTCTGGGCCAGAATCATCGCGGTGTTCACAACTGTCGTCGTCTTCCCTTCTCCGGGTTGACTCGACGTTACCAGCAAAGTTTTCGGCGCGCCGCCGGCTGACGACAACAAAACCGAAGTCCGCAGTTGGCGATAAGCTTCGGCGAGCGGCGATCGATGCGACGAGTTCAGCAACAACTCTTCACCGAGGTGACTGCCGTTTTTCTTCTGGCCTCCGGGCAAAACCGAAAGCAGACGCCGGCGCGCGAAACCGCCCAGCGAAGGAATCACCGCGAGGGCCGGCAGGCGCAGGAAATTTTCGACGTCGTCTGACGTGCGAACTGAATCGTCGAGATAGTCGAGATAGCGCGCGAGCGCAACGCCGAGGATCAACGAGAACATGATCGCGAGCAGGATCGCCTGACGGCGCGGCGGACCGACCGGCGCTTTCGGAATCGGGGCGCGATCTAAAACACTGATGTTGTTTGGCGTGCCTGCAAGGATGACGTCGTTTTCTTTCGCACGTTGCAGCAGTCCGTCCAGCAGCGTCTTATTCGTTTCGATTTCCTGCTGAATGATCCGGTAGTTCACCGCCGCTTCGTTTTGCGTCAACGTTTCCCCGCGCTGCTTGTCAAACGCTTCCTGCAGCGCCTTTTCCTTTTGTTGCGCCTGGCGGAATCGCGTTTCGAGATTCGTCTTGACGATCGTCTGCGAGTGCGTTTTCAACTGCTCCGACTGCTTTTCGAGCATCGCGATTTGCTGATCGAGTTCTTTCACTTCCGGATATTTTTCGGTGTACTCCAAAAGCAACTGCGCGCGTTTCTGCTTCAGCTCCGCGATCTTTGTCTCCGTGGCCGCGCCGGAATTACCGACGACCAGATTGTTCGTCTGCTCGGCCTGCGCTTCCAACGCGCCCGGCGCGATCATGGCGCGATACGCGGCCTCGGCGGTCTTGCGTTCGTTTTCCGCCTCCAACAATTGTTTGTTGAGACCGGCCAGACGATCGACGACGGTGTTCTGGCTGGCGTCGAGCGACAGAATCTGATGGCTCTTCGCGTAGTTGATGAGTTGCTCTTCGCCGTGCCGGATTTCCGACTGCAGTTCGGCGATGCGCTTCTGCAAAAAGTCGCCGGCGGTGTTGCTCGTCTCCGTTTTCCGTTCCAGATTGGACAAGACAAACGTCTCGGCAATCATGTTGTTTATTTTTTCGGCGACTTCCGGGTCCTGATGTTTGAAACGAATCTCGATGATGCGCGTGTCGTTGAGTTGCTTCACAGACAACTGCGACTGCAGCATCTCGACGTAAGGCTCGTAGTGATTCGTCTCGCTGATGTCGCCGGTCGGCAACGCGGAACCGGGCCGCAGTTTGTTCAGTTCCTCTTTCGGCGGCGGCCGGCGCTGGCGCGCGCCCACCATGCCTTTCACACTCTCCCAAACCGAACGGCTTTGCGTTGCCTGCGGATGAAGAAACGCCTGATTGTGTTCCAGGTCGAGCGTCTTGGCGACTCGGCCCAACAGGGCGGCGCTGGTCAGGATCGTGATTTGAGTATTGAAGTAAGTCGGATCCTGCAGCGGCGTGTTCAGGTAAATCGAGTTGCCCTTGAGCGCGCCGATGGCCGGATTGTTCGCAGTCTCAAGATCGACCTGTACGCGCGAAACCGATTCGTAAATGTCCGGCTGCCGCGACATGTAGAGGGCGGTGAGCGCGACGACCAAAACAATGATGCCGAGAATCAACCAAATGTGTTTGCGGACCGAGCGCCAGTATTCGTAGAGACGGTTGTAGCCGCTGCTGGCCTCGCCGGGGTAAGCGTCGTAACGCGAGCTGGGGTAATACTGGAGTGGTCGCTCCAGCGGACCTCCGGCGTCAGACGAAACGTCGCGCTTTTTGACTAGTTCAGCGGGTTCTTGCATTTTTTTCGGTGACCAATGTTCAGTGATCAGTGGTCCAGTTGTATGAAAACGATCGACTGGTCACTGACCACTGGCCACTGACCACTATGGGATCACGCGCACCGGCAACTGCCCAACACTCGGCACCACCGCGCCCATCAAACTGCGCAGAAACCTTTTGCCGCCGGACGCCGGCACGTCGACGATATCGTTCGCCAACAGCACCACGTCTTCGGCCTTGTGCTTGTTGATCGCCTCGAGGTCAACCACAATTTCCTGCTTGTCCGTCGTGCCCGGTATCTGTCGAATTATTTGAATTGCGTTCTTCTTCGTGTCCATCGCGGTGCCGCCGGCCATGGCGATCGCGCGCGAAACCGTCATCGGTTCAGTCAACGAAATCGCGGTCGGATGAATAACGTTTCCGATAACGAAAACCTGATCCGCTACCGGAATCGAAACCACGTCGCCGGCGCGCAGATACGGATTCGACTTCTCCTCGCCGCGCAAGGTGTCGTTTAGTTTGTAGTAGTCGATCTGGCTGGCAACGTTCTCGCCGGAACCCTGCTGCGCTTGCGGCCCGCGCTGATCGCAAGCGCCGGTGCCCATATGGACCACCTGAATCGTTCGTCCCGCATTGTCCGCCGGGCCGTTTACATACGTCAAAATCTCGAGCAGACTGACGCGCCGCTGCAGTTGAAAGCGACTGGGCGCACGCACCGCTCCGAGCACCGCCACCGGTTCCGCCAAATATTCCTTAATCTGCACCGTGACTTGCGGCTCGCGGATAAACTCTTTCAATAACTCGGTAATCGTCGCTTCGAGTTCCTCTTCGGTGTGACACGCGGCCTCGATCTCCTGTTTGACCAGCGGCATGCGAATGCGGCCGCGCTGATCGACCTTGACGCCGTCGCGCGTGAACTGCGGTTTGTTGAAAACTTTGACGTCGAGAACGTCGCCCGGCCCGATGCGGTAGCGTCGGTCTGATGCGTTGTTGTCGACCGTTGCTCTCGCGGGCGGCGAAGTGCTCGCTGTTGTCTCTTCGTTTGGCACGGGAACGACAGCGGTTTGCTGCGCGTGAACCGGCACGAGGCAACAGGCTAACAATATCCAAACCCGCAACATCAACGCGCTGCGGAATCTGCTCCTCTGCAGTTCCCGCGACCAGCGACATAAACGGCAACTCGCAGAAACCAAGTCGACAACTCTATTCATACACTTGCAACTTCCTAAACGCGTTCGGATTCAAGCACGTTCGTTAAAAACATCGGCGAGACATAAAACAGTTTCGAGTTCCGGGTTTCGAGTTTCATGTGTTTCTAGTTTGAGTGAAGTGATTGACTCGGAACGGGGCAACTCGGAACTCGGAACTCGGAACTCAGAACTGCGTTGAGTCTATTACTCCTTCACTCACAATTCAACGCACGCATGACCGGGCGCGCAAAAAGGCGCCATTCATACGAGGACCCCGAGGGGAAACCTCTCTCGCGAGGTAGCATTCGATTGCAGTTGCCGCGGTGTCGCCGTTCGGCCCGCGGAAACTTCCTGTCTGTTGGCGAAGCTGTCCTTTGAACGAGTCGCTCGCCGCCACTCGCTCGCGCATTCGCACGTTTCAAATCCGAACCGGTGTAGATTTCTGGTATCTCAGATTGATCCTGTCTCGGAGTTCAGGAGATGGGCAACGCGGCCTCGGGTTTCCGGTCCAAACGCATCGAATTTGCGACCTACACGGCAATCAATCGCCTTCTGTGATGCGAGGCACGCGCATCGCTGCAGTTCAATTCGTCGTGGTGGCAAGAGTAGTACAGCTTCCAGAGGCCGTCAACATAGTGGAATTGCGGGGTTGATCACTTGATTTGGTTTCCGTTGCGTAACTTTGCGGGCGTTTCTTTGCGGGCTTTGCGGTTTCTGCTGTTGTCTCAACGCAAAGCACGCAAAGGTCCGCAAAGCAACGCGGACAGGCAGTCGCCGTCCGCTTTGTTGGCACTTCAAACCGAAAATGTTAGGCTTGCAACTCCCCTAAAGATCAATACTGACAGAATTGTTCACTTCCGCTCCCCGCGTCCGCAGAGAACCTGGCGCCAATGTCCGCTGAGCTTACTAAACTCGATAACCCCCTGCGCACGATTCTGGTGGTGGACGACTTTGACGACACGCGCCTGTTGCTGCGGACCTGGCTGCAGAAAAAAGGTTTTCGGGTGGTCGAAGCCGAAAACGGAATTCGCGCTGTCGCCGCTGCGGAAAGCAATCGGCCCGATCTGATCATCATGGACGTCGAGATGCCCGAACTCGACGGACTCGCCGCTACACGCAAAATTCGCGCACTGACAGACTTCCAATCGGTCCCGATCGTTGCCGTTTCGGCCTACGGCGCGGACCAGTATCGCGAACACGCGCTGGCAGCGGGCTGCGACGAGTATGTCTCGACTCCCTTCGAACCCGATGAACTGGAACGACTGATTCGCGCGCTGATCAAGTAACCGTCCAAAGTCCCAGGTCCAAGTCTTACTTAAGACGCCGGACGGAGATTTTCCATTCCTCATTTTTCATTTCTCATTTATCATCTCCGCCGATCCGAAGCAGGTAGGTTCGACGCGCGGTCAAACCGGCCAACCAATTAGAAATGAGAACTGTCAAATGACAATTGGAAAATCGCGTCCATCGTTGACACCACGGCATCTCTCAAACTGAATGCGACATAGAATACTTGCCCCGATCTTCATCTTTCTTTTTGCCGTCTGCGCCCACGCGCAGGATGCTCCGTGCGCGTTGAAGCTTGCCGAGCTTCCGAACGCTCCCGAGTTGCTCGGGTTTCAACTCGGCATGACACCCGCGCAGGTCAAAGTTCGCGTGCCGCAGGTTGAGTTCGGACGGGCCGACGCGTTCGGCGTCGCGAAGACAAGTATCAATCCTGACTTCGATCCGCGCATCGACAAAGCGAGTCTGTCCGGCGTCAGGACCATTTCGCTCGACTTCCTCGACAACCGTCTCACGTCTCTTTGGTTGGGCTACGACGGCACGTTTAAGTGGCAGACGGTTCCTGATTTCGTCAAAGGAATTTCGCAGTCGCTGCGTCTGCCGGACGCGTGGAAACCATGGAAGATCCGCGGCCAACAAATTCGCTGTGGCGATTTTCAAATGACGGTTTCGATCGTCGCGGAAGGGCCGAGTTTTCACATCATTGACGAAACCGCAGCGCAAGCCGTGATCGCGCGCCGGGAAGCGAAGGAAGAACAGGACGCCGCCGCCGCAGAAGCCGCCGAACACGGCGAGGCACAAGACGACGCGGCGGAAATAGTTGCCGACAACAAAGCGAAAGTTTATTACGCGGACGGTTGCCGGCCCGCGCAACCGATCAAGACTGACAACCTTGTCGTGTTCAAGACGCGAGAAGAAGCCGAAAAGGCCGGATACAAACCGGCGAAGACGTGCGATTGAAACCAGTCCAAAGTCGAAAGTCTCTCAGCCCCGACGGGGCGAAAGAAGGTAGCCAGGGGTAAGCGCGTAGCGCGCCACCCCTGGAAAAAAGATCGTTGATTGAAGGCACCCTGAAGGGGTGCGAGATCATTTCCTGCGCCCCTGCAGGGCGAAATCGTTTACTAACTCGGTTCCCAGGGATGGCGCGCTACGCGCTCACCCCTGGCTACCTTCTTTTGCCCCTTTCGGGGCCGGCTTGGACCAACTCCCGATCGAAAGGATCCCCAAAATGCTCAAAGAATTTCGCGACTTTATCGCCCGCGGCAACGTGCTGGACCTCGCCGTCGCTGTAATCATCGGCGCCGCGTTTGGCAAGATCGTCACCTCGCTGGTTGACGGCATCGTCATGCCGCCCATCGGCATGCTGCTGGGCAAAGTGGATTTCGCCAATCTCTTCATCGATCTCTCCGGCCAGCATCCCGTTTCCCTTGCCGATGCGAAAGCGAAAGGTCTGCCGGTGATCGCGTGGGGTGCGTTCATCAACGACATCATTAGTTTCATCATCATCGCGTTTGTAGTTTTCCTGGTCATCAGGGCAGTCAATAGTCGCAAACGCGAAGAGGCGCCCGCGGTCGTCACCAAAGATTGTCCCTACTGCCTGTCGGCGATTCCGTCGGCTGCGTCGCGTTGCGCCGCGTGCTGCGTGGAGTTAACGGCGGACCTGTGATGCGTGAGCAAACAGCAGACAGCAAACAGCAGACAGCAAACAGTAAACAGTAAACAGCCGGCAGTAAGTTCCGTGGTTATCTTTCGGGCTACTGTTCCCCGCCCACCGCCGACTCGCCGCTGTTTGCTGTCTACTGTTTGCTGTTTGCTGTCTACTGTTTACAATCCCTCCCATGCGCGAGTGTCCACGTTGCGAACGTTGTTATGAAGACGACCTAGTCGCATGTCCCGACGACAACGCCAACACCAAACACACCTTGCCCGGTCCGACGCTCCTCTCGTCGCGTTATCTTTTGGAAAAACGGCTCGGCCGCGGCGCGATGGGCCAGGTTTATCTCGCGCGCGATCAGAATCTCGTCACGCGCCCGGTGGCGATCAAGACCGTC
>Ga0070686_100001528_pt1 | contig 13001 bp, 10 predicted proteins | sample KBSS23LmetaG_FD_65654 | JGI IMG/M metagenome (GOLD analysis project Ga0070686, IMG submission 65654) | Switchgrass rhizosphere microbial communities from Kellogg Biological Station, Michigan, USA - KBS S2-3L metaG | ecosystem: Host-associated > Plants > Roots > Rhizosphere ...
CAGGAACATTTGAAATTTTCTGTTTTCTCGATCGTTCATGATGGAAGTCTCCTTTAAGCAATGATGGGTTAAAGGTTTTTCACTTCCTCGTTGGTGGCGAGAGCGAGGGAGTGAGTTAACGCAGCAGCCGACTAAGAGAACAGTCGGCAAGGTGAACCAGCTTGATGGCCCCGGATTTTAGCACGAGTTGGGGACGGTGGGACCAGGAAATTTTGAGACTTGGAGCCGACGCCAGACTCATACCTGACGCGTCAAATGGATCTGAGCGGTAAAACCAACGCCGAAGGCGTTCGCACAGTTCCAGCCCAGGGCATCGCCCTGGGTGAAAGCAGGGATCACTCAGACGAAACTCTGAAAGAGTTCGCAAAATACCGGAACGGCTATCAGAAGATACCACCTCCAGGCTAGCGAACTCGTTCAGAGTTCGGGCACTAGTTTGGTCCTTTTTAACCCAGGGCGTTGCCAGGGGCTGGAACTCGCGAACGCCTTCGGCGTTACTTCTACCGCTCACACCCATCCGTAAAGTATGTGATTGCCCAATTCGAGGATTTTCCCGGTACTTGAGAGATTTGCTCAGGAAAAACTGAAGTTTTGCGCACCCGACAGGCTGTTTGACACGCTGTGCAAGTCGTCTGACACGCTGCGCAAACCATCTGACACGCTGCGCAAGTCGTTTTACACGCTGCGCAAGTCGTCTGTCACGCTGCGCAAACCATCTGACACGCCGTGCAAACTGTCTGACACGCTGCGCAAACTGTCTGACACGTCGTGCAAGCCGTCTGACACGCCGTGCAAGCTGTCTGACACGCTGTGCAAGTCGTCTGCCACGCGGGCCGCTTGCCAGGCGCATTGCGCAAATCGCGCGAGCATCCCCATCAACAACTAGCCCGCGGCGTTCATTCGTATATCCGGTCTTCGATCTTCAGACGCACGAGCGCGACGTGGCCGTTCTTGTCGACCTTCACCTCGACGCGCGCTTTGTCGGGATTCAATCTCAGGTCTTCGCCAACGGTGTAGCGCTGCGCTTCCGGCACGTACAACTCTTCGATGCCATACTTGATGCGCCCGTACCTGATTTGTCCCAGCAACGCGGCGCGATTTTCCGGGAGGTTCGTCGGCAGGTCCGGCACGAGCAACGCGGGTGTCCAAACGCCGTCGTCGCCTCGCTGAACTATCGCGTAGACCCAGGAGTCGTTCGGGAAGACCTGCGCGTTCGGAAACGCGTTGACGTCGGCGATGTCAAAATTGAACGTGTTGTAGTAACCGCTCAGCATGTTGTAAGGATCAACGGGTTGCACTTTCAGAAGCACCGTCTTGCCCGTCGACAGTGTCACTACCTTGCGCGCCGGCACAGCGACGAGGATCAGCAACTGAAAAACTACCGCGGCCACGAATGCAATTAGAGAGAGTCGCTTACTCAAAGATCTTACCTCCCGTTCCTTTAGCTTCCGTGAGCGGCTGGTCGGCTTCCGCGCGCGGTCGGTTGCGCCGCAGGTATTGTTCGTAACCCACCCCCGCGACGATCACCGCGACGCCGCACGCAAGGAACGCCGCGGACTTGACCAGCAAAGACGTTTCATATTCCAGAAAGCGCGAGAGGATCAGTTGCACGAGATACAAAGAGCCGAGCCAGAAAACCGCGCGGCGTTCGTCGATCAAACTCGCCGCGATGACTACCGCCGCCACGATCAAAGCCGCGAAGTTTGTAGTAATCGTGAAGAGAGTCTCGCCGTTGGGCGCGTCGGCCCGCGCCATCAAACTGCTCGCGCAGAGGATTCCGCCCGCAGTCAGCACACCGACCGTTAACGCGAGCGATCTTGTTTGATGTCCTCGCCTCGCGAACCACAACACGACGCCGACGATTGCCAACACGAAAAACACGATGGCCCAGTATGCGCTCATCGTTCCGAACGGCGACGGGCTCCAGAAAATGTGAAACGACCAAACGTAAGCGGTTATCGCCAACAGTGCCAAGCCGAATCCGACGGTTAAGTTTGCGAACTCCGCTCGCCACCTGGCCGCGCGTTGTAGTTCACCGAGAGTCCACATGAAAACCGCGCCCGCAGCCATTGTGATCAGCAATTGCCGCCCGCTGCCGTGGTTGCCCGCGAGGACGCACGCGGACGCGACGACGGCGATGACGGTCCCGGTGTAAAGCACGCGCGAACGAATGATCCACGCGAGCGGCAGCAGCGCCGCGGCGATGATGAGCGGATAAGCGATGGCGGTGAAATCGTAGCTGTCGCCCTGATGACCGACGAACCAAAGGAACGAAGTGAAAAGCGTCAGCACGCCGATGATCCAACTGCGAAACGCCCAGGCCATCGCAAGCGAACCCAGCGCCCACGCGCCGAATCCCGCGTACCAACTGCTGCTGATGTGAAAAATCTGCGCGACCAAACCGATGTTCGCGCCGAACACCAGACAGCCGCAGAAAACTAATGCATGGCCCAGGCGCCGCCAGTGTGTTGTTTGCCAAAGCCAACGGCCGACGATGTGAAAACTGAGCAGCGCAGTGACGAGCAGCGTGAGTTTGACGGGCGTCGAAATGGCGTCCCAATTTGCAGCGACAAAACTGATCAGACCGCCGCCGAGCAGCAAGCCGCCAATGGTGAAGATGACCGCCGACAGCAGGTTTGACGATTCGTGCTTGAGGTTGTCGAGTTGATAGATGCTTGCGAGTTGTTTGGCAGCGTCGTCGGAGAGCAAGCCTTGCTGCGTCCAGAGCGGTAATTCGTTGCGTAACTCCGCGCGAAACTTTGTGCTCATGTTTGGGTTAGGTGTCATAGTTTGTTGACGACCGGCCAACTCCCCAACTCGGACTAACCGCCCGGACGCAAAGGTCGCCAAGGTCGCCAAGCAGGAGAATCAACTCATAACTACTCAAACTGAAACTGCCAACGCGTAGCTTATCCCACTCCCGCGGCCACCGCTTACTCTTTCGGGCCCAAACCTTTGTATTACTTTTGTATTGGAGCAGACTGGAAATTGAATCGTTTCTTGGCGGCACTTAGCGTCCGGTCTTCGCGGCCTTGCCGTTTCGCTCTTGTTTCGCATGCATAACCGCGAAGGATGCAAAGGGTTTCGCAAAGACCGCAAAGCAAACCGTTACGTTTTACCCTTTACCCCTTACCCTGTTTCCCCTTGTCTTCCTCTTCCCCCGTTCTTCTCTTCCCCTGTGTCCGCGTTTCCCGGTAAGATTTGCGTCCATGAAAAGATTCAACTGGCAAATCTGGGCGGGCTTTCTACTCAGCCTGTTCGCGTTCTTGAGTTACCCGCTGCTGTTTGTCAGGTTTCCGATCACGCGCGATTTTCCCTGGGCCAACCTGCTGCTGTTCGCGGTCGCCGTTCTGCTGACGTTTCTCGGTGTGCGGCGCGCGTTTGCATCTGATCGTCGACGTCCGCGGCTTGCGAAGATCGGCGGCAGCATTCTCGCGGCGCTCAGCGTCGTCATCCTCGGGCTCTTTGTCTTTTCCATCTTCATCTTCGCGCGTTGGATGCCCGCCGCTCACGGCGCGCCGCAGCTCGGACAGAAGGCGCCTGACTTTACTCTCAACGACACGAACGGCAAGCCGGTCACACTCGCTGAATTGCTCTCGTCGCCAGGCTCGTCGGTTGGAGGGGCCAACACTGCACCCAAAGGCGTCTTGCTAATCTTCTACCGAGGGTACTGGTGACCGTCGTGCAACTCCGAGTTACGGAGCATTGAGAACAGTCTGGCGAAGTTTCACGAGGCGGGAATTCGTCCGGTCGCGATCAGCGTCGACACGCCCGAAGAATCGCGCGACTTGAGCAAGCAGGCCGGCTACACGTTTACAATTCTTTCCGATCCAAACACGGAAGCGATTCGCCGCTACGATCTCGTCCATGCGGGCGCCGGCATCAACGGTCACGACGTCGCGCGGCCGGCGGAGTTTCTGGTGGATTCAACTGGCACGGTGCGTTGGATAAATCTAACCGAGAACTACTGGGTGCGCGCGCGTCCCGAACAAATCCTCGCAGCCGCGAAGTTGCTGAAGTAAACTCAGCGCCAAGATATATCTGCTACCTCCTTCGTGTACCGTCTCTTAACACCGTTGCAGGCGTTGCGTACAGCAAATCCTGCAAATTCGCAGCAAAACCTCAATAATTCGCGCGTTTCGACGCGGTGCGGTGAAGCACATTACTTGCAACCGATCGTGAATGATTGGTGTCATCACCAATAGACCGGAGTTGTGAACGCAACCTAAACAACAGCCCGCGCGTCGTCACCGAGAATTGACGGCGCGCGGGCTGTTTTCTTTTTCCGGTTACCCTCGGACTGTTAGCTGGTTGGTTTCCAACCTGCAAAGGGTTTCACCGTGGCGCAACTTGGTCCGCCATCTTTTCCGGTGCCGGGTACACGAGCTTCCAGAACCTTTGCTGAGTCCGATGCTTGTTTGATCATGTCCCAGGTGATGTTGCGCAGCGGAACTTTCAAACGTCGACTCCAGAGCGAGCCGGTTTGCCCGGCGTACGTTCCGATGTCGAGATAGACAAAGCGTTCGCGCGGTGGGCCCTGAACGAATGGGCCAAGGAAATTCGGCAAACGGTCCTTTCCTTGCGCCACGCGAACTGTGAACTCGAAATTGAGGTCCGCAGTTTTTGATCTTACGGTCTGCACCGTTTCATAGTTGTTTCCGTGCCCTTTCTGTAAACCGAAATCCACGCCGGCGGGCGGCTGCTCAAGAACGATTCGTAAACTCAGTTCACGTTCCATTGGATTCCCTTTACCCATTACCCCTTGCCCTTGCCCCCTGCAACAGACAACTGATTACTGGCTACTGATCACTGACCACTGGCCACTGATCACTGACCGCTGATCACTTCAAGCTTCCCGGCATGTCCGCAACCGTGTACACCATCACCGCCATCGCCGCGACGCACAACGCGAGGTCCTGCGGGTTCACTTTGTCGAGCGTGTCGGCCTCCGTGTGATGAATCTCGAAGTAGTGCACTCCGTCCACGTCGAGACTCCCACCGATCACGCCTTCCTTCATCAACGGACTAATGTCTGAACCGCCGCCGTTCGCGGCGATGCCGTCGGCGCGGATGCCGGCGAGGAGTTTGGCAATCTCGATCAGATTAGCGCGCGCTTGCGGCGGCGCTTTGTCGGAGAGGCCAAAACCCTCGGGCCGATAGGCGCCGGAATCGGTCTCGATCGCGAGCACGTGCTGTGCGAGTTCGGCGCGATGCGCTTCGAGATAAGCGTTGCCGCCGCGCCCGCCGTTTTCCTCGTTCGTGTAAAGGACGACACGAATCGTGCGGCGCGGCTTCAATCCGAGTTGCTTGAGTAGACGCACCGCTTCCCACGCGATGATCACGCCGCCGCCGTCGTCGTGCGCGCCTTGGCCCACGTCCCACGAATCGAGATGACCGCAAACGAGTACCACTTCGTCCGGTTTCTCCGAACCTTTCAACTCAGCGACGACGTTTGCCGACTCAGCATCGGGCAGAAACTTCGCTTCCATCTTGAGTCGCAACATCGCGGGCTCGCCACGATCGTTCATTCGCTGCAACCACTCTGCGGCTTCGACAGTGATCGCGGCGGTGGGAATCTTCGGTTGCTTCTCGTCGTAATTCATCGCGCCGGTATGCGGCGACTGCAAACTCAACGGCGTCACCGAACGCACGAGCGCGGCGACGGCGCCGTAGCGCGCAGCGCGTGATGCGCCCGCCCCGCGATAGCGAACTGTCTCGCCATAACTGGTGAACGGCACGTTGTAAACGACGATCTTGCCACGCACGCGCTCGCCTAATGCGTCGAGTTCCGCGAAGTTCCGCACAACGATCGCTTCCGCAGCGATGCCTTCAGGCGGCGTGCTGACGCTGTTGCCCAAACCGAGCATCGGCAACTTTCGCGCGACCGGGCTCGTCATCTCCAGGCTCTCCGCGCCGCGCACCCAATGCGGCACCATCACTTTTTCGGCGTGCACGTTTTCCAGTCCGTCGCTCTTCATCTCGGCGAGCGCCCACTGGGTCGCGCGTTCCAGATTTGTCGAACCGCTGAGACGATTGCCGATCGAATCCGTCAGGTGCGCAAGCCGCGCGTACGCTTTGTCACTCGTCAACGCCGCGCCGATGATGCGCCCCGCAGGCTCGCGGTATGGACCAATCTTGACAGTCGGCGGCGGCAACGGCGTCGGAGTCGGCGAAGGAGAGGGCGACGGAGAAGGCTGCGGCGATGCTGATGGTTGCTGTGACTGTTGTCGTAGCGATAATTCTACGGGCGCAGTTAGCGCATTGTTTTTAAGAGATGCTGTGACTGAAACGTCAGTCGCTGGTTGCACGGGAACTTGCTGTGCCAAAGCAGTCGAGCAAATCAATGAATAGATGAGTGCGAGCGATTGTAGCGATCGAAAAAGGCGCAAGTGTCCCTCCTTGGCAGTGGCCAGTAGTCAGTGGTCAGTGGCCAGTAGTCAGTGGTCAGTAGTCAGTACTCAGTACTCAGTACTCAGCGATCACAGAATTCGCGGGAACGTTTCTTAGTCTGTTGATCTCTGGTCACTGGTCACTGGTCACTGATCACTGACCACTGACCACTCCGCATCACGCTTCCTGTTCGCCCGTCGCCGCCTCAGGCGCTACCGCTTCCGTCGCCGCAGGTTTTGGTCGCGCGTAGCGGTCCAACCCGAATCCCAAAAAAATCGTCCCCAGGATGAACGCGCTCGAGAAGTAGTAGGGCGACTTGACGCCGAGCCGGTCAAACGACCAACCGAAAAACAGCGGCGCGATGATGCGCGAAACGCCGCCGTACGTCTGTTGCATCCCCATGTACAGGCCGCGTTCTCGCGGCGCGATCACGCGCGACAGCAGCGCGGTCACACACGGAAAAGTGAACGCCGTGCCCAGCGGAATCAGCGCCACCGCGATTGCGAGCATCCACAAGTTTCGCGACAAAGGCATCCCAACGACTCCCGCCGCGAGCAGCACGAGTCCCAGCCGCGACAGATTTGCTTCGCCAAGCCAGTCGACCGCACGGCCGAGCAGGAGCACGCGCGCGAAAACCGAGATCGCGCCGACGTACATGAAAAAATAGCCGACGGTCTGTTCGGTCACCTGAAACTGCGCGTTCAAAAAAAGCGCGAGCACGGAAAAACTTCCCTGAAACGCGCCGATCGCGATCGCGTAAATCCAGATCAGACGCGACGCCGGCTCGCTCGAATGCGAAATGACTCGCCAAATTGCTTGCCGCGACGTGCGCGGCGGTTCGGCCGACTCCGCGGTTTGTTCATGCACGACGCGCGATTCCGTCAGGTAGCGCGCCACGAAGATCATGTTGAGCACGCAGAGAGCGGCTGCAAAAATGCCCGGCGCGGCGCGGCCCAGCTGCAGCGACGTCGGTCCGGGTATGAGGTCATACTTTCCGACGGTGATCGCAAACGAACCGAGCACCGGCCCCAGCGCCACGCCGAGGTTCGTCGTCGCCGACAGCCAACCAAGCGCGCGCGCGCGATCCTTCGGATCAGTTGAGTCAGCGACGTACGCCTGAATGACTCCAACCGTGCCGCCGCCTGCGCCTTGCACGAGTCGCGACAGAAACAACAGCAGCAGCGAGTGAGCAAAACCAAAAATCAAATACGCGATCGCGGAGGCGCCTAACGCGATCAGCAACGTCGGCCGCCGTCCGACTCGATCGGAAAAGCGTCCCCACATCGGCGCGCTCACCAGTTGGGCGACGGTGAAAGCCGCGACGATGAAACCCATGATGGTGCCGATGCCAAAGTGCAGCCCCAGCACGTTGACGCCTGAGCCGCTCAGTGACTTCACGTAAAACGGCAGCAGCGGAATGATCATCAGCAGCCCGACCATGTCCACAAACGCGGTGGCCATCAGGGCAAAGAGTTTCGCGGGAATTTTTCGGACTTCGCGCCAGAGCACGTAGAGCAGCCCGCAGGCGATCGCAATGAGCAATGCGATTACGAGCGGAGAATGCAACTGGGAGATGTTCTGCTGGATGATCATTGTGCAGCGGTGAAACACATCTTACACAACCGAAGTAGCAGTCCAAAGTGCAACGTCATTGCGAGGTGAACAGGGGAATAGGGTAAGAGTGGAAACGGAATTCTCTAACGTGGCTGCGTGATCACCCGCTAATCAATTTCCCTCTTAACCTCTTAACCTTTTAACCTCTTCGCCTGTTCCCCTTTGGACCTCCTTACGATATCCTTCACGGAGTTCTCCCCACGGACGCTCGCAAGAGCATTCAACTCCGTCTTTGCGGCCGCGGCTTCGTGCCGCTCGGTCGAAACAGAGTCTGCATGTCTCAACAACACTCGCTTAAGCGTCGCCTTCGCGAGCGCAGTTGTCGCTTTGCGTTAATCGTGTTCGCGTTGTCGTGCTGCTGGCTCGGCTTCGCTGCTGAACGCGGGCTCGCACAGTCGACCACGTTCGCGGGCAATGCGCAGCACACTTCGAGTTATCCCGCGCCCGCGCAGAATCTGAACGCGATCAAATGGACCACCAGCATCGATCTCAACAACACCGGCGCGCTGATTCACTACGGCGCGCCGCTTGTCACCGCAGCCAACACCGTCCTTGTGCCGGTGAAGACGGGAGCAACCGGCGGCTTTCAAGTGACCGCGCTCAACGGCGTCAGCGGTACGACCAAGTACACTTTAGCCACTGACTACATCCTGCCGGCGCACAACTGGATTCCCGCGTACAACCCGACGCTCGCCACCGGCAGTTTCGGCACGCGGCTCTACTACGCGGGCGCGGGCGGCACGCTTTGGCACGTCGACAATCCCGACTCGAACACGCCGGGCGCGCCGGTGCGCGAAGTTTTCTACACGTCGCTCGCCAACTACAACGCGAACGCCGCTGCGTACAACAACACCATCTTCGTCAACACGCCGCTGACTGCGGACGCCAACGGCAACATCTACTTCGGTTTTCGCGTTCAGGGAACCGCGCCGGCGCCTTTGAATACGACGCAGAGCGGCTACGCGCGCATCGACACGAACGGCAACGGGATCTTCGTGCTCGCCGGTGTGGCGGCCAACGATGCGCTCATCGAGCGCGACAGCCACAACGTTGCGCCCGCGTTGAGCAACGACGGCACAACGCTCTACGTCGTCGTTAAGTGGGCCACGAACATTCGTTACTGCTATCTGCTCGGTTTGAATCCGACAACTTTGCAGACGAAGTTCTCCGTGTTTCTCCGCGACCCGCGCACCGGCGATCCGGCCGGCGTTCCTGAAGACGGCACCGCGTCACCGCTCGTCGCGCCCGATGGCGACGTTTACTTTGGTGTTTTGGGCAATCCGCCCAACAACGGCTCGCGCGGATTTCTGTTGCGTTTCAGCGGCGACCTTTCGGTGACGAAAACACCCGGCGCGTTCGGGTGGGATTACACCGCGGGCATCGTGCCGGCCAGCGCCGTGCCGTCTTACACGGGCACGTCGTCGTACCTCTTGTTCTGCAAATACAACGACTATCCGTTTCAGGACGGACGCGGCGTGAATCGCGTGGCGCTGCTCGATCCGAATGCGACGCAACTCGATCCGCACGCGTCGTCCGTCGGCTTAGTTGAAATGCGGGAAGTGTTGACGGTGATTGGACCAACGCCGGACGCGAACGCACAGTCTCCGACTTTTCCGTTCGCGGTGAAGGAGTGGTGCATCAACGCGCCGGCGGTCAACCCTGCAACCAGGAGCGTCTATTTCAACAGCGAAGACGGTCGCGCGTATCGCTGGAACCTCGAAACGAATTCGTTGGACCAGTCGCTGGTCTTGAACCCCGGCTTTGGGCAGCCTTACGTGCCGACGGTGATTGGGCCGGACGGCACCGTCTTCACACTCAACGGCGGGACGTTGTTTGCGCTCGGCAACAATCCGGGTCTCAGTGTGACGATCGCATCGTCGTCGCCCGATCTGCGTCGGACCGTCTTCGGCGAGTCGATTACGTTCACGGCAACTGTCAGCGGTTCACCAACTCCCGGCGGCACCGTTTCGTTTTTCGATACCACTTACAACGGCGTGACTCCGGAGACGACGACGTTGGCGAACAACGTCCCGCTCAACGGCAATGGTCAGGCGACGGTGACTACCTCGGCGCTGGCCGCCGGCGGAAACTATCTCGGCAACCATTTCATCGTTGCCATTTACAACGGCGACGCGAACCATCCGACCACTTTTGCGACGATGATGCAGAAGGTCCACGCGAACGCTTCGACGACTGGCGTCGTGGCTATTCCAAATCCTGCGGACGCGGGCCAACAGATATTGTTCACCGCAACTGTTTCCGGAGTGCCCGGCAGCGCCGGCGTGCCGACCGGCATGGTCACGTTCAGCGACGGCCCAAACGTGATCGGACAAGTGCCGCTGGACGCGAACGGCACCGCGACCACCGCGTCGTCCAGTTTCGCTGCGGGCAATCACACGATCACAGCGACGTACGCGTCCGACACGAGGTTTGCGGCGAGCAGCGGATCGACTGCGTTGCAGGTCAGTCCGCCCAGTATTCAGCTGACCGCGCCGACGTTCGCCGTCACCGAAGGCACGAACACGCTTAACGTGATCGTCACACGCACCGGCGATGCCTCCGGGATTGTGACGGTTGACTACGCGACCAGCGACACCGCCGGCGCGAACAACTGCAACGCAGTTAACGGTGATGCTTCGTCGCGTTGTGATTACTTGACGATGCTGGGCAGGCTGCAGTTTGGCGTCGCGGAAAACTCGAAGACGATCGCGATTCCGATCATTGACGACGCTTACGCGGAAGGCGACGAAACGTTCACTATCACTTTGAGCAATGCACAAGGCGCAACGCTCGGCGTGCCGGCCAGCGCGACGCTGACGATTCACGATAACGAGACGGTCAACGGCCCCGGCAATCCGATCGACCAGGCGGGTTTCTTTGTAAGGCAACACTACATTGACTTTCTTAATCGCGAGCCGGACGCGGACGGTCTCGCGTTTTGGACGAACCAGATCACCGAGTGCGGCACGGACGCCGCTTGCATCGAGCTGAGAAGGATCAATGTTTCGGCGGCGTTCTTCCTTTCGATCGAGTTTCAGGAAACTGGTTACCTGGTCTATCGCACGTACAAGAGCGCGTTCGGCAATCTCGCGAATCCTGTTGGCGCGCCGGTGCCCGTTCGGTTCACGGATTTTCTGCGCGACACGCAGCAAATCGGTCAGGGCGTGCGGGTCGGGATCGGAGATTGGCAGACGCGCCTCGAAGCAAACAAGCAAGCGTTCGCGCTCGCGTTTGTGCAGCGCACGGATTTTCTTGCGGCATTTCCAAATTCGTTGACGGCCGATCAGTTTCTGGCGCAGCTCGATGCGAACGCGGGTGGTGTGTTGTCGGCCGCTGAGCGCGCGAACCTGGTCGCGGTTTTGGGAGCAACGCCGGCGGACGTCGCCAAGCGCGCGTCAGTGTTGCGGTCGGTCGCGGAAGATCAGGACTTGAAAAACGTGGAAAAGAACAGGGCTTTCGTCCTGATGCAATACTTTGGTTACCTGCGCAGAAATCCCAACGATCCACCGGAGCTGAACCTCAATTTTGACGGCTACAATTTCTGGCTGGGCAAACTCAACGAATTCAACGGCAACTTCGTCAACGCCGAGATGGTCAAGGCGTTCATCATCTCCGGTGAATATCGGCAACGATTCGCGCCGTAAATACCAAAACCCCCGCGAGGCCGGAGCCGCGCGGGGGAATCGATAACCACTATTTTTTCAACTGCGGTTACGGTCTCGTAGTCGCAGTCTTCGAATTCTGACTCATGCCGCGATTGAGCATCATCTTCACTTCCACGCGCCGGTTCTGCGCGCGGCCAGCCGCGGTCGAGTTGTCGGCCACTGCCTCCGTCTTGCCATAACCCATCGGTGTCACAATTCTACGAAGCGGAATCTTGTGATTCACGGCCAGGTATTGGACCACCGCGTCCGCGCGTTCCCGGCTCAGCCGGAAATTCTTGGCTTCGCTGCCGGTTGAATCGGTATGGCCCGCAACTTCGATCGTGTACGCCTTGGCGTTTTCAGTCTTTGCAGCAAACTCGTCGAGCTGCTGTTTCGCTTCGGCCGAAAGCACGGCGCTGTTTACGCGGAAAGTCACCGCCACAGTTTCCTGCACGTCAAAATCGTCGAGCGCGTCGATGCGCGTGTTTGCAGCGGCCGCTTCGTTGCGCGCTTCCGCAGCGACGGCGTAGAGCTCATCCATCTGCCCGGCGATGCGTGCCTGGTTCTCTTCGACCGGAGTGACGCGCGTGTCTGACGTGATCGCGGCCCTCATGTCTGATTCGTCAAACCTGATCTTCTCGGCCTGCAGTTGTCCCTGCGAATCACCGCGCCCTTCAACTTCCACGATCAGCCCGCGCAGAATATCGGTCACCGGATATTTCTTGCCGCTGCGAAGAAAGCCGCCGTGCGTCTTGATGCTCGTGCGATCGGTTATCAGCACCTGGTAGTCGGTGCGATTGCGATCGCGAATTCTGAAAGTGTCGCCGTCGCGCGCAATGACCACGCCTTTGAACTTGAGCTTCGCGCCGTTTGGAATCGATTGAATGCTTCGGTCGGCAGTCGTTTGCATCGGCTGCGTATTCGAGACTTGCCCGAAAGCAACTGGGGTAATCGCCAACAGGAGGGCCAGCCCGAAAATTAATCTATTTACTCGCACGTTCGTACCCGTATTAGTCCTCATTACTTACTCCTTCGCATTATTTTGTGTGTGATTAGTTTCGGGCGCACTCTCACGAGGGAACCCACTCTCAGCCAAACGGGGCGAACCTGCAATTGTTACTGATTGGGGCGGAAGTTTTGTTGCAAACTAGCGATGGTTGCGTGGCAAATTGTGAGTGAACCCGGAAGCGGCGTCCGCAGATTACACAGATTACGGATTAAGCAGAGCGGACGATAGACAAAAAACAGTTTTGGGGCCGTGTGTTGCGGCCTCTAAACGCCTTTGGTCTGTTGAATCTGTGTAGTCTGCGAAATCTGCGGATGAGTTCGGCTGGACTTCCAGCCTTCGAAGCG
>Ga0070686_100001537_pt1 | contig 12973 bp, 9 predicted proteins | sample KBSS23LmetaG_FD_65654 | JGI IMG/M metagenome (GOLD analysis project Ga0070686, IMG submission 65654) | Switchgrass rhizosphere microbial communities from Kellogg Biological Station, Michigan, USA - KBS S2-3L metaG | ecosystem: Host-associated > Plants > Roots > Rhizosphere ...
GTTGAGGATCGCCACGAAAAGAAAGGGATTGAGTCAGGCGCCCGAATTGAGATTGGCGCGGCCATTTCCCTCCGTTTCCGCGCCGGAATGAAAGGCGAAAAGCGAGTACTTGACCCCGGCTTCCCGCATCGCGCTCGACCCTGGCTTCCCGCATCGCGCGACCCCGCATCGCGGTAGCACACGCTGCGTGCGATATGACTTTTTACCTGGGACTTATACTATACTTGGGGTCTTCGATTTCGTGCTTTGTCCAATGTGTGAGGGATTTCATCTCCGAGGTGCCCCTTGCTGAGTCCACTGATTCGATCACTTGATTTTTTGAACCGTAATCTATGTGCAAAAAATATTCCTTTCCGGGCTCAAACTGAAACTGGTTTTCAAACTTTCCGTATTGAAAATGAGGATGCACCCCCAACGCAAACACTTTCAGGACATCCTTGGTGGTTACTCGGTAATTTCCTGACGGAATATCGACGACATAAAAGCTGTGATAGCTTATGCGATATACCTTTTCGTTAAATGTGAGGAAATTCACGGATGATCCGACTTCTCCGGATACTGCGTCACAATAGACCCAAACGCGGACATTGCCGGCTGAAATGGCAGTTAAATTCCTAACAACTTCAGCGTACGATTTGCTGTCGGTTTCAAGTACCCTGCCCACTCTGGCCAAGGGAGCTGGGCCTCCCGATGAAGTTCCGCAACCGGTAGGGAAAAAAGACAAAACGAGGAGAAAAAGTACGGGAATGGTGATTTTCATAAGTTGCTTTATATTTCCAAAAAACACTTCCAAAAAGCAAAAAGTGTTGGCACGCGCTCGCTTCGGAATCAAAAGAGGCGACACGAACCTTCCTCGCGCAATGGACAATTACCAGCCTTTCGGCGCTCGAATATTCGTATCGAAAAGCGCTCTATAGATCAACGAGTCGCCCGTTGCCGAGAAAACCGACTGTAGATTTGTGGCTTTCAGAGAGTTCAAAATCATCCCGACCTTCGTCCATTCCGGTTGGTCTAGGTTTGCCTTGGATTCGATTTGAATATCGCGGTCAGGGAGCGCATTGCTGATGAACACCGTCGAAAATAAATCACCAGGATTTCTATGAATTTGAATTGCTGGTCGAGGCACTGGCATTGGGAAACTGGCTGTCACGGTCGCGCGGCCATTCATCCCAAGTTGCTCCGAAATTAGGCCGACGCCGGGCCGAAAGGCAATCGCCCAAGCGTGCCCGTAAGCGACATTTCTCACCTGTGTCGAACCCTCCTGCTCCAACACCGTCCGAAGTTGATTTCCCACCGCATCGTCGATATTCAGTCCAGCCTGGTTGCTTGCGGCAATGATAACTATAGTTCCCCCCGGAATTTTTTGCAGATAGTCTGTCGCCGCCGCTCTTTCGGCAGTACTGAAGAAGGTCGCAAAATTCGTCCGGCCTGAAACAGTTAAGGTGGCCGGATCAATCAGCATTATTGACAACCCTGCCTTTGTTGGTGGGTCGTAAGATAATTGCACGTCCTCCCGCGCGAAGAATGCTCCACCGCCACCACCGGAAATGCTCAGCGCCGAAAATGACAGCAGGATGGTGGCGGGACGTTCGATTCCCGTGGATGTCTGTGCAGCGAGTGGTCCTGTAAAGCTCAAAGAAAGGGCGACAAAAACGGTCCGGAAAGTCTTCATGTTTTTCATATTTTCAACTGGGATTTTATGTTGTTATCGTCCGGCACCGCTTTCGCGACCAGATTGGTAAAATTGTGTCCCGGGAGTCGTAGATGGACAATCACGCGTCACCTGAAGTTAACATGAAGGAATCTTGATAATCTTTTTATTGAATTCGCGTACGGTCGCACAGCCAATTAACTAAATAGACGCCGAAATGGGTGGCCATCTCTACTGGCGCTCCGTACTGAACACCAATCGCCAAAAGCAGACAGGAAGCGGCGAAACTAATCGCAGCGCCGAGCGCGATCTGACAATAGCGGCGTTTGCGCAACAATTGCTGATGATCGATGTTCGCTATGAACAGAGGCATTCCAATAAGGCTCGAATTCAGCGGCTTCGGCATTTTCAATGTACAATAAACCAGCGTCAAAAAACCGGGCACCCAGAGAATGACGCTCAGATAAGGCGGACGGTTTTTGGCTTTTGGAACAACAAACCGATGGCAGATGAAAGAGCCTACTGTAAGGGCAACGAGTGTTATGAAAAACCAGTTGCCCGAAATTTCGAGCGCGAACGCCGAGAGTGAGGCAGCCAAGGCCCAATGGGCTGAGGCGAACCATCCCGCAAAGGCAACCGAGAAGCGGATTAACTCGCCTTGATGTCGGCGGCGAGAAAAGCTAAAAAGCTCCCTGTGAGGGAGGCTAAATATTCGTACAATCTGTTGAGGAAATTCTTCCGCGGCAAATAGAACAAACTCCGCAAACGCCAATGGCAGGTGGGCGAAGCCGTGTGTCTGCATCAATTCATAGAATCGATTGTATCCCTTGACGATTTCATCCCTGCGGTCTCTTTGATCGATCTCTGGCGCAGCGTTCTTGTTTGGTTCGATTATCTCAGCAAAGAGCGCGCAGACAACAGTGGCGAGGCCGCTCAGCGTCGCACAGATCCAGAAAAACCATTCAAGGCTGGTTAAAACGAGTCTCACATGTCTTCGCCGCTGCCGAATCCGCCATTCTGGAGTTTTTGAAACGCGTTCGATCGAGTTGGCGTTCCCAACGCTGCCACGAATTGGTTCCCTCCGTTTTCGCTCGTTCTTTGACGTGCAAGGCGTCCAGTTCGGTGAAGATGCGGCGGCGGGATAACCGTGAATTGTTACGAGTTTTTCGGACGGCGTTCATAATTGTGCAATCCGCTGGATCTCGTGGTTGTGTATTGCAATCCATTTGTCAACAGATTCAGAAATCGCTGCTTTTCCTAGTTGCGTAATAAAAGGAGGGTGATCAAGCAGCCATTTCCTAGAAACCTTCAGCGTCCAAACCCACATGGCCTCGCTATTCCCAGCGGCGAGATTCATACGGACTCCTTTCGGAAGCCCGGGGCCGTACATTTTATAAAAGCGCCGATAGTCCTCTGGTGATTGTTCCCGTTTGTCTGTGGCTCCAAAGCAGACACTTAAAAAGGCATCCGCGCGATATGGCATCGAAAGTGATCGGGGATCGGCGCGTAAGCCACGCTCCGATGCTTGGAAAACCTCAGGCTTGTACTCCCTCAGTAACTCGATATGATACACGTAGGTCCGGGGTTCAGAAAGAGACAGGTAGAAGAGCACGTCCGCGTCTGTTTTTGTGTCAAACCCATCCCATCCGTTATTGAAGAATAACCGGGACCGACCATCTTGAGTTCTGGGGCGAGGCTGAATGTCTGATGGCGGTGCGGTTTGTGAAGTGCGCCGAACCACGGGAGGAGCAACCGAAATCCCCAGGAGGTCATTGACCAAACTCCGAATGTTCATGGCGTAACGAGAATCGTCCCGAAAGTCCAAATACCGATGGTCGCGCACATGAGCCGCCGCTTTTTTTCCCTCCCGATAGATTGGAATTAACCGCATGGCTTCGCCTGCTGTTCGTCGAGCGGTGGCCATCTGCATTTCAAATTTCACCGCTCCGCCGTGTCTGCTCGCGTTTTCGACGGCTTCAACGGATTTTGTGGTCATGATGAAAAGGAAGACGTCAGCTTTGGAAATTCTCGAGGTCATGTAATCGGTGAATGAGTCACCAAGGCGGACTTCCCATTGGTCAAGAATTGCTTCGATTCCCGCCCTCCTAAGATCGGTTGCGAGTTTCTTGACCCACTCGTTGTGGGCGTCATCCTCCCATTTGTAGGAGATGAATACGGTTTGGGGTTTTGACATTCAAAATCCTCCCTTAAAGGCTTTGTCCAAAATCGAAGGCAGGAGCGCGTCGAGTTCGGCGGTCACTTCAGATTGAAGGCGCCGGGCGCATTCGATTTGGTTGTAAAGGTTATCGAACCAAAGCTGCTGTTCGTACGGCGGAGCAGGTATTGGGATTTGCATTAGGGCCTTTGCGCTCGTGGTGCGATTCCGATCGGCGCTGCCGGGTGAGGCCTCGCCAACGTGGAACAGCCCCTCTGGTGTGAGGAGGTGAAAACATACGAAACGCGCGGTCGCGACCATCGGAATCGGGACACAGGTAAGATAACGATGCGAAGAAAAGCGACCTCCATCAATGTCAGAGGCGACAGCTATCGCCCCCTCCCACGCCTTGATATTGCTAATCAGAATATCTCCAGCTTCGACGGCGAATGGTTTCTCCCAAGTGATTTCGCTTCCAACCAAATGAGGCTTATGAAATGAACCACGACCGAATGAACGCACGGAAACTTGAGGGTAAGTTTTTGAACGATCAACTGTCACTGGCCGTCGTGTCAGCGGAGCGACTTCAATCATGGGCCGTTTGGGTGCCAACTCAGAAAGCTTTCGATAGGCGCTGAAAAGCAAAGCATCTTGCTCTTTCGAAATAATTTCTCGAAGCGCGCGAGCCTCTTGGATTTGGGCGGCCAGTTCTTCGATTCGAGCCACGTTGCGGCGTTGTTCGGAAAAGGGAGCGGGCAGTTCCGGGAGGTCCAGGTTCTCTCCGTCCTGACGGCGGCGCACGATCGAAAGAAATCTTGTGATGCAGCGCTGAACTTCGGCAGGCGCCTCTGGAATTTTGAGGGCCGACAATTTCGCACCGTTGACGTTTGGCTGCGCAGAGCCTTCCTTTTCGTCCGCGATCTGTGACCAGTAATTGTCGGACTGGAAAAAAGCGTGAAGAAATCCTGGGTCAACATTTGGCTTGGGGCGCACTCGTATGAGGTAGGACGCGAAGACCGCTTCTTCGGGCGACCTTACCAGGTGTGTTTTTCCCGTTGTGGCGCCGGTTCGCGCAAAAAGAATATCGTTTTCCCAGAGCAGGTAACTCTGCGGCTCTGGGCACTCACAAAAAGGGACGGAGTCCCAGGCGATCTTGCCGTCCTGCAAATCAGTAATGCGAACGTACTTTGGACCGACCGGTTCTGAGACGGCACTGGCCGTGAAGCCATACTGAGGGCTTTCGGTGAGGTCTGACAGTTTCCGAATCTGAGCGCCGGAACGCTCAAGCGCGTTAAACAAGAGCGTCGCGGCAGCGCGAACGATCCGCTCTGCGTTTGTTTGCTTGAACGAAAGTTCAATCATTTTCCAGTTGCGGACAGATTTTTCTGAATGTTACGCATGATTTCGGCGATGCGTTGTTCTTTGGCAAGTATGTCTTCAACGAGTTTTTCGGGCGCGAGATGGGTGATGTCATCCTTTGCGCTTGGATTTTTCTGGTCGAGGTTGCAGCCGTTGGCGAGGAGGGTCGCGACGGGGACTTTCCAGGCGTGGTCGGATTCTTTGCGGTCGGTCCACCATTTAATCGCTCCCGAGAATTCCTCGAATTGGATGGGGGCGGTTTTGGTGTAGTTTTTTCGGCCTTCGGGCAACGGTTGTTCGTAGTACCAGACTTCGGTGGTGGGACGGCTCCGGTCGAAGAAGAGGATGTTGGTTGGGATGCCGGTGTAGGGGGCGAAGACGCCGTTGGGGAGGCGGACGATGGTGTGTAGGTTGAATTCTTTTAAAAGTTCTTCTTTGATGCGGGCGCAGACGCCGTCGCCGAAAAGGGCGCCGTTGGGGACGATGACGGCGGCTCTACTGAATCGAGGCCCCGACGGTCCGCTGGGGACAGCGGACCCTACCCTTTTTAATTTCCGCATGATGAGTTGTAGGAAGAGGAGGGTCGTTTCGCCGGTTTGTTTGTCGCCGGGGAAGTTGTTTTGGATTCCCTTCTCTTCTTCGCCGCCGAACGGCGGGTTGGTCAGGATAACATCGACGCGGTCCTTTTCGCCTATTTCGGTCAGCTTGAAGCGCAAGGCATTGCCGGGATCGATCTGGGGCGCGTCGAGTCCGTGCAACAGGAGATTCATTTCGGCCAGGAGATACGGGAGCGATTTGGCTTCGCAGCCAAAAAGGGATTGTTCCTGAAGGATTTTGCGGTCGGCCACGGTTTTGACCTGTTTGGACAGGTGGTTGAAGGCTTCGACCAGAAATCCGCCCGTTCCACAAGCTGGGTCCAGGATCGTTTCACCCAGGCGCGGATCGGTTACTTCGACCATGAACCTGACCACCGCGCGCGGCGTGTAAAACTCGCCGGAATCCCCGGCGGCATCGCGCATTTCGCGGAGCATCGATTCATACAGCGATCCCAAGGTGTGGAGCTCGCTGCTGGAGGTGAAATGAATGCCGGCGACTTTGTTGACCAGATCGCGGAGGAGATAGCCGTTGATCATCCGGTTCTGGACCCCGCGGAAAACGGTGGCGATCACGTCGCGGCGGTTGTCGCCGTTGGAACTGGTGAGTTGGCGCAGATACCGGAACAGACCCGTGCCCTTTTTTCCGGTCGGAAGGATGGCTTCCTCCTGATTGATGAAGGCCAGCAAGCCATCGCCTGTCAGACCCTCCTGGTTTTGCGCCCAGTCCCGCCAGCGATACGGCGCCTCGACCGCCGGCTTGAATTTCTTGCCCGACAGCTTCGCCTCCTCCTCCCGTTGGATTTCCAGATCGTCCAGGAATTTGAGGAACATGATCCACGTGAGCATCGGCAGGCGATCAAGATCACCGTTGAGTCCTTTGTCCTTGCGCATGATGTCGCGCGCGGACTTGAGCAGCGACCCCAAGGATTGAGACGTCGTCTGCGGGGCAGATGTTTTCTTTTCTTTAGGCATCAGAATTCTTCCTAAATACCAAAGAGTTCGCTTTCCCAATTAGGCGAAGAATCAGGCTTAGTATACGTGCGTAACCGTTCGATTTTATGTGGGAATCCAGTGCACAGCCAGAGTGGCTCCCTTTCAGGAACAAGAGCAGGAGGATTGACGAAAAGGCATGATTCCAACCAACCAACCATGCTCTGATTTAGGCGGTGCGTTACAGTCAGAGGCGTTGAGCTACTTTCTTCAAGGTTCAATTTCCAAAGCTCAAAAGTCTGTTCGATAAAAGCACGCGGCAAGCAGACACGGCAATCCATGGTGGAAACATAGACTCTAACACCCAACCAAAGCTGAAATTGATGAACCTCCACTTTCGTGGCGTCGTTTTGGAGTGGAAGAACCTCCAAAAGGAGATCTGAAATAATATCATCTCCGATTTCGCAGAATGCAGGTCGCACAACTTTCCAACCGCAAAGCTCCGCACAACCAACAAGCTGTAGGATGCTTGACCGATCAGCCGAATTCACGGCATGGAACTTTGAAAATTCGGCGTTCAACCGGCTTGATAGCCGGCGGTGATGAAATTGCTGACAACGTTCCATAGGCTGATTTAGAGCTATTTCCCTTAGACCGGATGCTAATTGGCCGCAACTTGCAAGGTCGAAGGACATATCCAACCATTCCTCCGTGCAGACCAATTCACAAAATGGGTCAACGAGCTCGTACGCAGAAGTCGGAATATTCGAAAGGAGCCAACACATTTGGGTAAAACCGCCAAATCTAGGCTTAAAATCCAAGCAACTTGCCCGACCAAGAAGCAGAGTGCTAAGGTCTGTGGCAAGATCATTTCGACCGATTTTCGCACATCCGCCAATCACCCACGTTGCTCCAACCATACTTTCTGACATTGCCATCTTGTCCCAGTGACCAGGTTTAAGGTCACGTAACACAATTTCAAATAATGCCGGAGGTGCATGATGGCAAAAACCAACCAATTCTAGGAGTGTTGCATTGAAACCGCGCTGTGCCAAGCGGTCTGACTGTTCCTCAAGGCATTGGCACAACGGTTGACTGTCGCGCCCATGTTTTTTGCTTACATCAAAAAATGAACCGACGCCGTTCAAAGGAGCCGCCAATGCAGTGGAAGCGAGTTTTCCCGGTTCATTTTCGACAGCCTCCCAGAGCGGGGCGGTGTCACGCCCCTGCTTCTTGGCCACTTCGAAAAACGATCCTAAATTGTCCAGCGGAGTGGCCCACGCTATTTCAGCAAATTTTCCCAATTCGCTTTCGATTGCCTCCCAAAGAGGAACAGTGTCACGCCCGTGCTTCTTCGCAATTTCGAAAAACGATCCTAACCTCTCCAGAGGAGTGGACCACGCCGCTGCAGCGAGTTTGTCGGTTGGGTTTTCGATTGCCTCCCAAAGAGGAACAGTGTCACGCCCGTGCTTCTTAGCCACTTCGAAAAAGAAACCAACGCCGTCTAATGGCATTTCCCACGCTGCGGCAGCAACCTTATTGGGCTGACTTTCGATTGCCTGCCACAGTTCGGAAATCTTGCGCTTATGCTTATTAGCCAACTCGAGGATCAAAGCAACGTGATTAAGAGAATTGTCCCAAGGAATGGCGACAAGCTTTTCTGGCTGCGACTCGATAACTTGCCACAAAAGAAAAGTGAGATGTGGTTTGCCAGCAAGGATGGATCCTCGAAGAAATGATTCCGCGATGCCGGGGTGAAAATCGAAGATTCTTGGAGCCAGTCTTTCCCTCTGCTCTTCGAGAATCTCCCAAAGACGTTTCCATTCCGCCGAAATGCCTTCGCGGCAGAGGCGAGATGCCAAGTACACGGCCACCTCCGGATTTCGAGCGGCGGCGGCGAAACGCACTTGTTCGGGCTCAATGGACGAATTGCGAGCTGCCAAAATCAGCCGACCCCAACCTGGTTCTCGTAGTTCAATCGTTCGATATTGGCCTAACCTTCCAAAACGCGATTCAGAGATCAGACCGAGCTCGTATAATTTGTGAACCTTGCTTGGATTTGGCAGTGCTTCATTCGGAATCCGAATTTCTAAATCCTGTGCACCGAACGCCGCAAGACAAATGACGTTCTCAATTTCTCGGGCATCAAGATGCTTTAGCCATTTCTCCTCTACCCATTCAGATGCTCGCGATGGCGGAAGCGACCATGCGCCTTTTTGGAAGTTCGCAAGGCTGTTCAAAACTGCGAAGCTGAACCCGTTGAGGGCCGCTCGATAGTCGCAGTGCCATTCCGCGAGCACAGAGGCTGGCGGCTCTGGCATCAATGGAGTCGCGCCAGCTACCCGTTTGTAGATGTATTTCGCCATATGACCTAGATCCTCTGCGGTGGGATCCAGGGTAATGGCCGAATTTGTGGGGTGGTTGCGGAAGAATGTCAGGTCATGTTCCGGTCCGACAACGACTGATTGGTGGATTTCTGTCCCAATGAGGAGGAGGTGCCCGCGGCTCTCTGGCGAAACATAGCTCCAATGCTGCCAAAGCCGACGAGCCAATCCAATGTTGTGGTGAAGATTGTCGACAATAATTAGGGTTCCAGGGCGGGCAAGTCGCCGGATCGTTCCAACCGGATTTGTCTCGGTTTCGTCGATGTTCTCCTCCTTGAGGTCAAGGTAAAATACCGGGTGTAATTGTTGGCGGCGGTTGGTTGCCGTGCGCAATGCGAGCGTCGTTTTTCCAACTGAGGCAACATCCAGAATACAAGCCCAGCCATGATTTTGCAAACGCACTTCGATTTCAGAATCCGCGGTAAAACAGGGGACATCCCCATCAAGGTACTCACGGCGACTCGGGAATGGAATATTCGAACCCGGAACCCGAAAGAGTGGGAATTCTTCATCTACTAAGATGAATGGCAGTGAACTGGTTATCGCCTTTGTCGTCTCTCGGGCAGCTATTTCCTCATATTTGAGTGGTTCGGAGGTATCGAGAGAATCGCATGAAGTTATTGCGGAAATAATCGACTCAACTACCGCTTTAAGCCCGTCGCTTGATCGAGCAGCCAGGCGATCTGCCAAAGATGGGGAGTGCTTCAGGATTTCGGCTTTGTCAATCTCGTGCCAAACAGGCAAAATCACCTTGAGCCCGTCACCTTCACGCGCGGCGAGAGCATCCAGTTCCTTTTGTGGCCATTCCTTAGACAAAAAACTCCGGCTAATCACGACGACACCAAATCGAGACTCGGAAAGGCCTCGGTTAATCGAGCGTCGAAGGCTGTCTCCAATCGTGAGCGCGAAATCATCGTACCAAACTCCGAGACCTCGTGCGATCAATCCTTCCGCCAGTGGACGTGCAAATGATTCCTTATCTTCAGATGCATGGCTAATAAACACATCCCACTGTTTTTTGGAAGAATTCACAAAATTTCTCGGATCCGTTTATTCATCGAGCGGCATTGATTACTTCAATGATCTCCGCCGCGATTTCCTCTATAGTGTGAGTGGCCGTGCTACGAGCAACCTTATCTGCCAGCGATGGACTGCAGTCGATCAATTGTTGCTTTGTAATGTTGTGCCAAATCGGAAGGAGGATTTGCTCTCCCGAGACCGAGCGCGTAACGAGACCGTCCAGTTCATAATTGGTCCATCCCTTTCTCAAAAATTTATTCGACAAAATAACGATACCGAAACGACTTCGAGCGAGGCCGGAATCGATTCTTCGCCGCAGGCTATCGCCGATTCTCAATTCAAATTCATCATACCAAACAGTCAGATCACCCTGCCGCAATGCCTCGGCCAAGGGACGAACAACAGCGTCTTTATCTTCAGACGCGTGAGAAATAAACACGTCAAAATCTCGAGTATTTTGCTCCTCAGTATTGGGAGGCATCTGCGTCTCATTTGGATGGCGAATCAAAGAGGGCACAGACGAAAGCGGCTGCTCCTGAATCGGTGGTAAAGGTGCGGCTGGTGCTTCAACGGTAACTGAGCAGTTCGCCGAGCCTCTTAGGCCCTGAAAATCGATGGTTACGTACCAATGCCCAGAATGGGGAATCCGAAGCCGAATAGGAGACCTCTGCGCAAGACCTCCAATATACGTAAAACGGCGTCCTGCGCGGTAATTCTGGAAATTCGAGCTATCCATCAAGCAGACGTTAACAGCATTTCCTGAGAGCCTAACGACCACAATCTCATCGCGAGACCGGTGCCCAAGATCGTAGTAATTAAATTTCATACCTACGCAGCATAGAGGAGATTATGGAGTTGGTGCACAGCACCACGCAGTTCATCTGCTCCGCCGAACTTTGCGATTATTTCGTTCACATTCCCTCGATTTGATGTAGGGGGCACCTTCAGAACTTCAGGGAGGACAAACTGAACCTCGCCACCGATTGCGTATTTTTCGAGCAAGTCTCCGAGCACGGCGCGTGCATCAGCACCGAATTTCTCGAAGAACGCCACGCGTTCCTTTTTCACGCGGTCGGCCCGCTGCCGTCGCGTCAGCATCGGCGCGTTGAAACCGAGATGGCAAAGAAGATCGAAGGGATCGGCGTCGGGTTTGCCGGCGGCGAGGGCAAGGCTCTCGAAATCGATGCCGCGCTCGGCCAGTTTTGCGATGATGTCGGCGCGTTGAGCGGGGTTGATCCAGCGTTGGCGTAGCTCCTCGGGATCGGAGGCGAGGGTGCGGACGCGGCGCCCGGCATGTTCGGTGAGGCTGGCGACGTAGAGTTGGTGGCCGTCGGGGTCAATTTCGTAAACGAGCTGGGCGGCGATTTCGGTGCGACCGCCGTCGTAGTAGAATTTGCGGCGTTCAGGGGGAGAGCCATCGGTTCCGCCGAGGGGTGGGAAGGGACCATCGTCAACTATGATTCCGTCCACCGAATTCGAAGAGGAATTATCAACCACAGATTGCGCAGATTCCACAGATTTCCCGTACTGGTCGATTTCTTCCTGAGTGGCGGAGACGGGTTCGCCGTCGAATTTGGGGTCGGCAAAGTTGCGGGTGGCGGTGCCGGTGTAGTCGAGGATGTTGAACCACAGTTTGCCGTAGTCTTCGCGGACGCGGGTGCCGCGCCCGATGATCTGTTTGAATTCGACCATGCTGTTGACGAGGCGGACGAGGACGACGTTTTTGCAGGTGGGAGCGTCGAGGCCGGTGGTCAGAAGTTGGGAGGTGGTGAGGATGACCGGGGTGCGTTCCTCGATGTCCTGAAAGCGTTGCATGTGGCCTTTGCCGATGTCGCCTTCGTCGGCGGTGACGCGGCAGACGTAGTCGGGAAAGGGACCGGCGGGCGGGGCGCCCGCCGGGACAGACGAGGCGTCTGTCCTACCCGGAATGGGAGAGGTCCCGACGAGATCGGCGTTGAGGTTGTTGAGGGCGGTCCGCATTTCGGAGGCGTGTTCCTGATCGACGCAAAAGATGATGGTCTTGGCAAAGCGATCGGTCTTTTTCAGGAAATCCGTGAGGTGACGGGCGACGGCTTCGGTGCGGGCCTTGAGAGCGATGCGTCGCTCGAAATCGGGTGTGGTGTATTCCTCATCGGGAATCTGGCGGCCGTAGCGGTCGAGTTCGTCTTTGCTGGGGCGCCAGCCGGCGGCGTCCCATTGGGTGACAATGCGATGGACGCGGTAGGGCGCGAGGAATCCATCGTCGCGGCCCTGGCGGAGGCTGTAGGTGTAAACGGGGTTGCCGAAGTAAAGATACGAATCGCGATTCTCATCCCGCAACGGGGTGGCGGTCATGCCCAATTGATAGGCGGGCTCGAAGTATTCAAGGATTTCGCGCCAGCTCGATTTGTCGCGGGCGCTGCCGCGATGGCATTCGTCCACGATGATGAGGTCGAAAAAGTCGGGAGCGAATTGGCGGTAGAGGCCGGTGCGGTTTTCGTCTTCGGCGATGGATTGGTAGGTGGAGAAATAGATCTCGCGGCTGTAGGTGACTTTGCCGTTTTCGATTTTAGTGCGGGCGTCGCCAAACGGGGCGAAGTCGTCGTCCTTGGGGTCGTCCACGAGGAAGTTGCGGTCGGCGAGGTAGAGGATGCGGGGCTTGCCGATTTTGGGAGGGTTGACCGCGGATGGCGCGGAGGGCCGGTCAAAGTTTTTAACCGCAGAGGACACAGATTTCGCAGAGTCTGGACCGGATTGGGACGGCCCGCTCGGGTCCGAGCCGGACTGGCCACCCGCCCGCCCTACCTTGATCGGGTCAGACGGCCCGCTGAGGACAGCCGGCCCTACCTTGTTTGGACAGCGCCAGCCGGAGGACCAGAGTTTCCAGCAGATTTGGAAG
>Ga0070686_100001538_pt1 | contig 12964 bp, 17 predicted proteins | sample KBSS23LmetaG_FD_65654 | JGI IMG/M metagenome (GOLD analysis project Ga0070686, IMG submission 65654) | Switchgrass rhizosphere microbial communities from Kellogg Biological Station, Michigan, USA - KBS S2-3L metaG | ecosystem: Host-associated > Plants > Roots > Rhizosphere ...
AGGACCGCGACATCGCGTCCCCTGCAGTCGAAGCGCAGACGGAATAATTTTTCCGAACAGCAAATGAAAAAGGCCCGGGGCTTGATGAGCCTCGGGACCTTTTTCGTCAACGCGCTGTGGTGGGGTCTATCGCTGGGACTTTTCGTAGTACTCCCAGGCCAGCTCTTGCACGGCATTGGCGCTGATCAGACCTGCGAACGAGACAATCTCCTGGTCGAACATGACCGCCGTCATGACAGGGTCGCTGTCATTAGACGCCAAGATACCTCTTGGAAGGAGCTTGCGCTTCGCCATCTGGTCAATCGCCTCGCGTCTGCGATACATGCTGTGCTTGTCAACCGCCCTGCGGGCCTCCGAAAGCTGCAACAGGAATTCCCCTCTCGTGTACATGTCGTCACCTCATGTTGACGCTAGCTCTGCACTGCGCAGAAGCTAAGCTGCAGACTAGTTTGCCACAAAGCGTGTGCGACGCAATTAAATTTTGAGTACGGGAACGATTTGTTTCTTACGTGAGACCACTCCCGGCAGAACCGCCGTGTCGCCGGAGACTTTCACGCCGAAAGATTTTTCGACGATTGATTTCGTGAAATCATTGTATGCAAACACAGTCGCCTCTTCTTTCAGAATATCGATGACGAAGAAAAGCACGTCGTCAGATTTGTCCTCCGCCATGACTTCCTTAAATGCCGCGACGATGCCGGCCTTACGTTTCAAAATAGAATCAGGCGTCGTCGTCTCAACAACTGAGATGCGGATGTTCTTGCCGCCCACCTCGAACTTCTTGCTATCGATGTGTATCAAACCTACATCGCTGTAATCCGACACATCCGATTTCGCCGCAAACATCTCTGTCGCGTATTTCGGAATATCAACGCCAAGCTGCTTGCCGAGTTTCTCCGCTATCTCTTTGTCATGGGGGGTCGTCGTTGGTGAGCGGAATTCCAATGTGTCCGAAAGGATACACGAAAGAATCAGTCCGGCCATTTCTTTCGGGAGCGACTCAGCGACGGCACCCATCATGTCGTACATCACACTCGCGGTTGAAGCGAGCGGACGGATGGTCATGGTAAGGGGTGCCGCGGTCATGAGACCGGAGAGCTTGTGATGGTCGACTATCTCGACGATGGTCGCGTCGCTCAAATTCTCGAACAACTCTTGCGGATTGTTCGTGTCCACGATAACGACCTCGTCGCCTTTGGCGACTGACTCTAAAAGAGCCGGCTGTTTCACTTTCCAGTAATTCAAAACAAAGCTCGTCTCCTTGTTCGGCTCGCCGAGCATGTACGGGATTGCCGGCATCTTCTTGTGCTCATTCAGATACCACGCCCAGATGACGGCACAGCATGTCGTGTCAGTGTCAGGCGCCTTATGTCCAAAAACTTTAAGAGTTGCCATAGTGCTTGAAACTATAACCAACGCGGCGGAAAACTCAACGTAATTGAGTTTTCCCCTATTCTTCATGTTCAACAAAGAAAAATGCGTAGTGCTAGAATAGCCCTATGCCTCCAACCACTCCAACTCCGTCGCCTGCTCCGCAAACGCCGAAGCCATCGGGTTCCGGTCCGATATTCGGCATCCTCATCATTCTCGTCATGCTTCTCGTCGGCGCATTCTACCTCTGGGGTGAACATCTGAACCAGACGCAGAATAATCCGCCGCCATACATTCCGGGCGACACCGCTTCTTCGACTCTGGATTAGAAAAGGGGCCCGCGACGCAATTGCCGCAGGCCCCCTGTCATCGCGTCCCTGGAAGACCGACGACTGATCGACGACCCTGAAGCATCGTCGATGATTCGATTCTACGAAAGTTTTCTCGATAAAGAAACTCGACTCAAAGGTGTCTCTGCGGTATAGTCGCGCGATGTCGGACGCTACGAACATCAAGACTTCCCGCGATGAGGACCGCTGGGAATTCGAACTACGCGCCGAGATCCCCGCAGAAACGCTTTTGAAGTTCCGCGCCGAGGCCTTGAAAGAGATAACTGCCGATGCGAACATCCCGGGTTTCCGTCCGGGCAAAGCGCCTGAGAACGTCGTCGTGAAGCACTTCGGCGAGCAGGCCATCCTGAATGAGGCCGCAGAGCACGCGGTGAAACACGAACTTCCGGAGCTTCTTGCGAAGGAGAACGCCAACATCGTCGAAGCTCCGCGCGTCTCTATCGACACGCCGGTACCTGGCAAGCCCCTCGCCTTCGTTGCCCGAGCGCCGCTCGCCCCGGAGGTAAAACTACCGGACTACAAAAAGATCGCGGACAAGATAAACGCCGAGAAAAAAGAAGAGACCGTTTCTGATGAGGAGCACGCTGAAGCACTGACACACCTAAAACGCGAGCGAGCGAGGATAGACCATATCGAAGAGGGGAAGACGCCGCAGGAAGCTGCAGAGCATGCGAAGAATCTCGACCCTAAAGATTTGCCCGCACTCGATGATGCATTCGCCCAATCGGTCGGATACGAGAGCGCCGAGAAGTTTCAGGGCGCGGTGCGCGACAATATGAAAAATGAGAAAGAGCTGCGCGAGACGGAGAAACGCCGCGCGAAACTCTTAGAAGAGATCGTGAAAAATTCTACCATCAAGTACCCGGCGATACTCAAAGAGTACGAGCTCGACGACATGGAGGCCCGCATGGCGGGAGATCTGGAGCGCATGGGCACGACGCTTGATAAGTATCTGGGGAGCGTGAAGAAGTCGAAAGCAGATTTGCGAAAGGAGTGGGAACCATCGGCGGACCAGCGCGCGAAAGTCCGACTCATCTTGGGCGAGATAGGCCGTCAAGAAAAGATCGAGGTCGACCCGGAGCGACTCGCGCACGAGATGGAACACGCCAAGGAGCACGCAAAGGATGTCGACGAGAACGCGCTGCGCGCACACATCGCGCATGCAATGCGCAACGAAGCGGTCATCCATTTCCTGGAAGGAACCGAGCCGCCCAAGCACGAGCACAACCACTAGCTTAGGGGAAAGTAGTCGAGGGCGGGCCACAAGGCGGCCCGCCCCCTTTCGCGAAAGAGTCCGTGATCATCTATCTGCTGCAACCGTAGCCGCGAATGTAAACCTTCCCGACCTCCTCGCACTCCGACTGCCGTTTGGAAAATCCGGCGTAGATGGCGAGAACGAGGGCTGCAGTCAGAAGAATGATAAGCACGGGTGGTCTCATCGCTCCGTCACGGCACAAGCCGTGCCTCTGTTCGACCGTCCCTTGATGGCGGCCACCGACAGCCAAACACGAGTACGCTTTCGTCGTCAAGCTCCCCCGTCCGCGCGACTAAGCTGCATGAAATAGGAAAAGTGGTATATGCTACGGCTCTATGAAAGATTCAACGTTCCCGATGCGCATAAATAAATATCTGGCACACAAGAATCTCTGCACCAGGCGCGAAGCCGACACGATGATTCAGGCGGGCAAGGTGATGATTAACGGCAAGCGCGCAGCCCTCGGCGACAAAGTGAATGAAACGGACGAGGTAAGAGTCTTGTTCCGCGTAAAGAAGTACCGCTACTTTGCATACAACAAACCCAAAGGTGTCATCACGCACTCACCTGGCGAGGGTGAACAAGACATCCGCCAATCCATACCGCTCGTCGGTGTCTTCCCCATCGGCCGGCTTGATAAGGATTCACACGGCCTCATCATCCTCACCGACGACGGCCGCATCACCGATAAACTTCTCAATCCCGACTACGAGCACGAGAAAGAGTACATGGTGACGACGATGGAGCCGCTGCCTGCGAATTTCAAAGCGAAGATAGAGCCGGGCGTAAATATCGAAGGCTATCAAACGAAACCCTGCTCCGTGACAATGTACGGCCCGAAACGTTTTTCAATCAGACTCGTTGAAGGCAAGAAACACCAGATCCGCAGAATGGTCGCCGCCTTCGGCCCAGCTGTCGCTGACCTCATGCGCACGCGAATCATGAACGTCGAGCTCGGCCATTTGAAATCCGGCTCGCACCGCGAGCTCAAAGGAATCGAATTGGAGAACTTTCTCAAGTCACTGGGTATCTAGGGTCCCTTTCTCGAACAGAGTGCTTTCCCCAACTTCAAAGATCCTATTTTTCTCAATAGCAAAAGATCGGTCGGGAGCGTTGGTGTACAAACGTTTGGGGATTCTGTCCTCTCCGATCGTGAAATAATCGACTTGTCCTCCATTATTATTCAGCAGGAACGAAGTAAAGAACAGCGGGCTGTCAAAGCGGGCAACACATATCGTTCTCTCGCCACTCTTTTTTATCTTCTGCGGCAGAACACAGAGGATCGGTTTGCCGGGAATAAATTTTTGCATCGCCTTGAATCCTTTTTCAATAAGGAAATCGACAGTTTGCTGTTCCGTAAGGACACCGGGCACATTTTCGGCGCCCTGCTGTCCATTCAAGGAAGCGCTGGGTTTCTCAGTCATGAAGCAAGCGTATCAAATTTCCGTAAAGTCTGAAATGCATTTATTTTGCTAGATCAAGAACCTCATCAATCCGTATCTGCTTCACAAACTCCGGAACGTGGGAAACGAGTATCATTGCCCCTTCGTACTCGCTCAATGCTTTCGCAATCACAGGCAAGTGGCGGAAGTTCATGTGGTTCGTCGGCTCGTCGAGTATGAGAAGACCCGGTTTCATAAGGACGAGGCGCGCGAAGGCGACGAGCCCTTTCTGCCCTTCCGAGAGGTTTCCGATTTTCTGCCCAATCAACTCCGCCGTAATGAGAAACCCAGCGGCTGTCGCACGCATTTTTTCTTCGTAGCGCTCCTTCATGGCTTTCAACAAAACGTCGTGCACCGTAGCATCGAAATCCATGTTCGAGAAATCCTGTCTGTAGTAGCCAATGCGTACGCCGTCTTTCACAACGACGCCGTCTCCATTGTTCGCGATGTTTTCCAAAAGCGTCGACTTCCCTATGCCATTGGGCCCCGCGAGCAGTAGGTGCGTGTTCCGTTTCAAGACGAGCGTCTTTTTATGGATTTTAGGTTTGTGGTCTTTCAAGGTCTTGTAGGAAGTAATCGTAAGAATTTCGCCGACGATATCGTCCTGCACAGGAATCTTGAACGGCCGGATGGTTTTGTCTTCTTTGCGCACATCCACGATATCCTCTTCCGACTCTTCAATCTTGTCGCGCATTTTCTTTGCGACGAGGCGCATCTTGCCGCCTTTCTGCGCGAAAAAGTTCATCTTCTCCTTCGAGGCCGCTATCGTCTTCTCGAGCTGCGCGTTTTTCATATTCTCCTTCTCAATGCGTGCCGTGATGTCGCGAAGCACGTCGAAATAGTTGCCCGCATACTGCTCCGTTTTGTGGGAGTGAACGTCGAGGTAGAGAACGCCATGGGTAAAAGAGTTAAGGAACTCAGCATCATGCGAGATGACAACGACTGTCTTTTCGTACTTTTGCAAGAATTCCGTGAGATGCGCGATACCCGCCTTATCGAGATTGTTTGTCGGCTCATCTAATAGAAGAAGGTCAGGGTCTTGGATGAGGGCCGAAGCCAAAAGAAGCCGCGCCTGCTGTCCGCCGGAGAATGAACCAACGATGCGCTCGTGCATCTTTGCATGACCTTTCAGATTCACGATTTCCAAGACCTCGTCGATGCGCGGGTCTATGTCGTAAATTTTCTCTGTAAACATGCTCTGGAAGAACTCACGCACGGTCATTTTTATCTCCGCACGCGGAATGACCTGCCGCGACGTTGCAATGGAGAGCTTTGGCGCAATGACGATGTCGCCTCCCCCTTCTGGCTCGATGGCTTTGGTGATGAGTTTGAAAATGGTGGACTTGCCCGCACCGTTCTGGCCCATGAGCGTTATCTTCATTCCGCGGCGGATAGAAAAATCCGCCTCGATGAGGATTGGCTTGTTGGGTCCGAATTCGTGAGAAACTCCCTCGAACCGCACTATCGTCTCATCTTTCGCCATTCGGCCTCACCTTAACGTATTTGGAGGCAAAGAGGAAATGATTATTACACCCAAACGCCGCCTCTCATGGCATTTTGTAAATTATTAACTTTGTCCCTATTACCTATTTTCGAGTAGTAACGATACAAATCAATATATATATCATTGAAATTCGCTTTTCTCTCCGAAAGAAGTTTTTTGTAGATTGCCTCGCCCCTCTCGTCGCCTTCCATCAGCAATATCTTTCCAAGAACATATTGACCAAAAACGTCGTCAGGCTTTTTCTCTACCAACTTCTCGACGTACGGTTTTGTCTGTGTTGCGCCTTCAAGAGACAACGTCGTGTTGATTGCGCTGTAGACCGTCTTCAAATCCTGCTGTTTCAAGTCCTCTTCGAAATTACTTTTGACCGTCTCAGCTTCCTCGGCCGCCTTCTGCGTCTTCTGCTGAATTCCGTTGATACGTGTCTTCGCGATATCGTCTATGCTCTTTATAACGACATCCTGGTCGCTCCCTAATACGAAATCGGCGGCGACGTCAGGTAGCGGCTTATTCGCGACAGAAAAGAGGAACGTCGGCGACATCTCTGATCCGTGAGCCTTTAGCCTCTTTTCCAGAGAAGGATGTGTGTCGGCAGGGTCTTCCGGCCTGAAAGTCGCGAGATTTATCCAATACTTGAGAGTCGCTTCCGAAGCGGGCTTTTTTACCATCTTTCGGAAATCATCATGCAGAGTCGGATTCGGGTTACTCATCAACTGCTTATCCATGACAAAGGCATTCCCATACTCATCCCAGCAATGCTCCAGTATGTGGACTCGCAAGAGACCTGCGACCCAACTTTCCGGATGCGCATAATTCTCGGCGAATGTGTCTGCCCTCGCCTCGGTAAATCTATTGAATGCAAAAGCATATGCATTCAAGCGCGGCCATGCCTGCTTCATGTACCACAACACAAGTGGAGCCGTATAGCCTGCCCTCCATGTCGTCGACATCGACTGTATCACTCGGATCCATGAGTCACGTGTGGAACGCCCCACACTGTTGTCACGTCCATCATTATTACTGATGTGTCCGAACTCATGGGCCAAGATCGCTTTCAGCTGATCCGTCGACACATAGAACAAGAACGGCAATCCAAGGATGAGAGCATTTTGATAGCCGCCGAAGAATCCGAATCGAGGTCGTTGGAGAACGCCTGCCCCTCGTGATTCGTCGATATACACTTCGTGGATCTTCGTATTCGTCTTCTTTTCAAGATCGCGTATCAATTCAAAGAAATTTTTTGTAGCTTCATTCTCAGTAAGTTTGTATCCCTCGATCTTTATCGGACGATATAAGATGCCGCGGCCGATTGCAAATGTCATGGCACCAAATATTGTAATCACCCAAGCTGCTACCGTTCCGGAATGTAGAAGGATTGAAAAGCCGAAAAGTACGCCGGCAACACCGATCAAAAGCAGGAGAGCGAAGTACAACTTACTTATAAGTGAGATTTTTTTGATGTTCGCTAAAACCTTGTCGGGATTTTCTGCGACCTTCTTTTCCGCCTCCTTTTGTAACGCTTCTGGGTCCATAGAGATTTACCTCAATACGCCGTAAATGTACCACCGCACAGAAGACTAGGCGACTCCATCATCAGACAGGAATCGTCTCGTCTTTCGCCATTCGGCCTTACCTTAACGTATTTATTGGCAAAAAAGAAATATCTTACGGGACAACTACTTTAATCGGCGCCCCTCCTCCATGGATTAGGTCAAAAGTTGAACGATAAGTATCACCGCCGCTATTACCAAAAGCGCGTGGACAAATTTCCCTCCCACATTGAATCTGAATCCCAATAGCCAGAGAACGGCGAGTACTGCGATAATCGTCCAGAGCATGTTCTGCGCGGCCGCCGCTTAAGGCGTCTTAGGAGCTGGTGTAATAGGATTCGGTACAACGACGTTTATATTCGTTGTGCCCGCAGGTTCCGAACCTCTAAACATGCCATTTTTGTACATGACGAAGCCGCCGATGATGACAGCGACGAGAATGATAAGCGCAACTACCCAACCTGCCCCGCTATCACCTGCGGGAGAATTCGTAACTATTGTATCTGCCATGTATATAGAAGAATGATTAAGATTTCATGATAGTGCCTATCACATGAAAATTGGATGAGGGCACACTTTGCCCGGGGCCTTTATTGATCTCAATATCAATGTGTTGGATGCTGGGATAGGCTTGGCGATTTCTATAACCTCATGCGGAAATATCGGTGCGTCTTCTGTCCTTCCGGACTTGATTCCCACCAGCGCGGATGCGGGATCACCACGAACTCCTCCATGTTCATCTTCTGATAGAAACTGACCGCGCGCTCGTTGTTGGTGGAAACATCTAGCACAAGAGTCGTATAACCAAGCTCTCTTGCTCTCTTTAGCGCATCTTCGAACATGCGTGCTGCGATTCCGCTGCCCCGTGCATTCTTAGCAAGATAAAATTTCTTCAGGACGGTTTCGGTATCAGAAAGCCTCTGCAGACCATACGTACCGATTATTTCTCCGTCCTGCTTCACGACAACGAACACATCGCCAGGTTCGCTGAACGCATCGAGTATGCTCGTCCCAAGTGTCTCTTCCGTCCATCCCATCTCCGCATATATCTTGCGGCAAAATTCAACGGCCTTGTTGTCGTCCTCAGCGGTAAGAACCTCGAATTCGAAAGGCTCCATACGTTCCGTTATTCTGACAAAAGACCCTGAGCACGCAGAATATCCCTCGCGTTGTAGAGCGATGCGAGCGGACCGCCACCAGCTCCGAGTCCGAACCATTTCCACGGCTCTTGCGCTGCGCCCTCTCCCAATTCGGGTCCCTTTTTGAAAATGGTCACGAGGTCCCCCACTGTCTCAATTCCCTTCAGCCCGCAAATATCGCGCAGCCATGGGTATAATTTTGGATGAAGCAATTGTTTCTGTTCGACAGAAAGCGGCGCCGGGCGAATAAGTTGTCTTATATAACCGAATTTGCTGCGCCCCTCTTTCGGAGCCTTTGCTGAAACCTCGCGTATCCATTTTGCTATCGGTAATGCCAATATCCTCTCTTTATCTAACGCATCTTTTGGATGCAGCTCGCCCTCCTGATTTGACCATTGGTCCATTACGTCAGCCTAACAGGGTTTGAGGGAGGTTCAAGGCGGGAGCTTGAGCCGATGTTGGAAATAAGATTACAGCCATCTACGAACTTTCTGCTTATACGCCTCAAAAGACGCGCCGAACTGCCGGGCCATTTTCTCTTCCTCGAACGGAATGAATACGAAGTTCAATACCAGGAAATCGGCCAAAGCAGCCAGGAACATTGGGAGCGTGCCGAGCCAGATGGCGATGCCTAGGAGTGACACCACCATGCCGAGGTACATGGGATTGCGAGTACGGCGATACGGTCCCTGCGTAACGAGGACACGGTTGGTGGGCGAGGTCGGCAGGATCTCAGTCTTTTCCTGAGCAAACCACCTGCTTGCGTTCAAGGTCAGCGCGAATCCAGCGAGGAATACGATTCCGCCTACTATCGCAAACCAGATGGAATCAGAGAAGTCGAAGACGCGCGTCGCAGGAAATCCGAAATGCGCGACGAGACCGAGAATCAGAAAGGATATAAACCATATCGGCGGCAAGATTTTCAGAAGTGTGGTTTTCATATACATATTGTACTGCAGCTTGATAGGCAGCCTCCTAATGACTCGCAATATACTGCACAGCTTCCAGGAGTGTCGGCGCGGTATAGGTCGCTTGTTTCGATTCAACCGTTGGGACTCCCGTTTTAACAAGAATTGTCTTCGTCCCGGCGTTTACACCCGTCAAGACATCCGTCACACGGTCCCCTATCATCCATGATTCCGAGAGTTCTATATCAAAGTCGCGTGCGGCGTCCAAGAGCATCTTCGGTTTCGGCTTTTTGCATTCGCAATCATCGTTCTCGCCGTGCGGGCAGATATATGTCTTGAGGATGCGGATGCCGCTCGGCGCTATTAGTTCCAATATCTTGTCGTTTATCGCATCGAACTGCGCCATCGTAATCCTTCCTTCAGCGATGCTCGCCTGATTGCTGGCGATAAATACTCCATAATCCAAGCCCGCGAGTATCCGCAAAGCTTCTAGAGTATTTGGTAAAAGACTCGCCTTTTCCGGAGAATCAACGCGTTCGATGAAAGGCGTGCCGACCGTTATCGTGCCGTCTCGGTCAAGAAATACTGCTCTCATACTGGTACTGTATCAAAGAGTCAGAATATCTTTCAAAGCGAGACAATATCCATCGAAATGTAGACCCTTTTCCCAAAGATATCGTTGGAATCGTTAGGACTTTATATTAATTACTAGTTCGAGCGCCATGGGAAGCCAACTAGCATACAACTCCGAACGGCGCCGGATGTCTTCTCGAAGTTCCGCGACATTCTGCCACTTCCAATCCTGCGCTTCGTCGCGATTAAGTGTCGGCTCAAGAGATGTCGTGCCAGTAAAGACATGGTCGAATTCATGTTCGGTAAGTCCACTCTCAAATTCAGTGCGGTACGTGAAAGTGCCCAACTCTGCTAGCTCGCAATCGATGCCCATTTCTTCTTTCAAACGTCGCTTCGCCGCATCGCGAGTACTCTCCCCCGGCATCGGATGACTGCAGCAGGTGTTCGACCACAACCCGCCCGAATGATACTTATCGTCCGCGCGCTTTTGCAGCATGACTCGCCCATCCGGATGGAACACAAAGACAGAAATAGCTCTGTGAAGCAGACCCTTTTGGTGCGCCTCTAGCTTCTCCATTGTTCCTATCTCTCTGCCCGCCTCATCAACGAGGATAACGTCAGTCATGAGGTTATTTCATGGATGACAACGTATGTTCGAGCTCTTCGGGCTTGATAATTTTGTCGAGAGAATAATACGTCATCACGTCCGTTTCGAACGCGTTGTAGTTGATGCCAATTGTCGGCATCTTCATGCCGTACGCAAAGCCAACTTCCCACGTTAGGTCTTTACCGTAATCTTTTAGGACCGCGACGAAAATATCGGCGTCTCGTATGAGCTTCACATTCGTCTCAAATATTTCTTTTGCCGACTTGTCTTGCGGACTATGCGTGACGGCGCAGAGAACCTTGAAACCGCATTTCTCAATACGCCCTATCAATTCATGATTGAGCTCTCCGAGTTTATGAGGCGTGCAGAGAAATACTGTTTTCATATCGTAAGAATAATGGTCGAACTATTCATTCAGCGCGACATAATACCCGGGATAATACAGGCCCGACACTCTTTTTCTTATATCCGTAAGATCGATAGGACCATTAGGCCCTCCAGAATATATTTTCTGACCTCTTGCCGATGCGATTGCGAATTCGACTATGCCGTCATACGCGTTCATGTCTTCGTGATACACGCCCGCCACCTTTCCGGTTATGAATGATCCTATCGTCGCATACTCGCCGGTGATGCTTGCTATGGGACTGAAATTGATGCCTCTCGCCTCCAGATCTTTGAGAATCTCTGCAGGGATTCGCTTTTCCGGATTGCCTGACCCATACACGATCGTCTTATCCGCTCCGGGTGTTAGAGATATGTCAGGCGTCAGTCCGGAAACCTCATACACATTCTTCACTATCGTATGCATCCAATCCCACGCGGGGAAATATAAGAACACGTAAAGGATATTCCTACCATCGTGCAAAGTAACGATAGTACTGAAATGCTGGCCACCTTTTGCATATATCGCGGTATCGTCTATGGGATCGATTCCCAGATAATATTCGCCGTATTCGTTGAACAATTTCGCAGCCGGCGTGTCTTCTTCGGCCAGAAGTCGGCAGTTAATTAGTTCTGTCTTGCTCATCGCTTGGAGCAAAAGTTCCTGGACCGCCAAGTCAGCTTCTGTAACTATGTCGCCTGCAGGACTTCCCGTCTCTCGTTTGTTGTAGGAGCGAACACCTTCCTGCATTTTATATGCGAGCTTGCCGGCCTCGATGAACGTCGGCTCAAGTTTCTGTAATGTCTCTATTAGATTTAGTGACGATGTCCGAGGCATGTATATATCATTATCGAACAGATTGAACAAAGGGGCCATGGCGCGGGGAGGAGTGCGCCATGGCTGAAGGTTTGTAGGCCGGTGGATTACGCAGCTGTTAGGCGGACCCACGTTGTCTTACGTGGAAATTTCCACCCCTGCGTCCACAAACTGCTCGGGTTGATGAGCGCGACCAAAGCCGCGATCGGCCCGAACTTAGCGACTCTCCACGCCTCGCGCCGCTCCCGTCGATACCAGCAAGGACGGCTACCGTACCCATATTTGCGATGATGCTCTATCGCATTATGGAACCAGTAGCCGACCGAGTAGATGGCTGAAGCAACGTAAAATGCGCCGATTCCTAGCCCTGCATACAGCAACGTGGTTCTGTCCATGATGTCCTCCTAACCTCTCGTGCTGAGAAAGCTTTATAGCATTTCAAACTCTAAAGCAGAAAGCCGAGCCGAGGTTCAATCACCCCAATTCCATGGCGCGTTGTTCGGGTCAGAGACAGGCGAGCAATTGAGAGAGTCGCCTTCCTTTGCAAGGGTGACACTCTCGCCTTCTCCCGTGAATATGTATTTGTCATCTCCGAACCATTTACCTTTCTTTCCTGCAGGGGTCGCCATAGGTAGAAGCGTAAGCTCGGGCGGATATGCCGCACCCACCACTGGCGAGATTTTGATGGAGGTCATCTCATCTGCCGGCGTCACCGTGAACATGACATGCTCGTCGCACTCGTAGACGTACGTGCCCATGTCTGTGGCGCCTGCCGAGAGTTTGCCTTGAGGTTTCTGATCGACGAGCTCCGTACCGGATACTTTCAATACCTTCGTAACACCGACGCTCGGCTGTGCCGTCATCGGCTCGCCCGGCTGTCTATCCGCGTAATTCACAATGACTTGGCCGTTCTGTATCTCTGTTGTCTGTGGTGCAATGCGGTCGCCGAGAAGAACACCATTGGTGCCTGTGTAGCCGCCATCGGCATTCTGGAGCGCGGCGACGACATAATAGAACGTTCCGCTGCCTCCCGAAGTTTGCGTAAGAAGGAACGCGAGGTCAGG
>Ga0070686_100001539_pt1 | contig 12962 bp, 4 predicted proteins | sample KBSS23LmetaG_FD_65654 | JGI IMG/M metagenome (GOLD analysis project Ga0070686, IMG submission 65654) | Switchgrass rhizosphere microbial communities from Kellogg Biological Station, Michigan, USA - KBS S2-3L metaG | ecosystem: Host-associated > Plants > Roots > Rhizosphere ...
AGTAACACAGTAAAATCTGTTAGGTTTCATATTATTGATCAAGTTGAAAATGTTTTTCATTAATGATCAAACATGATGCATATGATTGATATTTAGTAGTCGAAATTGTAATGAGGTTTGGAACTCGGCATTTCCAACTCGGTGGTGTTTGAATCAGCGGTGGGTTGATGAACTATTCTCAATATTGAATGATATGTGTGCTGCAATAAATGAGTGAGCGTGATGCTGATGATACTTTACCTTCGAGTAATGGCACCAATAAAACTGTCTACAAACATTGTTGAATATTTGTTGGGAAACACAAACACACTTCAGAAAAGTAGAACAAATAAATTTGTTAGCTAACCGCCCACCATTTGATAAACAGCAGAGTAACGTTGACGACGACTGTAAATTTAGCGTACCAAACAACAACACATTTACTTGTTTGCTTTGGTCTGTTTGATTTTTGTTTTTGATCTTGTTGTACGTTGTGCGATTTCGTCTTTTGTCGTTAGTTCCCTGCGCGGTTTTGGTGACTCCTCTTCCTTCTCTTCAAACGAGCTCTCACTTGTTGACTCTTTTTCGGATATTTCAGGTTCACTATCATCATCATCAATGGTTTGTTGTATGTCATCTGCTGTTGTATGATCGTGAGTTTCATCTTGGACGCGTTGTCGCAACTGATCGGATGTTTTGCTTGCATGTCGTTTATGACTGGCTGATCGTTGTTGTTTTGCAAGATATGATTGTGATGAAGTTGGTGGTGATAATGTTGTTTGTCCAGGAGCAGCCTTTGCATTTGAAATGTAAACTGCATCTGATATTATTTCATTTGATGGATTATCAGCGATTTCATACATTTCATTCTTGTCTTGTGGTTGTTCATTACTTAGTGAGAATGATCCGGCATTTCCTGGCCTTTCTTGTTGTTGTTTAGCGTTTTCCGCAAGCTGTTTGTGTGATTGCATTTGTTGAGATTGAAGTGTAGTCTTTCTTTGCAATTCAACAAGTTGATTGCGGGTTTGACGTGAATCACGAGAATAATCATCATGAGTTACGACTGTTTTCTTTTGAGCTTCAAGCTGTTGTTTAAGCCTTACTAGTTCATCAGTTAGGCTCTGAACTTTATCTTCCAATGTTGCTGGAGAATTGCCGTCGCCTGTGGGATCTGAATTCACTTTGAATTCTCCTGTTGTTTCATCTTCAATAATTCGAGCGGCATAAGCTTCTCTTGCAGCTGCAGTACCTTCAGTCAAGGGCTTTTCAAACACTTTCAACATTTTAATATAGACGAGCAGTTTAACAGACTGCTTTTTGTTGTTGTTGTTGTTGTTGGTTTCATCATCCAGGCCAACACAATCGGTATGTTTAAAACCTTTTGTCAAGGGCAGAACCGCTCCATTTTCCAGCTTTTGCATGCATTTGCCTTGACATCCTTCACGTAGCACATCTTGGCAATGTCGATACCTTTTGGATTCCAAACCAAAAATAAAACAATTTAATAGCTCCACCACAGCATGTCCTTCTGGTACTACGTTGTGGCTGCCGAGCTGATATTGGTCTCCTTCCACTGCAATAACTAAAACACCAAACATTGGAAAATGCCGATTTTGACCATCATCATGAGAATAAACTATAGCCAAACCACCTTTGAATATACCATGAGTAGAGTAGACGGGATCATCATCTTTGAACTTGCGTTCGTTCTTGGAATAAAACTTGATGACGGACTTGTAGAACATTGCTGGTGTTTCGCACCCTAATGCCGCTCGACGAATCAAAGTTGATTTATTCTCAATACGTTTTTTTATCTTATCTTGTAAATGCTTCTGAGTTGTGTGCACGTCATCTTGAGACTTGAATTCAAATGCTGGACATGTGCCACGGAAATCATTCATCAGATTAGCTGCATTATCAAGCAGAACATGTTCGGGTGTGATCAGTTTGGAATCACTTGTTATGGGCATGTTTTCAGCAGAGATGACATTATCAGCGGCTCTTCTAATATTACTATTCAGCTTACTTCGAGTTTTTTTGTCGCTCATGTTGTAATCACTCCAAAGTGGCTTCTTCTTGTTGATCAGTTTACCAGAAGAAAGGGTTTTGTAGCTAATATAGTTTTCAGTTGAACCTTGCTCAGTGTCAATTGATTCAGCATCAGTATTGATAGTGAGATTGGCAATATGTGTGCTTGTAGATGAATCAGAATCAACTGATGTTGTTGACACTGCTGATGATGGTGTATGTGTTTCACTTCGTGTACCATTGGAATATTGTTGTGATGTTGCACTTGTATCCAATTGTGATAATAAAGGTGATGGTACTGCATTTCTTGCTGTTTTACCACTAGCTGCAGATGATGAAGATAAATTACGTGTTAAACCTTGTTGAGCAAGTAATGGTTGACGTGGTATTGGAGTTGTTGTTGGTGTACTTCTTCGTGGTAATATATTCCTTTGAACTGGCTTTGGTACAATAAACTGGGGTTCTGACAATTTGGAAATAGAACCATCAACATTGGATGACGAGAATTGAGATTCAACAGTATTAACAGGATTAATGTTGGATTGACCACTATCATTCTCATCATTAATATGTGTCATTGGACTGGTAAGTGACTTGTGCAACAATATGTAGTTGATGATGACGAGAGAGATCGAGAGATGATGTCAAGAGAGAACGAATGGGCTGGTATGGGACGAGAATGGAGAATGCAGAAGAATTTGAATTTCATATGAGGGATTCAAATATTGTATGGTAACGTCAACGAATATATATTATTACAAACTTCCACCAGTTCATTACCTTGTGTAACGATGATTTCATTCGTTTTTTCCTCATGAGGAACACAATTGCTCTACGAGGACACAAAATGCAAAATGCACATGTCACAATTCAGCAAACAAATACATCCAATATGTACATCATGTTCCATATACTAGTCTATAATTTATATACATAAATTTCGTTTATATTATGTATAGCTTTTGCATTTTTCCGTCGAAAGTTTCAACGAACAAAAAATCCAAGTATTTTCAATTTTGATATTTGGTTTGTCCGCCTGGAAGTTGTTATATTGTAGTAAACCTGACACACATCCTCAATGTAAGTTGAACACATTCATGTTGAAACATCGTATAATGAGCTTCATTCCTTCTATATTCTCCTCTACTTATTCTTCGTTATTCGTCTTACTTGTTCGTCAATCAAAACAGTCATGTTGGGAATAGTTGTGTTGCCGTTTACTCAACAGATTTATTATCACATGATTGTATTTCATTCGGCTTTATTGCTACCATTTGTTAACGTTACTGTCCATTACTCATTAATGTTTCTAATATGTGTTACTGACTGTTTACATCTATTTGTTTCCATCGTTTATTTGTTTAATTTCAACGTACAGAATAATGTTGTTAGCTATACGTAGGCCTCATGCAGGGAAGACCACATTCATCAGCAAGCGAAATGAAAAGAAAATGAGAAGAAGAGCTCGTGCGAACCGAGACAGCAGCGCAGAGCACATATCCTCGTCTTCACCTTCATGTTCATCGTCATCCAGTTCACCATCCAAGAAACAGCGGACAAACAGCCCTTCCAATTCACCGAACATAATTAATGATGAAACAACAGTGAGTCAGACATCCACGACTGCTGTCGCTGGGTCGCAAGACTCAGCATCGTCCTCCTCATACTTCACATCAACGCCAGTTGTTGGCGAACTCTCTCAATCGCTGAGTGATCCTTTTTCGTCTCTATCGCCTCCCGTTTCTCAGTCACCCAAGCGAACTGTGCCCGAACAGCCAACACAATCGCTTACAGCAATCCTGGACATTATGGACGAAAACGAGAATGAAAATGAAAATGAAAATAGCACTGAAAATGATGGAAATAAAGATAACAATGCAAATGATGAAAATAATGAAAATAAAAACGAAAATGAAAATGAAAATGAAAATCATTCAAATGGAAATAGAAACAATGGCAGCGCTGATGGAGGAGGTGATGAACGAAATGATGGTGGTGACAAGGGTAATGGTGATGAAAAGAAATCACATGATGATGAAGGTGAAAAAGAATCTGATGATCGTGATGATGATGAAGAAGAAGCACCTGATGATAAAGAAAATGAAGCAGATGATGATGAAGAAGAAGAAGCAGATCAACCATTAGATCCAACAAACAAGGAAGGAAAACAACAGGATGAATCGTCAGCATCGTCACATCCACCTGAATCCCCTGCTGCACCTCGATCTCTGCCACAAAAATCACCACGCCTAAATCCCGATCAGAATCAGCCCAGGAGTATACCACGTTCAGGCGGAAAAGGTTTACCAGGACACCCTAGATCATCAAATAAAGTACCAAGGAGACCTGCAGATTCACCTCCATCATCTCCACCTAAATTTCCACCCGAACGTCCCAAAACAAGAAGAAGAAGAAAAGAAACATTCAGCAGATATATTTACAAGGTGCTGAAACAAATTCATCCGGACATTGGAATAAGTGTCACGGGGATGGGAACAATGAGATCTTTTATAGCCGACATGATGGAGAAATTGTCTACCGAAGCCTCCTTCTGCTGCTTCAAAGTCGCTCGCAACAAAACATTGAGAGCCCGAGATTTTCAAGCAGCAACAAGGTTCAGCTCTACAAATATTTTGTTTCGTGGGAATTATATTATGGAAATGCAATATTGACAGTGTCGTTAAATTTGCGCTATGTTTGTTCATCATTTTGCAGACTAATATTGGCCGGGGATCTTGCTAGACATGGAGTAAACGAAGGCACAAAAGCAATGACAAAATATAAGGCTTCGTTTCATTAAAGTACATTGTGTACTTCTATTCTTTCTCTGGCTTATCCGGGATCGTCATGATATTTCTTTGCGATTGGATCATCTTCACCAGTGCGGTTTTGGTAAACGTTATTTTCAAAACTTCGTTTGTCGTGTGTACGTCTCGATCGGGTGCGCTGTGTTGCTGTTTTCAGCGTTGCCAATTAATCACTATTTCTTGTCGTTCGTTCATTTCCCTAAATGTTATTTATTGCAGTCTGTTGTCGATAGCAATTCAGTTGTTTGCTGTGGCTTTGTTTTCCTAATGAATTTTAATTGTTTGCATTCCTTCCTTGATTTATTTCATTGCATTGTTCTTGTTGGAAATGGAGTTAATTCAATAAGTTTGATTTTTAATATTTGTACAATTTGCCGTCATGACGGCATTTCAGTCCACTTTACACTTTTTCTTTATTATTTCTATTTTGTTTGTTTTGCTTTATATATTGTTTTATTCAATTATAGTTGCTTTCTATTTTGTTTTTAGGTTTTCAGAGATTCTTTTCCTCATGAGGAAAATCGCTATTCATTAATTTATGAACTTTTGGATTAAGAAATAAGAATTCAATTAGACAAACAGAAACCAATTCACATTAGATTTCTATTAGTTTTTTATTTCACTGATATTGTTACAAGAATTTGCCGTCATGACGGCACTTACAAAAATTTTTATTCAATTAATCCAGAATCCCTTTTGTATTCTTTCCGTCAGATTTTACAAGGAACCCCTTTAGCATTTACCAACTAAAATATTTATTTGAGTTGTATAAACAATTACAGGCAGTTGCTGCTGGAGTTGGACAAAGCAAACACAAACGAAAGAATACAAAAAAAAAACAAATGCAACAAGATGAAAGAATAAACACAATGATTAAATAATAATTAACAAAATGTTAACATTTGCAAACGATGTTAAATGAGATCAGTGATGAATGATCTCAATGCTCGCAGTGGGCAGTCGCTTCAGCCGTTTGATTTCATTCTCCACCTTCTTAGAAAACGCTAGAGCCTTTTCTAAAGTTGGTAAGAACGGGTCTGATAATGTTGGTTCTGAGAGCATGTTCAACGAAGAGGACAATTCCGCGTGATCTCGCTGCAACTTTTGCATTAGGATGAACTTGCGTTTCAGCGACGACCATTGATAATTGAGCAATTCTTTTATCTGTTTAATGGTTTGAGATGCGTGGTCATCAATTAATGCATACGCTTGACCAAAATCCATCTGTTGAGCAATTTCAAATTTGTCTGGCAACGATCTGTGTAAATATTCCGGGATGTTTGATAAATAATTTGAAGGATGATCATTTACGAAAGCAACACCGTGTGATTGATGTGAGCTTGACAATATGTTCAGCGGGTTGAGCTGTACAAGATCCTGATGTTGCTCATAAGGAATTAATGAGCAGGACTTTTGCATTGTTGTTTGTTTAATTTTGTGGAATAATGCTGCTTGATGTTCATTTCGTTGATTAATCAAAATGTTATTAATTCTTTGCTTTTTTCGGATTGGGCGATCATGGTTATTGATTAAGACATTATTATTGTTGTTCTCGTTATCATCAGTGTTGGTAATTTGCGATAAAATAACACGATTTCTCTTGCGTTTGTTTCTCATATGTTGACGATAATCAGCACGTTCTTGTTGTTGTTGTTTTTCTTCCTCATCTGATGAACTGAAATCTAGTTCCACGAGACCATCATCAAAGATGTATTGAGTATCTAGTTTGTCAGAGTAATTAGGATATTTCTCGTGATCATCCTCATCATGTTCGTTTGTCTCTTGTGCCATATGTTTATTAATCGTTCCTTCCCACGATTTAACATCTTCTTCATATTCGATTGATTGTTGATGTTCTTCATCACTGGATAGTATATCTTCATCAGATGATGATGAGACACATTCAATATTATGAAGCTCATCATCAATCTCGTCGATAATGTCATCACCTTGATCTATAATAATGTTTCCTTTACTTCTTGTTGAATAACTCATTATTACTTATTTAATCCAAATTTGCATTTATAATTTGCTGCTTCGTGGGAAATTTGTTTTCAACTTCAATGGAATTCCTGTACGAGAAAATCATGTCTGCAACAAAACTGAACACTTTTGATACAGCAAAATGGTGTTGTATTTTGCAAAGTGTATTAAACAGTATCATTTAATCTTTTTATGTTTGTTTGTGTGCATGGTTTCTGCGTGTTTGTGAACTTTTGCAATAAAGTGGAAATGTTTTCGCAAAAGGAAAATGCCGTCATAACGGCAATTAAATAATAATTCAACAACACATCACATTCATCATTCACAATCATGTCAACTGGCATTAATATATTTAATCAACGTACACTGTCCACCAGAGCTCGCGTTGTTGCACCACAGGTTGATTCACGTGCTGCTGTCTTTGACTTCCCTTCATCACCACCATCACAACAACTTGAAGTTCATCAAATTAATAATATCCCCAAACGCAACGCCAAAAAAAGGCGAAGGCGGCATGCGTATCAACTTGAAGATATATCAGTTGCATACAAAAATCTGGATTCATCTCAACAACAATTTGTTCGAGAAGATGACGCCAATGCCATTGATCAAAAAATTGAGAATTATTTCCATGCATATCTTGAACCACTTATTGATGAAAATCATCAAACAGAAAACATTAATGAAAATAAAGAAAACAACGATGAAATGAGTCAAAATCATCAGCCACAGTTGAATTCAGAATTTGTCGATCTAAATGACTCTGAATCACTTGAAACAAGTTTATGTCAAAGTTTGGACACAAGTCTGCTGATCAGAATTAAACTATGCAACAAACAAATTCATCATTCCCAATTACAACAATTATTTAATGTGTTTCTTTATTGCGTGGACAAACAATGCAGGATCAAATTGCACAAAAGATTATGGAATGATAATGAAAAAATGAAAACCTTCCTTTATCTGTGCGCGTATTCCTTTCCTACTGTTTTTGAACAACCCATTTCAAGAACCAATGATAACAATGAAAAGAACAACAATCAACAACGTAAACAACATAAAAAAAAATCAATGGAAAAAGCTCGTAAATTGTGGATTATTGCCAGATTCGTATTTCTTGATTTACGTGTGCACAATCTGTTTTGTCAAGTAACCAAGAATGGCACTACACTCCCTGCTGAGTTGAGAGTACTGGTCAATACGCTGCCGTCCTGTCTATTTTTTACAAGAGAACAAGCACAATTATTTAATACTGGAAAAATATTCACAGTAAAAACAATGAGACACGCTTTCAAAGCTTTGAATGATTCAACTGGGGCAAACGTCGATTACAGTCAACAACGCAATGACAGCAGTGCTCAAAATGATGACAATGATGAAATGAAATGTGAACAAGATGAAAGCCACAACAGTTCAACTGAAGTAAATGGTGCTGCAAATCAATTCAACAATAACCGTGATATTGAAGTTGAACAAGCTAACCATGAAACTTCAAGTTCACAAATTTACGATGAAAAGGAAGAAATGAAAGATGATGAACTAGATGAACAACCTGACGAAGCAGCTGAATCAGAGCAAATAGAAAGAAAGTATGATAATGACACATTTGCTGGAATCAAATCAATTAAACACTTGTCGAGTGGAATTCAATTAATATCATTAGCAGCTGAGAAATCGCAGGATACCAACACAGTTGATGTTAGTGCTGAACCCAAATCAATTACTTTGCATATGCATGAAATCCGCGAATTCATCACGAGAAACTATCCCATCGACAGTCAGAAATGGAATAGTCAGTCACCTTCAAGTTGTGATATTAACAATGCAGAATTTTTACGAGTCTATTTGGATCAGCAGCTGTTTCGGCACATTAAATCATTCCATGATATGGCATCATTTTCTGATTATCAAACGAGAATACTACGCAAAAAGAGATGGTATACACAAGCACAATTGCTTGATGAAGCACTTGAACAATCAAAAACAAATAAACCTGCACATGATCATCAATCAGCTCGCGAAACGTTACAAAAGCATTTTGATCTCATGATGTTAAACGTGCTGGAATTAGCCAACCACATCAGCATCATCGACAGCAAGCACAGTTTCCAGAAAATATTTATCTTTGAAACCCCCAACGCTCATCATCCCAAATCCCCATCATCAATTATTCTACGATTGGCAAACAAATTGAAAAACGATATTCAATTGAAAGAACTTTTCCCAGACAATCTCGACAACATAAAGAATGATCTGGACAAAGCAAATTTTGAATTGCAACAAGCACAAGAAAAAATGCAATGTCACGAAATGAGGATGGAAGAAGCGAAGAATGAAAATGAAGATGATGCAATCCCAGGCTGGGCGACAACAATAACGGAAATGCTAACATCCACCTTGAAAAAATGTCAAGAAAAAGCAGATGAATGTCAACAACTTTACCAAGACGAAGAAAATAATCGTCTTCCACAACATATTCCAGCACTACCACTTGAACCAGCATTTTATGCAAATGTTCCCGGAAATGGAATTATTTCTAAGGCATTCACAATTCGGGAAATAGCTGCATGTGCTGAGTTGAAGTATGCAACTGCAGAGTCGATGGCGTATATGAAACTACACGCTGAATACGTCACACTAAATAATACCGAATGGCGTCAATTTTTATCACAAATGCAACTCAACTCACAAGATGCAGCAAACGAATTTGATGATCGAACTGACTTCTTCAATACACAGTGGCGTGGTTATGTGTCAAAAATGCAGCCCAATGCACAAGCTGCAGCAAACAACGTTGATATAGCCAATCATCTTGATGAAATCCACAAGCTTCGTGAAGAGCAACAGCTGCAGGAAGTCAAATATCGATGCGCAAAAGATAGTGTGCATCATTACACTTCCAGGTATCTACTGCGGCTATGTCACCTTATGGCAAAAATGGATGTTGAAGTGGCAAACATCTTCGAACATGCTCCTTATTACCATTCCTGCAAAATTGGTGATTGGACTGGACAGCTCCAGCCTCTGTCTGCGCTTGAAGAACAGATGAACGCTGCATTAATTGATGAAGCTCAAGCAACATTAAATAAATTCAACTGCAATGTATTAGGTGACAGATCCGAATTGCGTGTCACATCTAATAATCGTAATGTTCAACGGCAGTTGTTGCACGCGTCTCAGTGAAGTTGTAACTAGTAGTTGCAAATGTGTATTTTGCCGCATGAGATTGCGTTTCAATTTCGATTAGCACCTTCCATCAGTCTAAGTGTAATAATGATTGAGTTGTATCACGCACAAGCATAGCAATGCTTCAAACTAATCTTTTAGCTCGTCTTTATTGTATGTTTCTAATTCTTTTTCATACATTGGGATGATGTAATGATTTGAGTTTTTTGCTCTTGCAATTGCGCAACGTCCAAGTATTTGATTAACAGGAACGAAATGATCTTTTTGTATGCGTTTGTCAAGCGATGTGCATATTAAGTTAGCGCAATTGTTTCTTTCCGCTTTGCCACTAGAAAAATAATCTATATAAGCTAAATCGTGATCCTCGTTAGCAAATCGATGCCTGATGAGCAACATTACTTGACCATGCCACACTTTGGTATCTACATCATCCTCCTCACCAAGCCGACCAGTGTTATGATATGCAACAGACACATACGAACTCACTACTTTAGCTTGCGAATATTGATCATCACGAGCGGCAACACGAATAGGATAACGTTCTCCTCGAATGTAAACTGATTTAAATATCATCGCAGTATGATCAGGTGCACGAGCAAATGGTTCTTGTTCAGGAGGTAACGCACCATGAGAACATTCATTCCTTTTGTACACCATGAATGTATCATATGTGACACCAAACTTTTTATTCGTTGCGCGCCATTCATCAAATAATGGACCATAAACATCCCTGTATTTGTAATGTCGATAATAGAAGCAAAGCTCATCATAAAAATGATCTTGTTCAGTCGAATCCTTTCTTGAATTGTGGACCGCCTGTTCTAAACATTTGACTTTGATATTTGTCAAATCAACGTATTGTTTTGTAGGATCTTTATACTTGTTCATCTCCCAAGTAACGTAACGATAATCAGTATTAAACTGTGGATTCTTATTTCGCACACAATTTGGTAATAGGTGTTTATCTTTAACATCACATCCCAGTAGATACGTTGACACTTTCTGTTTATGACTATTAATAATACTTGCTTCTGGTGATTTCTGTGATGTTTTTGATCTAGCTAATTCCCCCAAATATCGTTCAATGGGATACATCCAATAGCCTTTTGCTGGTCCCCATCGTCTTAATGCTACAACAGCATGTACCAATTGATGAAATTGTATTGAGAAGGTTGATCGTGGGAGCAATCCTTCTAATGTGGAGAGCGAAGTAATCAGTTTCATGTGCAGTACGTCCATTAGTTTGGAATCATCAGGTAACACCATAGACAAAAGAGATTTCAGAATATCAAGAAAGTTAAACAGCTGCTTCTTCAATACCTTCATGCTCTTCGAATTCCAACAATCCATTAAAACATACTTTAATAATGGCCCACACAAATGATGAAGATCAGAAGTCACAAAGCTACTGAATACACAATTAATATCTTTTTTTGATTTTACATTTTCAGCTGGTTTACCAGTCTCCAAATCTTCCAATGTGTAATAAGATAAACCAAACGCAGCAACCAATGTTGACCTATTGATAATACCAGGTGGAAGCAGGATTCCATCAACTCGTTTTCTGACCAACGTCAATTCTTCCGATGAGACTGCAATATCAACATCATCAACTGTCAATGGACGTTTTTGTTTACTAGTATTCGCAAACGCCAAAAGCAATATTCGATGAATAATAGTTCCAGACATGTGCATCAGTTCGGGTGGAGTTTGTAATAATGGATCATAGTCATCCAAACTGTCCAATATTGAAATTCCTTTTTTCCCAGTTGCATACATTGCATCTTTATCTTTTTCGGATATTTCACAACTTTCCGCAATCGCACCATGCTCTTCATGCCATTTCTTATCCTTCTTCAATAACATTTTCCAGTTATTTGGATTTGGGTCCTCGAACCTGAAGAAATGCTGAAAATAAACGGTTTTTTGACCAGATTTGCGACTTTTCAGTTTGATGCCTTGTGGTTCTTGTGTCTTTTCATCAATAGCAGGTTGTGCATTGGTTGTGTTTACTTGTCGCACTACAGCTGATCTGAATGTTTCTATCGAAATGCCCTCATCTGTGCATCGAGTGCACGAATATCTTCCACCTTGTTTATGTTTTAACAGTTTGCATTGAGCTGGGTAATCACCACATATTAACAATATTTTCACCTTGACTCTTTTAAATTCTCCTTTTGGATCTCTCACAAGATCTTGCACCCATATTTGACGTTTTCTCGCTTCGACATCAGCAGGATCGACTTCATCATCATTTATTTGATCAATCTCATGAAGTAGTGGAGCAATATATGGATCTAAATTTTGCGGATTGTTACGACCAGATGAAAGTGCTGAAAGAAATATCGACGTTAATTTCATTCTAATGCGGGGGTCATAATTATTAATAACTACAATAACTGGCCATAATGAACATGGTGTTTGTAATTTGAACGGATTAATACCATCAGTATAAATGTTTATTACCAGATTTAATGGAGTTGAGTCTGCGATAAATCCAGAATCAACAATTTGTTCTTTCCATCCCGGACTGTCCTGAATGTCGTGCATATACCTGCAAGACTCCGATGCAATGTCATATTCATCCCATTCTTCATTCGTAAGATCTTTCACCGGTTTACTGAGAATATCACGATATCTTTGACGAGTTTTCATGTAATCATATGCATAGCTCAACTGCTTTGATATATAAGGACTTGAATACAATCGACGAACATAATCTGCAAATGGGAAATAACGCAACACTTTAATTGGTCTTGCAATTCTGTGAACACTTGTGTACAGTCTGGTTTTGCATTCCTCATTACCACAGTTAATAAGCAAACGATCGTGTAAAGGAGTGGAATTGGAATAACGATCATCAATATCTTGCACCTTATTATGAATTAATCGATTCAGTTCTCCATTTTCTTTTGCTTCTTTTTCTAATTTAGCATTATTACCAACAATCAACATGCAGTCATTTGGACAAATTGTTAT
>Ga0070686_100001540_pt1 | contig 12959 bp, 15 predicted proteins | sample KBSS23LmetaG_FD_65654 | JGI IMG/M metagenome (GOLD analysis project Ga0070686, IMG submission 65654) | Switchgrass rhizosphere microbial communities from Kellogg Biological Station, Michigan, USA - KBS S2-3L metaG | ecosystem: Host-associated > Plants > Roots > Rhizosphere ...
GCCCAGGCCTCGGAGCTGTTCGGCGGCCTGCTCGCGCACGACGTGCACCTGCCGATCGACAAGGGCGGGTTCGAAGACGGCGTGGAGCTCCAGCTCGGCTGGCGCGGCGAGCGTCTCCGCGCGCTGCATTTCCTCGGCGCGCCGTCGCCCTACGTCCTCGCCTCGGTGGTGCCGGGGGGCGGCACCCATTATGCCGCGGCCGGGCTGAGCTGGCGGCTCGGGCGCGGGCCGGCCTATGTCCGGCCCGGCGCGGGCATCGCGGTCAATACGGGGACGCTGAACACGTTCAATGCGAACGGCCGCCGCCTCGATCTCGGCTCGCGTATCACCTTCGCGCCCGAGCTCGCGATCGGCTACCGGATCGGCCGGCGCGCCGCGGTCGAAGCCGTCCTCGTCCATCTGAGCCACGCCCAATTGTTCAACGCCCGCCAGAATCCGGGGATGGACAATATCGGCCTCAGGTTCACCTGGAGCCTGAGATGAAAAGGAGATGAGATGAGAGCGATGCTGGTTGCCGCCGCCGCCGCCGGGTTCTTCCTGGTGGCCACGCCCGCCCCCGCGCGCCCGGCGCGCTGCGTGATCCAGAGCGCCGGATCGCCGGCCTGGCGCGGTGCCTGCGACTTCATTCCCGATCGCGGCGGCAGCTTCGCCGTCCAGCCGCGGCGCGGCCGCTTCGCCGGCGGAATCGGCATGATCAGCGTCTCCCTCATCGCCCCGGGCGTCGCCGAGGTCCGCGGGCTCACGGGCGACGGCATCAACTCGCGCTGGGGCGAGGCCCGCCGCTCCCGCCGCGACCCGGCCTGCTGGGTCGGCGAGGATTTCAGCGTCTGCGTCTATTGAGCGCTTGCCGGCGGCACCTCACCGGTGCCGCCGCGCGCGCCGCTCGAGCTCGCGCACCAGGCCGCCATAAGCACGCAGGGATCGGTCGCGTTCCTCGGCGGTCGGGCAACGAACCAGGTCGACCAGCCCCCGCTCCCGCTCCAGATCGGCATCCATTGCCTCGACCTCGGTCCGGCCGAGGGTGGAGTAGAGCCAGGGATGCAGCCGCTGCACCCGTCCATCGAGCGACTCCGTCATCGCCGGCGTGCAGGTGAAGCCGTAAAGGCGGACGGCCTGGACCTGCTGATAGAGCTCCAGCGTCGGCGCATGGGATGCGCACGCGCAAAGCCCTGCCAGCAACGCGCATAACGGGAAATGCGCATGGAGCGTCAGGTCAGCGCCCCAGCATGTTCTCGGGCTTCACCACCCGGTCGAAGGTTTCCTCGTCGACCAGGCCGAGCGCGATCCCCGCTTCCTTGAGCGTCAGCCCCTTCTCATGCGCGTGCTTGGCGATCTTGGCGGCATTGTCGTAGCCGATCTCGGGCGCGAGCGCGGTGACCAGCATCAGCGAACGGTTCATCAGATCGGCGATGCGGCGCTCGTCGGGCTCCATCCCGTCGAGGCAGCGCGCGGTGAAGCTCTCCATCCCGTCGGCGAGCAGGTTGATCGAGCGGATCACATTGGCCCCGATCAACGGCTTGAACACGTTGAGCTCGAGATGGCTCTGGAGCCCGCCGATCGTCACCGCGACATGGTTGCCCATCACCTGCGCCGCGACCATGGTCAGGCTCTCGCACTGGGTCGGGTTGACCTTGCCCGGCATGATCGAGCTGCCGGGCTCGTTCTCGGGCAGCTTCAGCTCGCCGAGGCCGCAGCGCGGGCCCGAGCCGAGCAGGCGGATGTCGTTGGCGATCTTCGAGAGCGAGACCGCGAGCACGTTGAGCGCGCCAGAGAGCTCGACCAGAGTATCGTGGGCGGCGAGCGCCTCGAACTTGTTGGGCGCGGTCTCGAAAGGCAGGCGGGTGAGCTTCGCGATCTCGGCCGCGAACGTCTCGCCGAAATCCTGCGGCGCGTTGAGCCCGGTGCCGACCGCGGTGCCGCCCTGGGCGAGCTGGTGCAGCCGCGGCAGCACCGCCTCCACCCGGGCGATCCCGGACTCGATCTGGAAGGCATAGCCGGAGAATTCCTGGCCCAAGGTCAGCGGGGTCGCGTCCTGGAGATGGGTGCGGCCGATCTTGACGATCCGGTCCCAGGCGTCGGCCTGCGCCTTCAGCCGGCGGTGGATGAGGTTGAGCGCGGGGAGCAGGCGCGCATCGACCGCGCGCGCCGCGGCGACGTGCATCGCGGTCGGGAAGCTGTCGTTGGACGACTGGCTCCTGTTGACATGGTCGTTGGGATGGACGGGCGACTTGCCGCCGCGCGCGCCGGTGAGGATCTCGTTGGCGCGCCCCGCGATCACCTCGTTGGCGTTCATGTTGGACTGGGTGCCCGAGCCGGTCTGCCAGATGACCAGCGGGAACTGGTCGTCGTGCAGCCCGCCTGCGACCTCGCCCGCGGCCTGCTGGATCGCCTCGGCGAGGCCGGCGTCGAGCCCGCCGCCGCGGGCATTGACCCGCGCCGCCGCCTGCTTGACGAAGCCGAGCGCGTGGACGATCTCGACCGGCATCTGCTCGCGCGGTCCGAACGGGAAATTCTCGATCGAGCGCTGCGTCTGCGCGCCCCAATAAGCGTCGGCGGGGACCTCGATCGGGCCGAAAGAATCGCTTTCCATGCGCGTGCTGCTGGTCATCCTTGTCCCCGTTTGGTGCCGCGCCTCCCTTATGCCCTTAGGCCGCGCGGGTGAAGCGCGATCAACGCCCGCGGAGCGTGGCGGTGATCCAGCCCGCATAAGCGGAGACGCGGGTGTAGACGGTGACCGGCCGCGCATTGGCGCAGCCCGATCCGAGGCTGACGATGCCGGCGACGCGATCGGTGCGGTCGGCCTCCTCGATGACCAGAGGCGCGCCCGAATCGCCGACGCAGGTCGCGTCGGGGCCGGCGCCGGCGCAGATCCGGGCCCCGATGGCCCCGTCCGCGCCGCCGCCCATCTCCGCCGCGCAGGCGGCGGGATCGACGATGCGCACCACCGCCTGCCGCAATCGGTCCGAGGTCTGCGCCGCGGGCGCTCCGGTCCGCGTCAGCGCATTGGCCGCGAGCCGGCCTTCGTAGAAGCTGCCGAAGCCGAGCACGGTGCCCTGCGCGGGATCGGGTCCCGGCCGAGCCGCCGCGACCTCGGCGACCAGCGGCCCCGCTTCCTCGACGAGCTCGACCAGGGCGATATCGTTGAGCTGGCTCTGCGGGTCGAAATCGGGGTGGACCACGATCCGCGCGACCGCGACCTGCGCCTCGATCGGCACCTCGCCCAGCCAGTTGGCGCCGACCTCGGCCTGGAGGCCCTCGCGGCCGATGCGGGCGCCGCGCGGATTGTGGAAGCAATGGGCCGCGGTCAGGATCCAGCGCGGCGCGATCAGAGCCCCGGCGCAGAAATAGACGCGCGAGCCGGCGCTGCTCCGCGACAAGGCGGCGACATAGGGATAACGAAGCGTATCGCCGGGCCGGTTGCCGCGCTCTTCGGCGGCCTGGCGGCCCGTCGCCTGGCCCGCCACGCGGGGGGGCTGAGCGTGGGCGGCGGCGGCGGCGAAGAGCAGGGCCGCCCCGGCGCCGGCGCGCAGCCTTCTATTTCTTGCGGCTGAAGTCGACGGACACGACATTGGATCCGTCCTCGATCGGCTCGGCCGCGGGCGGATCGTTCTCGGCGCGCTCGTGATCGTCGAGCGCCCCTTCCTCGCCCTGCGCCTGGAACTGGAGCTGGAAGTTGACCGCCGGATCGACGAAGCCGGTGATCGCCGCGAACGGGATGGCGAGCCGCGCCGGCGCCTGGTTGAAGCTGAGGCCCACCTCGAACCCGTCGTCGCGCACCTTCAGGTCCCAGAAGCGGTTCTGGATGACGATGGTCATCTCGTCGGGAAAGCGCTCGGCGAGGTGCCGGGGGATCTCGACCCCGGTCGCGCCGGTCTTGAAGGTGATGTAGAAATGATGCTCGCCGGGCAGCCGGCCCGTCGCCTCGACCTCGCCCAGCACCCGCCCGACCACCGCGCGCAGGGCCTCCTGCACGATCTCGTCATAGGGAATCAGACTGTCGGGCGTCTCGTCGCTCATCAAAAGCGACTCGTAGCGCAGCAGGGTGGCGGGTCAAGCTTCGGCTTCATCCATCTTTGCCACGGCGCAGGGCCGGGCCTGGTCACGGCAGGGAGATGTCGCAGCCTTCGGGGCGCCGGTCACGAACGCAAAGCAGAAAGGCGACGGTCGCGGCGGACATCGCCCGAAAGTTGCGCACCCGCGCCTCCCGGTCGGTCATCACCGGATCCGCTTCGGCGCGCAGCAGCACGGTGCCGACATAGTCGCGATGCTCGAGCACCGGGATCGCGAGGGCCCGGCGCCGCAACCGGGTCAGCGGGTCCGCCACCGCCCAGGTCGTCCCGGCATAGCTGGCATCGTAGAGAAAGAGGGCCTGCGCGCGCGGCCGTTCCGCCGCGAAATAGGGGCAGAGCGGCGAGAGCCTGACGCCGGTCGGCGTCGTGATGCCGCCGTCATGGCTGACCAGAGCCGTGACCCGCGGATCGGCCTGGGCGAGGCACAAGGCGGTGAGCGCGCCGAAGCTCATGCCGATGACGAAGATCGGGCGCTCCCGCGCGATGCCGCGGCGGACCAGCTCGCGGATGATCGCCTGCGCGTCGAGCATCTCGCTGATCAGACCGGAAATGCCGACGTCGAACGCCTGGCCGAAGCTGCCGCGCCAGGCGAAGGAGGCGACCGCGAAGCCTTCGCGCGCCAGCGCTTCGGCGATCGGGGCGGCCTGCACGACCGTTGGATGAATGTAGACGACCAGCGGGCGGCGCCGGGGCTGCAGCCGCGCCGGCGCGCGCACCGCGCCGGTCGGGCGATCGAGCGCGGCGGAGAGGGCCGGCCCCGTCTGCTCGACGCCGGTGATCGCTGCCTCGGTCTCGCCCGTCTGCACGTGCGAGTCGCGCGCCAGATCGCGCCGGGTCACCCATCGCCCCCGGCAGCCGGACGGCAGCCAGAGGCCGAAGTGGATCGGTCGCGCAGCGCCGGCCAGGGAGCGGCCCTCATCCTCGATGCGATGAAAGCCGTAGGAGGCGCAGCGCGAAGGCTGGGCGGCGGTCGGCGCCGCGAGCAGCGAAACTAGGATCGCCGCCCCGAATCGCAAAGCGAGCTTCATGGAAGCCGGTTATACGCGCTTGGCGGCCGATTGGCTCGGAGGCTTCAGGGCGTGCTCGCCCGGTAGGCGTCATGACAGCCGGAGCAGACATGGCTGGTCGCCTCCCATTGCCGCTGGAAGGCTGCGCGGTCGCCGCCTTGCGCGGCGGCGGCGAGCTGCTCGGCCGCGGCCTGATAGGCTTGCGCGCGCGCCTCGAAATCGGCGCGGTTCGTCCAGATTTCCGGCCGCGCGCGGGACAGCGGGCCCCTCGAGCCCTGCGGAAACATGTTCGGAATGGAGCGCGCCCAGCGCACCAGGCCGCGCGCGCCGAAGAAGAGGTGGGTCACGTCGCCGCCCGCATCCGCGGCTTCCTTCATTTCCCCGAAAGTCGATGCCGAGAGGTGGAACATGATCTGGCGCGTGGAGATCACGTCGGTGGGGCTTGCCACCGCGGCCTTGTTCGCCGGCTGCGCGATTGCGGACATCGCCGCGAGCGATCCGCTGACCAACAGGCACGTGAATAAGGTGACCGGACGCGACATGCTGCTGCCTCCCTGCGCTGTTCCTCTCTGGGCAGCCGCATGAAGGCCGGCGGGCGATCCCAAGTCATCCGACTTTTTCCCGACCGTCCACCGCGGGGCGCCGCGGCCGCGATTTGCTATTGACCTGAAGGATGCGGCAAAATCTCATCACGGGCACGGAAGCGCGCTCTCCGCCTCGAGCCAATGAAGGTCCCGGTGATTTGAACGCATTGTTCGGCAAGCGGCGCTTCGCCTTTCGCGTCGGCGATTGGTCGGTCGATCCCCAGTCGCGCGAGCTGGTCCGCGAGAACCGCAGCGTCCGTCTCGAGCCGCTCACCATGAAATTGCTTCTCCTGTTGATCGGCAATCGCGACCGGATCACGCCCAGGTCGGAGATACTGGAAAAGCTCTGGAACCGGAGGATCGTGACGGACGACGCCTTCGACCGGCAGCTCGCCAAGTTGCGGGCGGCGCTCGGCGACGGGGGAAACGGCGCCGAAGTCGTCGAGACGCTGCCGAAGACGGGCCTGCGCCTCGTCCTTCCGGTGACCCCTCTCACGCAGGCGGAGAAGGCGCGCTTCGGCCGGTGGCTGGCGCCTGCGCCGTTGAGTCTGCTGGCGCTCGCTTTGGTCGCCGGCATTTTCGCGACTGCGACATGGGTGCGCCATGGCGGCGCCGAGCTGGTGGACATCCGGCCGCTGAGCTCCGATCCCGGAGAGGAGATCGAGCCCGCGCTGACCCGCGACGGCCGCTTTCTCGCTTTTGCGGCGCGGCGCCCGGGCGAGGCCCGATTCGCCCTCTACGTGCGTTCGCTCGGCGAAGATTCGGCGCGGCGGATGACGCCGCCGGGGGTCGGGGCGCGGCATCCCGCCTGGTCGCCGGCGGGAGACCGGCTGGCCTTTTTCGCGCGCACCGGCGAGGCGTGCACGGTGATGGTCGGGTCCGCGGCCGCCGCCCGCTTCACCGCGCTGGCAACCTGCTCCAACTCGGACGGCGGCCTGACCTGGCTCGACGAGGATAGGCTGATCGTCGCGGACCGGGCGCGCTACGGAGCGCCCGTCGCCTTGCGCCTGGTCGAGGTCGGGACGCGAAGATCGACGATCGTCACCCAGCCCGCGCCCGACATGGTGGGCGACAGCGGGCCGCTCGTTTCGGGCGAAGGCTCGATCGTCTATTTCGTTCGCAGCATTTTCCCCGGCGTCGACCGGCTGGAGCGGCTCGATCTCGACACCGGAACGGCGCGGGAAATCGGCGGAGAGGCCGCCGAAATCCGCGGCATCGGCCAGGGAAGGAACGGCCATATCCTGGTTTCGGCGACTCGCCGGAGTGGCTTGTCCGGCCTTTGGGACGTCGATGCAGAAGGAGGCGAATGGGTCCAGGTCGCGCCGGTCGATGCCGGAGGGCTGTCCGCGTCCGCGGACGGCGGGACCGCGATATTCGAGCAGAGCCGCCCCCGCGGCCGGATTTGGCAGGCGGGAGCGCCCCCCGGCCCACCGATCCGGCGCACCGACAGCACCGGCTACGACCATTTGCCGTCGCTGTCGCCGGACCGGAGCCGGCTTGCCTTCATCTCGAATCGCAGCGGCGCGCCCGGGATCTGGCTGAAGGAGATGGGCAGCGGCGCCGAGCGCAGGCTGCCGCTCCCGTCCTCGATCGCGCCCGCTTTTCTCGCCTGGGCGCCGAACGGGCAGCGCCTCGCCGTGTCCGGCCGCGGCCCCGGTGGACTGGCGATCTTCAACCTGGATCTTGGCTCCGGCCGGCTCGAGCGTCTCCCCTTGGCCGGCCAGGTTCTGTTCGGCTCCTTCTCGGCGGATGGCGGCCGAATCTATTTCTCGCGCCTGGCGGGCGGGCGGTTCGCCATTTTCGAACGAGACCTGACGTCCGGCCGGGAAAGACGAATCGTGGAGAATGCGTGGCGTCCGGTGCCGTTGGGCGGCGGCGCAGCCTTGTTGTTCGTGCGGCCCTACCAAGCCGGCCTCTGGCGCATCGACCTGGGCTCGGGCGCCGTCGCCAGGATAAGCGCATGGCCGCAGCCCGGGGATCGGCTGAACTGGGCGGCCTCCTCGACGGATGTCTGGGTTCCCGATCGCCGCGGCCAACGCTTGCTGCGGCTCGACCCCGACAGCGGCGCGGTCAGGGAGGCGCGGCCGCTGCCCGCGCTGAATGCGTCTTCGGGGCTGTCCGCGTCGGGCCCCGATCTGCTGTTCTCGCTCCCCGAGGAGCCCGAGACGGATCTGATGCTTCTGAGACGGGGGGTAAATGGCTAGGGTCGTTCCCGCCCGCCTGCGGCTTCGCCGTCGATCGGCTTGACCGCGAGGCGGCGCCGGCGGGCGGGAACGGGGCCGAGAAGGGGAGAGTGAGATGCCGATCGACGCCACCTTGCCTTATGACGACGGCAACATCTTCGCCCGCATCCTGCGCGGCGAGATCCCGTCCCGGAAAGTCTATGAGGACGAGCACGCCTTCGCCTTTCACGACATCAACCCGCAGGCCCCCGTCCACATTCTCGTCATTCCCAAGGGGCCCTACGTGTCCTGGGACGATTTCTCGCAGCATGCGGACGACGCCGAGATCGCCGGCTTCGTCCGTGCGGTCGGCAGGATCGCGCGCGACCAGGAGCTCGTCGCCCCGGGCTACCGGCTGCTCGCCAATGTCGGGGGGCACGGCGGCCAGGAGGTGCCCCATCTCCATGTCCACCTGTTTGGAGGTCGCGGGCTGGGGCCGATGCTGGTCAGGTGAACTTCGCTCAATAGAGTCTTGCCCCGGCGCGGGAACTGGCTAGGCTCCGCGCCACAACGCACAAAAGCGAACCAAGGGGATAGCGAATGGCCACAGCGGCAAGACCGGGCTTTCTCGCGCGCATCTTCATGCGCAAGAGCGTGGAGCAGATTCAGGAAGAGACCGCCACCAGCCAGCTGAAGCGCTCGCTCGGCCCCTGGAACCTGGTCTTCCTCGGCATCGGCTGCATCATCGGCGCCGGCATCTTCGTGCGCACCGGCAATGCCGCGGCGCTCCATGCCGGCCCGGCCGTCCTCATCTCCTACCTGATCGCGGGCGTGATCTGCGCCTTCGCCGGCCTCTGCTACGCCGAGCTCTCCTCGACCCTCCCGGTCTCGGGCTCCGCCTACACTTACTCCTACGCGACCATCGGCGAGTTCGCCGCCTGGGTGATGGGCGCGCTGCTCCTGCTCGAATACGGCCTCGCCGCCTCGGTCGTCGCGGTCGGCTGGTCGGGCTATATGGTGAGCCTGCTCGGCGACGTCGGCATCAACATACCGGCGAACCTCACCGGCCCCGCCGGCCACCATCTGCAGGCGAACGGCGTCGACGTGCTCGTCAACGGCGCGCCGGTCGTCTATCTGTTCAACCTGCCGGCCTTTCTGGTCTGCATCGCGCTGGCCCTCCTCCTGGTCCTGGGCGTCTCCGAATCCGCCAAGTTCAACAATCTGATCGTCGCGATCAAGGTGACCGTTCTGGTCGCCTTCATCCTCGTCGGCGGCTTCATCATCCTCAAGGACCTGCCGACCTACACGCCCAATTGGCAGCCGTTCATCCCCGAGCCCACCGGCGCGAAGGGCGAGTTCGGCTGGAGCGGCATCCTTCGCGCCGCCTCGATCGTCTTCTTCGCCTATATCGGCTTCGAAGCGGTCTCGACCGCGGGGCAGGAAGCCAAGAACCCGAAGAAGGACATGCCCTTCGGGATCATCGGCTCATTGCTCGCCTGCACGATCATCTACATCCTGGTCTCGATCGTGCTGACCATGATCGTCAACTATCGCTCGCTCAACGTGCCCGATCCGGTCGCGGTGGCGGTCGACGCGTTCGGGCCGCAATGGGCCTGGTTCGCCAAGACCATCAAGGTCGGCGCGATCGTCGGCCTCACCTCGGTCATCCTGGTGCTGATGTACGGCCAGACCCGCATCTTCTACACCATGGCCCGCGACGGGCTCCTGCCCGGGATCTTCGCGCGCGTGCACCAGAAGTTCCGCACGCCCTGGATCAACACGCTCATCGTCGGCATCGGCGTCGCCACCGCAGCCGGCTTCTTCGACATCAACTTCCTTGGCGACGCGACCTCGGTCGGCACGCTCGCCGCCTTCGCGATCGTCTCGCTGACCGTGATCTGGCTCCGCCGCACCCATCCGGACATTCCGCGGGGCTATCGCGTGCCGGGCTATCCGATCACGCCGGCGCTCGGCATCATCTCATGCCTCGCCCTGATCTTCACGGTCGAGACGAAGGTGCTGATCTTCTTCGGCTGGTACTCGCTGGGCGCGATCATCCTCTACTTCGTCTACGGGATGCACTTCTCGAAGCTCGGCAAGGGCGAGGCCCGGCTCGCCGGCCCCGAGCTCCCGGAGTTTCCCGAGGATGCGCCGCTGGACGCCGACGGCAATCCGATCGTCCGGCCCTGAAGCAAGCCGGAGCGCGGTTCGGGAAAGGGAGGCTTCGGCCTCCCTTTTTCGTTGCCGGGCGGTGGGCTAAGGAAAGCGGGAGATGGCCGTCTCGCCGCCTTTCGCCCTCGAAGGGCTCGACCATGTCGTCCTGCTGGTCGGCGACATGAATCTGGCGCGGGACTTCTATTGCGGCGTCCTCGGCTGCACGGTCGACGGCGCGCTCCCCGAATATGGCATGCTGCAGCTCCGCACCGGCGCGGCGCTGATCGATCTGGTCGACATCGGCGTCGAGGAAGGCGCCTGGGCCAGGCCGCCGGTCGCGGGCGGGCGCAACATGGACCATGTCTGCATCGCCACGGGCCCATGGGACGAGGCGGCGATGCGCGCCCATCTCGCCGCCTACGATGTCGCCATCGTCGAGGAGGGGATACGCTACGGCGCCCGCGGCGACGGTCTTTCCTTCTACGTCGCCGATCCGTTCGGCAACGTCATCGAATTGAAGCGCCCGTCCTAGGCAACCGCCATGGCGGCGGCGCGTTTCCCGGTCTTGGCCACCGAACCTCCGCAGCCTGGGCCGCCGGCCCAGCCCGTCCAGCCCCCGCCCGAGGTGGCCCCGCCGGGCCACGACGTCGACATTCCCGCGCCGGCGCCGGCGCCGCCACAGGTGCCGGCCCCGCCCGCGCCGCCCCAGCCTCCCAGCTGACCACCCGCATAGTAAATATCGCAGTTCTCCGGCGAAAGCCGGAGCCCAGTTCGTCCCTTGGTGCAGCTGGACCCCGGCCTTCCCCGCGGGACGTCAGCCGAGCCGTTCCGCGACCAGCGCCTTGAGGTCCGCCTCGGGCCGCGCGCCGTAATGGGAGATCACCTCGGCGGCGGCGATCGCGCCGATCCGCAGGCTCGCTTCGAGGCCGCGTCCCTGCGCCTGGCCGGCGAGGAAGCCCGCGGCGAAGAGGTCGCCGGCGCCCGTCGTGTCGACGACCTTGTCGACCGGCTCCGCGCCCACCTCGGCCCGCTCCTCGCCGGCAATGGCGATCGCTCCCTTCTCGCTGCGCGTCACCACCAGCAGCGGGACGCGCGCGCCGATCGAGGCCACCGCCGTCTCGAAATGCGGCACCCCGGCGAGCGCCTGCACCTCGGCCTCGTTGGCGAAGAGGATGTCGATCTTGCCGTCGTCGATCAGTTGGTTGAAGCCGTCGCGGTGGCGGTCGATGCAGAAGGTGTCGGAGAGCGTGAACGCGACCTTGCGCCCGGCGCGCCGCGCGATGTCGATCGCCTTCACCATCGCATAGCGCGGCGTCTCCGGGTCCCAGAGATAGCCTTCGAGATAGAGGATCGCGGCGCCCTCGATCTGCGCTTCGTCGAGCGCAGAGGCGGGCAGCAGCTGGGCCGCGCCGAGGAAGGTGTTCATCGTCCGGTGGGCGTCGGGCGTGACCAGCACCATCGATCGCGCGGTCGGCTCGCCGAGATCGGCGGGCGGCGTGATGAACTCGACGCCGGTCGCGGTGAGATCGTGGCGGTAGAATTCGCCGAGCTGGTCGGGCGCGACCTGACCGATGAAGCCGGCCCGCCCGCCGAGCGCGGCGACGCCTGCCGCCGTATTCCCCGCCGAGCCGCCGCTGATCTCGCGCGCCGGACCCATATGGTCGTAGAGCCGCGTCGCCTCCTCGGCGTCGATCAGCCGCATCATCCCCTTGGTCAGCCCCTCGCGCTCGAGAAAATCATCGTCGCAATCGGCGATGATGTCGACGATCGCATTGCCGATGGCGAGCACGTCGAGGCGGGTTTGGGTCATCTTCTGCTCCGGGAGGGGAAGCGCGGCCCCTAGAGCATTTTCAAGTGGGGCGGCAACGCCGACGTCTCGGAAAATGCGGCTAGGCAAGGAAATCCGGGCCGGCCGGTGGATTTTTTGAATCGGACCTGTAACCTTTTGACGCCGCCGGCGCCTCTTTGCCGGTGCGGGCGCTTCGCGGGGAGGCGACCAGCATCGAAAGGGAAGCGGATGTTCGGAATCAATCTTCCATCGGCCGAGCGCCTGATCAGGCTGCTCATCGGTCTCGCCGTGGCGGGCCTTGCCTGGGCCGCGCCGGCGCAGCCTTATGTGATGCTCGCAGCGCTCGGCATTTGCGTCGCGCTGACCGGGCTCGTCGGCTTCTGCCCGGCCTGCGCGCTCGTCGGCCGCCGGCTGCGGGGCTGAGGGTAGAGCGGTCGCCGGCATCGATCCAGCGCTCGTCGAGGCCGCCCGCTCGGGAGACGGGGCGGCGCTGGAAGCGCTGCTGCGCGTCGCCCGGCCGCATATCCGCCGCCATGCCGAGCTTTATTGCGTCGCGCAGATGGCCGAGGACGCCACCCAGGAGGCCTTGTGGACGCTCTATCGGCGGTTGCCGGCCTTGCGTTCGGTCGCGGCCTTTCCGCTCTGGATAGTGCGGATCGTCGCTCGGATCTGCTTCCGCCTCGCCTCGCCCTTGTGGCGGCGGATCGAGACGCTGCAGGACGAGGATGCCGGCGTCGTGCCGCCCGAGGATATCGAGCTTCGCCTTGACCTCGAGCGGGCGATCGACGCCCTGCCCGAAACCAATCGCGAGGCGATCCTGCTTTTCTATGTCTGCGAGCTTTCGGTGGCCGAGACGGCCGGGCGGCTCGGCATCAGCCGCGAGGCGGTGAAGGTGCGACTGCACCGCGGCCGGGCGCTGCTCCGCGACCGGCTCGCCGGTCCGGCGAACGGGAAGGAATCACGATGACGATTCGGCAAAGACTTGGCGACGCGCTGGCTTATGCAGGGCCGATCGCGCTCGGTCTGCTCGTGAGCTTCGTGGGCATCGCCCCCTGGGCGGTGATGGGACGCCTGAATGCGTCGATCCGTCCGGAGGTCCCGTGGGCGGCGCTCGCGACCCTCGCGTGGCTGCTCCTCTACATCGCTTGGTTGAACGGCGCCGGCCCGCCCGCCCGGTGGAAGGCGGCGCGGCG
>Ga0070686_100001541_pt1 | contig 12950 bp, 13 predicted proteins | sample KBSS23LmetaG_FD_65654 | JGI IMG/M metagenome (GOLD analysis project Ga0070686, IMG submission 65654) | Switchgrass rhizosphere microbial communities from Kellogg Biological Station, Michigan, USA - KBS S2-3L metaG | ecosystem: Host-associated > Plants > Roots > Rhizosphere ...
GTTTTCAGCCCGATCCGGAAGCTCGAGAACCCCACGCGCGAGGCCTTCCTGACCTTCGCGGACTTCTCGATGAGCGTCCAGCCGTACCAGGTGAAGCCGGACGATCACCCGAGCAAGCGGTCCACGGTCCACTTCGGCGTGCTCATCTCGGCCTATCTGCCCCGGGAGCAGGGCGAGGAGGAGTCGGATCTGGTCTGGCTGAACCTCGGCTCCTATCTCCGGTCGGTTCTCTGGGGCCTGGCCGTGGAGGATCCGGACTTCCCGAGCCCGATCACCTTCGCCACTTCGGAGTTCCGCTACCTGACGCCGCTGATCGTCCAGGACCGGGGGACGCGCATTCTCTCGTACCAGGCGATTTTCGAAACGGATCTGGACCCGCTCGAGGGCACCTTCTCCGCTTGACCTGACTGGTAGTAGGTAGGAGGGGAGAACCCCGGGCAGATAGGAGAAAAGGACATGGTCGACGCAGCTACCGGCGGACGGGCCGTATTCGGCCGAGCGATCGAAAAGGTGAACCTGGGCGTCCCGACCGGGGAGTTCGAATTCCTGAACTTCGACTCGGTGGATATCGCGCGCCTGGACGCCGAGAACGCGTCGAACGCGATCACCGGCCACGAGGGCAAGGACCGGGGAACCCCTGGCGATATCAAGTTCCAGGACAAGCTCAAGTACGCGCTGACCCCCTCGCGCCTCCTGTTCGATCTCGTGGCGGCCTTCGGGAAGCCCGCGAGCTCGGAGGCGATCGGCGGCGGTCCTCTGGACCCGGCCTCCTTCGCCCTGACGGCCTCTGGCGCGTCCGGGTACGTCACGGGCGACGACGTGGTCGTCACGGACCCCACGGGGACCGGCGCGATCGTGAAGGTCGTCGCCTCGGGCGGAGCGGTCACGGGAATCACGATCACGAACGCTGGCGCCGGGTACACGAACCCGGTCCTAGACTTCTCTGGGGCCGGTGACGGGGACGCGACGGGAACCATCGATTTCACCGAGACGGCCTGGCTCGTGAAGATCCGGCCGGATCGGACGAACGAGGTCCGTGGCGCCTCCCTGTACCTGTACGAGGGCGGCTCCTACTCCGCTAGCCTCCAGATGGGCCGCCGCGCGGCGGATATCCAGATGGCGGACGCCGCGAACAAGCGCGTCGAGGTCACCACGACCTACGCGGATCCCACGGGCGACACGATCACGGGCTTCGCGATTGGCAAGTCCACGAACGGCAACGCGGCGTGGCAGCAGGATCTTGGCCTCAAGGTCTGCACGCGCGGCCGCCGGCCCTACGACGCGAACTTCGACGCCGGGAAATCCTTCTACCTCAAGGTCACGGACGCGAACGCGGACGGCATCCGGGTCGTCTCGAAGTTCGACACGGCCTCGGGCGCCACGGACGGCACGAACTTCCCGGGCGGCTCCTATGGCTCGGCCTCGGTCGTGATCCCGCGCATCGGCGCCACGGGCCAGAGCGGCGACGGGTACGTCGGAATGATCGACTCGGACGGGTTCGCGCTCGGCCTATTCCGCGAGAACTTCGAGGCCTTCGAGGTCACGTTCGGGGGACACCCTGGCGGATATCGCGGTGGACGACCAGTTCGAGTTCCCGGTCGCGATGCCGGCGCTCGAGAAGTCCGTCCAGGCCGAGTCCCGGCTCTCCTCGTTTCACCTGATCCGCCTCTTGGACGGTTCCAACGACGTGCGGATCGACAAGGGCACCACGAAGATCGAGCGGCCGTACAAGCCCTACCGGGCGAACGGCCGGCGCATTCCCCAGGCGATCGACCCCACCGGCGACTCCTCTCTGACCTTCACGATGAGCAAGCGCCTTTTCGATCGGTTCTTCCGCCGTCCGGCGGACGCCCATTCGCGCTTCACGCTCCTGGACGTGTACCAGGTCGAGAGCCCGATCACCGGAACAATGGGCACGGATCCCGCCTCGGCGGCATACGAGTCCGTGAAGATTTTCGCGCCGCAGTGCGCGGTCACCGCCCTCAAGAGTGGCGACATCGCCACGAAGGACGTGCTCGAGGAGACGGCGACGCTCGTGACCGAGCAGCCGGACTCCACGCCCTCGGCGCCGGCCGGGTTCGATTCCGACGACTCGTTCCCCTTCCAGATCAACATCGTGACCTCTGTCGACCCGACCTGGCTCTCCTGATCTGAAACAAGACGCGGCGGGGGCGTGGCCTGCCCCCGCCGGGTCGTACTAGCGGCCGCAACATGACACGCATCGCGCCCCGGGCACTCCTATACGCGGTGCAGGCCCCCTCTCCATTCCGGCGCGAACCCCGTGCGCCGACTTTCAAAAGGGGGAGTGATTGAGGTGGAAAGACTCGGGCGCATCAGGCTTGAGGTCCTGGTCGTGCTCACCGTCCTGGCGATCCTCGCCTCGCTCCGGTGTTCCGAACGTCCTCGCGAGGACTGCGAGGTCATTCGCGCCACCGTGCTCGAGCGCTTCCAGGCCATCGGAAAGCGCGGCGACGTGAATTACTTCATGCGGATCGAATACGAGGAGCCGGGCGGGGCGCTCGTTCACGACGAGATTCTAGTGAACGAGGCGGACGCGGTGAGGTTCCAGAAGGCCTTCTACGTCTGCGTCGTCCGGACCCTGGACGGCTACCGATTGATCGACTGCGGATACTAGAGAAATGGCAGACACCGAAAAAGAATTGAGGATCAAGGCCACCGCCGACACGGCGGCGGCCAAGGCCTCGATCGACTCCCTCAACGTCTCCATCAAGGCCACGGACACGGCCACGAGTGGCGTCACCGCCACCCAGAGCAAGGCCGAGCAGGAGATGGCCGCCTTCCTTGCAAAGAACAAGGAGATGGAGGCCCAGGCCCAGAGCCTCAGCGACTCCCTCAAGAACACGGCCGCGAACACGGGCGCGTTCGGGACCCAGATCGCTTCCCTTCTCCCGTCGCTCTCGATCTGGACGATCGCCCTGGTCGCGCTCCCTGCGATCCTGAAAGGGATCGATGAGGGCACGAAGTCCCTGTTCGGGGCGCTCGTGGACTTCAAGGACGCCCAGAACCTCAACACCGAGGCGAGCACGAACGCCACGAGGGCGATGGCCGCGATGGGCGCCGGGTTCATCGCCACGACGCAGGATATCCAGAAGGCCGAGGCGGCCCTGACGCTCCACCTTTCGGCGCTCCACGGCTGGACGCTCGAGACCCAGAACGCCATCGCGGCCATGAAGGAGTTCGGGATCAAGATCCCGGAGGCCTTCGATTCCGTCAAGGCGAAGGCCCAGGCGTTCGTGGACGTGTACGCGGCCGAGCTCAAGAAGGGCGCCGGGGAGGCCCGCGCGTTCGCGGAGCAGAACAAGGGCACCCTCGACGCCCTCGAGTCCCGGTTCATCACGATGGGCGAGAAGGTCCCGCCGGAGCTCAAGAAGATTTCGGACGGGATCGGGCTCATTCCGAAGGCGGAGCAGGAGCTCGAGAAGCATCAGGAGCAGTGGGACAAGCTGACGAAATCCCTGGCGGACCTCGGCGCCAAGGCCGATGAGCTCTCGAAGAAGCTCACGGACAACGGGAAGGCCTTCCAGGACCACGCGAACAAGATCGAGCAGGACCGCCAGACGGCGATCGCCGCGATCGACTCCACGACGAAAAAGACGATCGCGGACCTCGACCTCCAGGTGAAGCAGACGGAGGAGGCCCACAAGGCCCGGGCGATCTCGGACACGGACTACTTCACGAAGATCAACACTCTCGTGGCGGACGAGGCGAAGGCCAAGCAGGACGCCTACACGGCCGAGACCAAGATCAACGACGACGCGGCGAAGGACCAGAAGAAGCTCGCGGACGATCACGCGGTCGAGACCAAGCGGATCACCGACGACCTCGCCACCCTGGCCGAAAAACAGGTCGACGCGAAGAAGAAGCAGGAGGAGCTCACCGAGGTCCGGCGCCTGGACCAGGAGATCCTCTCCAAGACGCAGCCCCTTCTGTTCCAGGCCGGCATCGACACGAAGCTCCTCTCCGATGCCCAGGTCCCGCTCGCGGCGAACACGAAGCAGGCCGCCCAGGCCCACGTAGACCTCGGCGCGGCCGCGAAGTCGAGCTCGTCCGACCTGACCACGCTCGAGGGCGTGGCGGACTCCCTGATCCAGAAGTACCGTGACCTGGCGGCGGCCGCCTCCGACGCGGCCCGCGCCGTCGCGAGCGTCGCGTCCGGTGGCGGCCTCGGGGGCGGATAGTGGCCGGGTTCGGCAAGCGCCCCGTCGAGGAGATCGCTGAGCTCGCGGCGGGCGTCGCCAGCTTCACGACCGTCGTCCGAGAGCTCGAGGGCGCCATGCGCTCCCTCCACACGACCTCCGTGACCGTGGCGGCCGTGGCCACGACGGCCCTGAACGAGACCGGGAAGGCGGCCGTCCAGGTCGCCCAGGGGATCAAGGACGCGGCCCAGGAGTGGGAGAACGCCCAGGTCGCGATGCTCGAGCGCCTGCGCCAGACCGTGATCCCATTCGAGGGCACGGACGCGGGGAGCAAATACAGCTTCGACAAGATCATCGAGGACCAGCTTTCGAAGATCCGTGGCGGCAAGGAGACGGCGACCGAGGGCATCCAGGAGCTCCAGCGCCAGTTCGCGTCGGTCTACGGCGTCCTGCAGCGCAAGTATTTCGGGAGCCAGGACCCGGCCGAGCGCGAGTTCCTCCTGATGATCGAGCAGTTCATCAACTCCGGCAACGTCAACCAGTAAAGGGGACGCCGTGGCCGAAATCTCTCAGCAGCACGCCGGCATCAGAGCCCGCCTGTGGTTCGGCGGCAAGTTCATCACGCGCGACCCCGTGCCGATCCAGTGGGAGCCGAAGCGCTTCGAGACCAAGACCAGGACCTCGAACCTCGGGAGCCGGATCGATCGCTGCTTCACGCTCGGTCCCAACGGCGGCCAGCTTCCGAACATCCGCAACCGTCGCAGCTTCACGCTCCCGTGGTCGGACCTGCGCGAGCCCGGGATGCTCGAGCACGTCGATATCCTGGCGAACATCGGCCAGCCGTTCCCGCTCGGGCTCTGGAAGCAGGAGTACGACGTGTTCGACGGGGACGGCCAGAACCAGACGTTCTTCCTGCAGCGGCGCCTGCTCCTCTGCGCGCCGGGCGGGGCGCTTCCGCCGATCACCTACGGGGACTTCTGCACGCGCGTCCTGGTCTACAGCAAGAGCTATCTCGATTCGACGGCCGTCCTGACCGAGTACGAGCCGACGATGGTGGCGCAGGAGGAAATCGACACCGGGGACCCCGAGCCCGACGTTGTCTGGATGAGCAAGGAGGGCCAGCAGTTCGGCAACCTCTGGCTCACGAAGGTCCGGTTCGGGACGCCTCCGCCGAACGCATTCGACAACGTGGTCGTCGTCTACCTGCCCCTCTATGAGGTCACGGTGGACGCGGAGCAGGCCCGCTCGTTCCTGCAGTCGATGGTCGAGCCCCGCATCTTCCGCGTCTCGGAGTTCGGGTGAAACGTTTCGCCACCCTGACGGGGACCGTGATCTTCACGGCCGACGCGGTCCCGTGTATCTTCACGGGCCCCATCGACGTGGAGCAGGTCCGCGACGACACGGACGCCGGCACCGTCTCGTCCGATTTCTCCGTGGAGTTCAACCGGGACCTCTACGACGCGATCACGAACCGCGTCCGATGGACCGGCTCCAGGCTCTACTTCGACGGCGACGAGATCGTCCTGGGGCGCGGCGTCACCCTGAGCGTGGACGAGAGTTTCCCGGGCCCCGAGTCCAACAACGGCGAGCAGACCTCGCTGCGCTTCACGACGGTCGGGGACCTCTGGGCCGTGCCCTCGAGCGACCCCGAGCCGGTCGACAACTCCACCTGCCCGGTCGCGCACCACGCCCACGTCCGGACCTCGCCGCGCTCGATCGGCAACAAGCACACCCGGCTCGACCTCCTCCTCGGCGTGAGCCCGAAGTGGATGCGGAGCCGGCGGATGTTCCAGGGCATGAGCTTCCAGAAGCCCAACAAGGGGGACATCCTCGTCGGCGGCGAAATTACCTGCGTGGACGACTCCTCCCTCTACGTGAACAAGCCCTTCTGCTTCTCCCTGGCGCCGTTCTCCGGCCTCCGGCGCGACGAGATCGTGCGGCTCATGGCGGGGACGATCGGTTTGAATCCGGCCGAGCCCGGGAGCCCCACCTTCGGCCACTCCGGCGAGGGCGGCCAGGTCCGCTGCCCGATCGGGAAGGTCTACAACAAGGCGATCCTGGTCACGAATGCCTCCTTCATGGCGTTCCTGAACGAGTTCATCGCCCCGGAGCTCTGGTACGCCTCCTTCGATGAGTTCGGCATCCTGAACGTCCGGGAGATCCAGCGAAAGGACGCGCCGGACCAGCCGGATTGGATCCTCGACGCCAGCCTCGGGGACTACGACTACGACTCCTTTGAGGAGGACCCGCCGGCCGCTCCGCCGACGAAGATCGTCGTCACAGTGGCGAAGCCCGTCTCGGGGACCGGCCCGGACGGCGCCAACCTCACCCAGGTCACGCGCACCACGGTCGAGGAGCAGGACATGTACGCGCCCCGATGCGTGAAGGTCCGGCCCTCGGGCCTCTCGTCGCACCTGTTCGGGGACGGCTCCTATCGCACGCTCGCGGCCGAGGAGCTCATGACGGTTTCCCGCGTCGTCACCGATATCACCACGGTGAACGGCCAGGAGGTCCGCCGCTACGTCCAGACCTTCTCGATGTATAACCCGGCTGCCTACGACCCCAACTTTACGGTCTACCCGAACACGACGCTCTACGACGGCGCCTACGGGGACAAGAGCTTCCACCGGGACGAAGCCGAGTCGCTCATGGTCACGAGCGAGACGAGCCTCGAGACGATCCGGGACCTCTACGGCACGATCCTCGGGACCGTGGAGACCACGAAGGGCTGGTACGCGCCGCACCGGGGGCTGACCTTCAACGGCTCCTCGAGGACCCAGATCCTCGGGGACGCGGGCGCCACGCCGCCCTCCTACATCTACGGCGGTGGGACCTCTCGCATCCTGCCGGCGGAGGTCTACGGCCTCACGGTGAAGATAGAGAAGTCCTATTCCTACGCCTCGGACGGAACGCTGGCCACGATTGACGAGACGCGCACCGAGTACATCTCGCCGCTCGCGCGCTGCGATATCACGGTGAACGATAACCCGGAGATTCCGCCGATCCCGGAGAACCCGCCTGTGGACAACCCGCCGCCGGCTCCTCCGCCCGAGCAGAGGACGCCGTGGTGGCCGAACATCACCGGGCCCATCTCCCAGAACGGGAACGTGTTCACGTTCCTCTGCTCGATCGCTGGCGCTTACCCGGGGAGCGTGCCGCCGAACTCGAACCTGCAGGTTCAGGTGAAGGCCTCGACGCAGGCGATCCCGGTCCACGGCCCGGTTAACGGCGTGTCGATCACGAACTCGGCCCCGTTCGTCCTGAACCCCGGCACGAACGAGCAGGCCTACGTCCAGGTCACGATCCACGGAGCGAAGCCCGCCGGCCTCGTCGTCGCGCGATTCTCGATCACTTACGTGGCGGACGGATTCACGCACGGCGATTCGAATAACCTCGTGTTTGATCCCTGGCAGGGACTCCCGCCCGGGACGGAGCTCTAACCGTGTCCACCGTCCTCGCGGCCTACGACTACAAGTACCAGGCGAATGTCTGGCGCGGAGACGTGAACGAGACCTTCCAGGCCTCGAAGCGCGTCAAGACGGAATACACCGTCGTGGACGGCCAGGTCGTCAAGACGGTCGAAACCACCTGGGAGTTCGCCTCCGCGATCGCGGAGCGGTCCGTTCAGCTTCCGGACCCGCCGACCACGTTCCTCTACGTGGACAGCACCTACCGCAAGGACCGCGTCTACATCTTCCAGAAAACCCATATCAAGACGACCACGTACTCGGCCTATGGCGACGGCGCCTACCTCGTCGTCATTGATGACCTGGACGTGCTCACGGGAATCAACACCCACACGACATCGATCATCGACGGGAAGATTCCGCTCGCCCCGACCGTGGGCTCCTCGCTCTCGAACCTGATCCAGCAGCCGATCACGGAAGTCCTCGATGATAACTGCGATTCGATTGACAAGACGATCACAATCGATTCCGAGTATCTGCAGGACGAGAGCGAGGGCGCGAAACTGGCCAAGCGGAGGATGCAGCGCGAGACCGCGATCGTTCGGCGCGTGAAGCATGGAGTGAACCCGCTCATGAAGATTGGCCACACTATCCAGGTTATCGACCCGAAGCGCTCGGTCGATGGGCGGCACGTCCTCCTCGGGAAGCATTTCACGATGGGGGAGAACGGCGCCGCCGACGAGGTCCTCGAGATGGAGTTCTGGACGCGATGAGCCAGAGCTTCGCCGCGCGCCAACTGACCCGCAGGATCGCGGAGGTCGCCAAGAGGACGGCGATACAGAATTCGCCCATCCGCACGGGGACCGTCGTCTCGAGGAACCCGGACGGCACCCTGAACGTGGACGACGGGCGCGGGGGATGCCTGATCCAGGCGCCGGCCGCGAACGTGCGCGTGGGCCAGAAGATCAAGATCGGCACCGAGCCCTCGCTCGGCTCCCAGACGAGCCTGCCGCTGGTCACGCTCTCGATCGATCCGTCGACCGTGGCCTGCCCGGACGATCCCCGGCGCCGGCTCCGGTGTCAGCCCGGCATCGGGATCCTCTGCCCCGAGGAGACGACGGTCGCCTTCGAAACCCTCGTGAGCGCCGGGACGGCCGGGAACTTCACCCTGCATTGGGTGGACTCCGAGAACGTGGGCCACGACGACGAGCTCAACGACCAGTGGGCCCGGCGCATCAACCCCGCCCCGGGATCCCTCGAGAACCCCTTCGGGGGCTATCCGGAGGCCGTGGTCGGTCTCCTGAACGGGACCCGCTACCCCACGGACTACTCGGGCGGCGCGTTCACGCCGGACACGATCATCATGAGCGCCACGCGCCAGTTCCTCGAGTTCGATACCTCGAGCATTCCGGCGGGCGCCACGGTCCTTTCGGCCACTCTCCGGTTCCACTTCGCCGGCAACGACGTGCCCAACATCACGGACGAGCAGAACTCCCCGCACCTTTCGCTCTGCGTCGTGCCGAGCACGGCGGACGGCACCACTGCGGCCGCCAACTGGAAGCAGGTCGGCTCGGAGCTCCTGGGAGAGGTCAGCCTCCACGAAATCTTCGAGGCCGGCGCGCACCCGCCGGACCTCACCACGGAATTCGATATCGACGTGGAGCTCTCCTCTGACGACCTCGCGGGCCTCATCGGGCGCGGGGCGGGCGCGAGCTCGAAGTTCGCCGTCATGTCCCGGCACGATTTCGCGAGCATCACCCCGCTCGTCCCGAGGGCCTTTACGAACCCGGACAACTCTCCACCGAACCCCTGGGACAATCCCCGTTCGGTCGTCTCGCAGATTTTCCTGGACGCGCGCATCACGGCCACGACGAAGCTCATCGTGGAATACGTCGGCTCGGCGTCCGTCATCAACTAACAGGAGGGCGCGGCCATGTCTCTGGAAGTCACGCGGCAGGACGACACGACGATCGATACCTTCGACCTCACCGTGGAACGCGGGGTCGACTCGGACGTTCTGGACTTGAAGATCCTTAATAACGGCGCCGAGGACGTGGTCGGGGCCTATGTCGTCCTCTATGGCGAGAACGATCCCGGCTCTGGGCTCTACAACTCGAGCGGTCACCCGGTCACCGACGAGCGCATGGGGCGCTTCCAGATCACGGGACAGAACACGGACGCGACGCCGGGCCAGGAGATCGTCCTCGGCGTCGTCCAGCCTCTCGGCCACCTGGCAGTCGCGCAGCTTCCGATCATCAAGCCCGGGGACTGGATCCTGGCGAACTTCTGGCTGTCCCAGGCCGGCTCGAGCGCGGGCGGCGGTTCGGTGAACGTCAAGCTCGAGGTCGCCGGAGACACGGCATCCTTCCCGCTTCCCGGGGGAGTGACCCAGGCCGGCACCGGAATCGACTCGGGGCGCAAGCAGCCCATCAGCTTCCACATCGGCGGGAGCAACACCACGGCCACCGGATCGCCTGACGACCAGGTCCACGTCGCGGCCGGCTCGTGGGTCATCAAGGGCGAGGAGCAGAACGACCCGAGCGTCCAGGACGTGACCCTGGACCAGACGGACGGCTCGGCCGCCTCCCTGGGCGTGGGCGAGGCCTACGTGGCGATCCTGACCAGGGACAACACCGGGGCGCTGAACACCACGAAGGGGGACAAGGACGTGGCGGTCGACGCCGTGCGGCCCACGCCGCCGGCCGGCGAGCTCCTGGTCGCCTGGGTCACCGTGGCCTACAACGCGGTCGCGTCCGTAATCCAGAACAGCGACATCGAGGACGCGCGGCAGTTCGGGCGCTACCTGGTCGCGGCGCCGCCCACGGGCCTGACCTGCACCGTGTTCCCTGGCGTGGCCATGATCGACAGCTTCCGGACCGTGAAGCAGGTCCCGGAGGTCCTGACCCTCCTGCCGTCGACCGTCTCCCGGCTCTGGCTCGAGTTCTCCGGCGCGATCAACGTGAACACGTCCGACATTCCGCCCTCGCCCGGCGCCATCATGCTCTCGAGGGTGACGACGGACGGCTCGAACGTCACGAGCATCGTGGACACCCGGTACTACATCAGCCCGGCCGGGCCCCTCTGCGGCGGCGTCCTGGCCGGCGGCCACTGGTCCTCCGAGACCTTCACCGAGGAGATCACCACGAGCGCGAACCCCTCGGACTCCGTGGCCTCCCTCCTGCCGGCGGGCTCGATCGTCCAGGCGGTCACGGCCCGGGTCCTCTCGGCGCTCACGGGGAGCCTCTCGGACTTCTCGGTCGGTGACGACTCCGGCTCGGCCGACACGCGATTCGTCTCCTCGGCCTCGAAGGCGGTCGATACCACGGCCGTGGGCCTGGACAACGGGAAGCAGGCGGCGGCCGCCAAGATCCGGATCAAGCCCACGAGCGGCACCCTGACCGGCGGCGTCGTCCGGGTCGTCGTCCACGCGCTCGTGTTCACGCCCCCGGCGTACTAAAGGCGGTATGGCCCGGGGCCAGCCCCCGGGCCGACTTCCTCGCCTTTCTCACTTGACAAAGGCGTGAAACTGAACGGGTATGCCTTCCTTCTTCTCGGCGGCATTCCCGCTCATCGAAAAGGCCCACGGTCTGCCCGTGGGTGTCATCGACGCCGTCATCGAACAGGAGAGCTCGGGAGACCCGCAGGCCTGCCGATACGAGCCTGCCTATTTCGAGCGCTACATCCGGGGCGTGGCGCCCTCGAGCCTGCGCGGGTTCTGGCCACTGAGGGCCAGCGAGGACACGGAGCGGATCGGCCGCGCGACCTCCTGGGGCCTCATGCAGATCATGGGGCAGACCGCGCGCGAGCTCGGGTATGAGCTCTCCTTCTTCACCGGCCTCTGCGTTCCCACGATCGGCGTCGAGTTCGGCGCCCGCTACCTGGGCGAGAAGCTGCGCCTCTACGGGAACATCGCGGACGCCCTGAGCGCCTACAACGCCGGGAGCCCGCGCCAGTCCAACCGCGTGACCTACGTCGACCCGATCCTCCGGCGGATGCAGGAGGCCGCCACGGTATGAAGAACCCGTTTCCGCCGCTCGAGGCCTGGACCGTCGAGACGTTCAAGAGGGCGATGGCCTCGAACACCATCCGGGCCCTGCTCGCCGGCCTCATCGTCCAGGCCCTCATCAAGTCCAAGCTGATCCCGGACTCGTTCTTCACGAACGCGGTGGGCGCGATCTGCGATTTCCTGGCGATCCTCTTTCGGGTGAGCGCCACCGAGGATCTGAAAACCGGCTCGGCCCTCACCGCCACGGCGCCGCCGGCAGGGGGATCAAATGGGTGACGCCCAGGACCCGAAGGGCGGGTGGGGCTCGCACCCGGACGCCCAGGGCTTCTTCTCGGGCCTATTCTCGCGCGTCCTGGGGTTCGTGCTCTCGAGGGTCGGCGCCCTCCTGGCCCTGGGCGCCCTCGTCGTCCTGACGGTTCAGATCGCGTGGTGCCGGGCCCAGGACTCGAAGCTCGCGGCGAAGGCGGCCGAGGCCCAGACCGTCCAGGCGAAGCTCGAGAAGGTCCTGCACGATTTCGACGCCGTCCAGGGGACGCTCATCCGTGAGCGCCAGGCCCACCTAACCCCAACCCAGAAGAAGTTCGTCGCGGCCGTCAAGAAGGCGGACCCGAAGGCCGAGCTCGACTCCGTGGGCCATGTCGACGTGAAGATCGAGGACCAGGCGGGCGCGATCGAGACGCCGGCCGGCTCACCGTGCCCATCGAGGATCACGGACACCTACGGCCGGTTCACCTTCGACCTGCCCAACGGGCCCCTCTACCGGAAGCAGAAGTTCGGCCTCGATTTCGTGACCCTGCGCGGCGCGGACGGAACGTACCGCGTCCAGAAGTTCGAGATCCGCGAATACAACCCCACCACGGGCGAGGAAATCTCGAACGACGGCGTCGACGCGAAGGCCCACTTCGAGTTCCGCGAGCAGGACCCGGAGGGCCCGAGTCCGTGGCATATGCGGGGCGTCGCGGCGTTCGCTTTCCCGGTCGCCTACGGCGGCGGGATCCAGTTCAACCCGTGGCGCGGCCTGACCCTGGGCCCGCTGTTCATGTTCCAACCCGCCACGAAGGACAGGAGCGCCGGAATCGTCGCAGGCCTCGGAGTCGGCTGGCGAATCCTCGGCTCGACCATCTCGGTCGGTCCCTATGCCGGGGTGAGTTCCCAACATGGCGCGTTCGTGGGGGGCGCGTTCGCTTCAATCGAGGTCACGCGATGAACATCGACGCCGGTACGGCCCAGGCGGTGCTCGCCGCTATCACGCTGCTTGTCCTTTTGTGGCGCGTGATGGACGGGTTCGCCTCGAAGAAGGAAGTGAAGTCTGCGCACGAGGCCCTCCAGACGACGATCTCGGCCCATCGCACAGAGGCGAGAGAGCTCGTCGGGGGAGCG
>Ga0070686_100001543_pt1 | contig 12942 bp, 12 predicted proteins | sample KBSS23LmetaG_FD_65654 | JGI IMG/M metagenome (GOLD analysis project Ga0070686, IMG submission 65654) | Switchgrass rhizosphere microbial communities from Kellogg Biological Station, Michigan, USA - KBS S2-3L metaG | ecosystem: Host-associated > Plants > Roots > Rhizosphere ...
ACATCATCAACTTCGTTTGGTGGATCGGTATCGGTCACGCGGGCACTCTGATTTCGGCGATTTTGTTTTTGCTGCGGCAGAAATGGCGCACGGGCGTGAATCGCGCCGCGGAAGCGATGACGATTTTCGCGGTGATGTGCGCGGGTATTTATCCGCTGTTCCACGTCGGACGCGTCTGGCTCGGTTGGTGGTTGTTGCCGGTGCCGACGGCGAATTCGCTCTGGCCGCAATTCCGGTCGCCGCTAATGTGGGACGTGTTCGCAGTCTCCACCTATTTCACGGTGTCGCTGTTGTTCTGGTATGTCGGTTTGGTGCCGGATTTGGCAGTCATGCGTGATCGCGCGAAAACGAAAACGCGCAAGTTTCTTTACGGTCTGTTCTCGCTCGGTTGGACCGGCTCGAACCGTCATTGGAGCAATTACGAAAAAGCGTATTTGATCCTGGCCGGCCTTTCGACGCCGCTCGTGTTGTCCGTGCACTCGATCGTGTCATTGGACTTCTCCGTGGCCCAATTGCCCGGTTGGCACACAACGATCTTCCCGCCTTACTTCGTGGCCGGCGCGATTTTCTCCGGCTTCGGCATGGTGCTGACGCTGTTGATCCCGCTGCGCACGCTGTTTCATTTGGAAGATTTGATCACGATGCGTCACGTCGATTTGATGTGCAAAGTGACGCTGGCGACGGGAACCATCGTTGGTTACGCCTACGGCATGGAATTCTTCATCGCCTGGTATTCCGGAAATCCGATGGAGAAATTCACATTCGTCAACCGCGCCTTCGGTCCCTACGGCTGGGGATATTGGGTGATGATCAGTTGCAACGTGATCACGCCTCAGCTTTTCTGGTTCTCGAAAGTGCGTAAGAGCCTAAAGCTGATCTGGATTCTTTCGATTTTCGTCAACATCGGCATGTGGTTCGAACGGTTCGTCATCGTGATGACGTTGCACCGCGACTTCCTGCCGTCGAGCTGGGGTTACTTCAAGCCGACCTGGGTGGATGTTTGCACTTACCTCGGCACGTTCGGTTTGTTTGGAACGATGTTTTTGTTATTCCTGCGTTATGTGCCGTTGATTGCGATCGCGGAAGTGAAAGCCGTCACGCCGCAGGCCGACCCGCATCATCCTGAAGGCGGCGCCAAAGGAACTCACCATTGAGGCACGAATCAAAATGACTTCAACCTCAAGACAATACGGTATTATCGCCCAGTTCGACACGCCCGCGGATGCGATGCATGCCGCTGAGCGCGTGCGCGACGCCGGGTTCTCGAAATGGGACGTGTTCACGCCCTTCCCGGTGCACGGGATGGACAAAGCGATGGGCATGAAGAATTCGAAGGTCGGTTGGTTTTCCTTCATCGGCGGCGTAACCGGTTACACGACCGGCATGCTGATGATCTGGTGGACCAACGCCTACGATTATCCCATTTTGATCGGCGGCAAGCCGATGTTCAGCCCGTTCGGCGCCTTTCCGCCGTCCTATGAACTCACGATTTTGCTCGGCTCGTTCGGCGCCATTTTGGGAATGATGTTCCTCAATCGCCTGCCGCGCCTGCATCATCCGCTGTTGAAACACGGTCAGTTCAAGCAGGCAACCCATGACAAATTTTTTATCGTGATCGAAACGGCCGACCCGAAATATTCGGAAACTGAAACCCGCAAGCTGCTGGAAGGCGCCGGCAGCAAGCTCATCGAAATGGTGGAGGAATAATGCGCGGCTTTGCTTATTTTTGCCTCGGATTCCTGCTCCTGTCGCTCGCGACCTTCGCGCTGCTGGGCCGCCAGGGAAGCATGTCCCGCAAGCCACCCATCGAGGTGATTCCCGACATGGATCGCCAGCCGAAAATTCGCCCGCAAACCGTGAACGCGTTTTTCGCCGATGGCATGAGCTCCCGTTTGCCCGTCGCGGGAACGGTTGCGCGCGGTTCGCATTTCGAGGATGTGCCGATGAACACCGGCCACCTGACGGGCGCGACGAATTTCGTCGAGCTCAATCCGCTCGCGGTGAGCGAAGCCGTTCTGGCGCGCGGTCGCGATCGTTACGCGATCAGCTGCCTGCCGTGCCACGGCCCGATTGCGGATGGCAACGGCGTCACGAAGAAGTTCGGCATGGCGGTCGTGGCGAACCTGCACGACAAACGGATCGTCCAGATGGCGGACGGTGAAATTTTTAGCGTGATCACCAATGGCCGAAACAACATGGGCTCTTACGGCGACAAGATCGCGCCCGAGGATCGTTGGGCGATCATTCATTACCTGCGCGCGCTGCAATTGGCGCGGTTGGGGACGATGGAAGATGTGCCCGCGGCGCAACGAGCAAACGTGAAATAGTATGGCATCTGAAACAAAAGTTGTGGCTCCCGCGCCAATCGATTTCTCGAAGTGGCGCAACGTGCCCACGCTCCTGATGCTCGTCGGCGGGCTCGGCGCGGTGATTGGATTTTTCGTGAACCGGACGCAGTTCGGTTACTCCTGGCTGCAGAACTTCATGTTCTTCCTCAGCCTGTGCGTGGGTGGATGGTTCCTGGTGCTGGTGCATCATTTGTTCGATGCCAGCTGGTCCGTCGGGATTCGTCGCATCAATGAACAAATCGCGGTCGGCCTCCCGTGGATGGCGGTTTTGTTTATCCCCATTGCATTCCTTGCGACCGATATTTTTCCCTGGTTGCACATGCTGAAGGTGGGCGAAATGGATCACGCCCTGCGTTCGAAAGCGCCGCTTTTTAGCGTGGGCGGTTTCTACGGAGTAACGGTGATTTGCTTCGTCCTCTGGTGGCATTTCACCTACGGCTTGCGCCGATCGTCGTTGGCTCAGGATAAAGATGGCTCGCCGCGCTGGACCTATTCGATGCGCCGTTACGCCTGCTGGGGCATAGTGACTTTCGCGTTCTCCGTAACGCTCGCGGTGATCATGTGGATGAAGTCGCTGCAACACGAATGGTTCTCGACGATGTATGGCGTTTATTATTTCGCCGGCAGCGTTTGGATGACCCTCGCGACCGTCTATGTGCTCACGATGATTTTTCAGCGGCAGGGCTATTTGAACGGCGTGATTGGCGAGAAACAGTATTATTTCATCGGCTCGCTGTTCTTCGCGTTCACCGTGTTTTACGCCTACATCCATTTCGCCCAGTTCTTCATTATTTGGAACGCGAACATTCCCGAAGAAACATTTTGGTATTACATCCGCACGCACAACGCCTGGCGGCAGGTCGGCTTGGTTTTGATTTTCGGCCATTTCTTTGTGCCGTTCCTTACGCTGTTGCGCATCGATGCCAAACTGAAAATCCAGGTCATGCTGCCGATCGCGATCTGGGCCTGGATCATGCATTACACCGACATGGTGTTCAACATTCAGCCCGCCATTCCGGAGAATCTGATTCCGGGACGCGCGCTGAGCCCGGCCATCCACTGGATGGACGTGGCCTGTTTCCTGTTCATGCTGGGATTCCTCTCCTGGAGGTTCTTCAGCAACTATTTTGCGCATCCCCCGTATCCGCTGCGCGACCCGCGCATGGCGGAAGGATTGGATGTTTATGTTCCGCCGCTCTCGACCGCCAAAGCTGAACCCAAGGCCAGCCATTGAAAACGGAAACTGTGATTGAAACGCCGAGGCGTTGCTGCGATTACGTCAAGATCGCGATTTATTCCGTCGCGATCCTGGCGGTCCTGTTGATCGGCTATATCCTGAACAACGCGATGCGTTCCTATCTGCCGGCGCCGAATCTCAACAAGGCGCGCGCGGCGGAACGTTCCGCGGCCCGCGCCGAAGTTTTGCAAAAAGGCCAGGCCGAATTGAATGGCGATTACCTCGTCATCAACAAGAACAACGGCGTGGTGCGGTTGCCGATTGCGCGGGCGATGGAGCTCGTGGCGCAAGGCGGGCAAAACCCGGCCGCGTTCCGTTCAAACCTGCTCGCGCGCGTCGAGAACGCCACCAAGCCGCCGCCCAAGGCGCCGGAGAAACCCAGTCAATTTGAATAGTCGGCAACGCTTCGACTAATGACCGCTTCTGTAATGTCACCAACTCCAGCGGCAGCGCCAAGCTGTCCGATTCGGCCGCCCACCGCGGCGGTCGATGCTTCGACCCGCGCGCCGGTCATGCTCATGGCGTGGTCGTCGATTTGTTGGCTGGCCATCTCGCTGCTGGTGGGCGCGATTGCGATTGCGAAAATTCATTATCCTCCTTTGCTTGCCGGAATCCCCGCGCTGACCTACGGGCGTCTGGTCGCGGTGCAGGATTCGGTATTCATCTACGGCTTCGCATCCCAAGCGGCCATGGCGGTGGCTCTTTGGCTGATTTGCCGATTAGGCGCGACGACCTTGATTGGCTCCGGCGTAGCGGTGCTCGGCGCTTTAATTTGGAATTTGGGCGTGGCGGTAGGTTTCGTGGGCATCCTTTCAGGCAACCTTTCGCCCTTCGAACATTTTCAATTCCCCCACGCCGCAATGCCGATTCTTCTGCTTGGCTATTGCGTCTATGGAGTGAGCGCGATTCTGACCTTCTGGAGCCGCAAAGAATGCTCGATGTATCCCTCCCTCTGGTTTGTCTTCGCCGGCCTCATCTTTTTTCCATGGATTCTCGCGACGGCCATGATGACTTTGTGGTCGCCCGTCGTGCGTGGTTCCGTGGCTCCAATTGTCGCGTTGTGGGCGGGACAAAATCTCGTGGCGCTTTGGCTCGGCATGATTGGCCTCGCCACAATCTATTACTTTCTCCCCAAGTTGACCGGACGCAGCCTTTACAGCAACGCACTGGCCGTGTTCGCATTTTGGTTCACCATTCTGTTTGCGCAATCCAGCGGCATGCACGCGCAGGCGGCGTTTCCAGCTTGGATTGCCGGCTTGAGCGAAATCACGACGATCCTCCTGGTGATTCCCGCGGCCGCGAGCGCGCTGAATTGGTACAGAACCTTGGGCAACGTCGATCGCACTCTCGGTTCTGCGCCCGCTTATCGCTTCATGCGCAAAGCTTCCAACTTTTACGTGCTGAGCGTTGTCGTGGCAGCCTTTGCCGCGCTGCGTCCCGTCAATCGCATGCTGGAATTCACAATTTTCCAAACCGGCCTGGCGCAATTGACGCTCCTCGGATTTTTCACCTTCAGCATGTTCGGCGCGTTCGTTTACATTTTGCCCCGCGTCACCCAGGCCGAATGGCCGAAGCCCGAATTTTCCATTCATTTGCAAGGCTCGACCATCGGGGCGGCTCTCGTCATCGGCGGGTTGATTCTTGGCGGCCTGGTTCAAGGCAGCCAATTTCAGAGTCTGACGACCGACTTCGTGAAAGCGGTTCGCAGCGCGGCGATCCCCTTTGGAGGTATTGCGCTTTTCGGCTACCTGATCCTGTTCGCGGCGCAGATCGCTTTTTTGTTTAACATGCTGGGCCTGGTCTGCTGTTCGATTTGCGGGAAGGAGGATGTTCGCCGATGAACATCGCGCCCTTCATTTTCATCGGCTTGTTCGCGACCTTTTCCGCTTCGTGGTTCGGATTCGTTTTCCGTTCCCAGGCCGAGATCGGTCGCGAAACTCAATACATGAATCCCATCACCGGCGCGGTTTACCCGGTGGCCCGCGAAGGACGCGCGCAGCAAGGCACGGAAGTTTATCGCGCGCAAGGTTGCGCCGCCTGCCACACGCAGCAAGTCCGCGCTTTGAGCGAGGGCAACGACATTGTGCGCGGCTGGGGCATTCGCCGAACGGTGGCGGCCGATTACATGCTCGATCGCCCGGCGCTCCTTGGAAATGTTCGTCTCGGTCCGGATCTCGCGAACATCGGCTTGCGCAAAGGAACAAACGACGTGGTCGCCCTTTACAAACATTTGATCAATCCCCGTTCCGTTCGCGGCGGCGAAAAATCGATCATGCCGCTCTATAAATATCTCTTCGAAAAACGGCGCGCATCCGGCACGCCCGGCGCCGTCATCATGGAAAATGAGCCCGGCTTCGAATATATTCCGAGCGACGACGCGAAATCGTTGGTGGCATACTTGATCAGCTTGAAATCCAACGGCGATGTTTTCGAAGCGCCGATGCCGCAGCCAAAAGCGCCTTCGACCAACGCGCCGGCCGGCACCAACATGACTGCGACCGCGACCAACGCCGCCGCCGCTCCAACCACCAACGCACCCGCGAAATGAAAACTGAGCGCGTCCGCATGATCAGTCACGGTGTGGAAGAAGAGCCTTCCGTTGGAACGGGCGAAATCCCTGTCATTTTCTTCGGCCTCCTCGCCGGATTGATTTTTCTGTCGATCCTTTATTTGGATCGCTATGCCGGCGGTTTCGATAACCAGGTTTACCGGCCCTACGCATCGCACGACATTTTGATGGCCGATCAGCCCAAGACCCTGGGCGGCGAACAAATTGCGAAAGGCAAACGCGTTTACGAAGCCACCTGCCAAATCTGCCATCAACCCAACGGCCTCGGCACGCCGGGACAATTTCCTCCGCTCGATGGTTCCGAATGGGTGAACGGTCCAATCACCCGTTTGATTCGTATTCCCGTGCTGGGCCTCTCCGGACCAATCCAAATCAAAGGCGAACAGTGGGCCGCCGCCATGCCCGCGATGGGCGCAGCTCTTTCCGACGAAGATTTGGCCGCCTTGTTAACCTACATCCGCCAGGCCTGGAGCAATAAATCCGGCCCCGTGAAAGTGGACGAAGTGAAAAAGGTCAAGGGCGACATCGGCGGACGCTCCGATGCCTGGACTTCCGACGAGTTGCTGAAAGTCCCCGAGACGCTTTAAGCCGAAGGTAGCCCTCGTCGCGCTGCGACGAGCGAACGCTCGCCGAATCGGGCCCGTCCTGTAGAAGATCGTTAGCGAGGTAGCCCTCGTCGCGCTGCGACGAGCGAACGGCCGCAGCGCGACCGTTCCTACCTTCGCTTCAACAGCGCGATCAGTCCCTTCAAAAACTCTGCTAAACTCCGCTTTCTTTCCGCAACCACCCAAAAACGGTAGAGCGGCGGTATTACCGCCGCTCTCAAGTAACCTGGCGGATGAGCTTCTTAAACTCCCACCGCCCCCGCCACTCCAACCGATGCACTCTCCTTCACCGGCTCGGTGACGGGGGCGGCAGCCATCCCCCCGGTTGTCTCCTCCCCATTCGCGAGCGCTGTTGACCCATTATCCGACTCGTCCCCTTTCACCTTACGAGCCGAAACAGTCTTCCCTCTTCTGCTCCCTTTCTCCAGCCACTCGGAATAAATCGTGCGCACCATGCTTTTCAAATCTTCGAACTTCGTCGGCTTGATCAAATAACCATTCGCGCCCACCTTCGTCGCCGCGTTGACATCCTCTGGTTTCTCCGACGACGTCAGAATCAAAACGGCCGTGCGTTTAAGTTCGGGTTGCGAGCGAATCCATTGCAGCACTTCGATGCCGGACATCTTGGGCATGACGAGGTCGAGCAACACCAGATCGGGCAGGGGATACGCGTCGCGATCCGAATAAATGCCATCGCCGCCAAGGTACGACATCGCCTGCGGTCCTTCCGCAACGCGAAAAAGCCTGGAAGGAATACTGCAGCGTTTAAACGCGCGCTCTAACAACGCTCCATCCACGTCGTTATCATCCACTGAGAGGACCACCTGGTTCTTGTTTTCCATATCGGTTTGAACCTGTAATTGCGGTATTTTTTTAACACACCGCCCCGGCCCCGAAATATAGGGATGGAAACGTGACGAAGGGTCGGGGTTTATCCCGATGTTGGCTTGAACGCCAAGGAATTACGGAAACGCGGGCAGGCCGTCGATGCTTTGCCGATTTTTACGATCCCAGTATTCTTTAAGGCCATTCGGCCCCTTCTCAATGGCCCATTCATCGAGCATCGTGCGCGGGCCGCGAAATTCGAAAAAGGGCACCGAAAAACCGCACGACGTCGAAACACGATCCAGCTGAACATGCACAAAAGCGCGTGTGCCGGGATTGGCTGGAAAGATTTTTTCGAAGTCGGCAAATCTCGCATCCCCACGGCTAACCACCGTCCCGCGCCCGTGCAAACGGCAAATGCGCGGATTGCCGACGAATTCGCAAAACATCACCACGATCCTTCCATTCTCCCGGAGATGCGCCGCCGTTTCCGCCCCGCTGCCGGTGTAATCCTGATAAACAACCTCCATCGGTCCCAGCACCCGAAACGCATCCCCGCCCTTGGGCGAAATATTGATATGCTGCTCTGTGGAAAGCGGAGCCGTCGCCACGAAGAAAACATGTTGCCGCCCGATCCATTCCTTCAGATCCCCATCGATATTTTCGCGTTGCTTGCTCATCCGCGCGGCAATGTTGACCCATTGCGCCCCGACTCGCTAACAAAATTCGGCCAAATTTGGCGCGAGTTAATTCTCGCGCGGGGTGGCGGGTGGTGATAATTCCACGAGGCGATGGCGAAACTGTTGTTGATCATGGCGGGGGGTGCGCTGGGGACGGCGGCGCGGGTCGGCGTTTCGGAGGCTTTGAGCAGGTTGTTCGGCGCGGAGTTGATCTGGGTGTGGACGATGGTCGTCAATATTACGGGGTCGTTTGTGATCGGGTTTGTGGGGACGGCGTCGGGCGAGAATGGGCGTTTGGTAATTTCGCAATCGATGCGGCAGTTTTTGATGATTGGGATTTGCGGGGGTTACACGACGTTTTCTTCGTTCAGTTTGCAGACGTTGAGTCTGGCGGAAAAGGGGGAGTGGATGCGCGCGGGGGCGAATGTGGTTTTTTCGGTGGTGTTGTGTTTGATCGCGGTTTGGCTGGGGCATTTTGTGGCGGTGAGTTTTGGTTCGAGCAAGGGAAGTTGACGCGCGCGCCATGAAAGAACGGAGCGGGAGAAGTTGGTTGAATCGGACGACGATTGGGATTGGGCTGGCGTCGTTGTTCAGTGATTGGTCGCATGAGATTGCGACGACGGTGATGCCGGCGTTTTTGGCGACGATGGGGGTGGCGGCGGCGTGGTTGGGGTTGATCGAAGGGGTGTCGGATGGGTTGTCGAGTTTCGCCAAGATGGGGTCGGGTTTTTATACGGATCGGCTGAAGCGACGGAAGCCGATTGCGGCGATTGGATATGTTGTGACGGCGCTGGGGACGGCGTCGTTCGCGCTGGCGACGAGCGCGTGGCATGTGTTGTTGTCGCGAGCGCTGGCGTGGTTCGGGCGCGGGGTGCGGACGCCGGTGCGCAAGGCGTTGCTGGCGGGCGCGGTGACGAAGGAGACGTACGGGCGGGCGTTCGGTTTCGAGCGCATGATGGATACAATCGGCGCGATCGTGGGGCCGACGACCGCATTCTTTTTGTTGCCGTTGTTGGGATTTCAATATCCAAAGCTCTTCGCGTTGACGTTGATTCCGGGATTGATCGCGGCGTTTTTGATCGCGTTCGTGGTGCAGGAACGGGAGCGCAAACCGGTGAAGCATATTTCGTTCGTCGCGAGCGTGCGGGGTTTGCCGATTCGATTTCGGAAATTTTTGGTGGCGGTCGGTTTGTTTGGAGCGGGGGATTTTGCGCATTCGATGTTGATTCTTTTGGCGGCGCAAAAACTCGCGCCGACGTTGGGCGCCGCGAAAGCCGCGAGCATCGGCACGGGACTTTACGTGTTGCACAATGTCTTTTACGCGACGTTCTCGATGGTGGCCGGGTGGCTGGGGGATCGATTCGATAAGGGAAAATTGCTGGCGTCCGGATATTTTTTGGCGGCGCTGGTGGCGGTTGGGATTGCGACGTTGCCGATGAATGTTTGGACGTTGGGCGCGATTTTTATTTTCGGCGGGATTTACGTGGCGATGGAGGAAACGCTGGAGGATTCGTTTTGCGCGGAATTGGTCGAGGAGGAGCAGCATGGAATTGCGTTTGGGACTCTCGCGACGGTGAATGGCGTGGGCGATTTTATTTCGAGCGCAACGGTGGGAGCGCTTTGGACGGCGTTTGGCACGCCGGTAGCCTTTGCGTATAGCGCGGTTTTGTTTGTGGTGGGGGGATTTGTGACGTGGCGCGTGGCGAGGGCCGGTGAGCGTTAAAAGGGGCAAGGTTTTGTGTGTGACGCCGAAGAGCGGCGCCGGAGCGCGCGCAGTCCAGAACGCTCGCGCGAATTTGGACATCGCTGGCTTTTCAATGGGAGGGGTTTCAGGTAGGGTTGAGTCGCTGCCCATGAATTTTTGTTTTGGACCGTTTGGACCTGGGACGCGAACGACTTCGCGGCGCGCGTTTTTGCGCGGGGCGGGCGGCGGGTTCGGGATGCTTGCGCTGGCGTCGGTATTGAATGGGGAGGGCGGGTTGGCGGCGGAGAATCCGTTCGCGCCGAAGGTGACGCATTTTCCGGGGAAGGCGAAGCGGGTCATTTTTTTGTTCATGTCGGGCGGGCCGAGTCATGTGGATTTGTTCGATCCGAAACCGGATTTGGTGAAGTTGGCGGGGCAGCCGATTCCGGAATCGTTTGGCGCTTTTAAAACGCGGCGCGCGGTGGCGAAAAACAAATTGCTGCCGCCGTGTCGTCCGTTTCGCGCGCGCGGAAAATGCGGGATGGAGATTTCGGATTTTTTGCCGAACATCGCGGAGTTGGCGGATGAGCTTTGTCTTTTTCGCGGCTGTTACGGCGACAGTGTGACGCATCCGGAGTCGGTGTATTTGATGAACACCGGGACGATTTTGATGGGCAAGCCGAGCCTGGGCGCGTGGGCGGCGTATGGGTTGGGAACGGAAAATGAAAATATGCCCGCGTTCGTGGTGATGCCCGATCCGGCGGGTTGGGTGAAGGGCGGGGCGCCGGCTTGGGGCAATGGATTTTTGCCGGCGGCGTATCAGGGAACGATTTTACGCGGCGGGAAAACGCCGATTTTGAATTTGAATACGCCCGAGGGCGTGAGCGCGGATCAGCAGTTGGCCACGGTGAATTTAATCAATCGTTTGAATCGCGAAAGTTTGCCGGCGGGCGAGGAGAATTCGGATTTGAGCGCGCGGATTTCGGCGTATGAATTGGCGTTTCGAATGCAGTCGCATGCGCCGGAGGTGGTGGATATTTCGAAGGAGACGGACGCGACGCGGAAGTTGTATGGGCTCGACGATGCGGTGACTTCGGAATTTGGTTTGCGGTGCTTGCTTGCGCGACGGATGGCGGAGCGTGGGGTGCGTTTCATCCAGCTTTATTGCGGCGACACGAATGGTTGGGATGGGCACAGCGATGTGGAGGGCAATCACGCGAAGTTATGCGCGCAAAGCGATTTGCCGGTGGCGGGTTTGTTGAAGGATTTGAAATCGCGCGGCCTGCTGGATTCGACGCTGGTGATTTGGGGCGGGGAATTTGGGCGGATGCCGATGAGCGAGGGTTCGAATGGGCGCGATCATAATCCGCACGGTTTTTCGATGTGGATGGCGGGCGGCGGGGTGAAGGGCGGGCAGGTGATCGGCGCGACGGATGCGGTGGGTTTGCGCGCGGCGGAGGAGAAAACGCACGTGCATGATTTGCATGCGACGATTTTGCATTTGTTGGGGATGGATCACACGCGGCTGACGTTTCGGCATAATGGGAGGAACGAGCGATTGACGGATGTGGCGGGCGAGGTGGTGAAGAAGGCGGTGGGATGAAGTGGGTAAGGGCATGAACGCGCCACGCTGGAGGCCCTCGCCGGGCAGGCTGGCGGTCCCGGCGTTGGCGTGAAATTCACGCAGGTGGAGGGGTGTGCGGTGCATGACACGTGTGTCATTTGGCGGGAATTGTCTTAATCTGCGCGGAAATTGGTTCACGTGGATTTAACAAGCAATGGGCATGCGTTCTGCTAAAGTTTCGATGATGTTTCGTCTCTCTCTCTTTTTACGGAATTATTGTTTCAAATTCCGGTGGATTGCTTTGGCGTTGGCGATTTCACTCGGTGGAATCTGGGAGGCGCGAGGTCAAGCTTCTGGCGCGCTGAGCTTTACGACGGGAACGTTCCAGGTCTCGGAAGGGGACGCGGGAACATACGATATTTCGCAAAACGCGAGCGCCGCGGGCGCGCTCGTCACGGTGAAGCGCGACCAGGGATTTAGCGGCCGGGTGTTGGTGGATTGCATCATTTCAAATGGGACCGCAACGAACGGCGTGCATTTTCGCGTGGGGCAAATTCCGCCGGCGCCTTCGGTGACGAATGTTTTGACGCTGGCGGATTTTCAGACGAGCACGAATTTTTTGATCACGTTGATCGATGACAGCGTGACGAATACGGCGCGGACGGTTTCGATTCGATTGGCGAATCCGCGTTTGGCGCCGGGACAGGAACCGACTTTGTTGGCTCCGACACTCGGCGCGCCCGCGACGGCGACGTTGACGATTTTGGATGATGAACCGGGATTTAACATCGAGCGCGCGACGTTTCGGCGGAGTGAAAAGGGCGGACAAATTTTGATTGGGGTGCGGTTGTTGGGCGGCGGAGCGATGGGCGTGAGCGTGGATTATCAAACGGCGGCGCCGGGATTCGCGTTGTCGCCGTTATCGGATTATGCGGCGGCGGGCGCTGATTTTACGGCGGTGACCGGGACGTTGAATTTTGGCCCGGGCGCCACGCGGCAGGTGATTACGATTCCAATTTTGACGGATACGTTGCCGGAATTTAATGAGGACATCCGGCTGCAATTGACGAATCCGCAAGGGCAGGTGAACGGCGCCAATGTGAATCTGGGATCGGTGAGCGAGGCGTCGATTACAATTGTGGACGATGCGCGCACGGATGCGGATACGCCGGCGGGGGCGGGTTCGCAGAGCTACGATGCGCCGGACCCGTTGAATCCTGTGCCGGGCGCGAATAATACGGTGAATGCGATTGCGCTGGATCAAAGTGGGCGCGCGATTATTGGCGGCGATTTTACGGCGGTGAACAGCAAGGTGCAGAATCGTTTGAGCCGTTTGACGGCGGCCGGCGCATTCGATACTTCGTTCGTGACGGGCACGGGGCCGGATCGTTCGGTGAATGCGATCGGAGTTTATACGAATGGCTCTTTGG
>Ga0070686_100001544_pt1 | contig 12938 bp, 8 predicted proteins | sample KBSS23LmetaG_FD_65654 | JGI IMG/M metagenome (GOLD analysis project Ga0070686, IMG submission 65654) | Switchgrass rhizosphere microbial communities from Kellogg Biological Station, Michigan, USA - KBS S2-3L metaG | ecosystem: Host-associated > Plants > Roots > Rhizosphere ...
ACGCGACGACGCTGATCCAGCGCCACATCGACGGGCTCGCGAACGCGACCAGCTTCCACAAGTACAGCAACGCCAGCGCGCAGCCCATGGTGGTGTACCAGCTGGCGAAGATCGTGAAGGGCACGTCGCCCAGCTATACCGAGTGGGCGTCCCAGGCGTTCGCCGACAACAACATCCAGATGAAGGATCCCAAGGATCCGAGCGGGCCGAACCTGACGCTGTGCCAGCTGTTCGAGAAGGGCGTCATCAACGAGGTCTGGTGCATGGCGACGCAGAGCCAGACCAAGTGCGGCGAGACGCAGGAGACCAAGGTCGTCTACTCGAACGCCGATCCGCCCGTGAAGACGACCGCCCGACCCGTGAGCGCGTCGAACGGCGACAACGTCACCGGCCTCGGCTGCAAGGTGTCGATCCGCATCATCGACTTCAACACCTCGCGCGGCGTGGGCTGCCACCAGCACGCCATGGGCCACGGCTGGGAACGGTACATGGACACGCAGGCGCTGCCGATCCTGCGCAAGCAGGCGGCGCGCTTCCTGAACTGGGATCTGAACACGCGCGTGATGGCGCCGTTCTCCAACTTCTACAGCGCCTGCAACAGCAACGGCTCGCAGCTCACCGACTGCGTCGTCTGGCAGTCCAACGTCCACGCGGTGTCGGGCAACAGCGCGGCGCGGGCGTTCGACATCGCGGACATGTCGGGAGGCTGCGGCAACGCCCACTTTTACGCCAACACGACGGGCACGTACTCGTACGACGCGCGGACGCCTGACCCGATGGTGCTGTCGTCGTGCGAGCACTACGGCATGCACGACGGCGCGAACGGCAAGGACATGACGACGCCGTACACGAACGCGATGACCGACTCGCTGGCCAGCGCGCAGGCGTCCGGTCCGTGCACGTCGGGTGGCAACTACTGCTCGACCGACGACGACTGCGGCGGCCACGGAACGTCGTACCTGTACCAGAGCTTCCCCAGCTACGGCACGACGGCCAAGAACGACGACGGCACCCCCATGCACAACTGGTGGCCGTACTTGTTCTACTAGAACGCTGACGGTGGACGTGGACGCAGACGTTCACGATCCGGCATTACAATGACCTCGTGGTTCGCGTCGCCCTCGTCGTCTGCCTCGTCCTCGCCGCCTGCTCCAGCGACGCGTCGCTGACCTCCGATGCCGGCGCGGACACCGCAACCGACACCGCCACCGACACCGCGGCCGGCTTCCGCGTGCTGCTGTTCTCGCGCACGACCGGCTTCCGCCACGATTCGATCCCGACGGCGATCACCGCCCTGACCGAGCTGGGCGCGACCGGCGGCTACGTCGCCGAAGCCACGGAAGATCCCGCCGCGTTCACGGCGACGAACCTCGCCCGCTTCCAGGTCGTCGTGTTTCTGCTGACGACAGGCGATCCGCTGGACGATGCCGGGCAAGCAGCGTTCGAAGCGTGGATCGCGGCCGGCGGCAATTACGTCGGCGTGCACTCCGCCGCCGACACCGAGTACGACTGGCCGTTCTACGGCGAACTGATGGGCGCCTATTTCAAACAGCATCCGGCGATCCAGCAGGCCACCGTCAACGTCGAGGTGCCGGATCACCCGGCGACGGCCGGGCTGCCGTCGCCGTGGATGCGCACCGACGAATGGTACGACTTCCAGACCAACCCGCGCGCGACCGCGACCGTGCTGATCACGATCGACGAATCGACGTACCGGGGCGGGACCATGGGCATCGACCACCCACTGGTGTGGGCACACGCGACGACGGGCGGCGGCCGCGCCATCTACACCGAGATGGGACACACGGCCGAGAGCTACGCGGACCCGCTGTTTCGCCAGCACCTCGTCGGCGCGGTCCGCTGGGCTGCGGGATTCTGAAGCGCAGGTTCACGAGGCCCATCCTGTCGGCGGATCGGGTGTCGTATTTCGCGAACGCCTTGTTACCCCGCAGCACAGTGGATCGCTCTTAGCTCGCCTCGTCCTCGATCGATCTCGACCGACGCGCGAGCCCGAGCGTCCTTCTCGATTGCGCGAGAATTGCGATCTCATCTGCAGACCACCCACCGCCGTTCGTGGCCGACGCGCGCGCCATGCATGTGAACGACGGGCACGTGCGACCCATCACCAGCCGCCGTGCTGTCCGCCGCGGCCGTGGGAAATTCGGACAGGCCTGTTCAGGCCCTGACAGCGCGCCGGCCGAGATCCTCCGCCGCGCGCGCCGCGTACCTGACGCAGTGGGTGGTCTTCCCTTTGCACATGCCCCTGTCTCGAGACCCGCAAACGCTTGGCTGAGGCACGGCAAATGAGTCAAAAGACATCACACATCCGGGGCATTCGCGCCGCACTCGCTGCCGCGGGCGCAAACATTCATCCCGCGCTGACGCCCGGCTCGGCCCTGTGGCTGTGGGCGCTGGCCGCTTCAGTTCTGCTCGGCGCAGCCGGCTTGCGCAGCGAGCGGCGCCAGGAGGTGTCGTCATGAACGCGATGCTCGACCTGCGGTGCGAGGTGAGGCGGCTGCCGATCGCGCTGAGCGGCGCGACTGCCCTGGACGACGGCGCGCGCCAGGCCGCGATCGCCGAGTGGACGGGCCGCATGGTGGACGAGCATGTGTCGTCGCGCGTGTTCGCCGGCCTGCTGCCGCAGATGATGCGCGCCGGCGTCGATCCCAGCTTCCAGGCGGCCACCGCCGACGCGGTCGTCGACGAATTGCGCCACGCGCGTCTTTGCGCGGCGGTCGTCGAGGCGCTGGGGGGCGAGGCGCGCGCGCCGATGCCCGATCTGGACGACATCCCCCGTCACGACGACGTCGGCGTGATGGAGGGACTGCTGCGCAACGTGCTGGCCGTGTCGTGCTTGAACGAGACGGTGACGGTCGCGCTGCTGGAGAGCAACCGCCGTCTCGTCAAGGAATCGACGCTGCGTCGCGTGCTGACCGAGATCCTCGCTGACGAGGTCGGTCATTCGCGCATGGGATGGCAGATGCTGTCTCATCTGGCGCCGCGCATCGACGACGGGATGCGCGCCCGCCTGGGCGCGTACCTGGTTCCGGCGTTCGCGCAGCTTTTCGAGCGCCACTGCGCGGGCGCGGCGGCGCCGCACCTGCCGGTGGTCGAAACGCTGGGCGTCGAGGATCGCCGTGAATCGACCAAGCTGTTCATCGACGTCGTCAACGACGTCATCGTGCCCCGGCTGGAGGCGTTCGATCTCCCGGCACGGGAGGCGATTCAGGCTGCGCTCGCGCCGTCTGTGCACGACGACGCGGTCCTCTGGGCCGCCACCGACTAGCCGCCCCCGCGCGCAGCGCGGGTTCGCGGCTACCTGAAAAAACAATAGTCGCAGACCGCGCCTGCGGCGCGGAGCGACTAGGGAATGAAAATCGGCGGCCGGAACACCGGCCGGACGGGAATCACCCGGGGCGGCGCGACCACCGGACGGACCGGGCGGATCATCGGCGGCTCCGTCACCGCCCGTCCGGGTGCCCCCGACGCGCGAGGACGCTCGAGGCCCTCGGCCGCGTGCAGCAGCAGATGGCCGTGCGCGACATCGGCGCTCGGCTGGCCGGCGTCTCGACGCTCCTTGATCTTCCCCCAGCACCACAGGCCTGCGCCGATGCCCAGGAGCGCCACAGTCATGACCACGAACCTGCCGGTGTTTCGCATGTCAGCGAGAACGGACGGTTGGCGGTCCGCCCCGTCGCGTTACCAGCTGTACGGCGACATCCCACCTCCCGAACCACCTGCGGCGCGCGCGACCTGCCCTGCGAAAAATCGTCCGATCGAGCGTGGGTGAGGCTCCGGCGCGCGGCCCGTCTCGCGGCGGCCCTTGTTCGGCGCCGCGCCTGCCCTCTATGATCGCGAACGTGGAGGGCGCCCGCGCACGTTTCTGGGCCGGTCTTGGCAGCGCGCGCCGCAACGGTCTCGGCCGCGCGCCCGGCTGGGAAGGGCATCTGGACGCCGCGCTGGACGAAGGGGCGCGCGCGTGGCGCAGCGACTGGCTGTCGCGCGACGACTTCGCTGCGGAGATCGCGACGCGTCTGAACGACGACGACGAGGAAGATCTCGCCCGCTGGTGGAGCCACCTGCGCCCTGGCGATCTTTACCTCGCGTGCGCGTGCGTGCGCGGCGTCGGCGGCGCGCTGGATCGATTCGAACGACTCCACGGCGCCGAGATCGCGCGCATCGCACAACGGTTCGATCGCCCGGGCTTGCCGGCCGACGATCTGATCCAGCTCTTGCGCGCGAAGCTGTTCACCACGCCCGGACCGGAGGGCCGCCCGCGCATCGCCTCTTACACGGGGCAGGGCTTCCTGCAGAACTGGCTGCGCGTCACCGCCACGCGCACGTTCATCGACTGCTGCCGCACCCATGACGAGCCGCCCGAGGTGCCGATGCGCAACGAGCTGGTGGCGGTGCTGCCCGAGCCGAAGGGCGATCCCGAGCTGGCGCTGCTCAAGCGCGAGCACATGACGCATTTCAAGGCGTCGTTCGCGGAGGCGGTCGCTGCGCTGGACGGCGCCGATCGCCTCCTGCTGAAGCAGCACCTGGTCGAACGGCTGACGATCGACCAGCTGGGCGCGCTCTATCATCTGCATCGCGCGTCGGCCGCGCGGCGGATCGCGAAGGCGCGCGACGCGCTGCTGCTCGCCACGCGCATCGCGCTGGCGCGGCGGCTGGGCGTCCCACCCGAACGGCTGGCCAGCGTCCTCGAGCTGGTCGCCAGTCGATTGGAAGCGAGCATCGAACGCCTGCTGGCATGACGCGATGACGTCCAGCGCGTCGAAGTCCCCGCGCCCCGAGGGGGCCTGTCCGTCCGACAAGGTGTTCACGCGCCTGCTGGAAGGGACGCTGTCCGAGGCGGAGCTGCAGGCGGTGCAGGCGCACGGCGATGGTTGCCCGGCTTGCGGGCGGACGCTGGCGGAGCTGGCGCGCACGATGACGCCCGGCCAGGGCGACTGGCTGGGCGAGCGGTTTCAGCTGCTCGAGCCGCTGGGCATCGGCGGGATGGGCGTGGTCTACACCGCGTTCGACACCAAGCTGCAGCGCAAGGTCGCGGTCAAACGGTTGCGCGAGCTGGCCGCGGTGGCGTCGGCCGATCGGCGGCGCGCGCGCTTCCTGCGCGAAGCGCAGCTGCTCGCGTCGTTGTCGCACCCAAACGTGCTCACGGTGCACGACGTCGGCGGCGTCGATCCCGAGCTGTACGTCGTCATGGAGCTGGTCGACGGCTGGCCCATGTCGCGCTGGATCTCGGAAGCGGAGCCGCGGCCGGACTGGCGCCGCATCCTCGATCTCTACGTGCAGGTGGGGCGCGGCCTGTCCGCCGCGCACCAGCTGGGCGTCGTGCACCGCGACGTCAAGCCCGAGAACATCCTGGTCGCGCGCAACGGACGCGTGCTGATCGGCGACTTCGGCCTGGCAGGCCTCGCCGAGGCATCGACCGCCACGCCTGATCCGTCGTCGCTGCCGATGGTGCTCACGCAGACCGGGGCCGTGCTGGGCACGCCGGCGTACATGGCGCCCGAGCAGCACGACGGGAAGCCGGCGGACGCGCTGTCGGATCAGTTCTCGTTCTGCGTGTCGCTGTACGAGTCGCTGCACGGACGGCGGCCGTTCCCGGGACAGACGGCGGGCGAGATCGCCGCGGCGGTCCGCAGCGGTCAGCCGCCAGCGGGTGGAGACGGCATCCCGCGCGAGATCGACCGCGTGATCGCGCGCGGGCTGGCCGTCGCGCCCGCGCTTCGATTTCCGTCGATGGACGCGCTGCTCACGGCGCTGGACCGCGCGCGCGCGCGGCGGCCCCTGAAGCCGGTGCTGGTCGCGGGCGCGATCGGCGTCGTTCTGGCGACGACCGCGACCGCCGCGATCGTCGGTACGAACCGGCACGCGCAGCCGGCTGCCTTGGTCAGCACCCCGCCCGTACGTGAATCCGTCGCGATCACGACGGCGCCCCCGCCTTCGCCTGCGGGCGCGACGCAGGGCGCGGAGCCGGACCCTGGCACGTCCCGCGCGTCGCGATCGCGCATACGGCGCGAGGCGCTCGCGAGGAAGGCGGCCGAGGCGCGTGCGCACGCGCTCGCGTTCGCGCAAAAGCACCCCGAGATCGACGCGCGGCTGCTGCTCGATATCGCGGACGGCTCGCACGCGGATCGCGACGGCGCCGCCTGCCTGAACGCGCTGAACCAGATTCCGGCCGACGCCTGGCCCGCCCCGCTGGCCGAACGCGCCCTGCGCCGCCGCGCCACCTGCGAGATGCTGCGCGGCAACTGCGAGAAGGGACGCCGTCTGCTCGAACCGCTGGACGGCGTCAGCGGCAGCCGCGCCGCGGTGCTCGCCAACTGCCTCGTGACGTTGCTGCCGACGGTCGAGGATCGCATCCTGGCGGTCAGCGCGCAGGCCGACGAGGCGCGCTACGCTGGCAACAAGCCGACGCGGCGCAAGGATCTGAAGCAGGCGTTGCTGCGGCAGACGGCGTCGCCGGAGATCCAGGCGTGCTTCCGCAACCGGAACTCGTCGCGCGCGTGCGGTCGGCGGCTGACCGCGCTGGCGCGCGCGTACCAGGTGCTCGCCGAATCGTTCCTGCTCGGCCACGATTGCGCGGAGGGCGCCGCGATGGACGTCATGCACAGCCAGGTGACCTTCCAGTCGGTCGGTCCCGACGGCGGCGATTCCGCGCTGCGCTGTCGATCGGGGCGGGTCTTCGCCGCTTACCGATCGTGCGCCGACGCCGGCGAGGCGGCCGAGCGCCGCTGCCTGGCGCGCGTACAGTCGGCGCGGCGCGAAGGGGCCGCCGTCCTGCCCGACCTTCGCTGAGGGTCATTCCACCGTCGACAGCGAGGCGGGCGCCATGCTGACCGGCACGTAGCCGGCCTCGGGCTTCACCTCTGACGCCACCGGGAACTCGACGGGACGCAGCTGATTGAGCTCGCGTTCGCAGGCGCGCGACCAGTTGTTGTACCAGGACTGCTGCGTGGCCGCCGTCAGGCAGGCGCGGTACGCCTCGACCGCCTTCGCTTCGATGGGCGCCGCCTTGTCCTCCAGCGCGTTGCAGTAGAGGTCGCGCGGGTGATTGCCCCACGCATCGGTGTCGGGCAGGTCCCTGGGGATCTCCGCGGTGTAAAGCTGCCCGGCGAAGTCCTGATACAGCTGACCGACCCGCCCCGCCGCCGCGATCGTCCACTGCGCCTGGCGCAGCTTGAACACGTCCAGGTAGCGCGTGCGCGTCTTCTCGAGCAAGCGCGTCTTCTCTTCGATGTACGACGTGAAGCGTTTCTGCGAATCCGCGAGCTTGCGGGCGACGGCCGCCCGCCGCTGCGCGCTGTGGCCGGGGCGCGGCTGCGAGAAGTCCAGGCTCTGCGGAAACTTCACGCGCAGCAACTCCTCGTAGTCGCGTTCCGCCAGATAGAACGCCGCCCCCGCGGCCGCGTACGCGCCCGCCGCCCGGCGCGCGTCCGCGTCGTGGCCCGCGATCGGATTGGCCGCCTCGCCAGCCTTCCAGAGATCGATCGCGGCGCGGAAGTGCTCCTCGGCGGTCGCCGCCTGCTGCCGGTTGCGATCGAACACGACGATCTTCGACTTGGTCGCCGGCCCGCACTGCGTGCGCTTGCTGGTCCCCAGCTTGCGGTTGGCGGCCTCGATCACGTCGCGGCTGCGCGTCTGGGTCAAGCGCTCGACGTGCAGGCAGGCGCCGTCGGCGGATGCGCGCGCGCACGACGCCTTCCAGGACAGCTCGCCCAGGCGGAAATGCGCCTGGACCTGCCGGTCCACGCCGCCGTGCTTGCCCCACTTCTCCAGGTAGCTGCGCAGGTGCGCGCGCAGATCGTCGGGGCGGTTCTGCGCCTCGTACACCTCGCCCTTCTGGAAGAAGACGCCCGCGGCGTCCTGCGGGTTGCGCGCGCCGTAGAGATCGACGTACGCGTCCATGTCCGCCAGCGCCTCGCGCGCCTGCTGCAACCCCTCGCGGAAGACGGTCGCGTTCCCCAGCGCCGTCCGCGCCGGCGGTTCGCCCGGGTATTTCTTCGCGAACGTCTCGTAGTTCTCCGACGCGCGTTCGTAGTACGCGAGCTGCTGGTAGCCGGCGCCGATGCGGTACAGCGCGCGCTTGGCCAGCTCGTGCTGCGGGTGCGCTTTGATCAGCGCGTCCCACGTCTTGACCGCCTGCCCCACCAGGTGCGCGTTCTGGAAGCACTGGCCGGCGTTCCAGAGTCGCTCGCTGTGCTTGGCGTGCGTCGACAGCGCGTCGGCGGCGGCCAGGAAGGAGCGGCCGCATTCCTTGAAATCGCCGCGCTTCTCCTGGCGCCGCCCTTCCTGATCGTAACCGTCCGCGAGCAGTGAGATCAGATAGGGCCTGAGCTCGTCGTTGGCCACGATGGCCGGCATGTCGAGGAACTTCCGCGTCCAGGCCAGCACCTCCTCGCTCTTGCATTCCATGTTCAGCGCGTCGAGGAAAAGGTTCGCCGCGAAGACGACCAGCTCGTGCTTCGGGTACTTCTGCACCACCTGTAAGAACAGCGGCTCGGCGCGATCGAACTGATCGTGGTCGTAATAGATGTACCCCTCGCGGTACCACATCACCGGGATCTCGGGCGCGTCGGGCACCAGCTTCGCGTAGGTGTGGAAGGCGGCGATGATCTTCTGCTGGTTGTCGGGGATCGTCCGCGGCGTCCGCTTGCGGCACACCTCGCCCTCCGCGAGGCCCTCGTAAGCGCGGGCGGGTTCCTGCCGCCGGGCCGCGGCATCGTCGCTCATCAGCGCGTTCTGCCAGGCCAGCACCGCCGCGTGGGCCGCCTCGCGCGCGTACTTGCCGCCCGGCTGCGCCGCGACGACGTCGGTGTACTGCTCGGCGGCGTCCTTCCAGCGCCGTAGCACCCAGAGCAGCTCGCCCCGGTAGAAGCGCATCTCGTACGCCTGCTTGTCATCGCCGAAGTACGACAGGAAAAGGCGATAGGCGCGATCGGACAGCTCGAACGTCGGTATGTCCTGAATGCGCTGCGCCTCGCGATGCCAGATCAGCGCCAGCTCGCGCGCGGCGTCGTGGAACGAGGCGCGACATTCGGCGGCCTGCTCCTTCTTCGCGGGCGGCGCCTTCTCGTAGACCAGCCCCAGCCGCTCCAGCTCCTGCGTCACCAGCGGCTTGTCGTAGTTCGGCAGCGACAGCGTGTTGCGCAGCACCTTGCTCTGCCATTCGCACACGCGCGCGCTCTGCATGTTGTCGGCGATGATCTGCTTGTAGACGCGCGTCGATTCCTGCGCCTTGCCGTCCTCCCAGTAGCGCTCGGCGAGCAGCTCCATCATCTTGGGCGCGTAATCGCCGCCGACCTTCGCGAAGAACGGCCGGGCCTTCTCGGAGCTTCCGACCTGCGCGTACGCCTTCACGACGTCCTTCTTCGCCTCCTTCGCCAGCACCTCCAGCTGCTTCCGATCGACGGCCAGCTTTCCCGATTGCGTCAGCCGCACGACGCCCACGAACGTCTCCAGCGCGGCCTTGTAGTCGCCCAGGTTCACGTGGCACCAGCCCTTCTTGTAGGCGGCGTACGGATAGACGCTGGACTTCGGGAACTGCTCGACCTTCTCGTAGAACTTCAGCGCGGCCTCCATCTCGCCGCCCTCGAACGCGTGCTCCGCGAACGCCAGGTACGCGTCCGGGATGTACTTCGAGTTGGGGTAGTCCTTGATCAGGCGGTGGAAGAACTCGCGCGCCTGATCGTCCTTCTTGGCGCTGGTCAGCAGCGCCGCGAGGCGAAACAGCACCTCGTCCATGCGCTCGTACTTCGGGTACCGGGTCGCGCCGACGTAAGCCTTCACCGCCTCGAGCAGCCACGCCTGTTCCTGGCGCAGATGCGCTTGCTGCTCGGCTTGCAGCGGACCGCGCTGGGCCGGCGGCAGCTCGAAGATCTTCTGATCCAGCGCGTGCGCCTGGTTGAAATAGAAACGCTGGTTGTCGCTATAAAGCTCGCCGGCGCGGAAGAAGAAGTCGGGTTTCTGCGAATCGTCCTCGTCCGTTATCTTGATCAGCGTCCGGATGCGCGCGATCTGCGCGTCGGTGATCTGCTTTCCCCGCCGCCGTCGGTCCTGGAGGAATTCCTCCAGCCCGACCCGCGGTGAACGTTCGCGGGCGGCGGGCGCGGGCTTCTCCGGCTTGGTGAAGCGGCGTTCGACCTCGTTCACCTCGACGGTCGCGCGCCGGGGCGCGTTCCTTCCCTCGATCGGCGGCAGCGGCGGCGGGGCCGCGCGCGCGATCGGCGCCGACAACGGCGAGCACACGACTAGCAGATAGACCCATCGCGTACGGGCGGTGAACATGACGGAGCCCTTTCCGCGCCACGGCCGTCCGCGCGGGACGTGTGTGTTGGCGCTCCTTGATCGGACGAACTTTTCGGGCCCGGGTCGCGTTCTTGCACCGCGCGGCGCCGCGCGATCACAGGTGCGTCGGCACCATGAAATCGCGCCGCATGGCTCAGCCGCGCATCAGCCCGAACGCATCGTTTCCATGTAGTCGCGTGTCGCCGAGAAAAACGCCGCACGCGCGGCGCCGCGCGATTTGTTGCCTACGCGAAACGTTTGTTTGCGACCGATCAGTGAAAGCAGCGCTCCCCTCGGCGTCCCCCGCACGAGACAGCGCACCCACAACACAAAGAGGAAACGACGATGAACACCAAAACGAGCAGAGCGATGATCGTTCTCGCTGCGGGGGCAATGATCGGCGCGGCGGCGGGTTGCGAGGACGTTCCCGAAGAAGACATCTTCGTCGAGCAATCGGCGATCCTCGGCGACCGACTACCAGGCACCAGCACCAACGACAAGAACTTCGCCGAGTTCAAGGCGAACTTCCAGGCAGAGGAAGAGCTCGACGAGGGCCTGGGCCCGATCTTCAACGCCGAGGGCTGCGCCGTCTGTCACGATGCGGGAGCGATCGGAGGCGCGTCCGCCACCCGCATCGAGCGCCGCTTCGGCCGGTTCGTCAACGGCGTGTTCGATCCGCTGGGGAACCGCGGCGGATCGCTGCGCCAGCTGTTCACTGTCGGCCCGTTCACGGGCTTGAACGGCCAGAGCTGCAACCCACCGCTCGAAGTCGAGCCCGCGGAGGCGACCGTCCGCAACGTCGGCCGCTTGACCACGCCGCTGTTCGGCCTGGGCCTGGTGGACGCGATGCCGGATTCGTTCTTCACCAGCATGGCCGCCAGCCAGCCGATCGCGACGCGCGGCATCGCCAACATCGTCACCACCGTGCTGCCCAACGATCGCGACGTGAATCAGCGCATCGGCGGACAGCGCGTCGGGCGCTTCGGCTGGAAGGCGGGCGTTCCGAACCTGCTGCAGTTCTCGGCCGACGCCTACGTGAACGAGATGGGCATCACCACCCAGAGCTGCTTCCAGGGTGTATCGGTGACCGCGTTCGCGATCGAGTCGGCACCCAACGGAATTCCCACCCCGCCGGGATGCGACGATCTGGCCGAACCCGCGCCTGCGGGCGTGCCCGCCGGGACGGACGATCCGGTCGGGAGCTGCGCCGGCGGCATCACGAAGATCCAGAAGGACATCGACAACTTCAAGCGGTTCATGACCAACCTCGCGCCGCCGCCGCGCGACCTGTCGAACAGCGGCGCGATCGCGCGCGGCACGCCGCTCTACGACCAGATCGGCTGCGCGAATTGCCACACGCGGCGCGTGTTCACGACGCCCAGCCCAGCGCCGAACGGCGTCCCCAGCAACACGAACTTCCAGCCGTTCTCCGACTTCCTGGTGCACGACATGGGAACGCTGGGCGACATGATCGGCAACGCGGGTGACAGCGTGGCGGTGACGCGCCGGATGCGCACCGCGCCGCTGTGGGGCATCCGCTTCCGGCCGCTCCTGCTGCACGACGGCCGCTGCGGTGACGTCCCCTGCGCGATCAACGCGCACGACGGCCAGGGGCTGGCGGCGCGCAACGCGTTCAACCAGCTCAGCGCGGCGCAGAGGGCGGACGTCGTGAACTTCGTGCGATCGATGTAACCAGGCCTCCACGCGGGCCGGCTCGCGCAAAGCTGGCCCGTGCGGGGGGTGTGGGGAGGCGGTTCCGGCACGGGGGGAGATCTCCTCTCTCTCCCCGTGCCGGCCGCGTTCCTCTCCTCCGTGAGCGACTAGCGTTTCTTCGCGGCCGTCTTCGCCGGACCGCTGCTCTCGCGAACGATCAGCTCCGCGGGAAGATCGATGCGCTCCGGACTGGGCGTCTCGGGGCTGTCGATCATCTGCATGAGCGCGCGGCAGGCCGCGTTTCCCAGCGCCTGCGACGGCTGCTTCGCCGTCGTCAGCCCGGGCCAGTACAGCGCGCCCTCGGGCACGCCGTCGAAACCGACCACCGACACCTCGTCGGGCACGCGCACGCCGTGCTGAAGGATCGCGCGCAGGAATTCGATCGCCAGCGTGTCGTTGCCGCACATCACGGCGGTCGGCGCCGACGCCCGGGGCAACGCCTGCCACTGCGCGGCGACGGCCGCCGCGCCCTGCGGCGGGAAGCTCTCCCCGAACTGGACGTTCGCGGGATCCAGCTCCAGGTCGCGCTCGGCCAGCGCGTCGCGCATCCCGTTCAATCGCTCGATGGCGTCGACCGACTTGTCGGGTCCACCCAGAAACGCGAACCGCCGGTGGCCCAGCGCGACGAGGTGCTCGGTCAACGAGCGCGCCGCCTCGCGGTTGCGCGCCACGAACACGGGCCCGGCGTCGAAATTCTCGTCGGGCGCGATGAACACCATCGGGATCTGCGCCTGGCGCGCCTGCGCGACCAGGCTCTCCTCGCGACGCGTGCAGCGCGCGAAGATCAGCCCGTCGACGCGGCGGTCCGCGATCCAGCGTTCGATGGTCGACGCGTCGTAGCTGCCGCGCAACTTCAGACTGCCCAGCAGCGCGCTGATGGTCTTGTCCGCCAGCGCCTCCTCGATCCCGCCCAGCACCTGCGTGAACCA
>Ga0070686_100001545_pt1 | contig 12938 bp, 12 predicted proteins | sample KBSS23LmetaG_FD_65654 | JGI IMG/M metagenome (GOLD analysis project Ga0070686, IMG submission 65654) | Switchgrass rhizosphere microbial communities from Kellogg Biological Station, Michigan, USA - KBS S2-3L metaG | ecosystem: Host-associated > Plants > Roots > Rhizosphere ...
CCTACGGTGAAGCTGCTACTACTGCCGAGTCCCGTCCCTGCTGGAATGTCAGCAATTGAGTGGATTTCAATCCCCAATGGTCTGCCGACAATTTTTAGCGCATTCCTAATAAGATCGTGCTTGATGTCCTCCTGGCGTGTGACATTCTCGGTCACAGAGTAGGCGGCGCGAATGCTGCCGTCGTACTTGGGATTGACCGTGACATACACATACTGATCGATGGCCGCCGCCACGCACGCGCCCGGCTCTTCGCTATAGAACGAAGGCCTGTCGCTGCCGCCGCCGACAAACGAGATGCGCAAGGGTGTGCGGGTGAGTATCATGCTTTTGCGTTCCAATATGCGTGTATCTTCGCCGCCGCGCCGCTGAGTCCAAACCACCAGACCGGCCATAGCCAGATGTCCCACCCGCCCACGACGCACAGCAGCACCGTGACGGGGAGCGCCGCCCAAAAACTGACGCAGTAGAAGCAGCGCAGGCCCACATCAAACGAGCGCTTGTCATTCGAGAACCGCGCCCGCGTGCGCTTGAAGATGAACCCAGGCCCATCCTCCTCAGTCAGCATGCGCGATGCGCGGTAGACCGCGAGCGCCGCAAGGGTGGCGACAAGCCATGTCATCGCCGCTTCCCTCGCGGCGCCGTGACGACCTGCTGCGCTGATACCATCGGCATGTCCTCGACCTGGGCCGCCTGCGCGAGCAGTTCGGGCGGGACAATCCGGAACAGCTCCATGCCGATCAGGTGCTCCACATCCCGCGCGTCAACGTCGTGAAAGCGCGACACCGGGTCACGCCCTGCGCGGTACACCCGCCCGCTCACCTTGCCGACGAAGGTCTGCTCACCCCACGAGCCGCCGATAAACTCCATCCGTACGGTGCCGTTTTCGACCATGATCGGTGTCATGTTGAGCGCGCCGCCGGTCGCAAAGCCCATCATCGCGTCAAGCGCAGACTGCGCGTCGACCACGGTCGAGCCTTGCCCGCCACAAGTTCCACAGGCCATAATTGGTTCCTCCCCCGCTACGTATGCGGCGTAACGTTCGTACAATGCGCTTGCGGTCGTCTCGCCCAGGGGCGTATATGCTGGCGTATGCTCTTCGCCCGCCTCGCGTGCGCGCAGGGCGGCGCGGGTGCGCTTGCCCGTGTCGCGCCGGTAGATGAGCAGCGGCGACGATACCCGCGTGCCGCACGCGCCGACAATCGCGAGCTTACAAAACAAATCCCAATCTTCAAAGCACTTGAGTTCGGCATCAAACCCGCCCACGTTGCGTACCCACTCGGTCGGGATAAGCGCCGTGACTGCGTGCCTGAGGCCACGTAGCATGGCGCGCGGGTCGTACTCCTCGACTGTCCGAATCTCCATCGCGCCATCGATGCGCGTCTCGTCTTCTAAGGTCAGCCAATCAGAGTAGGCGTACTTGCCGCCGCTGCCAATGAAGCCGTGCAGCAGCACCTCAAGCGCACGCGGGACAATCACATCGTCGGCATCTAAGAACAGCACCAGCGGGGCGCGGGCTGCCGCTAGTCCAGCGTTCCGCGCGGCGCCGGCGCCGCTCTCGCGCTTGAGTGTCGGCACCACGCGCGCCCACGGGTGGGTAGACACGTCTAAGGTGCGCGTATCGTTGACAATGATGCACTCCCAAAACGGCATCGTCTGCGCCTGCACACTGTCGAGCGCGTCTATTACGGTCTGCTCATGCCCCGGCCCGACCGGGATGATGACGCTCACAATCGGGTGCTGATGATGATGCACCGGCCACGCCCTGCGCGGGGGTGGGGGCGTGCCCTGCGCGCCAAACGGCACAAGCTGCGCATTGGGCAGGCGACCCTCGCGTAAAGCCCGCACGCCGTCGCGCGGGTCGCCTGCCAAGCGCCACGGTATCCAGGCTGTCCAGTCGCCGTCGCTGTCCTCGCCCCGGCTCTTGCTGTCGCTGCGCAGGCGGTACAGCAGCGTAGCTTGGTCGGTCACTTTGGCGATCCGCACGCCAAAGCTACTCAGCCGTGTCCACAGGCTGGCATCTTCCGCGCGCCAGTCGCGGGCGCGATAGCCGCCCGAACGCCCCAAGACATCGCGGCGGATCAGCGCGGCGTAGGACAGTTGGTTCAGGTGCGCGATCTGTCCGTACCAGTCGAAGGTGTCACCCGGCCACGGGTTGCGCTTGCGGTCTTGTCCTTCGTCGTTGATGGTGTCGAGGTGCCCAAAGGCGACATGAATGTCGGTGTTCTGATCAAGTGCAGTCGATAACAATTCAAGAGCATTTGGGGCCAGCATATCGTCGGCGTCGAGAAACAGGATGTATCGTCCATTGGCATGGCTATACCCATAGTTGCGTGCTCCTGATAGTTTGAGGTTGGAGGGGGTGCGCAGGTACGTGAAGCGTGCGTCCTTCGGGACAAGCGCTTGCGGGTCGTCAGTGCTGGCATCGTCAATAATCAAGCACTCCCAATCGCTCATGGTCTGCTGCCCTACGGATGCAAGCGCATCGGGTAGGTAGCGCGCCAGGTTGTGACAGGTGATGACGACCGAGACCTTCGGGCGCGGCTGGTGGTAGGCTTCGTAGGTGCGGGTGTAGAGCGCCGCGTACTGCGCGATGCGCGCCTTCCATGCCCATCGCTCGCGCACGTCGGCTATGGCGTTCTTGCTCAGGCGCTCGCGCTCGCGCAGGCACGTGCGAATGGCGGCGGCCAGCCCGTCATAGTCGCCATACTCTGCCAAGTAGCCCGTCTCGCCCTCGATGATGATCTCTTCTTGCCCGCCGTAGCGCCAGCCCGCAACCGGCACGCCCGCCGCAAGCGCTTCGAGCGTGCCGATGCCGAACGTCTCGCGCGCCGTGGCGAGGTACACGCCCGCCTGCTGAATGAGCGGGCGCATTTGGTCATACGGCATCGCGCCGAGAATGCCCACGTTCGTACTCTGCCGCCCGAAGGTCGAGAGGAAGGGCACATCCGGCAGCAGCGCGGCGACATCTTGCATATCACGCGGGTCACTCACCTGATCCGCCCGCGCCTTATTCCACAGCACATAGCCGAGTTGCGGCAGGTCGTGCGCCCACAACTCAGCGTCGACGCCGTGATAGACCACCTCCGGTGTGATGAGCATGCCCCGGCTGATCGCGTGCGCTACCCACTGGCTCGGTGCGGTGACGGCGTTCGCGCGGGCCATGCTCTCGATGACGTGCTTGTTGACATCATCGCCCCATGTCCCGAAGTCGTAGGCGCTCCACATCAGCCCGTGGTTGTGATTGACCATCGGCACGCCCGCCCGCTCAACCACACCCGCGCCGTGATTGGCGATCAGGTCGGCGTCTTCGGGCGTGTTGGTCACGTCCCACCCAAGCGCGGGCAGGTACTTGACCTGAGCGTCTGACACACGGCGAATACCGCCATCGGCGCGGTCTTCACTGGTATAGATTGGGTTAATGTATACTCTCATCGCTCCCACGCCGTCAGCATAATGCCGTATGTCCACGCAATCTTGTACCCAAGTTCCTCTAAGCGCTGCCAATGCCCCGCCATGATCAGCCCGTAGGGGTCGCCAAACAGGTGGTATTGCACCATCAGGCGCTTGGGTAGGATGCCTTTGTCGAGCATATAGGGCAGGAGGGTGTATTCGTAGCCCTCGATATTCATCAGCATGAGGTCAATCTGGTCTATTTCCAGGCGCTTGAACGTCAGTTCTAGCTCGCAAATCTGCCCCTCGGACGTCGCGCCCGCCCCCACATTCACGAAACTACACCCATCCGTCTCCCAATTCCCCATTGGAAGCGTGCCATAATCCGGCCCAAGCCCGTAGTTACACACCTTTGCAGCGTCTCCAAGCACCGCCTGACATACCGCGTGCGCCCAAGGCTGCGGCTCAAAGACGAATAAACGCGGGTGATAGCGCTCGGCTATCTGCAACGCCCATCGCCCGCAGTACCCGCCGACCTCCACGACCGTGCTCTGCTCGGTCAAAGGCCAATCCAGCGCCCGCGTGTCCCACGGATACTCCGGATTGGCAGCACGCGCCCGCACGTCCTCAATCATCGCATCGAGCCGGTCGGCGTAGATGGTCATGCGCGCCTCACGAACATACACAGCAGCGTATCGTCCAGCCAATCCGCGAACACCCGCTCCGCTCCCACGTCGGCTATCGCATCGTCGCCGTACTCGTGCCGGTAGTCGTGCCCAATCATCACATCACCCTCGCGCAGCAGCGGCGCGTACAAGTGCAACTCTTTGGGCTTATTGCCGCCGTCGACGACGATCAGGCACGGCCCCGGCTGGCTGTCGATCCAAATGCTTGCGTCCATCACGGCCTCGGCTGTCCAGGCATCGCGCTCCACGAACGACCCCCACTCGGCTACCCCTAACTTGGTCTGCAAGGCGTTGAGCGTGATGTCGACCCCGCGATAGGCAAGGTCGGTGTAGCGCCCGTAAGAGATGAACCACGCCGCCAGCCCGCCATGCTCGACGCCCACTTCCAGCACCGCCTTAATACCCGCGAACTGGATAATGTGCGCGATGGCGCCAAGGTCGTACCACGTCACGCTGCACGAGACGCCGAGCGGCCATACGCCGCCCGTGCGGTGCCACAGGTCGCTACTCATCCTGCTACCTGCATATGGCGGAGCGGTGCGTATGCCGTCGCAATCTGCTCTTGTGCGATGGAAAAGTAGCCCGCGTCCTTTTCGATGCCGACGAAGCGCCGGCCCAGGTTGCCGCAGGCGTGGCCCGTCGTGCCGCTGCCCATGCACCAATCTGCTACCGTGTCGCCCGGTTTCGTGATATAGCGCAGCCACCAATCAACCAACTCATCGGGTGTGGCTGCGCCATGCCCGTCACGTCCCTGCGTGTTCACGAACGGAAGAACATTGAACGGCGTCACGCCGCCCCGCTCTCTTGATGCCTTCGCAATTCGCTCATGGCGTACCGAATACCCCGACGGGCCGTATTGCAGCGCACGCCCTCTCAATAGATTCTCCTTTGTTCGGTCGCTCTCTCTCCATAGCACCGCACCCTGATTCCGATAACAGTCAGCAGCGCCGATCCATACGCACATCTTTACGGCATTTCGCATCAGCCCATGATCTCGATGAGTATGAACAGATGGCATTGCCGTGATATTCCACCAATAGACATCTTGCACAATGTTCCACTCTTCAACGCACCATACCAGAAACCGCCACACCCACCCCCGCATACTGCCCACTCGCTCACTGTTCGGTTGCAGGATGAATACTGCGCTCCCGTGTGGCTTGAGTATGCGCCGTGTTTCCAGCACCATCGGGCGCATCAGGTCAAACCACTCTACTTCGGTCAATCGCCCGTAGGGGCGATCTATCTCTGCATAGGGCGGATCGCAGATCACCGCATCCACGCTACCCGCTTCAAGCGTCGGCAGCACGTCCAGGCAATCAGCGTTGTAGAGCGTGTACGGTATCATCGCATCCCCGTATCGAAGACCATCAGATTCGCCGCAAGCCAGTGGCTCGCCGGCCCCGTCACCCACCCGAACAGGCACGCGAGTTGCCGCGTGTAATCGTCGCGGTAGCTTAGGCCCACCTCGTAGAACATGCTGCGCCACTCCACCGCCGAGCGGTTGCCGATGTGATGCTCCCCGTGCTGTCCGGGCGGCGCGGCAGAGAACAGCACGTAGCCGCTCTCATCGTCCATATTCGGCTTCGGTCGGAGGTGTCGCGCGATGCTGTCCACAAGCGTCTCGTGCGCGTCGAGCGGTAGATGCTCGGCTACTTCCAGGCACGTGATGAGGTCGAACTGCTGCGCGAGATGGTCAGGCAAGCCGTTGTCGTGCCTGCCGCGCTCAAGCCGCAGCGGGCGGGTCAGGTCGTGATAGATGAAATGGCTCTCAGGCCCGTTAATCAAGTCCACCCCATAGGCATCGCTGCTGAGCTTGCGCGCGCAGTTGACCATCGCGCCGGTGCCGCTGCCCAGGTCGAGGTAGGTTCTTGGGATGCCCATCCACGCCACGACCTGACAGAACGCGCGTTCGTTCCAGCCGTCGAAGGGCGCGAGGTCGGCGCGGCGGGCTTCTACCTCTTCGATGGTCGGCTTGGTGTAACTCACCCGCTTACCTCCTTGGTCAGCCAATGTCCAATCGCCTGAAAGCAATCCTCGATGATTCCATAGTCCGTGTGCGGCACTACCAGACATGGCACCTCCGGATAGGTGGGGGCGTGCGCGCCCGTGATGAGCAAGATTGGCATGTCGAGCCGCTTCGCCATCGTGAACAGACTGAGAATGTTATGACTGCGCCCTGAGCAGGACAGGCAAATCAGCGCATCGCCCTCGCGCGCAAGCCTGCGCAACTCCTCGGCGAGCGCGCTGGCGTAACTGGCATCGTTCGCCCATGCGGTCAGCACGGCGGCATTAGCGCCGAGCGCTTGCACGCGCCGGTTGCTGACCTTCGATAAGTCGCACGCCCAATGCTGCGCCACGCTCGCGCTGCCGCCGTTGCCCGCAAGCCACAGCGTACCCTTGCACGATGTCACGAACGCCGGCAGCGGTGACGGGTCAATCTGTCCGAGTGTCTTTTGCAGTTCGTGAATGTAATTCACAGCATGTCCTCGGTCTTGACACTGCCGATATGCGCGAATAATCCGCCGCTTGGGTAGCCCTCCGGCCACACGATCAGCGGCCCCTGTCCGATGCGGTACTGATAGGCGTAATGCAACTCTGTCTCGCCCGGCGTGTGCCCGGTCGGGTAGTCGCCGTAGGCCTCGCGGTAGCGCCGGTGCCTGAGTGACGGGTGTCCGGTGAACGCATAGAAGGCGTTGTCTGGCCAGTCGCGCGTCATGGTGTGATAGCGGCGCCGCGCGAAATCTTCCGCCGGATTGAGCCGTGCCGGGTCAATGTATCCGAGCCGTATCATCCCCAATCGGTCATCGTCCATCAAGGCGTAGGCGTGCGGCGTCAGGTCGAGCGGCTCGTTGAGCACAAAGTCATCTTCCAGCCAGAAGGTCAGGTCGCTTGATACCGCGTCCCACGCCGCGTTACTGTTCGCGCCATAGCCCCGCCGCACGCTATGAAACTCGGTGCCTTCGTCAAGCGCGTCCATCACCTTGTACCAATGCTCTGCGCGGCTGCCGTCGTCTGCCACGTACCACCGCAACGGGCCGCCGTAGTGCAAGTTGCGCTTGGCTGCCGCGATGGTCGCAAGGGCGTAGTCGGTGCGCTCCCAGGTTTGCAAGATGATCGTGATGGCTTCCATCTACTCATGCGCCTCAGCCTCAGCCAGCATCGCGCGGAACGCAGCGGGGGCGAGCCGTGGGGCGTTGTAACTGGTGTAGGACACGCCCGCCCGCCCGCTCGGACTGAGCGTAAAGTACTCGCCCGCATCGCTAGACAACTCATCGATGCCGATCAGGTCTTCGTGCTGCTTTTCCATCGAGCGCAGGCCCGTGGTCTGCAACTCCGCCCCAGGCGCGATAATCTGCGCCATCTCTTGCAGCGACAGGCTGCGCATCTTGGGAACCGTGATGGTGCCGGCAGGGGCTTGTGCCGCCTGCTGAATGACATCGACCGCGTCGCGCTCGCCCATCCAGAAGCGGGTCATGCTTGGGTCAGTCACAGTCAGTGGTTGGTCTTGCGCTGCCTGCTGTCGCCACAGCGGTATCACGCTGCCGTTGCTCGCAACCACATTCCCGTAGCGGCAGAGCGTGAACACGCACCCGCCCGCCTGGGCCTGGAACAACTTCTCCATCGCCAGCTTGCTTGCGCCATATGCGGTGATGGCGCGACACGCCTTATCGGTCGAGATGCCCACACAGCGCGCCACACCCCCGGCATTGCACGCCCGCGCGACGTTCATCGAGCCAATGACATTTGTTTCGTAGCAGTTGACCGGCTGTTGCTCGGCTTCCGGTATCCTTTTCACCGCAGCGGCGTGGATAACCAGATCGTGGCCCGCCACCGCTGCCGCAAGCCGGTCGTAGTCGCGCACATCGCCAAGCACGTAGCGCAGGCTAGAATGCTGCTGCCGCATCTGCGCTTGGCGCAACTCGGAGCGTGAGTACACCGTGATAGCACAGTCCCACCGCTCCTCGATGGACTGTCGCACGATGGCGTGGCCCAAAGTACCAGACCCCCCGGTCACAAGTATGTTCCCTGTTAAAGCCATAGTTCCTCTGTGTTGTGCGGGGGCGATGCTGTCTCGCCCCCACCCTCCGACCCGATACCGCCCGACACCTCTTAGCTGACGCTTGTGTTCGGTGAGAAGAACGAAGGCACATTTTGAGTTGTGCGGCCGCCATTCAAGAAGTAGTAGACATTCGACGCAGTTGACCAATCGTCCTCGTGCTGGAACGGTGTGTAAGCGACGTTCGTAAGCCGTGCGGCCAACTGCGGGGTGCGCAGTACCAATCTCGGCTCAGTCTTGACCTGGCTTTGCACACAGTACGCGGTCGGTGGCCGCTTGTGCCACAGGAACCGCCCGCCGTCCGTGGTGAAGTAACTATCGCCGGGGGCGAGCAACTTCGCCGCAGCCATCGCGCCCTGCGGGCTGTCGTAGTTGAAGTACTCCATGTACGTCGCCTGGAAGCCGCCGATGACGGTCAAGGGAATCCAATAGATGCTGCTGTTGAACGCGCCCGCTGCCAGTGCCGTCTCCGGAATGGTGTCGTCAATCACGACATCGCGTTTGACGCCATCGATCCAGAGGAACTGCCCGGTGCGTGCGTCCCAATCGCCGCGCATCTCGTTGCGCATGTCCTGCAGGCGCAGCGCATCGTTGACCGCTGGCTGCGAGGCTGACAGGCCCGTGTTGGCGTCGGTCAAGCAGCGGTAGGTCGAGTAGGCGCATGGCCACACTTCGGTCAACTGATAGAAGGCTGACCAGCGCATCGCCAGTACCCACTTGACGGGCATCAGGCCCATCTCAACCGCGCGATACCGCAACTGCCGATCGATGCCGGTGATGACGTTGACGATGCCACCCTTGGCTGCCGCCTGCGTCTCCACGTTCGCGCTGCGGTAGTTGTAGACCAGGCTATCTGCGCGCGGGCAGAGCGTGCCGGTGCCGCCGACCGGAACATCGCTGTCGCGGTAGCCGGTGTTGATCAGCCCGTCCAGTCCGTTGTACTCTTGGATGATGCCGCCGCCCGTGTTGTTCGTGCGGTTGCCACTAAACAGGAACGGCCCGAAGTTGCGCACCCAGTCGTTCGCCAGTTCGTAGCTCACCTTGGCAACCTCGAAGTTGAGCGCATCCGCAATGCCGTTGTTGCCTGGAACACTCGGCGCGCCCGGCATGTCAGCCTGGTACGGCCCACCGATCAGGCGGTAGTCGGTGAACTCCGACCGGTTGTTGGTGCGGCCCACCCGGTCAAGCTCGATGACCGGCGTCATCATGGATTGGCGACCGAAGCGGTACATCTGGGTACATAGCTTGAGTAGGCCGGCGGTGGGCGGGTCGCCACACACGCCCGCGCTGTTGGTGCCGTTGAACGTGCCGCTCGCTGCGGTCTGTCCGGTGAGAATGCCGTAGAATGCGAAGTCCTCGGTTGACGGGCGGCTCGGCAGCATCCGGAGCAGTCCGAGATGCGGCAGCATCATCGCGTTGATGACTTCGCGCGACATACCAGGGGCGCTCATCAGGCCGGCGGCGCCGTGGGCGTAGCCGCTGGTGCGTGGCGCCGCAGAGACGGCCTTGATGGTGGTCGAGTTCGCGCCGCCCGCGCCCTGGGCCTGCTGCGCCATCAGCATGATCGCCTGAGCAAGCGCGGCGGGGTCTATCGTTTGGGTTGTTGGTTCCACTGAATGTACTCCTCTGTATTGCTAGTTTGTTTGCGTACCGAAAAGGTTCTGGACAAGATCACCGAAGGCGAACTGATCGCCGGCCGGTGCCTGGTTCTTGATGCTCTCAAGCAACTGCTGATCGGATGGTATCCACGGGTTGATGACGGTCTGCGCGCTCTCGGTCGGGCGCGCGGATACTGCGGGCTGCAGGCCGAGCAGTTCATCGAGTTTGGTCTGCGTGCTCTCGATGGTCTGCTTCAGCGTGGCTACTTGCGCGTCACGCTCGGCTGCCTCGCTGTCCTTGGTCGCCTGGAACGGGGCCATCAGCCCTTGGACGTGGCCGGCAACCTTCTTCTCCAAGTCCATCGCGCCCATCACCTGCGCCAGGCCCGCCTGCAGCGCGGTCGCGACCGCATCGCTGATAGCGGAGAGGTCTTCGGGTGAGAGCGTCAGCCCGCCCTCGGCTGCCGGCTCTTCCATCGCGTCATCCGCGCCACCGTCAAGCGCGTCTTCTGCCGCGTTGCCCGGTAGCGCCTTCGCCTCAACCGTCACATCCTCGGTGGCGGCGTCGGTCTTGGGTGGCGGGAACGCCTTATAGGTCACACCGTTAATCACGATGTCCGGCAGTTCGGGCGCGGCATCTTCTGCCGGCTCGTCAGCCTTGTACGCCACCTGCTGCGCGTCGGCGGCCTTCTCGGTCGCCTGGGCTTGCGCTTGCAAGTTCGTAATGTCGTCATCGCTAAAGCCGAGCGTCTTGAGCGCCGCGACTTTGGTTGCGTCTAGCATGGGTATCTCCTTGACACGGAATGCGGTAAACGGATTGGCCGCCTTGCCGCGCGGAACTAAGGATCGTTCGAAACGTCGTATATGGTGAAAGACGCCAGCGGCGTCGGGTTCTGTGGGAAGGTGCAAGAAGCCGATGGACAACTCAAGATCGGGCGCGTGGGCGGCCACCTTCTGCGCAATTGCCGCACTATTGAAGGTGCCGCTCTCGATGAGCACCCGCCCGTGCATCGCGTTAAAGTCACAATGGCCCAGGTCAAGCCCCGGTGTGTGCCACCAGCGCAGCGGGCCATAACTGCCGGTCTGGTCAGCGAACGCGCAATCTTCGGTCAGCGCCTTGGTCGAGACAATCTCATTGTCACGATCTTGGTACGCGGTCGAGGACTGCGCCACCCATCGGTAGTTCCCCCGCGCATCCTTGAACACGCGGAACGTCGCTTCCTTCTTGGTGGCGTTCAGGCCCGCGCTGGTCAGGATTGGCTTCCCATCCTTGTCCAGTTTGGCGAGGCCGTTGCGCACGAGCCCTTGCACCTGTTCGGGTGTCATCTCGGCCCCATCGGAGAGGGCTTGCGCCGCGTCCTTCAAGGGTTGCGCGATGTCGGGCTTGGGTGCCTTCTCCGGTGGCTTCGGCTTTGGTTCTGGCTTCGGTGCGGCGCTTGCACCACCCCCACCCCCGCCTGATGCGCCTCCACCCCCACCGCTGCTCGCGCTGCGTGGAGCGGGCTTGGCGGGCGTGACCTTTGCGGGTGTCTTATCTGCCGGCGGCTTACTACCTCCGGCGCTCGGTTTCTTTGCGGCTTGTCGTTTACTAGCGGCTTCGGCCTGGCGCTTCTTGGCGGCGTCCTCGCGGGTACGCTTGGCGAGTTCGCGGCCCACCTGTGCGGTCGCGCGCTTACCCGCCGCGTCTTGCCGTTTGGCGGCTTGCTCGCCCTGCTTGGCGACGGCATCACGCCCGCGCGAGTAGGCTTCGTTCGCAGCCTGGGCATCGCCACGCTTGGCAGCAGCCATGACCGCACGGCCTGCGCTCGTCTGCCGGGGCGTGCCATCCGCGCCGCGCTCCATCAGCCCTTCCTTGGCGAGCGCGTCAACATCCTGATCGCGCATCGGCTTGCCCTGCCCGAACTTGTTCAAGTCGGCTAGGTAGTCACCAAGGTCGGTGGCATCGCCCACCTTCGTGATGTTCTCTGCCTCGACCTTCGCGGCTTCGGCCTTCTTCTGATCGGGCGTCTGCTTGGGTTTGGCGCCCGCCTTCGGTTTGGCGGCGGCCTTGGGCTTCTTGCCGGCAGCACCGCGCTTGCCCTTCTTCGGCTTGGGCTTGGAGACAGAGTAGGCGGATGCGGCAGCGCTCGGCGCGGGCATCTTCTTGCCCTCGGCGGCTAACCCCTTATCGCAGGGGCCATACTTGCCATGCACGTTGCACAGGTTGCCGTGGATGCGCGAGATGCCGGGGGCGAGTTGTTCCTTTGCGCGGGGTAGCTCAGGGATGCCGAGCGCCATGAGCGCGGCGGTATCCGCATCGTAGTGCGAACTACTCACAAACGTCTCAAGCGCCTCGACCGTCATGGCCTTCTTCGCCACCTTCTCAGGCAGCTTCTTATACGGCCCGGTCTGCCGCGCCCACCGTTTGGCAAACGGCTTCTTATTGGCAAAGGCCCACCCTGCCTGTGCTTGCGAGGTAAACGGTTTTGTGGTGATGACACGGCGCATAGTTGAGCCAACAAAAAAGACGGTGCTACCCCGTCGAAGGGGTAACACCGTCCACTTTTCAGCGTCCAGCGAAGATAAGTTGTAGGTCTTGGTCACAGCGGCAGGACTTGCACCTGCGACCCGTCAGCGCATCCGAGGCCGGGCCAGTACGCTCTACCGCGCCGTGTGATAATTGGAACGGGGGCACTCGTCCATTGTCATCTTCACATCACAAGAGAGAACACGCCCGTTCCACTGCTAATGTAGCATACTTTGGCGTTGTTGTCTACGTTTTTCTCGCGTCTCGACTGGACATTCCTTTCCAAGCACAACCGCAAGTTGTACCACTGCGGATAGCAGGATACTATAAAGCATCTCTAGAGCGGCCTTGGTTGCGGCGTCTTGGATCATCGTTGCCCTCTAATTCATCTCAACGGCGTGCTGCGCCTTCATGCGCAGCCAGTCACGGCGCTTGACATACGTGAGCTGCGCCGATCCGTCCGGCAGCACGGACACCACGACCGCGCCGATCCAGTGCGGGATGAGGCCGGCGGAGCGGTCACGGTCGAGCGCGTCTGCCCATGCCTTGCCTGCGGCTTGGTCTTGTGCGAGACAGATGATCTCAGGCAGCATATGTGCTCCTAGTCTGAGCCGAGTTCGTGTGCGATGGCGGCGTTGAGCCGGTGCGCTATCTCGTCGGTGTACTGCTTGGCGAGCATCTTTGACCAGTTGTTCGCC
>Ga0070686_100001546_pt1 | contig 12935 bp, 11 predicted proteins | sample KBSS23LmetaG_FD_65654 | JGI IMG/M metagenome (GOLD analysis project Ga0070686, IMG submission 65654) | Switchgrass rhizosphere microbial communities from Kellogg Biological Station, Michigan, USA - KBS S2-3L metaG | ecosystem: Host-associated > Plants > Roots > Rhizosphere ...
AAAACCGCCCACCGTCGAGGCCGCATGACGAAATCGGATTCATCCAAGCCTGCTGAAGTGGTGTTGGTCATCGACGATGAGCCACAGATTCGCCGGTTGCTGCGCGTCACGTTGGAAGCGCACAGCTACCGGGTGTTCGACGCCGCCACGGGCCAGGATGGATTGGCCCAAACCGCCCAGCGCCGTCCGGACGTGGTTCTCCTGGACCTTGGCCTGCCGGATCTCGACGGCCTCGACGTTCTCAAACGCATCCGGGAATGGAGCCGCGTGCCGATCCTCGTCCTGAGTGTGCGGGACCAGGAGCAGGATAAAGTGACGGCGCTCGATGCGGGCGCGGATGATTTTGTCACCAAGCCGTTTCATAGCGCGGAACTGCTCGCGCGGCTGCGGGCCGCATTGCGGCACGGTCAACCCCAAGGGGCCGACGCCATCTTTCACACCGGCCAGCTCGAGGTCGATTTATCAAAGCGGCAGGTGCGCAAAAGCGGCGTGGAGGTGAAATTGACGCCAATCGAATACGCGTTGCTGCGCCTGCTTGTCACGCACGCTGGGAAAGTGCTGACGCACCGCCAGCTTCTCACGGAAGTTTGGGGTGAGAAGGGAGTGGGGCAATCGCATTCCCTCAGAGTGCATGTCGCGCACTTGCGCGAAAAATTGGAGGCCAATCCTTCCTCGCCCGAGTTGATCGTGACCGAGCCGGCCGTGGGATACCGGCTCCTGCAGGCGCGTTCAACCACCGCGTGAATCCCCCTGGATTTTCCCTGCTACACGGTTGGCCTGCCGAAATTGAACCCATGGGCACGGAGAGGAAAACAAGAAGAACTCACACCACAGTGCTACGGCATTCGGGAAACAAGGTGATGCATCGGCAACTTACATACCCGTGCATTCGCGGGTGCAGAAAATGGAGACCGCCACCTCAACTCAAATCTCGCGCTCTGCCGGCACGACGAAGGGCTGGCGATAATCGCGCGTGAGCATTGCGCTGGCGTTGGACGCCCCGGTGAATGTCTCCTGCCCGGGTTCGATCCGCAGCAACGCGCCCAGGGTCAACGGAGTTTTGCGCAGGTCGACTTCGTTCTCCGTCAGATGTTGACGGGTTCGCTCGAAGGTCCCGGCGACGTCATCGCAAACCTTCAAGCCCTCCAGTTGCCGGCGAATTTCGTCCGGCGACGCAGCCTGTCCCAGCCGCCAGGAGATGTTCCCGATATGGCAGAGGGCCGTCGACTGGTGGCCTTCGAGAATTTCAGCATTTAACTCGGAACGGTTCCGGCTCCGGACAGCATTCAGAAAATTGGCGAAGTGACTTTCGGTTTTGCCGGCAAACGTGCGCACGAGCTTGCCTGCAGGATCGAAAAGGGAGGTGTCGGCAATGAGCCCTTCGCTGCCGACAAAGACCCAGCCGCTCTTGTAGCTCGGATGGAATGGCGCGGTCTTCAGCCCGCGGGTCTCCGCCACGATGGTTTTATCGCCGAAATCGTAAATGACGACCTGCGTGTTGGGAGTCTGCGCCGCATCGTGGTAGCCGAGCCGCCCGCCATAGCTGATCACGCTTCGGCCCAGACCGATCACCCGCAGGCCCCAGCGGCAAATGTCGAGTGAGTGAATGTTGTTGTTGCCGAGCTCACCATTGCCCGTGTTCCAGAACCAATGCCAGTCGTAATGGAATTTGGGGCGCGTCAACGGCTCCGTGGGCGCCGGCCCCGCCCAAAGGTTGTAGTCGACATGAGGCGGAACTGTCCCCGGCGCCGGGCCGCCGATGGAATCGCGCCGGCCATAGACGATGCTGCGGGCGAGCTTTACCTCGCCCAGCTTGCCTTCATGGATGTAGCGCATGGCTTCGGCCAGCGCGCCATTGGAGCGGTTCTGTGTGCCGCCTTGGCAAATCCGCCCCAGCTTGCGCGCGACCTGCACGACCCGCCTGCCTTCCGTCACGTTGTGACTGATCGGCTTCTCGAGGTAAACGTCTTTGCCCGCTTGCATCGCCCAGATGGCGGCCAACGCGTGCCAATGATTGGGCGTGGCGATGAAGACCGCCGCCACGCCTTTATCATCCAGAATTCTTCGCATATCCTGGACCGCCTTCGGTTGCGGCCGGCCTTTGGCAACAAGCGCCGCCGCGACTTCGTCAGCCCGGTCCTGGTCGGGGTCGCAGACCCAGGTGATGTCGCAGTCGGGCAGCCGGGCCAGTTCGCCGGCATGTTGCTGGCCGCGAATGCCGCACCCGATGATCGCGACCGCGAGCTTGTCGTTGCCCGAAGCCACGGTCTCGGCCGCGACGGCTGAACGCGGGAGCGAAGCAGTGGCGGCGGCGGCGGTGGCCAGCACGGAGTCTTCCAGAAATTTGCGGCGGGTGAGTTTGGGCATCAGGTGACCTGGGTTAAATTCGTCGGAGTTGGACGACGGAGCCTGGGCACCGAATTCAGACGAGTAAACGAGTGGTCGGTGTCGATGGCAGCCAAGCGCCGCGCCCCTGATGAATCTCGTCGCGGATTCGCTCCCAATGCCAGTGTTCAGACACTGCTTCCGAGAAGCTTATCCACCTCCAGCAAACCTTTGAGTTCGGCGAACGACATGCCTTGCTTGACCAAATGGTCCACTCGCCCGTCCCGCTTCCAGGTTTCGCACAGCTCCTGCAAGGCGCGCCCGCAAACGAGGAGGGATTCAATCGGGCAAACCGCAATGCCGTAGCCGAGGCGTTCCAATTCATCGGCCGGCAGGATCGGAGTAACCCCACCCGTCAACATGTTGGCCAGCAGCGGATGAGGCACCTGGCACGCCACGGCCTCGAGTTCGGCCGCGGATTGCGGCGCTTCGACGAAGGCCACATCGGCGCCGGCATCGCAGCATTCGTTGACGCGAGCGATGGCCTCCTCCAGTCCGTGCTGCTGCCGCGCATCCGTGCGGGCGAAGATGGCGAAATCGGCGTTGCGCCGCGCTGCTACCGCCGTCCGGATCCGGGCGAGCAACTCCGCTCGCGAGACCACTTGCTTGTTGGCGAAATGTCCACAGCGCTTCGGCATCACTTGATCCTCGAGGAGAATGCCGGCGGCGCCGGCCGCTTCGAACATTTCCACCGTGCGGCGCACGTTATGCAGATCGCCGTGCCCGGTGTCGCCGTCGGCGATGATGGGGATGGTGAGCCGGGCCGCCATGCGCCGGATGGCGTCCGCCATTTCGGTCATGGTGAGCAGATTTAAGTCCGGCAGGCCGAGCAGTGAGGCGCTGGTTCCGAACCCGCCCATAAAGGCGAGTTCGAAGCCGGCGCGTTCCACGATGAGCCCGGAGAAAACATCGTGCACGCCCAGGCTGCGGATTAAGCCCGGCCGGTCCAGGAGTCGACGGAAGCGGGCGGCGGCGGAGAGCGCAGGTTGCGGCATGTGCCGTTTATAGGCAATCGCCCCGCGCAAGGGGATTCATTTGTTTTTATGCGGCGTGACGTCACACGGTCCGAGGGTATCGCCGTGATTCAAATGTGCATTGAGCGCCGATTTGGAGACGGTCAACGTCTGGCCTTTGTGACAAATCGTCACTTTTTCCTGCGCGTCCTTCTCCTTCTGTTTTTGCTGGGTTTTCTCGCTCGCTTTATCCTTGGCGATGGCGTTGGTGTTGAGGGGAGGACCAAGGAGGGAGCCGGCGAGGAGGATGGCGCAACCGACCCGAGTGCACTTCTTTTTCATGGTGGTTTAGGGTTGAGGGGACGACGATTTTGTCTGAGTGGACCACGCTACAATTCCTGCCTGGGCTAGCAATCAAAAAAGTGCGAGCCCTCACCAGCGGGTTCCTGTCGAAACTATCCCGTGTTGACCAGAAAGCAGCGACGTCGTCCAGGGCCAGATCCTGAATCTGGCACGAGGGGGTTATCCGAATAACGGCAGGCGGCGGAAGAGGCGTTCGAGGCCGCGGGCGGCGAATTCGGAGCCGACCCAAACGAGGAGGATGGCCAGGGCGGGGGAGAAATCGACCTGATTCAAGCGCAAAGGCAGGCGCGAAAGCGGGTGCAGCAATTGTTTGCTGCACCCATTAATGAAGGGCCAGATGGCAGAGGTGCCGAGGTGAATATAGCTGTTGAGGACGTGGAGGAAGAGCAGCCCGAGCACGAGTGGTTTCCAGGCGAGGAACGCGGTGAGGCCCAAGACGACGCCTTGCTGCAGCAGCAGGTTGAAGGAACTCACCGGCGCCACAATCCGCAGGCTGAGCAGGACGGGATGCCATGCGCACCAGAACACGACGATGAGCGGGAGCGGGAGCAGGAGCTTTAAGGGCCACTTCCAGGCATCCACCGCGCCGAGATAAGCGCGCAACAGCGTGGCCGCTCCGAATGCTGTCGACGAGCGCGGATACAGGACCGAAAGCAGAAGCAGCCACAGATAGCTGATCGAAATCAGCCGAAGGAAACTCAGCAGCGAGAAGGCGAGCATGCGTCCGGGCAGATCGCTGCGGAAGGGGAGGGCCAGCACTCGCAGGTCGAGGTACGGCACCCAATGCAGCCCCGGCCCGAGAGCCCCATAGGCCGGCGCGCGCAGCAGCAGCAGCGCGATCAGCCCGGCCAGGTAGGGCCAGCGCCGGCTGCGTTCGGGTCCGGCGTTGCGAAGCGTGTGCGCCAGCGAATCGCGATACGCAATCACCGGACGGAAGCCGAGGGCACGCCACTGCAGCCAAAGCATTACAGCGACGACATCGAGGATGAAATTGAGGACGAACATCGCCCGCGCAGTCGAGCCCGCTGCCTCGCCGAACGAAGGAGTTATCGCATCATGCGCAGGAGCGTGTCGGCCATTTCACTGGGCGTTGGCGCCACCCCGATCCCGGCTTCCTTAAACGCGGCAATCTTGGCTGCGGCGGTCCCTTTGCCGCCGCTGACAATGGCGCCGGCGTGGCCCATGCGACGCCCAGGTGGCGCGGTGGCGCCGGCAATGAAGCCGGCCACCGGCTTTTTTCCATGCTGCTTGATCCATTCGGCCGCTTCTTCTTCCGCGCTCCCGCCGATCTCGCCGATCATGATGATGCCTTGCGTTTCTGGATCGTCGTTGAACAACTTGATGACATCGAGGTGCGTCGTGCCATTGACAGGATCCCCGCCGATGCCAACGCAAGTGCTCTGGCCCACGCCGCGGCAGGTCAGTTGCCAGACGGCTTCGTAAGTGAGCGTGCCGCTGCGACTGACGACGCCGACATTGCCCTTCTTGTGGATGTAACCCGGGGCAATGCCAATGCGGCAGCCTCCGAAGGAATCCTTGCCCGGGCCGGGTGTGACAATGCCTGGACAATTCGGGCCGATCAGCCGCGTTTTCTTCCCTTCCATGGCGCGTTTGACCTGAATCATATCGCGCACGGGGATTCCTTCGGTGATGGCCACCACGAGCTCGAGGTCGGCATTAACGCCTTCCAGGATGGCGTCGGCGGCGAAGGGCGGGGGTACGAATACCGCCGAGGTGGTGGCGCCGGTTTGGCGGATGGCTTCCGGGACGGTGTCGAAAATGGGCACTTTGTTGCCGTTATGCTCGAACCATTGCCCCCCTTTTCCCGGGGTCACGCCGGCGACGATGCGGGAGCCGTAATCAATGGAAAGCTGGGCGTGCCGCGCTCCGAAACTGCCGGTGATGCCTTGGACCAGAACGCGTGTGTCGGGCTGAACAAGAATGGACATGAGCGAATAGGGTGGTGATTCAGCGGGCGGCGATGGCTTGCACGACTTTTTGCGCGGCATCCGCCATGGAGTCCCCTCCGATGATTGTCAGACCGCTTTCGGTCAGGGTTTTTTTGCCGGCCTGCACGTTGTTGCCTTCCAGGCGCACCACCAGCGGCAGGCGCAAACCGGTTTCCTTGACGGCAGCGACGATGCCCGTGGCAATGACGTTGCAGTCCATGATCCCGCCGAAGATGTTGACGAAAATCGCTTTCACATTGGGATCTTGCAGGATGATTTTGAAGGCGGCGGTGACCTGCTCTTTGCTGGCGCCGCCGCCGACGTCGAGGAAGTTGGCGGGGCTGCCCCCGAAATGCTGGATAATGTCCATCGTGGCCATGGCCAGGCCGGCACCGTTGACCAGGCACGCGATGTTCCCGTCGAGTTTGATGTAATTGAGGTTGAACTTGCTCGCCTCAATCTCGAGCGGCGCCTCCTCATTGAGGTCGCGCATGGCCTGGATGTCGGCGTGCCGGTAAAGTGCGTTGTCATCCAGGCTGATCTTCGCATCGACCGCGCTCAAGCTTTGCTTGCCGTCGGGAGTTTCGATGATGCACAGCGGATTGATTTCCACCATGGACGCGTCGCATTCCCACCAGGTTTTGTAGACGCCCAGGACCAGCTTGACGGCGGCATTGAACAGTTCGCCTTTTAGGCCAAAACCCGACCCAATCTGGCGCGCTTGATACGGCATCATTCCCACGGAGGGGTCGATCCACTGTTTGAGAATTTTCTCCGGCGTTTTCGCGGCCACTTCCTCGATTTCCATGCCCCCTTCCGTGCTGGCCATGACAAGCGGACGGGAATTGACGCGGTCGAGCAGGACGGCGAGGTAAAACTCCTTCTTAATCGTCTCGGCGGCGGCGATGAGCAGCGTTTGCACTTTGCGGCCCTCCGGGCCGGTTTGCTTGGTGACCAGAACCTGGCCCAGCATGCTGGAGGCAAAGGAGACGACTTCATCGACAGAGCGGGCCAGTTTCACGCCGCCCTGGAACCCGGTCTTGAAGGTTCCCTTGCCGCGGCCCCCCGCGTGGATCTGCGATTTGACCACCGCGACCGGGTGGCCGGCGCCGAAGATTTTGTCGGCGATGGCCCTGGCCTGGTCGAGCGTCGTGCACGGCTCCCCTGCCGGTACGCTCACCCCGTATTGTTTCAACAACTGCTTCGCCTGGTACTCGTGGATGTTCATGGCCCAAATCTGTTCTGCGGGATTCAATTCGGCTGGCGCCGAGAAAGCAATATCGAATCAACAGGGACGTGGGGGCCGCATCCAAACCGTCGTCCCGTTGTCGGAAACTTTGTCGAACTGTGCAGAGGGCCGCCTTACCGCTGGTCCAGCGGCGTCACCTTCAGCCCGACGGTACCGGTATAGACGCTTTGTGGGCGAATCAGCCGATTGTCGGCCAATTGTTCGAGGACGTGGGCGGTCCAGCCGCTGGTGCGTGCGATGGCAAAGATGGGCGTGAACAAATCGGTAGGAATGCCCAGGGAGTAATAGACGGTGGCGGAATAGAAATCGACGTTGGCGTTAAGGCCCTTCTTCTTGACCATGAGGTCGGCGATGCGCTCGCTCATTTGCATCCATTTGGCGTCGCCGAGCTTGGCGCAAAGGGTTTGCGCCATGCGTTTCAGGTGAGGGGCGCGCGGGTCGAGCACCTTGTAGATGCGGTGGCCGATGCCCATGATCTTGCGCTTATTGGCCAGCGCTTCGTCGACCCAGGCATCCACTTTGTCGAGCGACCCGATCTCCTGCAGCATTTTGATCACCCCTTCATTGGCGCCGCCATGCAGCGGGCCTTTCAAGGTGCCAATGGCCGTGGTAATGGCCGAATACATGTCGCTGAGCGTCGCGATCGTGACCCGGGCACTGAAAGTCGAAGCGTTCATGCCATGATCGGCATGGAGCACGTAACAGAGATCCAGAGTGTTCTCCGCTTCTTTCGACGGCTTTTCGCCGTTAATCATGTAGAGGAAGTTCGCCGCCTCACCCAGCGACGGGTCCGGGTGGACTGGTTGTTTGCCTTGGCGCAGCCGATGAAAATAAGCGGTTACGACCGGGATCTGGGCGATGAGCCGGAGAGCCTTTCGGCGCTGCGCATGCTGGGAATCGTCGTCACAGGTGGTGTCGAAACAGCCCAGCGCCGATATCCCCGTGCGAATGGCGTGCATCGGTGGCGTGTCTCTCGGCATTTCACGGATGATGTTTACCACCCCTTCTGGCAATTCACGGAACTCGGCCAGCACCGCCTTGTAATCCGCCAGTTCTTTCCGTGAAGGCAAATGGTTGTGATGCAGCAGGTGAACCACCTCTTCGTAACTGACCTGACCGGCCAATTCGTTGATGTCGTAGCCGCAGTAGATCAATTGGCCAATGTCGCCACGAACGTCACTCAGCCGGGTCTGCGCAGCAACGACGCCTTCCAATCCCTTCCCAATGCTTGCCGGGTTACTCATGCAAATGAAAATCCGTCCCAATCTAGGAATCGCGGATGACACGGTCAACGGTTTTCCTGGGCAAGACCAGGAAAGTAGCGGCGGTCGGCAGACCGCCGCATTTCTTTAGTCTTTGCTGGGGTCGCTCCCATTCGCGTAGCGGCTCTCGGCAGTGAGCCGCTGACCGGAACGTGCGCGAATCAAGAGTGCGGCGCTCGGCCGGCCACCGCTACGGGTTTTCCCTCACCCATACAACTCGCGTTTCAACACCCCAACAAACGGCAGGTTCCGATAGCGCTCCGCGTAATCCAGCCCGTATCCCACGACAAATAGATTCGGGATGGTAAAGCCCACGTAATCGGCTTCTATCGCTTGAATGCGGCGGGATGGCTTGTCCAGCAACACACAGGTTCGCACCCGTCGCGGTTTCAATCGTCGCAGGATTTCCAGCACCCGGCTCATCGTCCGGCCGGTATCCAGGATGTCGTCCACCACTAGCACATCCCGCCCGCGAACATCCAGGCGGAGTTCCTTCGTCAGCACCAATTGTCCGGACTGCGTGTTTGGCCCGTAACTGGAGATGCCGATGAAGTCGAGCCGCAGCGGCAGAGTCAACTCGCGGATGAGGTCAGCCAGGAACAGGATAGTGCCGTTGAGCAATGCGACGACGACCAGTTCGCGGCCCCGAAAATCCGCTTCGATCTGCTTCGCCAGGGCCCGCACGCGAAGCGCCAGCCGAGCTTCGTCAATCAAGACCTGCTCCACTTGGCCGCGCCAGGCCAGCGGGACGGGCGAACGTCCGGCGGTGACAGGGCGTGGCCGCGCGCGGCGGACGGATGCCGTGCGAAGTGAACGTCGCGGATTCAGGCGAGAGTTCACAGGAACGCGCAGAAAGAAGCCGGGCCTTGCACCGCCCTTGCATACCATATCCATTTCTAGATGGAAGAGTTTAGGGAAGAAGATTGGCGCGGCAGAAAGAACGGCTGGGGACGTTGGCAGAAAAATTAGGGGCAAAAAAAATGGGAGGTACCCGCGCCAGGCGTGAGGGTTCAGGCGCTCCGGACCTGCTAAAGGTGCGCGCGAGGAATCTTTCTGCCCGCCCGTCACTCGTTTAGACCCCAGGGGAACGAGTCGCGGCGGGCATGGTGAGGCGAGAAAGCATCGACTCTCGCGGCGCGGGGAGCGGCCATGACTGGTTCGTCCGCGCGTCCGTCGCTTTGCAGGAAAAGGTCGATGCCGCCTTCGAGCGCCAGGCTTTTGAGAAACTCGCAGACTGGCGCCCCATTTTGGGCGGCGCCGTGACCGAGCAAGGCGACGAAGGTGATTTTGCGCCCATTGAGGTTTGCGGCGCACGCTTCCAGCCAACGGCGAGGGCCTTCGGCCAACGGTTGGTCGCCGTGGGCCGAGAGCACGACCAAGTCCGATTGGGCGACATCACGAAGGCCGACTTCCCTGCCGTCGCTGGATTGAAAGCGATCGAAATAGAGCAACGACCTGGACATGCGAAACTGGGAGGTGAGTCGCAGAACAAGCCGATGATAAAGCTCTAAAGCCCGCTTGGTCGTGGATTGGTCTTCACAGACCAGAACGATGTGAAATGACCACTCTGCGCCGTTGTCCCAGCTTCGGGCAGGGGTAATGAAATTACTGCTAGCCATGGACTGACCCTCCGTCTGAAGGCAGCCCGTCGCAATCGGGAATTGGTCCGAATCTTCGTACTCCGAATGCTTACGGGGCACGCGTTATGTCCAGCCCCTGAACCCGGGCAAATCCGCGCGTTACATCTGCTCCAGCGCTTGGATCCCAAGCAGTTCCAAGCCTTGGCGCAAGACGCGTCCCGTGAGTTCGCACAAAGCCAGGCGGGCGGTTCGTTCCTCGGGTTCCGCCTTTAACACGGGGCAGTTCTCCCAAAACCCGGAGAACAATCCCGCCAAATCATACAGATAATTGCAGAGAAAATTCGGGCGGTATTCTTCGGCCACAGCGTCGAGCACAAGCCCGAAGCCCAGGAGTTTCTTGGCCAACGCCAGTTCGTAGGGCGAGGTCAGATGGAATTGCAGGTCACGGTTGCCCACCTGCTCCGCACTGCTCGCCTCGCCTTTGCGGGAAACGCTGCGCACCCGAGCGTAGCTATAGAGCAAATAAACCGCCGTGTTGCCATTGAAGGCCAGCATCCGGTCCCAACTGAACACATAATCACTCTGGCGGTTCGGCAACAGGTCCGCATACTTCACCGCGCCCAGGCCGACGACCGTGGCAATGCGCCGACGCGTTCCTTCAGGCAATTCCGGGTTTTTTTCGGTCACTATCTTGAACGCCCGTTCTTCGGCTTCATCCAACAGAGCCGCCAGCTTGACGGTATCGCCATCGCGCGTTTTGAACGGCTTATTGTCTTCACCCAGAATGGTCCCGAACCAGACATGCACCAATTGGACGCGCGCGGCCAGCTCGGGCCGCCAGCGCCGGAACGCGGCGAAAAACTGCCGAAAATGTTGCTGCTGCCGCCCGTCCGTGACGTAAACGATATCGTGCGGGTTCCAGGTGGTGGTGCGGTAAATCAACGTCGCTAAATCTGTCGTCGCGTAATTAAATCCGCCATCGCGCTTCCGAACGACCAGCGGGTTGGGAACCATTTTCCCCTCTTTCTGGATCAAGAACGGATCTTCCTTGGGCGGAACTGTGCCGTCAGAGAAAACGCACAGCGCGCCTTCACTTTCTGTGGCGACTCCTTGGGCTTGGAGCGATTCGACAGTCTCTTTGAGGCGCGGATTGTAGAAGCTCTCCCCGAGGGTGTGGTCGAACTTCACTCCCAGTCGCGCGTAGATGGTGTCGAACTGGCCTTGAGAGAGGCGGATAATCTCGCGCCAGATGCGGACGTTTTCGGCGTCGCCACCTTGCAGCTGGACGAGTTCGGCTCGCGCGCGTTCCCGCAGGGCCGGGTCGAATCCCGGTTTCTCCTCATCACAACGGGCGCTGACGGACTTGTAGATGCGTTCCAATTCGGCCAGGGCGTCGGTGGCGAGGGCGCTGGGGTTGAGCTCGGTTTTCCAGCCCACGAGGAGCATGCCGAACTGAGTGCCCCAATCGCCGATATGATTATCGGTGATGACCTCGTGGCCGAGCACACGAAGAGTGCGGGCGAGGCTATCGCCCAGGATGGTGGAGCGGATATGGCCGACGTGCATCGGCTTGGCGACGTTGGGCGAGCTGAAGTCGATGACGATGCGGCGCGGATGCGCGGCCCGCTGGAAGAAGAGGTGTTCGCCGCGATGCGCGGCCAGCAAGGCTTGGCCAATGGCTGCCGTTCGCAGGTGAAAATTGAGAAAGCCGGCGCCGGCAATCTCCACGCGCTCGCACCATTCGGAGACGTCGAGTTTGGCCAGGACGTCGGAAGCGAGTTGCCGGGGGTTGAGCTTGCGCAGTTTGGCGAGCGCGATCAGGGCATTGGACTGATAATCGCCGAATTTGGGATCGGGGCAGGGGCGGACCAGGACCGCGCTGGGATTCGCGTCCGGAAGGACGGCGGCGACGGCCTGTTGCAGGCGCTGTTCGAGGAGAAGATGCACGCGGGCGGCGGGCTTGGGAACGGACGGGCTATTTGCCCGACTCGGCCTTGATGATGTCGTACATGGCCTTGGCGTCGGGTGCTTCCTCGAGGGCGCTGCGAAATTCCTTCCGGTGAAGCAGCTTGGCAATTTTTGCCAGGGTATGGAGGTGCTTTTGGAATTGCCCTTGAGGCACCAGGAACAGCATCACGAGAGTGACGGGTTGATTGTCCAACGCGTCGAAGTTAACCCCTTTGCGGGAGCGTCCGAACGCCCCGACGACCTCGTAAATCAGGTCGGTGGAGGCGTGAGGGATGCCGATGCCAAAGCCAATTCCGGTGCTCATCGAGCTTTCGCGCTTCTTGACCACGGAAGTGATGGCGTCCCGGTGCTGCCCCGTGATTTTGTTGGACCGAACCAGCAGATCAATCAGCTCGTCAATGGCATCCCAACGAGTGGTTGCCTTCATGTCGGAGGAGATCTGTTCCGGCCCGAGTATGTCACCAAGGTCCATACGGCGAAATCGTGTGAAGCCATTTCGCCTTAAGCTTCCGGCCATTGCAAGAGCGTTTTAGAGACGCACCGGTCCTGGGGCGCATCCTGGGGCGTCTCTGCCCCCCGAGCTTGTTGGCGGGGCTTGTAATCGCTTCGCGCGCCCGAATGGGCGCTACTGAATGAAAGGATGAAAATGCCGGCCAGCCCGCATTTTCATCCTTTCATTCAGCCGCGGCTCAATTGGTCCAGGTGCCGCGCCAGGTTCTGGAGGGACGGATTGCCCGCGTCCAGTTGGGCGGCGCGTGCCGCCACCACGCTGGCGGCCTCAAGTCGATGCTCGGCCAGCAGCAGGTTCACGTAGCGAAACACCACTTCGGGATGGACCGGGTCCAGGTCCGCGGCGATTTCAAGAATCTGTTCGGCTTCGGTCCGATGCTGATGGTGTAAGAGTAACCCCGCCTGGGAAGAGGCCAGCTTCGCATAACAGGAACGGACCACCCCAGTGCGGGTTTCGTCAGCCGGTGTTGGAATGACTTTGGCGAGTATATTTTGCCAGTATCCCACCGCCTCTTGCGCCTGCTCCTGGCTCAACGACTGGCCGTCGCGTCGGGCGTGCAGCTCCAGGATCGGTCCCAAAGGCGCCGCGCTGGCGTGGAACGACATGAACGGAAACGACTCTTCCATGGCAAAGGAACGGCCCAGATTCCGCTCGAGCAGAATCTCCAGCAGCTTCTCATTGACGCTCACCACGCCGTGCATCGTTTGTGCTCCGG
>Ga0070686_100001548_pt1 | contig 12927 bp, 9 predicted proteins | sample KBSS23LmetaG_FD_65654 | JGI IMG/M metagenome (GOLD analysis project Ga0070686, IMG submission 65654) | Switchgrass rhizosphere microbial communities from Kellogg Biological Station, Michigan, USA - KBS S2-3L metaG | ecosystem: Host-associated > Plants > Roots > Rhizosphere ...
CAGGCGACACCGCAGCCGAGCCGTTCTGTGGCAACGGCTTCATCACGACCTGCAGCGTTACATTCGATCAGGCTGGCACTTTCGATTATCACTGTATCCCACACGCCGCTGCGGGCATGCGTGGCGTCATCCGGGTGCTCTCCGGACTGACGAGCCCGTTAACCGTGAACATTCATGGGCAGGGCACGGTCACTCCGGACCTCAACGGCCAAGCCTTGCAGGTGGGCAATACCTATGTCATCACCGCCACGCCCGCAGCCGGGTTTGCTTTCAGCGGTTGGACGGGCGGAGTGACGTCCAGCGTGGCGCGTCTGAGCTTTGTCATGCAAACGGACCTGGTGCTGGAAGCCAACTTCGTGCGCAACCTCTTCCCGCCCGCCAACCAGACGTACAACGGATTGTTTTTCGTCGACGACGAAAACGCCGGCGTGCAGCACGACAGCTCGGGCAGCTTCAGTTTTGTGCTGGCGAAGACTGGCAAGTATTCAGGCAGCTTGCAGCTGGCGGGCAAGCGGCTCGCGATGAGTGGCCAGTTTACCCAGGACGGCACAGCCACCAACACGGTCAAGCGGCCCGGTACGAACGCGCTCACGCTGGAGTTGACCCTGGACCAGGATAATGCCGGCCGTGTCGAAGGCAGGCTGATCAATCCGGTTGCGGGTTGGGTGGCCGAACTGCAGGGCGACGCAGCACCGGTCTTTAGCGGCACGAATGTTTCGCCGTACCGCGGCAAATACACGCTGATTTTAACCGGCGAGGATGAGGAGGACGAAGCAGGCTTCGGCACCGGGTTCGGCACTGTCACGGTCGATCCCAAAGGCAAGTTGAAATTCGCCGGCACGTTGGCGGACGGCACGCCAGTGACCCAGAGCGTGCCAGTGTCCGCGGATGGCATGTGGCCGCTTTACGTGGCGTTGTACGGAGGCAAGGGCTCAATCCTCAGCTGGGTCACCGTCAGCACCAACGCGGCTCCGGCGGATTCGCTCTACGGCGAGTTGAGCTGGATAAAACCGAGCCTGCCGGGCCGGTATTATCCCTCTGGCTTCACCAATGAGATGGACATCGTCGGTTCGCTGTATCAGCCGCCTGGGACCAACAGCGTGCTGCAGTTCGAGACGGGGACAGTCACCTTTGAGGGTGGCAACCTGACGAGTGCATACTCCAACACCATCGCCTTGGGCCCGAAAAACAAGCTGATCAACCTCACCACGAATCAACCGTTGTCGCTGAAGGTTGCAGTACCGACCGGACTCTTGAGCGGGACGGTGAAGCTGAACGACAGTGGCGTGAGCAAGAAGCTCTCGTTCAAGGGCGCGGTCCTGCAAAGGCAAAATATCGCCGCGGGCTTCTTCCTGGGCACAAACCAGAGCGGGTCGGTGCGGTTGGAGCCGCTGCCGTAGCGGCGAATAAGACTTTAGCTTGCCTGTCCGCGACAGCTCTCGTGCCTTCCCCGGGGGAAGAGGGTTCACTTTCTCGTCACGAGCACGCCGATGAGCAGGCCGACGCCGAGTGCGATACCGATGGATTGGTAGGGATGGCCACGGATGGTTTGGTCGGTGGCCTTGGCCCCTTCGATGGCTTTGTCCTCCAGGTCGCGACAGGTGCGCTTGGCAGCCTCGAGCGCGTCGGTGAGTCGTCCGCGTAATTGCTGAGCCTTTTCGCCCACAGCGTCCTTGGTGCTGTGAAGCATCTCTTCCGAGTCACGCACGATGCGTTTCAGGTCGATAATCAGCCGGTTGGTGGCGCTCATAATTGACTCTTTGGTAATGGTTTGATTTCTGTTTTGGTCCAGCCGGGGACCACGGGTTTAGTTGCCGTTCCGAAAGTACCTTCCGACAACTCCAGACACCTGGCTGTGCGGGAATTGGCAAGTGCCAGCCAGAATTTGGATGCAAGCCAGCGTTGGTGGCCTGGGACAAGACAGCCGAGGCAGCCGCCAAGAAATGTCCGGAATTGTCCAAGGACTGCGTAGGCAATAGGGCAAAGCTGTGCCAAAGTTCTCGCGCAGCACAGGTTCGATGGAAGGCAACACGGCAATCGACCAACCAAAGAAAGGAAATTGTATGGCTCGTTACGTTAGTCTTATTCGGTTCACTGAACAGGGCGCTCGGACGCTCAAGGGTAGCGCCGCCCGCGCCTTGACGTTTCGCAGCGCGGCAGAGAAGGCCGGCGTGGCCGTCGAGGCGCAACTTTGGACCGCCGGATCTTGCGACGGCGTGCTCATCTTAAGCGGGGACGAAGCGAAAATCCTTTGTTGCCTGACCGAACTCGCCAGCGCGGGCAATGTTCGCACGGAGACACTGCGCGCCTTCGATGCAGCGGAGTTTAAAGGCATCACCGGCTAGTCAGGGCGAAGGGGATTCAACTTCCTCGCTCGATGGCCCCCGGCTGAGCCGCGAAGACCAGTTAATGGATGCTCAGATGCCGAGATTGGATAGCGTGGTGCAGAGGCGGTTGACAGCTTCGACCAGCTTGGGATGACTGGCTTCGAACTCGGCTACAGAATAGGCCAAGCCGTCGAGCGAGAGTTGCATCAATTGCGGATTTTTTTCTTCGCGAGTGGCTTCATGCGCCGAAACCGCGGTGAACCCGGCGATGCTTTGCGCTTGATCGGCGTGCGTTTGCGACAATTCGCCCACCTCGGACTTCAACGTGCCGAGCAAATGAAGCAGCTCCGCGCGGTTTTCGTCTGCGACACCGCCGGCGGTGCGGACGCGTTCTTCAATCTTTGCGATGGTGTCCTGAATCATTGGGAAACAAATTCGACCAAGGTCAAGCAGTGCTCACGGTTAGGAAACGCTCGCGACTGCCGTGAGGCAAGGCGAAACTTTCCATTGTGCTGCCATCACAGGGTGAGGGTCCGAGCATCCCCCAATCGAGGCGGGATTCTATGCCACTCCGCTATGGGGCGCAGCGTCCCGCAGCGCGGGCAGTGAGTCGCCGGGAACGAATGCTGACAGTTCGGGCAAACGGCGCCGGCGGCAAATGTGTCGAACGCTGTCCGGCAATGGTAACAAACCCAGAATGGCCCTTCCGGAGGTGGCACCTGACACCCGGGGCAGAGGAATTCATGGCGCACGGGAGCGGTCTCGACCCGGCGCAGCAGCCGTGCGTGTTGCAGAGCGCGCCAGCAATTGGCCCCCATGAATAGCGCGATTAAGCCCACCCACAACGACCCATTGATAAGCGCCAGCGCTCCCAACGCCACCGCGCCCGCAAGACCTATTGCCGTCGCCACCATCAGACTGCGCCACGGTCCGATCACAAACCAAAGGAGCGAACGCAGGATCTGTCCGCCATCCAGCGGATAAACCGGCATCAGATTAAAAATCAGCAAGCCGGTATTGATGTAAACCAAGGTCGAAAAAAAGTGAGTCAGGTTCGGCTGGGTATCCGTCCACTCGAACGCTGCCGCCATCGCAGCCAGTCCGAAGGAGATGGGCAGGAGGAGCAGATTAACCAGTGGCCCGGCTGCGATGGACCAAAGGGTGGCGCCGGGGCGTGGCGGCGGTGACACATAAGCGACACCTCCCAGTGGCCAAAGGACGATGGTATTGGCGGAGCCGCCGGTCTGTCGACAAGCCAGCGCATGACCGAACTCGTGCAGGAGCACAATGGCGAAGAGGGCCAGATACTCGGCCACGTTCCAGAGCGGGGAGGAATATTGACCGCGCCGGTTATTAAACTCAATCAACGCGACAATGAACCAGGACCAATGCAGATAAACCTGAACTCCGGCAAATTGGAATAGGCGCAAGGCGCCTTTTTGAGTCGGCCACACGCCAGCTACTCTGCGCAATCGGCCGGAAGAAACCAAGCGTTGGATGGCGCGCCGAGAAGCAGGTTTATTGCCGTTCAGTGGCTAGCACCACGCGGAAACCAATGATGAAGTCGCTGATGAACGGACTGGCCCCTTCAAACCAACGGCTGGCGGAGCGGCAATCGAATTCGGAAGCCTCCCACGCCCCGCCACGAATGACTTTCCATCCAATCGGATTGGTAGCCGGTCCTTGCGGATCGGTTACGGTGCCGCCCGGGTAGGTGCCATACCAATCCTGGCACCATTCCCAAACATTCCCCGCCATGTCGTACAGTCCCCAGGCATTCGGCAGCTTCTGTCCCACCGGATGGGTCGTGACACCGTTGTGGGCGCCGAACCACGCGTGCTTGGACAAGTCGCTGAGCTCGGGATCGTCACCATAATCAAAACGCGTCGTCGTTCCCGCGCGTGCCGCGCACTCCCACTCGGCTTCGGTCGGCAGCCGATAATGAGTGCCGGGCGGAATCCGCCCCGCCGCCAGGTCCTGCACCGTGAGCTGGGCACAGTAATTGGAGGCGGCGAACCAAGAGACACTTTCGACCGGGCGATCCAAATTGCCCGGAAAACCGCTCGGGTTTTCGCCCGTGACCGCAAGGTACTCGCGTTGGGTCACCTCGAATTTTCCCATCCAGAAGCCATGACTCAACGTGACGCCGGTTTGCGGACCCTCATCGGCTTGATGGCCAATTTCATTGGTGGGGCTGCCCATTGTGAAAGCATTGGGCCCGATGAAGACCAGGTTCGCGGGCAGGGTCTGCCGGACGGCGCGATAAAACTTCCGCGGCGAGAACTGAGCCGTGGTGTCCGAGATAATGATCGCGCCGAGGGGAAGACTTGCCAATGCCATCACGCTCCAAGTCGCGAGATTGGTCGAAGTGAAGACAATGTAATCGCCGGGCGGGCCGGTGAGCCCGAACCGTAACGCGCCTGTCGGCTGCTGTGGCCGAGGCGAAAGTTGGACCGTCAGCGGGTACGTGAACACGTTGACGCCCTGGTTTTGCAAAGCGTCGATGATCGGAGCGAGAGTAGTTGTCGCCAGTGGTTCCGGCAGCACGAGCGTCGTGAGCGGGTTACCGTCCAAAATCAAGGTGGTCAAATTGGTCATGTCCGGAGGTAGCGTTAGACTGGTGAGTGAATTGCCCGAGAGGTCCAGTTGGGTCAATCGGGTCAGTCCCGCCGGCAAGGTGAAATTGGTGAGCGCATTGCCCTCAAGAAACAGAGTGTCCAGGCGGCCCAGCCCGGCGGGCAAGGAACACTGCGCGAGGGAATTAAACGCGATGTCAATGATGGTTAGATTTGGGAGCGCGTTCGAGAGGATGAAGGTGGTGAGCTGATTATTGAACAAGTCCAGGATCGTCAGATTCGTCAACGCACTGGCAATGGCAAAATTGGTAATCGAGTTGTTCACAAGTTCGAGGATGTGCAGGTTGCGGGCTGCTTCCAATCCGGCGACGTCGCGGATGCTTCGGCCACCGGCGCGCAGATTATTCAAAGTAAGCAGGTCGGCCTCGGTCAACGGACCGGTCGGTTTTTGTAATTCTGCACGGATGGCAGCGTTGAGTCCGGGATCGGGAATAGGGACCTCCTGTGCCGAGGCGGAAATAATGACGCTGCTCAGAGCCAGCAGACAAAGAACGTCCCAAACGGTTTTGAAGTTTATCACGCGCATGCGAGGCGATGATGCGGCATCTGCTCCCGAAAGTGACTGGGCCTAAAGGCCCATCGTGAGCGGCCCGGAAAGTTCTTGGGTTCTTGAAATTCAACAGCCAATAGCGCCCCTGAACCTGCAGCCTTGTCGAAGTGAATTGACTGTCAGGGTGTGACTCGGCAGGATGCTGGCATTCATGTCTGGTGCCGTACGAGCGCGCGTGCTCTACCGCAGCCCGCTGTTGCTGCTGTTGTTGTTGTTCCGGCTGGGCGAGCTGGGTGCGGGCGCTGCCTTGCCCGCGAGCGGTCCGGTTGTACCGGGGCTTGAGCCGATTCAGCGAGCGATGACCAACTTCATGGCTTCGCTTCAGTTTTCAGCCGGGACGCTGGCGCTGATGAAAGACAGCAAGCTGGTTCTTCGGACGGGCTATGGATGGCGCGACACCAACAAAACGGAGGTCATTCACCCGGATTGCCTGTTCCGACTGGCCAGCGTGTCGAAGACCCTTACGGCCGTGGCCATTCGCAAGCTTGTCAGCAATGGTCAGCTCAGTTACGCGACGAGGGTTTACTCGTACCTGGGAATTCCGCCGGCCGGGGGCGTGCTCGGCGACGAACGTATCACCAACATCACCGTGCAGCACTTGCTGGATCACCAAGGTGGCTGGGACAACACGGTCTCGCCGGTGGGCGATCCGGTGTTTCGCACCATTCAAGTCTCGACCGAGTTGGGACTGAACTATCCCGCCCAGCCGACAAATATGATCAGTTGGATGCTGGCCAAGCCGCTGGATTTCGCGCCGGGGAGCAAGAGCGTTTACGCGAACTTCGGCTTCCAAATCCTCGGCCGCGTCGTCGAGAAGGCCAGCGGAAAACCCTACTTCGATTATCTGGCGCAGGATGTGTTTGGGCCGTTCGGTATCACGAACATCATCCAGTCGCGCAGTCGTCCGGCGGACTTACCCCCGTGGGAAATCTGGTACGACGACGGCGTGGTGGACGACAGCGGTCTGGCCCTGATGCGTTCGGCTGTGGATTACCCGAGCAACCAGCTGGCTCGCTTCGTGGACGGCGGCGCTTACTACGAGTCGTTCGACGCCTTTGGGGGAGTGAGTGCTTCGGCCCTCGACCTATGCCGCTATCTGTTGCGCTACTGGGAAGCAGGCGCCGCCCGCGTGCCGGGCAGCGTCTACAACTGGGGCTATCTGTTCTATGGCAGCCTGCCTGGAACCACCACGGTCTTGTCGCAGAGCGTCACACAGAACTCCACCCGCACCAACGGCCTCGAGTTTGCCGCCCTGTTCAACAAGCGAATGCTGCAGAACGACAACGAGGCAGCTTATAACGCCATCAATAACGCCACCACCAATGTCACCTCATGGCCGACCAACGGCGGTGGCCGCATAGAATGGCAATTCGCCAGCATCAACGTCCCGGAAAGTGCCGGTGCCGTGAGCGTGCGCCTGGTCCGCACGGGCTCCAGCACCCGGCCCATCCAGATCAGTTATACCACCTACAGCAAAACAGCCGGCCTGGACGATTATGTGCCGACCTCCGGCGTCCTTTCCTTTGCCGCAGGGGAAACCTTCCAGGACATCTCCGTCACCATCCTGGACGACCAATTGGCCGAGCCAACCGAGGAGGTCTTGCTGGAGCTGATCTCTGCCGCCGGTGGCGCCTGGTTGGGCGACCGCGTCACATGCGTCCTCCGCATTGTGGACAACGACTCGGTGACTGGGTTTGTCGGACCGGCGATCTCCAGTCCGCCGGCCAGCCAGACCGTGGCGGCGGGTGGCGACGTGACATTTTCGGTGGCGGCGACCGGGACTCCTCCGCTCGCTTACCAATGGCGGCAGAACGGCTTGAGCCTGTCCGGTGCCACGAACGCCACACTCAACGTTTCCAATGCGCAGCTCGCGCAGCTCGGCGCCTACACGGTCGTCATTTCCAACGCAGGCGCCTCGATCACCAGCGCCCCGGCCCACCTTCTCGTCTTCGCCCCCGGCAGAGTCGTCGGCGGCGGGTTGCGCCGGGAAGTTTACTCCGGCATCTCGGGCGGTTCGATTGGCGACCTCCACTACAGCCCCAACTTTCCGGACTTGCCGAGCTCGACGACCGTCTTGGCCAGCTTCGAGCTGCCGGTGAACTCCGCCGACAATTATGGTGTGCGGCTGTCTGGTTTTGTGCTGCCGCCCACCACCGGCGACTACACCTTCTACCTCAGCTCAGACGATCAATCGGTGCTTTGGTTGAGCACCGATGAGCAGCCGGCGAACCTGCGGCTCATCGCGGCTGAACCAGTCTACAACGAGTCGCGCGCGTTCATCGCTGGAATTAACCAAGCCTCCCGCGGCACGCCGCCATTCAACATCTCCAGCCCCATCCTACTGGAAGCAGGACGGCGCTATTACGTCACCGCTTTGATGAAAGAAGGGAACGGAAGCGACCACTTCGCCGTGGCTTGGCGTCCGCCAGGCGGGCCGGCGGTCACGAATGGCTCGCCACCCATTCCTGGCACCAACCTGGCCTATGTCAGCCTTCCGCCAATCGTGACCTCGCAACCGGACGATCAAATTGTGCCACTTGGCGGCACGGCAACTTTCGCTGTGACCACGATGGGCACCACGCCGCTTCGCTACCAGTGGCGGCGCAACGGCGCGAGCATCGCCGGCGCCACCAATCGAATCCTCACCCTTGAGGGGGTGCCGGCTACCAGCGTCGGCAATTACTCCTTATTTGTGAGCAACCCCTTCGGCGTCACCACCAGCCGCGTGGCACGTCTTAGCTACCTCGGCTTCACCCCACCCCGACTCACGGGTCCCCTGCGCCTGAGCAATGGTGTCTTCTACGCTCAGATCACCGGCGCTACTGGCCTGCCCGTGCGCGCAGAGATCTCGACCAATCTTCTCACCTGGCAAACGCTCCAGTCGCTCACCAATGTTAGCGGGCTATTGCCGCTCACCGACCCTAATGCTTCCTTGCGCGACAGGACGTTCTACCGGGCGCTTGTGCCCTGAAAAGTCAGAAGCCATCGAGTCTGGGAGTGCCGTCAATCTGTCCGCATCCGGACGAAAAAGGCCTGCGCCCTCAATCAACTTTGCTCCGGTAGAATCGATTACCCGAAACGAGGTCTCTTTCGAAAAAAGCCGGACCGGATTGAGCAGCCACCAAGACGTCCCCCGTTGGAACCCATGACGCGGGAGAAAGCGTGTCGCATCCCTCCAAGGCATAACGATGACCCGCGGTGGCGTCGAACTGGATTCTTATCCGTTCGGTCGACAAAGTGACAATCAGCACGGGCATTTCAGCGGGCGCGAGGATCCGTCCCGGTGAGCCTATGTCGGTTGCTAGCGCCGCCCTGGAAACGCCGTTGATGCCCAAGCGGCTTAATTCTCCGAATTTCATGGCGATGGGATCGTAATTAAAACTTACCCCGGCGGTCGCGGCGCCAAAGTCGACACTGGCGATGAGTTCGTCGGCGTCAACCGTTCTATTGTCCCACAACCGAATACCATCGCCCGAGGAGCTGAAGTTCAAGCCAGTCCCGCTGTAGCTGACGATTTTCATCCCCGGTGGCAGGGTGCTCGCACCCCACCAGTTCTGAAATTGAACCGCGGTAATTCCCTCTACGAAAACGATGGACTCTCGAGGCAGGATCGTCAGCCCATCCGGCAGCACAAACGCATCGAGCAATCCGCCGGTATTGTCATTGAATCTCCAACCACTGAGATTCACCAGCGAAGATTCAAAACTGGTGAGTTCCCACCAGTCGGCTGTCGGCAGGCCGGGAGTCGATGAGGCGACCGCCATCGCTTCAGTGACGCGAAGCTCGGGTTTGGGGCGCACTACAAGAGCTGCCGAATTTGTTGCTACGCCTACCGCATTGGACGCGATGATCGAGTAAGTTCCCGAGTTGGCTGGGGTGACATTAAAGAGCGTCAGGACTTCGCCTGTGGCGCCGGCGATGAGCTGACCATTGAACCGCCAAGAGAACGTGGGCGGTGGCTGTCCTATCGCGTAGGCGCGAAACTCCACTGTGCTTCCAAGCAACGCGGATTGGTTGGATAAAAAGCCGGTGAACTGTGGAGGACGCGGGCACGTCGATGGGAAATAATAAATCTCCGGATCTTCGCCTTCACTGATTGTTACGTAACCAGTGCCATCGCGGAGCAGGGCGATCCCTTCGCCGTTAGGCTCGTCTGGTTCCCCAATGACCGGAATGACCTTCGGGGGACGATTGAACGCGTTGGAAATTGGCTCAGAATCGCAACGGAGCCAGAGGCGGGCAAAATTCTCCTGTCGCAGGACGATTTGGGTGCCGTCCGCGGAGATATCACCACCGGACGCATTATCAAAAGAAACCGTCCGCACAAACGACATTGTCACCTTGGCGCTGTTGGACAAACCATTCAGATTGGCTCGATACATCCGAGCGACGTTCGACTCCTTGGTCAGCACAAAAAGGTCAGACGTCACGGGATCGACCAGCAACGTTTCAGCGTCGTAACTCCCATCCGGATAGGCCAAGGTGAAGGACTCGACCGTGCCGAAATCGAACGATGGCGGATTTCCAGACGGTCGGTCCACTCGCGGCTCGGGAATACGAAGGATTTTGACCGTGGAGCGGACGTCGTCGGAGCCCCCCTGTCCACCAATGTCCCCAACATAGAGATAGGACACACCGATTGATGGCCCTGGTCCCACTGCGATGTCTTCGACGTCCCCGACGCTCTTCGTGAGGTTGAAGGTCGCGAACAACGTCGCATTCGTGCTGAGCGCATAAACCTTCGCTTGCGAACCGTCGTTGTGCGTCCAAAGCACTCCCGGATTGCGCTGGCTCGCGGCAATCCCGGAAGCCTCGGTGAGAGCATTTATTTTCACGGCTCCCAATGAAGTGCCGTTACTAAAATTTGTACAACCGGTGCACGCCGCCGGGGCGGAGACGGTCAGTGCCATCAGCGCTGGCAAAGGCGCCAGGCAGAACAATTTGGATCGTCGTGTGAAATGCATAGCGCAAGCCCGATCAGGTGTGGCGATACTACGGTAGTCGCGCTTCATTGTCCTGGTGTGAGTGATTCGCGCACAACACCACGCCGCTCGTTTCGGAGACAAAGCGCTTCAAGATGTCCAAGCCGTATGCAAAGTCGCGGTTGCCGATGGCCGAACGTCGAGCCCCAGTTCCTTGCAGATTTCAATCGTCTCCGCCCCGTTGGAGAGAAGATCGATAATACTCCCTTTCTCCATCTCGTCGTCTGCACTGCAAAACAACGTATTCGGGTTTACCGCTTTGACCTGATCGCGATACCCGCGAAGAAGCGACAGCGGGCTCAGCACCCTGCCGTTGCACGGCCAAGTGGACAAAAGAAAAGGCGCACCCAGGCAAAGCACCATGCCAGCTCGCATCGTTACTCAGGCTCCACGCAGTCGGAATTGTTGTCGAGAGCGGACTGGCTCAATATTTATCGTAGTTCAGCCATGAACCCTCCTCCTCGTCGCTCTCCACTTCTGCTTGCTCCCAGTTCTGACGATTTTGTCGTGCCTGTGCAACCGCCAGCGCGCGTACCAGCACCGAGAGCCTTTTATCAATGGCGCGCCCGACAGGACTTGAACCTGTAACCTTCTGATCCGAAGTCAGAAGCTCTATCCAATTGAGCTACGGACGCGTCGAAGAGACGGTCTCAGGATGCCGCCGCCCGCCCGGAAAAGTCTATCTCAAATCCAGGGCAGACGAATTTGTAGTTTGTAGTTTGGTAATTCTTCCACAGCACGTGAAGCGTGCTATCTGCCAGCTACCTTGCCGCCCGTTGTTAAGCCCTTTCAGGGCTTTCTCCTTTTACGCACGGCGTTACCCAGGGCGTCCCGGACTGCGGGACTGGGCTGTGGTCTACGCGAGCCTTCGGCCCTGAACACCGCACCCCGCACACCGATTACCGACTACTGATTGCTGACTACCGGTCATCGACTCGCCACTGTTCACCGACCACCGTCCTCACGGGGCAGGTGACGGGTGTCGAGGTGGATAGAGACCGCCGGTGCACACGAATGGCGCAGGAACTATCCCCTCGGCTAAGCTGACGCAAAGCGCCACTTGCCTATCGCCATTCGCCATCCGCACCGCACTATCCACACCCGGCACCCGACACCTGACCCGTGCGACAGACGGTCGGGCAGTCGTCAGTTAATCAGTCGTTGGTCTAGCGGCAGCGTGTTTCGGCCGCGATTTACGCCATTGGAGCGCAGGCAAGGCAGGTTAGCGCCATTCGCCATTCGCTAGTGACCACGAAGTCTATCAGCCCAGAACGCGGCGTGCCATCCACGCCAGTTCCATCGGAGTGAACGGTTTGAGCAGGAACCCGTAACTCTCACCGTCCGTTGCAGGATAATTGAGTTCCCATAAAGAACTGGCGGCCACCAAGGTTTTGCACTCCGGGTCTTTCAACCGGAACCAGCGGGCCAGGGCCAGGTCGTAGGCTTCGGGAACAGTTTGATCGAGAAAAAGCAGGTGAATCTTGATGCCGGCACGCGCCAAACATTTTGCCTCCGCCGCACTGGATGCTTCCAGCGCGCGATAACCGAGTTGTTCAAAAAGCGCCATCAGCACCGCGCGCTCCGCCGCGCTGTTGTTCACAACCAGAACGGTCTCAGTGCCCCATAGCGTCGAAGGCACACCGTGACTTAAAAAGTCAGGCTCGAGCCGCGACGCTTCCTCCTCCCGCCCGCACGCGTGTGCGTGCGGCGAATTTGGATTTCCGATCGTCATACGTTTTGGCATTAGCAGAGGCTGTTCCGATCCGCGTTTTAATTTTCAATGGCGCGCCTCGCGCTGCGATGCCGGGCGAATGATGTCGCGTGTTTGCACGGCTCTCGGGACGTTAAGCGCAGCAAAAAAACCTAATGCGCGAAATTTTTTTGGCAATGGACTGGTTTGGATTTCCGCTGAAGAAGGAAATGACTTTGCCTTCTCTGACCAGCCTTTTGCCACTGCGTAGCATCCGCGGAAGCCGTCCGTAACATCACGGAGCGGTGGCGTTCATTTTTTCCGGGGGGCGCCGATGACAGAAGTGCCTTAAGGCAATGATAAAGCGAAACGACGCGCTCGACGAATGAATGCCGCTTTAGCAGGCTTCATTGCCCGCGGCTGCACGCTGGCGTCGGGAGCGCCCACGGGGTGGCAAGTCCAAGCGGTGAAGCGGGCTGAAGCCCGCGCTTCCGGGCATAACCTGTTCTGGCGCTAAAAGCTTGAAACACGATCCGGACTGCGGTTGACTAACCGAATCCCAGACAGTGGTAGTCGTATGAATTTGTGTTGTGTCCGCGGCCGGGGGCCCCTCCTGAGCCCGTCGAAGGGTCTTTTAGGCAGGCGCAGTAATACTCCCGCCGCCGCGTGGATTGTTTTATTGGCCGTGTTGCGTCTGTTTTTTGAGCTGTTCCCGGCGCAGGGGCAGTCCTCGAACGGCGTG
>Ga0070686_100001549_pt1 | contig 12925 bp, 17 predicted proteins | sample KBSS23LmetaG_FD_65654 | JGI IMG/M metagenome (GOLD analysis project Ga0070686, IMG submission 65654) | Switchgrass rhizosphere microbial communities from Kellogg Biological Station, Michigan, USA - KBS S2-3L metaG | ecosystem: Host-associated > Plants > Roots > Rhizosphere ...
GAGCCAGGGAAGGACCGGAAGAATTCACAGCCTGACGCTGTTCACCGCCGCCGCGCGGCGCGTCAGGAACGTCCCGATCGCCACCCGTCCGCGGCGCTGCGCGCCCGCGCGCGCATGCTGCTCGACACCCTCGCCTGGGTGACGGTGGTCAGCGAGGAAGACGGCGACAACCTGGCTCAGACCGCGGCGAAGCGCATCGACGTCGTCGCATTCGCGCTCGAGGCCGCACCGTGGGCGCCGCCCGACACCCCGACCTGGCCCTGGGTGAATGCGTTCGCGCACGAGATGGAGGCGAAGCTCGCGGAGAACCGGCACAAGGGGAACCGCGACGGCTGGCTGCTGATCCCGCCCGATCGCCATCTCCTCATGCTCGAGGAGGAGATTCGCGAGCTGCGCCACGAGCTCGGGCGCCCGCTAGTGCGCGCAACGAAGCGCCTGGTGGTCCGCGAGTGCGCTGACATCGGCAACGTCGCGATGATGATCGCCGACGTCGCCGGCGGGATGCAGCCGCGCGGGGAGACCCGGTGAGCCGCGCGCCGCGCGACCGCGCCGCGGGCTACGTCGTCTACCCGGACGACTCGTTCAACGACCCGTTGTACCGCGCGCTCGGTGCGCTCGGGCGCGGGATTTTCGACGCGCTGGAGAAGGCGCTGTGGAAAACCCCGGAGATCGGTGTCGTTCAAGGCGATGACGAACTGCTGGCGTCGCTGGGGCTGTGCTCGGCCGAAGAGTGGATAACTGCACGCGCACGCGTCGCGCGCATGTTCGACACCACCTCGAGGCCCGGTTTTTGGATCCACACCAAGCACGTCGAGCATCACCGCGCGCTCCAGACGGCGTATCAGCGTGGTCAGGAGCAGCGAAAGGCCGCCGCGAAGGCCTCCGTGGAGGCCAGGCGGCAGTCCAGTAACACGAAGCCTCCCAGGGGAGATGGAACGGGCCGTTCAACGAAGCGCGCACGACGCGTCAACGGTGCGGTGGACGAGCCGTTGCACGAGCCGTTCAACGAGCCGTCCACGGATCGATCGACGGCCCGTCAACAGAACGGAGAACAGAGTCTTCTCGCTTCGCTCGAAGACTCTTCGAACGGAGAACCCTCAGCCTCACTCCGTTCGGCTTCGGGAGAAGTGGCTTTTGCTTCTCCGCTTCGCTGCGAAGCAAAAGCACCCGAGCCCGCGGCGGCGCTACGCGCCGCTGGCGAGACGGTGCACGCAGCGCGCGACGAGCAGCCGCGGCGTGGCGTCGTGCTCGAGCTGCCGCGCCAGGGCGTCGAGGACGGCGTCGAGGAGTTCCCCCAGGGCGAGTTGTGGCTGTGGCTGAGCCGGGAGCTCGTGACCGTGCGTCCTAGGCCGCTCATGGCGCTCTCGGCCTGGCTGTGGGGCAGGAACGGCCTCGCTGAGGAAGCAGCGGCGAACGGCATCGGTGCACTCGAGACGCTCCAGGCGTTCTGCCGCCATGCGACCGACAACGACGTCCGTGAGCCCTACGCGTACTACCGGCTCGGCGCGCCGGCGCGGAACGCGCTGCTCGGCTTCCTGCGCGACCAGGCGCTCGAGGCCGAGACGGCGCGGCGCGACGCGGACGAGCGCCGGCTGCTCGGCGTGGAGGCGCGGTGAGCGACCACGACGGGCGAGGCGGCTGGACCTCGATCGGCACGTTCGATCCCAACGGGGATCCCGAGAGCCCGCGCAGCGTTGCCATGCGCGTCCTGATCGCGAAGCGCCGCATGCTCGAGAACGGCTGCCGCCTAACGCCGTGTGACGTCGCGGCGATGATCTGCGCCGGCTACGACCGCTCGCAGCTCGAGCCGATGTTCCCCGTGCCGACGCTAGAGCGCTGGGCGATGTGCCGCGACTGGCGCGCGTGGGAGCTGCTCGAGTGGACCGCCGATCTCGGCGGCGCACGCAACATCGCCGCGCTCACCGTGATCCGGTGCGGGTACGTCGAGGGCGGCTGGTGGGGCGGTCGCTTCATGCCCGAGGCCACGATCGCGCGCTGGGTGGAGGCCGGCTTCGAGCGGTTGCCCTCGGCATGGAATGACCCCGAACGCGTCACGCGCTACGGCCCGCCCGAGGAGGGCGTGTTCGCCCACCTGCGGGAGATCCAGGCCGCGCCGCGCGAGCTCGTCACCGCAGCGGCTGCCGCCGCAGTGATGCCGCTTGAGCTCGACTTCGAATCGCCACCCGGGACGGATCCCGGGGAGGCCGCCTCCGCCGGCGGACGCAGGGACGTCCCCACCACCGCCGGCGAATCCGATCCACCACCCGAGGAGACCGCGTGCTCGAGTTCAACCTGAAGGTCCGCGCCCAGGAGCTCGTCGACGTCTACACGAAGGTCGGCAAGGGAAGCGTTGAGACCACGGAGCGCCTGAAGCTGACGCTCCAGGGCCAGCAGGGCGACAAGAAGACCAAGTTCACGCTGATCTGCGATCCGGAATTCCGCAAGGAGTACGCGCTCAAGAAGGTCGTCCGCGTGCGGCTCGACATCCCGCAGACCGAGCTCGACCTCGACGCGAAGACCAACGGCGCGGCGGAGGCGGCGCTTCGCTCCGCTCGAGGGCGACGTGGGGCGAGCACCAAGGCACCGCAGGTGTCGGCGTGACCTGCATCGTCGGCCTGCGACGCAACGGTCGCATCACGATCGCCGGCGACAGCGCGGGCACCGATGGACGATTGGTGCAAACACTGCGCACGGATCCCAAGGTGTTCGAGCGCACCGACGACAACGGCGTCCGGTGGATCTTCGGCTACTGCGGATCGTTCCGACTCGGCCAGCTGCTGCGTTTCTCGCTCAGGCTGCCCGAGGTCCGGATGAAGCCCGGCGCGGAGCTGGAGTTCATGGCGACGCGCTTCCTCGACGCGGTGCGTAATTGCCTCAAGGAGGGCGGGTTCGCCGAAAGGAAGCACGAACAGGAATTCGGTGGCTGCTTCATGGTCGGCGTTCAGGGTCACCTGTTCACGATCTACGACGACTACCAGGTCGCGACAGAGGCGTGCGACTTCAGCGCGATCGGTTGCGCCGACCAGGTGGCGCTTGGCGCCATGCACATCATGGTCCGGCTCGCTGTGCACGACCCCGGCACGCTCGCGCACGACGCCGACATGGTCATCGACGCGCTCAAAGCGGCGGAAGCGTTCAGCGCCGGTGTGCGGCGCCCCTGGGTGATCATCTCCGACCCTGGTTCTACGACGGCCGATGCTGTAACCGAGGCGCTGCAGCCCGGAGCTCAGCAGTGAGCACGCGCGAGGTCCTCGTGTGCGACGTCTGCAGCGCCGAGTGCGTGAAGGGCGGCGAGAGCGTCCCCGGCGGCTCGACCATCCGCGCGAACATCACCGTCGGCGGCTCGATCATCGAGGTCGCGGCGCGGCTCACGACGAAGGGCGAGGACGTCTGCGTCCACTGCGCCAGCGACGCGATGCGCAAGGCAGCGCTGGAGCTGTCGCCGTCCCCGTTGCCGAAGGCTCCGCCTCCGGTATGAGCCGCGAAGCGAGGAATGCCCGGCGCCGCCTCGCGCTCGCCATGAAGGGCGCCGGGATCATCGTCGTTCACGAGGGAGGAACGGATGCCTCAGCGGCAGTATCGAATCGAACGCTGGCAGAGCTCGAAGAACGGGCAGTTCTACTGGCACCTGCGCGCGCCGAACGGACGGATCCAGTGTCAGGGCGAGGGCCATCCGCACAAGCTCGCCATCCCGCGCGCAGCGAAGCGGATCGCCAAGGTGCTGCCGACGGCGGTGCTCGTCGACGTGACGGAGGCCGAGGCGCAGACCGGCGCGCCGACCGTGGGCGGCAAGCCCAAGCTGCCGCGCGGGCCGCGGTGATCTGATGGCCAGCTCGGGGGAACTCCGGTTCGCAGCCATTGCCGGCCTCGCGGACTGTCTGATCTGCGGCTCGCTCGTCTCGTGGAAGCGCACCATCCCCGAGCTCGTCGCGCCGCGCGCGATCGGCGGCGTCGACGGCATCCTCGAGAGCGTCTACGCGGCGCCGTGTCCGCACTGTCACCGCGAGGGCCTCGAGCCGATCTCGGGCAGCTTCTTCCCGGTGTTCGAGGTGCGCGTCACATGAGCCGCGCCGACGGACGACGCAAGGGCAAGCACGGCGAGCAGGAGGTAGCGCAGCTGCTGCGCGGACTGTTCCCCGAGGTGCGGACGAAGCGCGCCGGCGGCGAGAGCGCGAGCGTCGATCGCGGTCGCGATCTGCTCGGCACGCCGGGCTTCTGCGTGCAGGTGAAGCGCATGCAGCGCCCGAACGCGCTCGCCGCCCTCGAGGAGGCGGCGGGCGTCGCGACCCCGGCCGAGATCCCGATCGCGTTCATCAAGCAGAGCCGTGCGGGGAACATCCACACGCGCGGCAAGGTTGGCGGCCGGTGGGTCGCGGTGCTCCGCGCCGAGGATCTGCTGACGCTCATGCAACCCGTTCACCCTGACAAGGAGGTCGAAGCATGCTGAGCTCGAAGAAGTGGCTGGTCCCGCTCGTGTTGTTGGTGGCGCTGGCGATGTGTAGTAGCGCTGCCCACGCACAGAACTGCCTACACTGGCTGATCGACGTCAGCATGGACAGCGACGGCTCGGCGTACACGCTGCGCGCGAAAGTGTTCCCGCCCGCGGCCAGCCAGACGTCAACGACGGTCGCGCTCGATATCTACCCGGACCCGCTCGGCACGCCGCGGGTCTACCACGTCGACCAGGTCACGTTCCTCGGCACGAATCAGACGCCGCAGAGCACGCCCCATCTGCGCGACCAGTTCGGCACCGATCTCGGCGCGGTTGTCGTGAGCGGCGAGGCCGACAGCGTGCGCATCAGCGGTATCAGCGCCGCGGCGCTCGGCAATCCGGAGCAGTTCGTGTGGCAGATGACGCGCACGTGCGCCGTGAACGGCAACGTCATGGAGCAATGGCCGGACTGGTATCCGGCCCCGCCACCGCTTGCAGACCAGCCGGCCTGGTGGCCGGGCGTGCCGCCCGTGACGAACATCGCGCTGCCCGCGCGCGCGGCGACGTGGGGGAGGCTCAAGACCCTCTATCGGTGAGACTTCCCGGCGGTTCTCGGGAGTCGTCGGGAGTCATCCTTCTCGAGAGGAGGATCATGGTGAACGCGCGCAGGCTCGACGCCGCACCTCGATTCACATTGGACCTGGCACGTCCGCATCTCTGCACAGCAGCTTCGGCGGCCGGCGACTTGTCGCGTTCCTAGTCCGCCTGCGTTCGACCTAGCGTCCGTGTACCGCGGCCCGGGCCTAACCCGCTCGGGCCGCGGGGCTTTTGTAGCCGGCACCGGCCAGAAAAAAGAATAGGTGCTGGATTGATGCGGTCGCGCGCGCGATCGACCCGCGAGTTTCCCCGAGATCTCGCGCACCATGTCACCCGAGCGGTTACGAGCGTCGCCCTTGCGCGCGCGCGAACATGCGCGCTCGATGGATCTCTGCTTCGAGCCTCCACTTTTCATCGACGCCGGCACTTCAATCGACTACCGCGCTTCGCTCGCGAGCCTCGGCTACTCCGCGAGCGATGGGTGGTCGCTGAAGTTCTATCTGTTCGGTCCGCCGCTCCCCGTCGGCAGCGACTTGCGCGACGGCATCTCCGGCACGGCGGACGGCGATTCCTTCCTCGTCAGCGTGGGCCCGGCAATCACCGCGGATCTCACTCCTGGCCTCTACACCTGGGTCGAGCTGGTGACGGACGGAACCCTCGTAAAAACGGCGAGGAAGGGATCGCTGCGTGTTGAGCCCGGCATCACGGCGGCGATCGCCGGCGCGCTGCAGTCGTCCGACGAGATCGAGCTGGCGCTCATCGACGCGCGGATCCAGGAGCGGCTCGCGAAGGACGCCGCCACGATCGAGGGGTTCGACAAGCGGATCATTCGCGAGCAGCTCGAGCTGCTCTACAAGCGGCAGGAGACGCTCAGGACCCGGATCGCCTCGCGCCAGCGTGGCCGCTCGCGGCGTGAGCCGGAGCGCATCGCGTTCGTGGAGCCCCGTTGACCGCGGTCACCCGGGCGCCCAAGCAGTCCGCCATCCCGGCGCGCATGTCGTTCGCCGACTGCGCCGCGCGCGCGGAACAGGCGGAGCGGCGCTACAAGCGGCGCGTGCTCAAGGAGCAGCGCCAGGCCGAGCGCGCGATGCGCGGCCGCGGCGCCGAGATCTGGGACGGCGCCCGGATGTCCCGCCTCGAGTTCGATTTCATCGCCCGCCTCCGCTCGGCCGACGAGGAGATCAAGCGCGACGCCCACACGCTGCGCGCCCGCGCCCGGGACATCGCGAAGAACAACCCGCTCGGCAAGAACTACCGCCGCATCATCCTGAACGGCGTCATCGGCCCGACCGGCTTCGACCACGAGGCCCAGGTGCTCGGCGCCGACGGCAAGCCCGACAAGACGATCAACGCCACGATCGATGGCGCCTTCGACGCCTGGGCGGCGGGCCCGGTCACGCGCGACGGCAGCCTCAACCTCCTGATGCTGCAGCGGCAGCTGTTCCCGACCACGCGCGTCGAGGGCGATGCCTTCGTGCGCCTCTGGGAGGGCAGCGACGTCAACGACTTCGGTCTCGCGCTCGAGCCGATCGACCCCGACCAGGTCGACCACACGTACAACCAGGAAGCGATCGCCGGCCGGCAGAACGAGATCCGCATGGGCGTCGAGCTCGACGCGGACGGCAAGCGCGTCGCCTACCACGTGTTCCGCGGGCCATACACAGGCTCCCTCGTCCGCGAGCGCGAGCGGATCCCGGCCGAGCAGATCGTCCACGTGTACGACCCCGAGCGCGCGAACCAGACCCGCGGCGTCACCGACTTCCACGCCGTGCTGCTCGAGATGCACTTCCTCTGGCACTACTTCGAATCCGAGCTCGTCGCCGCGCGGCTCGGCTCGTCGCAGCCGGTGATCTGGGAGCGGATCGAGGGCTCGCAGTACGGCAGCGAGGACCCGGCCGCGACCGAGGCCGAGAAGAACAAGCGCCGCGAGCTGACCGAGCTCGAGCCGGGCACGTTCGGCTACGCACCGGACGGCTATCGCCCGAGCGCATTCAAGCTCGACCACCCGACGACGGCGTTCTCCGACTTCGTCAAGGCGTGCGAGCGCAAGGTCTCGGCCGGCCTCGGCATCAGCTACGGCGAGCTCTGCGCCGATCACAGCGACGCCAGCTTCTCGGCCCAGCGTCACGCCACCGAATCGACGCGCGACACGCTGCGCGACATGCAGGCCTGGTGGACGGTGATGTTCCTCTGGCCGATCTACCGCGCCTGGCTCAAGAACGCGCTGCTCGCGGGCGCCGCGAGCCGCGGCCGCAAGGGCCTCGTGCTGCCCGACTCGGCGAACTGGCGGCGCTACGCCGCCGTCAAGTTCGAGCCGCGTGGCTTCGACTACATCGATCCGGTGAAGGACCGCACGGCCGACGTGCTGGCGCTCGATAACGGGCTCGACTGCGCGACGGACATCGTCGCTCGCCGGCGCCAGGGCCGGACGTTCGAGCAGATCGCGCGCAAGCGCGCCGAGGAGATCGCGCTCTGCAAGGAGCTCGGCATCCCGAGCTCGAGCGCCGAGGTGCTGGCGCTGGCGCAGGCCGCGGTCGCCGCGGGCGACGCCGAAGACAAGGCTGCCGCGGACGCCGCGGCGGCGAAGCGATCCCTGACGAACGGTCACACGAACGGCCACGGCAAGCGCGAACAGCTCGTGCGCGCCCTGGCGGGAGGCAACTGATGCAGCTCGCCGTTGCGAAGCCGATCTGGTTGGCCACGGGACGCACGGCCCTGACCACCATCGAGAACAGCGCGGTCGACGTGCCGCCCGCGGTTGCCGAGGCGCTGCTCGTCATCGGCCTGATCTCGATCAATGGCGCACCCGCCAACCTCGACAACGTGTCCGTCCTGGTGGAGCGCTCACGCGACGGGGAGTGGGAAGAGCTGCTCACGTTCACTCCCGAGCCCGACACGTTCAGGCTGCTCCATCGCGTGGGCATTCCTACCGACACGCTCGGCACCGCGGCGCGCGTCACGATTCAGAACCCGGACGGCGTACTGCTCGATCAGACCGTGCTGCTGTTCGTCCCCGAGCGCCATGCAACGCACGGCGGACTCGCCGCGCCCGCGGGCGTCGACGAGTTGGAGGTCCCGACCGACATCACTGGCGGCGGCTCGGGCATCCCGCCGCGGATCTTCGCGCTCGGCCAGGTGATTCTTCACGGGACGCAAACGGTCACGCCTGCTTCGGATCTGCCGACCGGCATGACAGGCGAGGCGGTGTTCTCCGTCGAGGTGGGCGGTGACTACGCCTCTACAGACGCCATCTTCCACAGCGATGGCGGATGGGCTCCTGTGCCTGTTGATGTCGTCCTCGAAAACGGCGACGGCATCGGGGCATGGTCGGAGATCGGCAGGGTGAGCGTTGACTTCGTGGATCGTGTCGGGGGGCTTGCCAAGTTCGTCATCCCTGACGCCTCTGCGCTTGCGCCGAAGTTCCGCTGGAGGGCCGACGCGACGTTCGAGGCATTCAAGGGAACGATGGTGTTCGCGTCCGGCGAGCTTCTCTACAACGGCGACGAAGTCGCGCTGGACGGATTCGCCAACTACAACGTGTGGGAAGGCACGCATTGCTTCGGCGGGTCCTATGCGACGATCTCCTCGTTCGGCCATGCGGACCTGCCAAAGGAGACCGCTGCACTCGAGGTGCCGGTCGATCACCGGCGCTCGCCCATGATCGGACTGATCCTGGCGATTGCTCCGCGTCCGGGTGCGGGATCGAGCTTCATGCACGTCAACGCGGTCCTCGAAGTCACGAGCGAAGTCGACGGCGAAGGCGCTCCGATCAATTGGGCGGATGCGACGGGCTCTCTCGCGTCCAACGTGGGTGCGTCCGATGTCGCGGCGGACGGATCGCTGCGCGTGACCGGATTCAACACCAACGCAAGTGGTCTCTATCGCTTTTACCGCGTCCGTTTCGAGGAAGCCGACGGATCGCCCGGCACGGACGGAACGATCGATTACGGGTTCGTGCTGTTCTCACCCAGGTAGAGGAGCCACGGATGGCACACAAGACCGAACTCAAGCTGCGCGGCCGCCCGGAGCCGCGCTTCGCGGCGATCCGCAAGCTGCCGCGCGAAGTGGCGCCGGCGGCGGACGGCAGCGCGGCCGTCGCGGCGGCCGCCGAGCGTCCCTACCGCGTGTCGGTGAGCAGCGAAGAGCCGGTGCTGCGCACCGATTGGTACGGCGATGCGTATTGGGAGGTCCTCGGCCACCAGCCCGGCGAGGCCGACCTGTCGCGCTTCATCGCCGGCGGCGCGATTCGCGACACGCACTGGGGCGAGCAGGTCGGCTCCGTCGCGAACCCTGCGCTCGAGAACGGCGCGCTGCTCGTCGACGCCGGCTTCATGAGCTCGCAGAAGGGCCAGGAGTACCAGCGCGGCGTCGAAGAGGGCCACATCCAGAACGTGAGCCTCGGCTACGACATCGTCGGCGCCGCGGTGCCGAACGGCATGGGCGCCGACGGCGTCCCGATCTACCGCTTCAGGTGGGTGGCCTACCACATGGCCATGGTGCCCGACCCGGCCGACAAGTCCGTCGGCTTCGGGCGTGACGGAGAAGGTGTGACCGGCGAACGAACGATTCCGGTCCAGACCCAGGGCAATGCGCCCAAGGAGGGGCAGATGCTGATTCGGAACAAGCCCAAGATGGACGAGATGCCCGGGGACGAGCCCCGCGGCGGCGGCGCTGCTGCGAGCGTGACGGTGCTCGAGGAGCGGAAGACCGGCGCGCAGCTCGAGCGCCAGCGCACGAAGAACATCATCGATCTTTGCGACAACTGGGAGATCGATCCGACGCTGCGCGACCAGTGGATCGAGGATGGCACGCCCTACGAAGGCGCCGACGGCGTCTCCGCCAAGGTGCGCGCGATCCGCACGACCCGCGGCAAGACGCAGCCGTCCGCGGAGCAGGTCGACGCCAACGGTCACCGCGCCGGCAAGGCGATCGTCAACGTGCCCGAGAAGGACCGCAAGCACTACGCGGTCACGCGCGCGCTGCATCTCGCCGCGCATCCCGACCTGAAGCGCGACGGCCTCGAGGGCGAGCTCTCGACCGAGATCGTGCGCTCGGCCGGTCCGCAGGTGCGCCGCAGCGGTAAGGAGAACGCGGTGTTCATTCCGCTCCGGCTCGGCGATCTCAGGCCCGAGATGATCGAGCAGCAGCGCACGGTCGATTCGCTGCGCGCGCTGCGCGGCCGCGCGATGGGCAGCACGGTCGCCGGCGGCGGCGCCGAGCTCGTCTACGAGCGTCCCGGCGAGCTGGTCGAGAAGCTCGTGCCGCGGAGCGTGCTGCTCTCGCTCGGCGCTGGCCTGACGACGGACCTCAACGGTCCGATGGCGTGGCCGAAGGAGCTGAGCGACGTCGACGGCTACTGGACGTCGGAGAACCCGCCGACGCCGGTCCCCGATACCGAGATGGACTTCGGGCTCATCAACGCGATCGCCCGCTCGCTGATGACGACCATGTACTGGTCGAAGCAGTGGGAGCGGCAGGCGTCGATCGACGTCGAGAACCGCGCGCAGAACCGGATGGCCGGCAAGATCGCCCGCATGCTCGACATCGGCCTGATCCAGGGCGACGGCACGGCGGGCACGGTGCTCGGTCTCCTCAACACGCCCGGCGTGCACGTGCCGAGCTGGAGCCCGCTGTCGGGGATCCCGACGAAGGCGCAGCTCGAGAACATGATGGGCGAAGTCGCCGACGTCGAAGGCGACACGCTCGGCTCGCAGGCGTTCCTCACGACGACGCCGATGGCGTTCGCCTTCCGCGGCAAGCCGCTCGAGTCGGGAATGCCGATCTATATGTGGAACGGCACGCGCTTCAACGGGAACCTCGTCGACTTCCCGGCGCAGGGCTCGGCGCACGTGCCGCAGACGCTCAGCACCGACTACCACGGTCTCCTCTTCGGCGACTTCAGCCAGATCGAAGTGCTGACGTGGGGCGCGGTCGAGGCGGTTCTCGACGGCATCACCCTCGCCCGCTGGGCCCAGCGGCGGCTGACGCTGTTCCTCATGGCGGACGGCGTGAACAAGTACCCCGAGGCGTTCGCCAAGGCGAACGTCAAGCCGAGCTAACCCGGTCATGCGAGTGCGCGCGTTGCGGGGCTTCGTCCTCGGCCCCGGGCAGGAAGTACGGAAGGGCGACGTGTTCGAGCTGGACGAGCGCGTCGTCCGCCACGGGGGAGCCGTCGTGCGAATGGGGCACGCGCTCCCGCGCAACTTCTACGAGCCGGTGACGGACGAACTACCGGCTCCGCCCGAGATCGAGACGGAGACCCGCGACGCCGAACCGCAGCACCGCGACCCCGACGTTCAAAACCGTGACCCGCGGCCGCGGCGCTTCCGCCGCTCCGAGGGAGAAGGAGCCTAGACCCATGAGCCCTGCTGGAATCCTCGCGCTCACGCAGGCGAAGGCCGTGAAGATCGCCGCGCTCGCGGAGATCAGCGCCGACGGTGGTATCGCCGGCGTCGACGTCTCCGCCTACTGCGGACCGGCGCTGTTCATCCTCGACGCGAAGAACACCGCCGGCACCACGCCGACGCTCGCGGCGAAGCTGCAGCACTCGTCCGACAACGGATCCACCGACACCTGGGACGACATCACAGACGGCGGCTTCACCGGCCTGACGGATGCCGCCCACGACCCGCAGTGGATCCTGCTCAACCGGAACGACCTCAAGAAGTACGTCCGGGTCATCTACGACATCGGTGGCACGAGCACGCCGAAGTACTACGCGTCCGTGACGATGATCGCGCAGCGCCAGGCCCCCGAGCCCGCGGCGTAGCGAGATGACGCAGCCCTTCGACACCGAGGACCTGGACATGCTCGCCGCCGATCTTGGCGGGGCTCAGTTCACGCTCGATGGAACGACGGTGGACGGCGAACTTCGGGTCACCGACGAAGACGTCCTCCCCGGCGTCGGCGCACCCCAGCGCCTGACGCGTCTCCTTGGGCGTGTGCGGACGGGCGCGCTTCCAGGCCTCGAGGTCGGGGCGGCGATCGACGTCGCGGCACCGAACTTCACCGGCAGCTGCACGGTCAGCGAGCTGGCGCGGATCCAGAATGGTGACTGGACCGAGATCCTGCTGGATACCGCATGAGCTCTGTCCGCCTTCAGATCCTCGAGGCCATGGCCACCGCCTGGAACACCGACACGCCGACCGGCGTGCCGCAGCTCGTCCGCTCGCCGTTCCGGCAGCGCGTGGTCGACGACGACAACCCCGTCGCGGCGGATCTGTACCCGCTCACCGACGAGGAGAAGTCCGACAAGGGCCCGCACGCGTCGGACGACACGCCGGTCTCGATGCACGAGCTCGTGGTCGCGCTCGAGCTGCGCGCGGTCGGCGCCGACGCGGAGCTGCCCGAGGACATCGTGGATCCATCGGCGGTGTGGGCGGCGCGCGTCTTCAACAACAACACCTACGGCGGGCTCGCGCAGTACTCGCGGATCGCGGGCTCCGAATACCAGCGCACTGCGGAGGGCCGGCCGGCCGTGCGGCTCCTCGTCGGCGTGCTGGTCAAGTACATCACCGCGGTCAACGACTTCGAGAGCACGTAACCGCAGTTCCCAGGGAGGGGATCACAATGGCGATCGTCAACGATGGCAAGAAGCGTCGCATCGGCCGCGGCAAGCTGTTCATCCGCGTCTACGACGGGAGCGACGCGGGTGACCAGGGCAGCGGCTTCGCCTTCCAGCACCAGATCACGTCCGCGCTCTACACGCCCAACATCAACCAGCTCGAGGAGACCGACTGCACGTCGGGCGTGGGCGGCACCCTCGAGGCGGTGGTGACCTCGCAGAAGCCGACGCTCAAGCTGACGTCCGAGAACTGGGAGGCCCAGGCGATCGCGAACGCGCTCATGGGCAAGCGGACCGTCGGCACTCAGGCCGCGACGCCGGTCGTGGCCGAG
>Ga0070686_100001551_pt1 | contig 12902 bp, 1 predicted proteins | sample KBSS23LmetaG_FD_65654 | JGI IMG/M metagenome (GOLD analysis project Ga0070686, IMG submission 65654) | Switchgrass rhizosphere microbial communities from Kellogg Biological Station, Michigan, USA - KBS S2-3L metaG | ecosystem: Host-associated > Plants > Roots > Rhizosphere ...
TGATCACTGATTCGAAGTTTTCTCTGGAAAAGGTTTGATCGTCACAAACAATATGCGTATCTACTCACTACTGCAGAAGAAACTCAGCGGTTATGCCTTTCTTGGGTTAGTAATTTTACTCGCCGGCGTCATCGCAGTTTCGCTTCCACGAACTGCTACTTCGACGGCCGCTTCGTCTCAGGACCCAGCCGCGCCTGCGCCGGCGTTCAGACAAATTTCACTCGCGACCAACGATCTCATCTACGATCCGGTGTCTCAGCAGATCTACGCGAGCGTTCCCGGCAGCGCGGGCGGCATTGCGAATACGATCACGAAAATCGATCCGGTTACCGGAAGCGTCGGCGCCTCAGTGGCGATTGGCAGCGAACCCGGCAAGCTCGCGATCTCCGACAACTCACAATACATCTACGTCGTGCTCAATGGCGCCGCCGCCGTGCGCCGGTTCGATGTGACGACGCAGTCCGCGGGATTACAGTTTTCAGTTGGATCAGATGGGTCGGGAACTTTTTCGCCGAACGATGTGTCGGTGATGCCGGGCCAGCCGAACACGGTCGCGGTGGCCAGGAGGCAGGGTAGTACTCCTGTCGGCGTCGCCATTTTTGACAACGGCACCGCACGGCCCGTCACTACGCCAAGCGGACCGCAAATTGCTAACAACTTCATCGAATTCTCCGCGAATGCGTCAACGCTCTATGGTTACACGAATGCTTCCGGCACGTTCAGTTTCAGCAAGATGGCGGTTAACGCCTCCGGAGTCTCGGTAGTTGCTTCCGTCGAAGATCTAATCGAAGGCTTTGGCTCGAACGTCGTCTACGAAAACGGCCTCGTCTTCTCGACATCCGGACAGGTCGTTGAGCCCGAGTCGCTGACGCTGGCGGGAACGTTTCCTAACAGCTCCGGGTCATCAGTGTTGCCGGATTCTTCAGTGAATCAGGTTTACTTTCTTACGGGCAGCGGCGCGTCGACCGTGCTAAAGTCTTACGACCGCTCAACTTTTTTGCAAACTGGATCGCTTGCGATTCCGACAGTTTCGGGAACGCCGGGCAGCCTGATCAAATGGGGGCCGGGCAATCTCGCGTTTCGCACGAGCGGCAACCAAATATTTTTTGTAACCACTGCTGAGATCGTTCCCGTCGCCGCCGCGCCGATTCCTTCACCCACCGAGTTGCCCAGCGGTGTGACGCAGTTGCCGTTGAAAACAAACGATCTGATTTACGATTCCAACACCCAAAAAATCTATGCGAGCGTGCCGAGCAGCGCGGGCAGCTTCGGCAATTCGATCGCCCCGATCAATCCGCAGACCGGCGCGGTCGAAACTCCAGTGTTTGTCGGCAGCGAGCCGCGCAAACTCGCCATCGCAGACTCAGGACAACAAATTTACGTAAGCCTCGACGGCGCGGCCGCAGTTCGCAAGTTCGACACGGTCACGCAAACGCCCGGACTCCAGTTTCCGCTGGGCAACAGCAGTTCTGGACCACTGTACGTCGACGACATGGCCTTCTTGCCGGGAAGTACAACCTCCATCGCGGTCTCACGCAAAAAGGTGAGTGTCAGCCCGCGTCATCAGGGCGTGGCGATCTATGACGGCGCAGTCAAGCGCCCGGCCACCACGCCAACCCACACGGGACCTACTGCAATCGAGTTTTCCTCGTCGGCCTCGACGCTTTATGGATTCGACAAAGAGACAAGCAGTTTTGGCTTCTACAAGATGACGGTCGATGCTTCCGGCGTCGCGATTACTGCCATTGTCGCTTCAAATCTCTTTACGGGATACAACATCGATTTCAGTTTTGATAGCGGGCGGGTTTACACCACGAACGGCAAAGTAATTGATCCGGTAACCGACGCCACGATCGGAACGTTTACCGAGGGGGCCGGCCCGGTCCTCGCAGACCCGGTTGCCGGCCGGGTGTACTTCATGGACGGCTCGCTGTTGCGCGTCTTTGATTCGAATACGTTTTTGCCGATCGGGTCGTTGACTATCGGACTCACCAGTCTGCCGACCAGTCTTATCAAAGCGGGGGCGAACACCATCGCGTTTCGTACCGATGAGAACGTTTTTCTGGTTTCAACTTCCGACATCGTGCTTAATCCGCCGACTTCGTTTCCCGAGCCGGTCCAGGTGGCCGCGGGAATTCTGCGTCTGCCTTTGATCACGCGGGACTTGGTTTACGACTCCAATACGCAGCGAGTTTATGCGAGTCTGCCCGGCAACGCGGGCAATTTTGGAAACAGTATCGCGGCGATCAATCCTGAGAGCGGCACAATGGCCGCGCCGGTTTTCGTCGGCAGCGAGCCCGGCAAAGTAGCAATTTCGGGAAACAACCAATTCATTTACACCGGACTCGACGGCGCGGCGGCGGTGCGTCGTTTCGATATTGCGTCGCAGTCGCCTGGACTGCAGTTTTCCTTAGGCAGTAGTCCGCAGACCGGGCCTTACACAGTTGAAGACCTGGCTGTCTTGCCGGGCGACGCGAATGCGGTCGCTGTTTCCCGTCGCAACTCCGGGTTCAGTCCCAGACACGAGGGCGTCGCGGTGTATGACAGCGGCGTGGCTCGGCCCAACGTCACTACCGTCTTCTCGGGCATCAGCAACGTGATCGAGTTTTCCTCGTCGGCGTCCACGCTTTACGGATACGAGAATGAGACCAGTGGATTTGGTTTCCGCAAGATGGCCGTCAACGCAAACGGCGTTTCGATCACTTCAAACACCGCTGGTCTCGTCAGCGGATTCAACGCCGACATCAGATACGACAACAACCGCGTCTATTCATCGACGGGAAAAGCGATCGATCCGAACACCGCAACGATTGTCGGGACGTTCGCCGGCGTCAACACGCTCGCGTTCGTTCCGGATTCAACGATCAACCGCATCTTTTTTGTTACTGGAAACGGTAGCTCGGCAACGGTTAAGGCTTTTGACTTGACCACATTTCAGCCGGCCGGCTCGATGACTGTTCCGGGTGTCACCAACGCGCCGCGGAACCTCGTGCGTTGGGGCACGAACGGTCTCGCGTTTCGGACGAGTGCGGGCGACGTTTACTTTGTCCGCACTTCGCTCGTTTCCGGCGCTCCGAATCTTCTGGTTAACAGTCTGAGCGACACGGCAGATTCCGCCGTTGGCGACGGTCACTGCGATACGGACGGAAATTTGGGGAACGGCGATCAGTGTACGCTGCGCGCGGCAATTCAGGAGGCGAATGCAGCCGCGACCGACGATGCGATCACGTTTGATGTGAGTTTGAATGGCGGCACGATTTCACTAAACACTGCGCTGGATGCAATCAACAAAAATATCACGATCACCGGCCCCGGCGCGTCGCTGCTGAACGTGCAACGCAGCCTGGTTGGAGGGACTCCTGACTTTCGCATCTTTACGATTAACTCCGGCAAGACCGTGAGCATCTCCGGTTTGACCGTTTCCAACGGCAGAGTCAGCAGCATGAACGGTGCAGGAATTTCTAATTCCGGTTCACTGACTCTGAATGACGTGACCGTCTCCGGCAACACGATAGTCGGCAGCGGCGGTGGCGGCGGAATCCTGAACCTCGCCACGCTTACAGTCAACAACTGTCAGATCTCGGGAAATCTTGGCAGCGGCATCTTAAGTAGCTCGTTTGGTGCTAACACTTCAGCCACCATCAACAACAGTGTGATTTCCGGGAACGGCGGTAGTGGCGTCGCCAACAATGGCGCTAATTCAATCGCTACGATGGTGATTAACAACACCACGATCTCCGGCAACAGTGCCAACGGCGGTGGCGGTGGTATTAGCAACGGGGCGGGAAGCTTCACGAGCCGTGCGTTCCTTACTGTCAACAACAGCACGATCTCCGGCAATACTGCCGGCGCTGGTGGAGGCGGTGGCGGTGGCGGCGGTCTTTATAACGCCGCTGTCTTCGGCAATGCGGCAACCGTCGCGACGATAAATAACAGTACGATCTCAGGAAATGTCGACGCCTCTCCTTCGTCGGGCGGCGGCGGTATCATGAGTTTCGGTAACAGCGGCGGCGACACCACGCTTACCGTCAACAGTTGCACCGTCTTCGGCAACAGTTCCAACGCCGGCAATGGCGGCGGGATCGTTTCGTCAAACCAGGGCGGCCCCACGATTCTCAATCTGCGTAACACGATCGTCGCCGGCAACTTGCGCAGCGGCGGCTCGATCAACAGCGACGTCGCGGGAACGGTCGATTCCGGTTCCTTCAACTTGATCGGTGACGGGACCGAGATGACCGGTTTGAGCAACAGTGCAAACGGCAATCAGGTCGGAACTGCCGTCGCCCCGATCAATCCGCGGCTTGGCCCACTCGCCAACAATGGCGGTCCGACGCAGACGCATCGTTTGTTAATTTCCAGTCCTGCGCTTGACGCCGCGACCAACGTGGCTCTGACGACGCTGAGCGGCGCGATCGACAATTTGCAAACCACGGTTAACGTCACTGACGCGAACAGCATTCCTGCGGGCGTCGGTTTCGTCGTCGTGATCGACAGCGAACAGTTGAACGTCGTGAGCAAAGCGACGAATACGTTGACGGTCGTGCGCGGAGTTAACGGCACGACCGCCGCGGCGCACGCAAACGGCGCAAATCTCTACGCAGCGCTTGATCAGCGCGGCGCGGGCTTCCTCAGAAAGCGCGACTCGGCGGACGCAGACACGGTGGCGACCGTCGACATCGGCGCGTTTGAGGCGCAGGCGACCAGCGAAGACATCAGCGACAAGACAATTGCCGAGGACGCGTCGCTGTCCTTTGGTTTCAACGTCGGAGACGCCGCTGCGATCACGAGCGTGACTGCTTTCACTGACAACCCAACTCTCGTACCAAACGATCCGGCCAACATCAGCGTCACGGGCAGCGGCTCGACGCGGACCTTGAATATCACGCCGGGCGCCGATCGAAGTGGCGTCGCGATGGTGACGGTAATAGTTGTCGCCGGCTCCGAAATTTTCTCAGACACGTTCGTGCTGACAGTGACGCCGATAGCGGACACACCGTCAGTAACAAATGCGACGAGCAACGAAGACTCGCAAACTTTTTCGGGCCTTGTAATCACGCGCAATCCGGCGGACGGCGCCGAAGTTAGTCACTACAAGATCACCGGAATCTCCAATGGCGCGCTGTTTCAACATAACGGCATCACGCCGATAAACAACGGCGACTTCATCCTCGCTTCCGAGGGCAGCGCCGGACTCCGATTTATACCTGCAGCGAATTTCTTCGGCACCGGTAGCTTCAATATTCAAGCGTCGGTCGGCAACACAGATGCCGGTCTGGGCGGCGGCGTCATAACCGCGTCGATCACGGTTAGCCCGGTGGCCGATCCGCCGACAGTGACGAACGCAACGACCACGATCAATTCGCAAACGTCATCAGGCCTCGTCGTCACTCCGAACGCAATCGACGGCGCGGAGGTAACGCACTTCCGGTTCGACAACATTCAAAACGGCACGTTGTTCAAGAACGACGGCGTCACGCAGATTAACAATTTTTCCTTGATTACCATCGCCGAGGGCGCGGCGGGTCTGAAGTTTACACCGGCGCTGAACTTGTTCAGTCCCGGCACGACGTTCAGCTTCCAGGTGCGCGGCGCTACCAGTTCGATCGGTAACGGGCTGAGCGGACCTGCGACCGCGACGATCATGGTCAACTGTAGTGCGACTTCTGAAGTTACCAATACGAACGACAGCGGCGCGGGCAGCTTGCGAGATGCGATCAACGGCGCGTGTCCCGGCGCCACGACCACGTTCAACATCCCGACGAGCGATCCGGGTTTCAGCGGCGGCGTTTATACGATTACGCTAACGAGCGGCCAGTTGACGATTGGCAAGAACCTAACGATTAACGGTCTCGGCGCGAACGTGCTGACAGTTAAACGCAGCACTGCCGGCGGTACGCCGCGGTTCCGCGTTCTTACCGTCAACTCGGGCGCAACCGTAACCCTTTCCGGTTTGACGATCTCGAATGGGCACACGACAGACGGTGTGACTGGCCCTGGCACCGTCACCGGCGGTCTAGGCGGTGGCATTTCAAACTCGGGCGCGTTGACACTGGCCAACGTCATCGTCAGCGGCAATCGCACCGGCATTGGCAGCCCCTCCGACCTCGGCGCCGCGGGCGGCAATGGCGGCGGCATCCACAACACCGGCACGTTGACGCTGAACAGCAGCACCGTCAGCGGCAACACCACGGGCGTGGGCGGTTCCGGCGGTCAGGGTGGTCACGGCGCCGGCGTCTACAACTCGAATACCGGCACGTTGGCGCTTAACGACAGCACCATCTCCGCAAACCAAACCGGCAACGGCGGGCCCGGCTCCACGGGCGGCTATGGCGGCGGCATCTTCAGTATTGGACCAACGCTGACGTTAACGAACAGCACGGTCAGCGGCAACACAACCGGCAACGGCGGGATGGTAGCGGGCCAGGGCGGCGGCATCTCCACCGGCGGCACAGTCACGCTCACCAACAGCACTGTCACCGGCAACCACACAGGCGACGGCGGCAACGGCCACGGCGCGGGCATTGCCAGCTCCGGCACGTTGACTATCACCGGCAGCACCGTCAGCAACAACGTCACCGGAACTAATGGCGGCGGCGCCGGCATCTATATAGTCGACGGCACACTTGCGTTGACCAGCAGCACTGTCAGCGGCAATCAGACAACCGGCGGCGGCGGTGGCGTTAACAGTTTCAAGCCAGTGACGATCGTCAACTGCTCGATCACCGGCAACACGTCCAGCACCGGCGGCGGACTGCTCATCGACAGCATCAGTCCTTCGATTGTCACCAACACCACCATCAGCGGAAACAACAGCACCGGGATTGGCGGCGGCATGTGGGCGGCCGGCTCAATCGTTCTGACGAATTTGACGATTTACAACAATCGCTCCGATTCGGACAACAGCGGCGACGAACAAGGCGGCGGTCTCTATCCGCAGGGACAACTCACGATTAACAATTCGATTGTGGCCCGTAACTTCCGCGGCTCAATTCCCAATGCCTCCGCAGACGACATTACGGCCGCGCTCGATCCCGCCAGTTCATATAACTTGATCGGCATCGGCGGTTCCGGAAATTTGCCTAACGGCGTCAACCACAATCAGGTCGAAGTCGCTGATCCGCGACTTGGTCCACTCGCAAACAATGGCGGCCCGACGCAGACACAAGCGTTGTTGCCGGGTAGTCCGGCGCTCGATGCCGGAAACAATGCGCTGGTTGCGAATCCGCCGTTCAGTGGACCGCCGTTCACAGATCAGCGCGGCACGGGCTTCGCACGAATCGTCGATGGACCAGACGCCGACACGACGGACACTGTGGACATCGGTGCTTTCGAAGCGCAGGTTTCCCTTTCCGATCTGGCCAATCAAACCATCAACGAAGATGGTTCGCTGTCGCTGCCGTTCAATGTCGGCGGCGCGGCTAACATCACCGGTGTAACAGCGGCCTCGAGCGACACGACGCTCGTGCCGAACAATGCCGCAAACATCTCGATCTCCGGCAGCGGTTTAACGCGAACGCTGACGATTAATCCGAGCGCGAATGCCTTCGGCACGTCCACAATCACGGTGACCGTCAACGGCAACAACAGCCAGACGATGACGGACACTTTTGTGTTGACGGTCAACTCGGTGAACGATGCGCCGTCATTCACCAAGGGCGCCGATCAAACAGCCAACGAAAACGACGGCACGCATATCATTAACAACTGGGCCAGCAACATCTCCGCCGGGCCCGACATCGGGCAGTCCCTAAACTTCGCCATGGTCGGTAACAGCAACCCCGCTTTGTTCCAGGATCTTCCGCAGGTCAGTCCGACGGGGTTACTAACCTACACACCCGCCGCGGGCGCGAGCGGGACAGCCTTCATCACGATAGCGCTGATGGACGACGGCGGAACGGCAAACGGCGGGATCGACACGTCCGCCACGCAAAGCTTCAACATTAACGTGCTCGAAGGTGGCGCGTTGCAATTCAGCTCAGCGACTTTCTCAACCGCGGAAAATGGCGGCAGCACTGTCGTTACCGTCACCCGCGCCGGCGGCACAGCAGGAGAAGCGCGGGTTAACTACGCCACCAGCAATGGCACGGCAACAGCTGGGCAGGACTACACCGCCACCTCCGGCACGTTAATGTTCGCGGACGGCGTGACCTCCAGGGCATTTAGTGTCGCGATCGCTAACGATGAGACGTTCGAGCCGGACGAAACCATCAATTTGACGCTGACGAGTCCGGCCGGCACCGGTAGTTTAGGAAGTCCGGCCAGCGCCGTGCTGACCATCACGAATGACGATCCCCTACCGACCATTTCGATCGGCGACCGCACCGTCACGGAAGGCGACAGCGGCACGGTCACTGCCACGTTCAACGTTGCGTTGTCACGCGCAACCGCGCAGACAGTCACGGTGAACTTTGCAACTGCGAACGGAACCGCGACCGCCGGCAGCGATTACCAGGCGACGACTGGGACGTTGACGTTCCTGCCGCTTGAAACCGTGAAGCAGGTAAGCGTCACGGTAAACGGCGACAACAGTTTCGAGCCTAACGAGACGTTTGTTGTAGATCTTTCGGGCGCAGTCAACGCCGGTATCGCCGATAATCAAGGCGCCGGCACGATCACGAATGACGACGCGCAAGGCGGGTTCATCAGTTTCAGCCAGGCGAATTACACCGTGGGTGAAAGCGGTGGCTTGGTCACCATCACCGTCAATCGCACCAACGATCTCTCCGGTCCGGCAACGGTAGACTACGCAACCGCGGACGATGTCACGGTTGTGCCTTGCTCAACCGCAAACAGTATTGCCTCGTCGCGTTGTGATTTCACAACGGCGCTGGGCACGCTTCGTTTCGCCGCCGGCGAGAGCTCGAAGACGTTCGTCGTCCTCATCTCGCAGGACAACTATGTCGAAGGTCCCGAGACGCTGACGATAACGCTTTCAAACCTGACGGGCGGCGCGGCCCTCGCGACGCCATCGACGGCGACGTTGACGATTACGGATGACGCGAGCGAGCCGTCGGCGAATCCGATCGATAGCGCGGACGCGTTTGTGCGGCAGCACTATCACGACTTCCTGAATCGCGAGGCGGACGCGGCGGGCCTGGCGTTCTGGACCAACCAGATCACGGAGTGCCAACAGCCGGGCGCGACCTGCAGCGCCGAGGTGCGACGCATCAACGTCTCTGCCGCGTTCTTCCTGTCGATCGAGTTTCAGGAGACGGGCTACTTCGTCTACCGCACCTATAAGTCGAGCTACGGCAATATTCCCGGGACGCCGGTGCCGCTTAGGTTGAACGAGTTTCTGCCGGACACGCAACAGATTGGCAAAGGCTTCGTGGTCGGCGCGCCGGGCGCGGATCAGGTGTTGGAAAACAACAAAGTCGCTTACATGCAGGACTTCGTTGCGCGAGCGCGGTTTACGACTGCGTATCCGATTTCGCTGACGCCGTCGCAGTTTGTCGATGCGTTGTTCGCGAACGCGGGCGTCACACCGTCGGCGACCGATCGCAACGCGGCGATCGCCGAATTCAACGGGGCAGGGGACACAAGCGACGTGGCCGCACGGGCGCGCGCGCTCAGGCGCGTGGCGGAAAACTCGACGCTGAAGACACAGGAGACGAATCGTGCGTTTGTGTTGATGCAATACTTCGGTTACCTGCGGCGCAATCCGAACGACGCACCGGAAGCGAACCTGGATTTCGGTGGTTACAATTTCTGGCTCGGGAAACTGAACCAGTTCAACGGCAACTTTGTCGAGGCGGAGATGGTGAAAGCGTTCATCGTCTCCGGCGAGTATCGCCAACGCTTTGGGCAGTGAGGAACAGTGGCCAGTGGCCAGTGGCCAGTGGCCGGAAAAACAGTGTGCAGTGGGCGGTGTGCAGTGTGCAGTTCAAGAGCGTTCATAGCGGCAGTTCAAGCGTTCGTAGCGAGCAGTTTGTTTTACTGACCACTGGTCACTGACCACTGACCACTGACCACTGAGCACTGGCCCACTGAAACCCACTGTTACTTGATTCAAAGTGGCCAGTGGCCAGTGATCAGTGGCCAGATCAGAAGTAATTCGTTTTACTGGTCACTGACCACTGACCACTGACCACTGGTCACCGACCACGGACCACTGGTCACTGGCCACTGAATCAAGGGTTTTTCTTCGTAAGGAATTTTAAGAGATGTTTTGTTTTCCAGATCAAGCACAGTCGCGACGCCCGCGCTTCATCGCGCGCACGCTCGGAGCGCTCGGCTTTTGTTTGCTGCCGCTGGCGCCCGCGATTCAGGCGCAGTCGGTTCGCGGGCTGCAAGCGCCGGAGAAAACTACTGCCGCGATTGAGCTGCCGGTTCAGGTGAGAGCTGCTCGCGGCGAGGCGCCTCTGAGCAGACTTTACGATTACCTGAAAGTCGAGCCGGCAAAGATCAAGCAACTGCCGGCGCTGTCGGATCGCGAGAAGACAACGAACGACTTGTCGGAGAAGATTCTGCGGATCGGAGTTGTGCGACCATTTGACCGCGCGCTCAATCCCTTGAACGATGGCCCACTCTACCGGCTCAGCGACGGCAACGCGGGCGACGTGCGCGTTTTGGGCGTCGTCTCTCCCGGTGCGCTCTACACGCGCGTGCATTTCAGCGCGATGTCGCTGCCGCCCGGCGCGCGCGTTTTTGTCTATTCGTTGAAGAATCCGGACGATTTCTACGGTCCTTACGAAGGCAACGGACTCTCCGCGGACGGCACATTTTGGACGCCGCCGATGATCGGCGATGCAGTCGCAATTGAATACTTCACACCGCCCGGAGCAAACCTCGCGTTTACTCCGTTCACCGTCGACGAGATCAGTCACACCTACAAAAACGTTTTTGCGCCCGACGACGCCGGCACGTGCAACCAGGAAGTCAACGTTCTGTGGGCCAACGTCGCCAAGTCCGTAGGCATGCTTGAGTTCGTCGCCGACGGCGGCGTAGGAATCTGCACCGGCACGTTGCTCAACGATCAGGCCAGCGATCAAACGCCGTATGTGCTGACGGCCAACCACTGCATCAGCTCGCAGACCGAGGCGCAATCGCTGCGCGTTTATTGGAACTACACTTTCGGCATCCACCCGGACGGCTTCCAATTTACCGACGGCGCTAATCTGCTCGCTACCGGAACGTCGAGCGATTTTTCTCTCGTGCGTTTGACCGGTTCACTGCCCGGCGGACTTTTCTTTTCCGGCTGGGACGCGGCCACGACGCCGGTCTCAACCTCAGTCACCGGCATCCACCATCCCGACGGATCACACCGACGCATGTCGCAGGGGACCACTAACTCAACCTGTCTCGGCGGCTTGCCTGGTCCATGCTCAAACTTTACGCACGTCCGCTGGAACTCCGGTGTGACTGAGCCCGGTTCATCGGGCTCCGGGATTTGGAAAGGGCCTCCCGAGAGCGCGCTGTTCGTCGGCACGCTGACCGGCGGTCTTTCTTCGTGCAGCAATCCTACGGGCAACGATGAATACGGCAGTTTTAGTGCAACTTACCCGAATATCGCTTCGTTCCTGACCGGCACCGATTGCGTTACCTCAGTCAGTCCGAGCAATCAAAATTTTTCGTCCAATGCAGGCTCAGGCAGCGTCACCGTCACGGCGCCCGGCGGCTGCAACTGGACCGCGACCAGCACGTCGAGCTTCGTTACGATCACGTCGGGAGCGAGCGGCAACGGTAACGGCACAGTGAATTTCACTGTCGCTCCAAACAACGGCGAGCAGCGTTTGGCCTCGATCGTGGTGGGCCAAAAGGTCGCAACTATCACGCAAGCGGTCGGTGGCGCGTGCGCCCCCATTCCGATTACCCGCGGCCAGACAGTTAACGGGAGCCTGACCACCGGGAGCTGCCCGCTTGGCGACGGCTCCTTCTATCAGCCCTACAGTTTTGACGTGACTGCGGGTCAGCAGATCTCGATTTTGATGAGGGCTTCTTTCAATACCTATCTGTTCCTGATGAACCCGGACGGCTCTCTTCGTGCGCAGGATGACGACGGCGGCGGTGGCCCGCAGGGTCGCGACTCGCGCATTCCGGCATTCCAGGGGCTGATTACCTTGCAAACGACCGGCACGTATATCATCAAGGCGAATTCGTTGAGTCCAAATGTCACCGGGGCCTTCACGTTGACACTTGACGGCCCGCCGCCGCCGGTGCCGAATGTGTCCATCGGGTCCTCTAGTTATTTTGTGTCGGAAGGAAGTGCGGGCGTTCAGGTTATTGTCGGGCGCTCGGGCGTCACGTCACGTCCAACTACCCTTGAATACACCACCAGCGATGCTGCCGGCGCGAACAACTGCAACGTGAACACCGGCGCCGCCTCTTCGCGTTGCGACTATCTCATGACGAGTGGCACGCTGACGTTTGGCGTCGGCGAGTCTTCCAAAGTGATCAGGATTCCGGTGATCAATGACTCGTATGCGGAAGGCAATGAGACGCTCACGTTTACGATTAGTAACATTGTTGACGGCAACCTGTTCGGGCCGAGTAGCGTGCCGATCACGATCGGCGACGACGACTCGAGCAACACTTCGAACCCCGTAGACGTCTCCAGCTTCTTCGTCCGGCAGCACTACATCGATTTCCTGAATCGCGAGCCGGATACGAGCGGACTCAATTTCTGGACGGACCAGATCGAAAGTTGTACGCCGAAGCCGCAATGCACCGAGATCAAACGCATCAACGTCTCGGCGGCGTTCTTCCTCTCGATCGAGTTTCAGGAAACCGGGTATCTCGTTTATCGCGCCTACAAGACTGCGTACGGCAATCTCGCCGGCGCGCCCGTGCCTTTGCTGCTCAACGAATTTCTGCCTGACACGCAGCAGATCGGCGCAGGCGTGCAGGTGGGCGTCGGCAATTGGCAGGCGCAACTCGAAGCGAACAAGGTCGCTTACCTGCTG
>Ga0070686_100001552_pt1 | contig 12900 bp, 17 predicted proteins | sample KBSS23LmetaG_FD_65654 | JGI IMG/M metagenome (GOLD analysis project Ga0070686, IMG submission 65654) | Switchgrass rhizosphere microbial communities from Kellogg Biological Station, Michigan, USA - KBS S2-3L metaG | ecosystem: Host-associated > Plants > Roots > Rhizosphere ...
GCGAGGCGCGTTCCATCCGGGCTGAACGCAACTCGATTGACTCCCCGTGTATGCCCTTTCAAAACTCGCAGAGGTTGATTTGTGCCGACCGAGCCGCTGACATCCTGCGGCGGCACGCGTTTGCGGCAACCGGCGACAAGCGACCCCGCGAAGACGAGCGCGATGAACGCCCAGACTCGCGCAAAAGTCCGGGTTCTCATTCGCCGTTCCATTTGTAGTCATATCCAGCGGGCGGATCATATTGCCAAGCCTCGTCCTGTCCGTGATTTGGATCGTAGAACACCTTGACGTAGCTCACATGCCCATCCACGAAAGCCATCATGTTACGCGCGTTGTTGAAGTAATGCGGGAATTTCGGATTCTGTGGATCGTGCCAGGAAAAACAAAAGAACGCAGGATACTCGGCCAGCAGAACCGTTCTGGAAGGCTCTTTGATGGAACTTAGCTTGACTCCGGCAATTCCAGGGGAGGTCGCGCCGTTCGCCGCATTCGTTCGGGTATTTCCACCGTTAAAAGCGTAGCTGGAATAATCGGACCATATTTGGCGATGAACCGGCTTACCGATGTAAGCATATGCTTTCGGCGATGCCTTGGTGAAGTCATAGTGATATTTGTCTGCCGGACACGCGAATAACCTGTCGTCTGGTGATGAAGCCGTGTTCTGCCCAACGTAATGTTTTACGAGTTGTCTATAGGCCGTCCAGCCATCGAGCGACTTTTTCTCCGACAGTTTCGAGGGACCAACATCATCCATATCGTCCGCATACATGCGAACGGCCAAACCAATTTGGCGAAGATGGTTCAGGCACGTCGTGCGTTTGGCCGAGGCCTTGGCTTTGGACATCGCGGGCAAGAGTAAGGCGGCCAGAATTCCGACGACCGCAATCACGGCGAGCAACTCAACCAGACTGAACGCGTGGCGCACATATGCAGCGCGAATAGTCAATCTCCACTCCATTTGTAGTCGTAACCAGCGGGCGGATCGTAATGCCACGCCTCAGAGTTGGTCGTCCCGCTCCAATACATCTTGGTGTCGCTGACATGCCCATCAACGAAGCTCAGCACGTTTCGTGAGTCGCGAAACCGGTATTCACTCCCTTGCTTCTGCGGTTGATGCCAGGAATACGGCGTCAGGGCTGCCGCTTCACCGACGAGCGCCGTTTTGGCCGGTTCTGCTATCGACGAAAGCTTCTTGCCGGCGATGCCCGGAAACGGTTGACCCGTGTCAGTGTTGGTGCCGCGATAGTTCATCCCGTTGAACGCGTAGCTGGTGAAGTCCGTCGCCGCTTGATCCCGCAGTCCTTGCGAATGGCGTCCGCTTCCCGAATTGAAAAACGTGTCCGCCGGGCACGCGAAAATCTTCTCAGCCGGCGAGGCTTGGCCCGTCAGCCCAGCGTAGCTTTTCACCTGCTCTTTGAAGAGGTGGTAATCGTACTGCGCAGTCCGGACTCGGGAGGGCATTTCTATGGCATCGAGGTGGTCTTCGGCATACATCCGCGCGGCGAGGTTGACTTGTTTCAGATTGTTCAGACAGACCGTGCGCCTCGCGCTCGATTTGCCCTTTGAGAGAACGGGCAACAGCAGCGCTGCCAGTAGTGAGATGATGGCGACGACGACCAGCAGCTCGATGAGCGTGAAGCCATGTCTGCGTTGGCAAACTGTTTCCATTTTGTATTTGGACAAGCCTCCCGCCTGATTCGTCATGCTCGATTCCAATTACTGTTTTCCTCCATGCGCGGCTTGTGCTGCGTCCATCGCGGTAGCGTAGTCACCGGCTCGAATTCCTGCGCTCACCCGTTCAAAGGCAGCGATGAGCGCCGTTCCTTCCTGGTTCAGTGCTGCGGCAGACAGGTGAAACATGTCGCCGAGTGTAGTCTTCCATTGACCCTTCAGCCGGGTCAGCACAATCGGACGCTCTCGCGTGTCGAACAACACTTCGGCGGTGTCGCCATTGATAGTTTCTTTGGCTGCCTGGAGTTTTTCGACCGGCAGCTTGAACGGCAGAGAAGGGAAGCTCGCCCCCGCGGATTCAGCGCCGAACCGTTCGATGGCAGTCCGGCGGTATTCGCTCATGACGGTGATGAGCCGTTCCAAGGTGCCTTTGACAACGTCATCATCCGGGGAGACAAAGCTGAAGCTTTCCAGGAACAGCTTCGTATCGCCGGTTTCGATGGCTCGCGAAACCGCGAGCAAGGAACCTTTTGGAGTGCTTCGATCCACGGCGCCGTTGACGCTCATCGGAACTGGCTTCAAGTTGGTTTTCTGCAGAACCAAACTGGTAGTGGCCCCTGCGAAAAGTAGGACGGTTCCAGTTACGATTGCCATTTTGGTTTTTGTCCATGCCATAAGTTTTAGAATTCCTTTCGCCGCGACCAGGGTGGACGTCGATGCCGCGGCTTTTCCTGCGGCGACTGTCGCAATCGAAGCGCTGAGTCCAATGGGCGCCGCTTGTGCTCCATGGGCCGACAATGCGGCGTCCAAAAAGGCCGATGGGGTGGCCAACCCCTTCTTTTGAAAAAGGACGCGCAGTTTTTCCAACCCCCGGGAGACTCGCATTTTCGCCGCGTCTTCCGAGATGCCCAAAGCGCTGGCCACCTCCCGGTGGCTTTTCTCGCCGAAAAAGCGAATCAGCACCGCCTCCCGGTCTCCTTCCGAGAGTTTCGCGAGGGCATCGTTCAAATGCGGCGAGATCTGAGTCCACACCGATTCCGGCATGTCAGTTTGAATCGGCAATTCCATGTTTGCTGCCTCCTGTTCCCGGCGTTGACGCCGCGCTTCCTCGCGGACCAGATTGCTGGCCGCGAATCGCGTGGCGCGAAAAAGCCAGCCTGCAAGGACCACGTTTCGAGGGATTTTTCCGGCTTTCTGGGCCAGAGCGATGAAAACAGCCTGCGTGGCTTCCTCCGCCAAATGCGCGTTGCCAAGTTGCCGGAGGGCAGTGTGATACGCCAGACCACCATAGCGCTCGACAATCCTGCGGAAAGACTCGTCCGAGCCGTTCGCCGCAAATTGATCCAGGAGCTCCCAGTCGTTCATCGCATTATCTTTGACCTAGGAACAGCCGTCGCCGCACGAAAGGTAACGAATACCTTTCAAAAATGTGCATCAATCGTTCCCCGCGAATCGAACGCCAAACCCCGAATAACCGCGAAACCGGTCAAGCGCTTGCGCCGTTTGGTGATAGCGACGGCTGAGCGTCAAAAAATCAAACTGAAGACCTGACAGATCGTACCGATTTCCGAGATGGATTTGAACAGCGCGAAGGACCGGGCGGGAAGATCAGAAGCCTCCTCCCGTCGATTGCTACGTTTTCGGGATCGCGTTTGGACCTTGGAAAAATGCCGCGAGTTTGATAGCGTAGGAGAATGACGTTAAGCACGCTGGCGATTGTTGCGAAGGCACTCGGCGTTGCTTTGTTTCTTATTGCCGGAATGGGGAGCGTTGCTATGGTCCTGAAGCCCTTTCGTTTCTGTCGACGGGCTGCACCCGACAAGGTCAATTCATGCGTCCGCTTTCATAGGGTTCTGGGCTGCGGAATGATGGGCGTCATGATGGTTTGTTTTTACATCTACATGACCTTCCCGTGAGTTCAAGCTGGTCAGCTACGACTATTGGGGCAATTTTTCCAGGCTCGTTTTCTGTTGGGTGACGTTCATGTTGCGGGCGTCCCATTTCTTTTCGGCATCGGCTTCGGTTGGGGCGATGGGGCCGGTGATCGCTTCACTCTCCATCGCAAGACGTCTCAGTTTCAATCGGTGAACTGAAAAAAGAAAACACAGGGCTATCCAAACCAAAATCCACAGGAATCTGTTCGCGCCAAGCGTGTGGACATTGAGAAACCTGAGGACCCCAACAGCGCAAATAATGACGACGCAGCCGATCGATGAGCATTTCCACCCAAAGCGCTCAATCTGGTGGCATTCCCCACAAATCGGGCTTTTAACGAAGTCGCTCATGTGAGAACCTTCGACCAAAGACTGACGGCAGTTTTTACAGAGTAATTTCGCTTTCATCACAGTCTCGAAAGTGCTTTTGCTTCATGGCTGAGCATCCTTTAGGGCGCGTTGAGGATTCTTCACTTCGTTTGAAACATTACGTGTTACTTTACGGCCCCATGCCCCAGCGGCTTGTTGTTACTCTTCTTTTGCCTTTATTCATTTTCTTTTGGCATAATCCTTTTGATTGGCCAGCGGAAAACGTCCTCGAGGTCGACGGTCGTTCCTTTGAACTTTCCGGTCGCTATTCGTCCAAGGTGCATTTCGTCCGTTACTTTTCCGTAAAAGAGCGAGTAACCTGTCTTTTTCTTCAGTCCAAGCATTTCAATACTTGTATCTTTGGAAACCACTCCAACAACTCCGTCCCAAGGATCATGCTTTGCGAGAGAGAGATACTCTTTTGCTGACTTTGGAGATGAATTGAACCCGCTTCCCCGCGAATCGCTCGATTCGGGAACTAAAGCAAGGCGTCGTCCAAACTGCCCATCGCTTACATCCATGAGGAAAACATCTTCAATCAAAACATACGTTGTCCGAATCTCGGGATCCGATGAAACGGAGACGCAGCCGATGCAAAAGGCCGCCAGCAACAGAAAAGCAAAAACGTTTTGTCCAATAATTCGCGGGTTTCTTGTCATAGGTGATCCACGTGGTGGGAAAAGGAGGCACGGCATCGTATTCAAAGGGTTGGACTGCGCTTCGCTTCATCTGCTCTTCGATCCATACCGTTCAAGATGAAAAGAAGCGCTATTGTTGTGATCACGCCGCCAGCGGAGGTGGTTCGGCAAAATGAGAAAAAGTGTCTCATCCCAAATATATCGAAATGGGCGCACACGTTGGAAATCCACCATGCCACAACGACAAATCCAAAAAAACGGAAGCATGGAAATAGAGACTGGCGCATCTCGCATTTTCGACATGCGAACGTCGGGGCAAAGAGAAGAACCGCTGCAATTAAAAAGACGGGAATCGAAAAAAGGTGATCAGTGAATGTCATAGGTCAGCTTTGTCGGGGATTTGGCCATTTCCCGGAAGTGTGGAAGGGGTGACGATCTTCAAGCCGGCAGAGTAGCACACGATGCATCCAAAACGAGGTTTTAAAATCTATTCCATCGAAATCGCGGACATTGAGCACACACGCACGTCCCCTGAGCAATTGAAGAAATTGATTTTTTCCCTGTTTTCCGCCTGATTGATCGATCGGAATTTCGTGAAGGAAAGGGCCATCTCTCAGCGGTCATGCAGGTTTTGGTTTTGTTGCAGTCACCAGGAGGGTTGCGGCCGAGGCTCCACCCCTCCAGAATTGCCATCCCAGCCGGCTCCGCTTTACATCGCACATTCCCAACGATTCGAGTTGCTGCTGGTAAAACCCGGTCCCGCGAACGTCGGCAATCATCAGCCGTCCGCCCGGACGCACCACTCGCACCGCTTCCTCGATGGCTTTTTTCCGGCCCGCCTCTGTGTTGATGTTGTGAATGGCCATGCTGGAAAGAACCACGTCAAAACTGTTGTCGGCGAAGGGCAGCGCCGTCATGTCCGCCGTATGCAATTCGACCCGGTCGCCCACACCTTCGGCCAGGGCGTTGCGCCGGGTCGCTTCCATCGAATTTCCGGACTGATCGACCTTTCGCCAGATGTCCGCCCCCACCGCTCGGCCGGTGGTCAGATGTTGCGCGGCCAACAGCAGAACCGCGCCGCGACCGCATCCGAGATCCAGGATACGCTCATCACCGCGAAGATTCAATTGATCGAGCAATTGAGCCCAAACCACGAACTTGCCTCGAAGCGTTGCGTCGAGGTAGGCGGCCAAAATGGTTCCCATGAAAATCACCGGCACAAAACGCCGCCATTGGCCCGACTCGATCGCCAGCACGAGGTAAATCGCGACCATGGCGCCCATGAAGATGGGCCCATACGGAGCGTCCACGCCATACGAACCGCGCCGGCGCGCGGAGAAACGATGTTCCGTTCGCATTTTGTTCTCGGAAAGCGTGGTCACACCTCAACCGTTTCCAAAAACAGGAAATCCGGCGAGCATTTATTTCCGACGCCCGCGCCAACCATCGATTTCAATCGCGCGGCAAATGGTGAACGTTTAACGTGGAGACGTATGTTAAACACGCGATCGTTCTCAATTTGCGTCGTCTTGATTGCCTTCCATGCGCTCACGTTCGAATCCACGGCGGCTGTGCGGGTGGTCCAAACGCCGGCCGGCGGCGCCGTGCCCGATGCGGAAGTTGATTCGAAAGGAACAGTCCATCTGGCGTATGTCTCGGGAGAGGACGCCTTCTACGTCAGTTCGACCAATGCCGGCAAATCGTTCTCCGTCCCAATTCGCGTGAATTCCGAACCAGGCACCGTCCATCCAGCCAACATGTTTCGCGGTCCGGATGTGGCCATTGGCAAAGGAGATCGAGTCCATGTCGTCTGGTACGTGAACGCCTACCAACGAAAACTTCCGCAGGATCAATGGGGTGTATTCTATTCGCATATCGACCCGGGGCAGTCCGCGTTCGCCAACGCGGTTAACTTGAATCACAAGCCGAGCGACAATTACTCGCTCGCCGCGGACGCTAGGGGCAACGTCGCCGTCGTTTGGATGGCTGGAAAGTTGTTCGTTAACACCTCAACCAACAGCGGCGCATCCTTTGCCACCGCTGAGATGGTGCAAAATGCCGATCCCTGTGAATGCTGTGCGTCCCGAGCTTCGTTTTCAAGCACAGGCTCCCTGCTGATCGATTATCGTGACAAAGCGTCAAACATTCGGGACATGTTTCTACTCGCTCGCATTCCGGAGACTCAATCATTCAGCAAAGAAAAAATCAGCGGCACGCCCTGGGAGGTGACGGGTTGCCCGATGACAGGAACGTTCCTTTCACGCGGTCGGAATGACGAATTGGTTGCTTGGGAAACAAAAGGCCAAATTTCTTACGCACGGCTCGATCCTGCCACGGGACAACTGAAGACTAAAGAGATCAAAGTTGCAGAACGTGGTAAATGGCCCGTCGTCCTTGGCGGCGCCGATGGGTCGATTCTTGTGAGCTGGAAAAACGATTCGCGTCTTCATTGGCAACTGTTTGATGGAAATGACCGGCCCTCGGGAAAACTGGACTCAAAGCCAAGTCCAAATTCCACCCGCCATGCCGGCGTGGCAATCTCCGGCGGATCGTTCGTGTTGATTGATTGAAACCACGATCCGCCCATTCCACCTTGAGCTGAGGGAAGGCGAATGACCACGTTACGCAGTGGTCGTTGAATACCCTCGCGTCCTTCAGTCTCCTCCCGATTCCGCGTCATCCAAACCATCCACGGTCAAAACTTCCGCCCTGCGTTTGTTCAGTTGCTTCAGAAAAGATTTGCCTCTCATAAATTTCCATTGATGCCAGCCGCAACACCTCCTCGCCTCAAGCCCATCTCAATTTGCCCGGGGCAGGGGATCGACGCGGCTCTTGGTCGAGACCGAGTCGGGTGGTCCAAGGCTGGAAGGGTTTCTGTCATGATTCTTTTGGTTTTCGGTTGAATATTCGTCGAGTTGGGGATGACCCCCTTTTGGCTGACCATGGGCTTTGCAGCGACCGTCCTGCTTTTTTGAGAGATTCCTTATTGGTTGGTAAGCCGATTTTTCGGCGCGCCTAAGATCGTCCTGCCAAGAACGGCGTGAGGCTTCGAGATCGCCCGGAAATGGAATTTCCAAATATGCCGGGACAGGTTTCGCACAGAGCAAGCTTGCGTCCTGGATCATCAGGAATAGTGTTCGGGACATGATGGCACCGGGAACTCTTCGAATTTTCGCGCGTCTTGGCGCGTTGGCCATGCTCGTAATTGGCTGGAGTGCTTCGCCGGCTGCAGAGTTCTTCAGGTCAGTGTTGATCGGACTCGCCGTTGCGGTGCCTTGGGGTGTGGCGATAGCGCTCGAAGAACGAACTCGATTGAAAACCCCTTTTTCCGGGATGAATTCGTATTTGATCGTCGTAATTCCTGGCCTTGTATTCGTCGGATTTGGGACGGCTCCCTTTCTGGTTGTCATGAGTTATGGCGCCAGCGTGACGTTATTCGGAGAGATTCCGCACGTTTTGCTCAAGCGGTTTCTCGCCGCGCGCAAGCCCGTTCAGCAAAGCGCCCTCTGAAGCGGAGCGGAGGCGGCGAATTAATTGCACAGTGCAAAATGCGGAAATAAAATTTAAGCTGCGCGGCCCAAGGAATTTGAAGGGCCTACTGTCACCGGCGCAAGTCAGTAACAGGCGCGGGCGGACCAACATCCCAGCTTTGCCATTGAGGCTCGTGGTTAAGTTAGTCGTTGGAAATCAAGCGGCTATTTTCCGTCAGCATGCCCTTCGCTGTGACAAAAAGCAAACCGCCGTCACGCACTTGCATGCGCAGCGGCTTCGAATTGTTCGCGGGTGTCTTCGCCGAACCTATATTCGCGGATTTTTTTGACGGCTTCGGCGCGGTCTTTGATGTGGAGGACGCCGACTTGAGCGCTGAGTTTTTTTAACCGCGGATCGCGCGAACTCGGCGCGGAGTTTCGCACAGAGCCCACCCGTGAAGGGGCACGGGATTTAGAAAGAATCCTAAAGCATTTCGAGTTCAGCCAGGGCTACATCCCGCCAGGACGTTGCAACCGGTCGAGCTCGCCATCCGTCCTTGTATTTTTCGAAGCTCGCTTCGCAAACTACGACGGTTCTTTCGTTATCGTCCGCATACAAGAGGACTTTCATTCCGACGATCGGATTGAGCTTTTCGAGTTCGCCGGGACCGAAAACGTAATAGCAGTTGTCCTCGGAAGAGCCGCTCCAACCGCAGGCGTTGAAATCACACCACACTATTGGCGGCTTTCCCAAGGCGATTCGCGAGTCATTTGGGATCTCACGCATTCAGTTACTATGAACAGGCCAAGGCCGCGGCGTCGAGTTGTTCCCGCGCGTATTTGCCGAACATGGCCCTTTCGACAAACTGCGAAAACGTTGCGAAGTCGTGGCGATCTTCGCGAACCTGACTTTCGCTGGCCCGTAAACAGCGGCTTGCAATTGTGCGGAAGCTTTGTATTGGTTGCCCATGCTGAGCGCCAAGAACTCGGCTTTATGAATCTGCTGAGTTTATTCGGTCGCCGATCCCGGTCGGCGGTGGTTGGCGCGTGCCTGGCGTTTATCGCGCTGATTGGGTTTACGGATTTTTTGACCGGGTTCGAAGTTTTCTTCTCGGTGTTTTACCTGTTGCCGGTGAGCGCCGGCACGTGGTTTGTCGGGCGCTGGTTTGGATTTTTCCTGGCTTCCTTGAGCGCGGGGACGTGGATCGCGGGCGACTTTGCCGCGGGCGCGCATTATTCCAGCCCGTTCATCCCGATTTGGAATTCGGGCATTTTGCTCGCGTTCTATTTCATCGTCGTCTGGCTGGTGGCCGCGTTGCGTGGCTTGCAAGTGGGCCTCGAAAAACGCGTCGAACAACGCACGGTCGAACTCACGCGCGAGATGGCGGAACGCGAGCGTCTCGAGAAGGAGATACTGGAAGTGAGCGAACGCGAGCAGCGACGGATCGGGCGCGATTTGCACGACAGTCTTTGCCAGCATTTCACCGGAACGGCGCTGGCGTGCCGCGTTCTCGAAGAACGTCTGGCCGCTCAGCAAGCGCCCGAGGCGCGCGACGTGGAAAATATCGTCGGGCTGGTTGAAGATGGCATCGCGATGGCGCGTGGGTTGGCGCGAGGGATTTCGCCGGTCGATATGGAAGCGGAAGGGCTGGTGGCGGCGTTCCAGGTTTTGGCCGCCAATTTGACGAAGATTGCGAAAGTGCAGTGCGTTTTCGAAAGTGACGCTTCGGTGTCAATTCGCGATGGAACGACCGCGACGCATCTTTATCGCATCACGCAGGAGGCGGTCAGCAATGCGATGCGGCATGGAAAGGCGCGGCGGATCGACATCAATTTGTCGGGACGCAACCGGCGGGTCACGTTGACCGTCGAGGACGATGGATCGGGTTTGCCGGAATCCTGGCAAACAACGAACGGCCTTGGAACGCGCATCATGGCCCATCGCGCCACGATGATTGGCGCGGAATTTTCGATCGAGCCGAATCCGACCGGCGGGACGCTCGTGACATGCAGTTTTCCGATGGGAGCGGAAGCCATGAAGAAAGAATTGGCAACGGTATGAATTCGGTGAAGAGACGCATTTATTTGGTGGACGACCATCCGTTGGTCCGCGAATGGCTGACCAATCTGCTCAATCAACAACCCGACCTCATGGTATGCGGCGAATCCGAAAGCGCGCCCGAAGCGTTGCAGTCGATCGCCCGCGCGCGCCCCGACGCGGCCATTGTAGATATTTCACTCAAAGATTCGTCCGGCCTCGATTTGATCAAGTCCCTCAAGGAAATGCATCCGCACGTTTCGGTGCTGGCTCTTTCGATGCACGACGAATTCCTCTACGCCGAACGCGCGCTGCGGGCCGGCGCGAAGGGTTACATCATGAAACGCGAGACGACCCGCAAAGTCGTCGATGCGATTCGGCGCGTGTTGGACGGCAAATTGTATGTCAGCAGCAACGTCGCCGAAGCGCTCGCCGAAAAATCCGTCACCGGCAAAACCGCCACGGGCCGCAATGCCATCGAACTGCTCAGCGATCGCGAACTCGAAGTCTTCGAGATGTTGGGACAGGGCCTCGGCACGCGCCAAATCGCCGACAACCTGAAAGTCAGCATCAAAACCGTCCAGGTCTATTGCGCGCGCATGAAAGAAAAAATGAATGTCGGCAGCGCCACCGAACTCCTCCGCGAAGCCATCCGCTGGAACGAAGCCAAGGCCGCGCAATAAGGCGCCCCTCCCCTCGCGCTGAATGAGACGGGAATGAGCGAAGCGTTGGTAGAGCTTGGCGGCGCGGAAAATCGGATCAGCCGTCCCTTTGGGACTATGGTATTTTCGGTCGCTTTTCCCGATGTTAAAACATCGGGCTATTGTCGGAGGTCCCGCTGGGACCGGGATGATGTCCCGGAGGGACTAACTGAAAATAGCCCGCCGTTTCAACGGCGGGATATCGAGAAACAAAGGGCTAAAGTCCCGATGGGACGGCTGACGGATCTCCCCTGAACGACATGAAAATAAAATGCGCTCCGTAAAACGGAACATAGCCATTTTTCTTTTCCGTGCCGTGTCAGGCGCGGTCCTACATGACAAATAGCGGCGGCCCAACAGACAAGGTTTTGGATTTTCTCATACTGCAGGCAACGTGCGAGTTGTTCGGAGTCTAAAGTTTGTGGAAGCGTTGTTCGGGCCGGAATGGGCCCGGGCGCTTTTCTGCTTCATCCTGATTCTCCCGGCGCTCGGTTTTGTGCGCGCGCCTTTCGCGCGTTGGACACGGGGCACGGTGACGGGAATCGATGCGGCGAATGGCTCGTTCGTTGTGAGTGAAAGCGCAACGGGAAAACATTGGGTCGTGCATTGGAACGGGGAGACGCGTTGGTGGACGGAGCCGAACGCGCGCCGGGACAAGGGTGTGAAGTTCGAGCCGAGCGCATTGCAAGCGGGCGCGGAGGTGCGGGTGTTGTTCAAGGAGCGGGCGAAGAAGAATCTGGCGGAGCGAATTATTCGCGTGTCCGCGGATTCGGCGACGCAAAGAAAAAGTTAAAGAAAACGGAAAAGGATTGGCCTGATGAATTTGTTGGCCTTGAAAAGGAATTTTGTTTGGGCGCTGGCGGTGTGGTCGGTCGTCGTTGTTGGGAGATCCGACGAGCAGAAGGTTGTGCAACCTTTGCGTGAAACGCCGCCCGCGCCCGGCATCGAGTTGCCAAGGCAATCGGCGCAGTTCGTCGAGATTGCGGCGTTGCAACCGGCGACCAATCAGATTTGGGGGCGGCCAATCCCTGGACGCGTCTCCCTTCAAACCGCCGCGAGGGTGAATCTTGGCGCTCTCGTGGATGGACGTGTCGAGGAGGTGTTGGTCCGTCCTGGCGATCATGTGATCGCCGGCGCGCCGCTGCTGAAGATTCTGAGCGCAGGCGGAGGTCTGTCGCGCGCGGAGGAAGAAGCAGCGGCCGCCCGTTTAGTTTCTGCAGAAGAGAATTTGCGGCGCTACACCGCAATGCTCGCCAAGGGGGTGGGAACCGAGTTGGAGTTGTTCGAGGCCGAAATGAAAGTGCGGGAGGCGAAAATCGACGCCGATCGCACGCGCAAGGCCAATGCGCTCCTCGGTTCGGGGAAGGGCCCTGAAATCATTGTGACAGCTCCCACCAATGGGATTGTGCTGTCCGTCAGCGCCACTACCGGAACGGCCCTTCAGCCTGGAAATGAAGTGGTCGAAATTGGCGACCCCGCGCGAATCTGGGTCGAGGCCGAAGTCTCCGAAGACGAGGCGGCCCAGATTTCGCGCGGGCAATTGGCAATGCTCGATGCGGTGCGCACGGGTCGGGCGGTTCGCGCGCAGGTGGAAACGGTGACGGCGAACATCGATCCGGCCACGCGCCGGCGCCGTGTCTATTTGATCCCCGAGGGAACGCCGCCGAGCTGGCTTGCGCCCGGTTTATTTGTCGAAGCGCGCCTCGCCGAACCGCCCGATATGTTGATGCTGCCGGCCGAAGCCGTGCTGATCAAGGAAGGCGAGCATCGCATTGTGTACGTGCAAAAAGAGGATGGGAAATTGTATCCGCGCGAGGTGTTGGTGAGCGCGTCGTTTGCAGGGCGGGTGCGGGTTTTGAAGGGTGTGGAAGCGGGCGAGCGCGTGGTCGTGAAGGGCGCGTTGTTGGTCGATGGTCGTTCTGAACAATTGTTGTAACGCGCCATGCTTGGGCATCTGATCGAAGCGAGCGTTCATCGCCGCATCGCCACCATCTTCATCACCGCGGTCATTGCGATTTTCGGAATTCGGTCTTATCTGAAAACGCCGATCGAAGCGTTTCCCGACGTGACCAACGCGCA